>Ga0209342_10003809_pt1 | contig 15821 bp, 8 predicted proteins | sample RifCSP16_2_FD_184023 | JGI IMG/M metagenome (GOLD analysis project Ga0209342, IMG submission 184023) | Soil microbial communities from Rifle, Colorado - Rifle CSP2_sed 16_2 (SPAdes) (version 2) | ecosystem: Environmental > Terrestrial > Deep subsurface > Rock core/Sediment | place: Rifle... | reverse complement strand
TCGACCACTCATCTCTTTGGGCTCGGGTTGAATCCAGCCTCACGCCCCTCCCCAGGCACAGAACAGAGGGTGGCATTGACTCGACAAGCGGCGGGAGTGGCCACCTGCCTGCCCCGCCCGTTCTTGGCGGGGTCAGTCCTGATGGTCTTGTCGGAACCGCTCGCCCCGTGGGCAATTGGCGGGGTTCGCCCCGGACGCACTTATTTGGGGAGGCCAGGAGTGGGGGAGACAACACAGCCAACCGTCTGGCTGGCAAATACTACGAGAGATAGGTCTGAACGGTGGGGTTGAAGGGGCTTCAAGACAAAGGCCGGGTCAGATCCTCGACGTCCGCTCGCGGCGATTGTTCAGGCCGGTGCACCGAAATGTTGATAGACCGCATCCCGGATCGCCATCACCTGGCGTCTGAGTGTGTCATCCGTTTCAAGTAGATCGGCGATCTTGTCGCATCCGTACATGACTGTCGTGTGGTCGCGGCCCCCCAAGGCCGAGCCAATCTGCGGCAAGGAGGCCTGGGTTTCCTGGCGTATCAGGTACATCGCCACCTGGCGTGGCAGAGCTACACGGCGGGACCGGTCGCGGCTGGAGAGCAGATCCCGGCTCAGGTTGAAGTGACCGGCGACCGCATCCATGATCGCCTCCGGGGTGAGAGCACCGCCGCGCGGGAGCAGGTCCACCAGGGCCGTCTCCACCAGGTCCGTGTTCAGCGGCACGCCGCTCAGATCCGACATGGCCAACACGCGGGTGAGAGCGCCTTCCAGCTCACGAATATTGCTTTGTACTTTGCGGGCGATCATCTCCAGGAGCTCAGACTCCACCTGGCGGCCGGCCCGCTCGGCCTTGGCCCGCAGGATTGCCAGACGGGTCTCCAGGTCCGGCGGCTGGATGTCGGCCGTCAGGCCCCACTCAAAACGTGAGCGCAGGCGCTCTTCGAGGGTTACGAGCGCCTTCGGCGGCCGGTCCGACGAGATAACAAGCTGCCGATCCTGCCCATGGAGCGTGTTGAATGTGTGAAAGAACTCCTCCTGTGTGGATTCTTTTCCGACCAGGAATTGGATATCGTCGATCAAGAGCACTTCCATCCGCCGGTAGCGTTCCCGAAAGGACTCGGTCGTGTGGCTCCGGATGGCGTTGATCAGGTCATTGGTGAAATCTTCCGAGGAAACATACAAGACGCGCAGGCCGGCATCGACGCAGGCGTTCCCGACGGCATGGAGCAAGTGTGTCTTGCCCAGGCCCACGCCGCCATACAGGAAGAGCGGATTGTAGGCATGCGCCGGGTTCTCGGCCACCGCCTGAGCTGCCGCCGCCCCCAGGCGGTTCCCGGCCCCGATGATGAAGTTGTCGAATGTGTAGCGCGCATTGAAATTGGGACTAATGGAGGGCCCAGTCGCCTGGAGATCGGGTTCGACCTCGCCGCGCGGAAAGACCAAGTTCTCTGGCGGAGAATCCGATTGCCAGACAACAAAGCGTACTTCAGCCGACCGGCCCGCCAGCCCGGAAAGGACGCGCTGGGCGGTCGACATTAGCCGGTTTTCGAGCCAATCGCGAGCGAAGGCGTTCTGCACACCGACGATGAAGACGCCGTCTTCGTAGCTCACAAGCTCCGCATCACGAACCCAGGTGTCAAAGACCGCTCGGGGGATCTCGATTTGCATCTGGCCCAGCGCGGCTTCCCAGATTCGCTTTGCATCCATTGAGAGCTACTCCGTTTCCAGCCGGATACCGGCTCTTCGTATACGCGGAAAGTTCCCGCAAGGCAGTCAGCCGGTAAATGATCGAGATAGAATCATCCGGACCGTCTGACAGGGATGAACCGAACGAGACTGCTCATCCCGATCGTGGACGTCAAGAGTGGCGGAGAACCTGAGCGATTAAGCAGGCGCTGCGATAAAACAGACCGCCGGAGAGGCGGTCACCGAAGTCATTGTAAGAAAAACATCCCAACTTCGGTCCCCACACGACAAGTCCCAGCAACGGCCGAATTCTAACAGAACGCAGATGTCAGTTCAAGGCAACTAGCCTACTCCAACCTAAAAACAATCGAAGATTTAAGAACGGCAAATGTTAAAGGAACACGTCTCCGACCGCCGATTCTGAAGATCGGCCAGACGACGCCCATGCGCCCTGCTCCTCCCCCATAAGGCTACCGGTGCGGAGCGGCTGGCGCCAGATCTGGGGGGCGCCGGAGTTTCACGGCCCTGCTTTGGCGAGTCTCGGGGCAACCTTAAAGAGACGACACATCAAGGTCGGACTGCCAGGTAACCAAGAACAGCTCCGAATCAAGCTTCGCATCGAGGTTGGTGCTGAGGGCGTAGCATATGGATGGCGGATCGGGGTCATGACTCGCACGCACGTGACAAAACCGCGGTCGCTTCCAGCATCAGGCTCTGGCCAACGCCACACCCAGCGCATCGCGCACGCTTCGCGAGGGTGTGACCTCGAGACCTTCGGGCCATCCATCTTCCCTGCGAACGCTCGAAGGGATGACAACCCGCTTGAAGCCGAGCCGGCTGGCCTCCCACAGGCGCGCCGGTAGCTGCGGCACGGCGCGCAACTCGCCCGAGAGACCGACTTCTCCCATAAGTGCCAGGTCCGCCGCCAGCGGTCTGTCCTTCACAGATGAGGCGATGGCTGCAGCGACCGCCAGATCTGCCGCCGGTTCGTGAATCCGCATGCCCCCGACAACGTTCACAAAGACATCTTGATCGGCCAGCTTCAACCCGACCCGACGGGAGAGAACCGCCACCGTGAGCAGCACGCGGTTGAAGTCGACCCCGTTGGCCGTACGCCGCGGATGGCCGAAAGACGTGGCGCTGGTCAGGCCCTGGATCTCCACCAGCAAGGGCCGTGTGCCTTCCATCGTCACGGCCACGGCCGAGCCGGGGACATTCACGACGCGTTCGGCCAGGAAGGCCTCCGACGGGTTGGGAACCTCCACCAGTCCGCCAGAGCGCATTTCGAAGACTCCGACTTCTGTCGTTGGGCCGAAGCGGTTCTTGACAGACCGGAGCAAGCGATAAGTGTGAAGCGAATCGCCTTCCAGGTAAAGAACGGTGTCTACGATGTGCTCCAGGACGCGCGGCCCGGCGATGGCGCCCTCTTTTGTCACATGCCCGACGAGAAAGATCGCGATATCCTCGCCTTTTGCCAACGCCTGGAGGCGATTGGCCGATTCGCGCACCTGGGTGATCGATCCAGCCCCAGCCGCGAGTTCCGGAAGGTAGACCGTCTGGATCGAGTCCACAATGACCAGGCCGGGCTTCAGCGCCTGAATATGTCCAAGAATGGCCTCAAGATCGGTCTCGGTCAGCAAGTAGAGCCCTTCGGGAGGCGCTGTCGTGTCCGACAGGCGCAAGAGCCGCCCTTTGATCTGACGCTCGGATTCCTCACCCGACACGTACAGGACCGTCCCGGCCTGCGCCATGCAGGCCGCCATTTGAAGCATCAAGGTCGACTTCCCGATCCCCGGATCTCCGCCGATGAGCACCAGCGAGCCGGGCACGACGCCACCACCGAGGACACGGGCGAACTCTTCGATTGGCAGCGGCAGACGTTCGTCGAGGTCGCCGCTTATGTCGCTCAATCGCCGAGGCACGGAACCCGGTTTCCCGGATACGGTCCGAACTCGAGGTCGGCTGGTGGCCTGCATTTCGGCCAGCATGCTGTTCCACGCGCCGCATTGTGGGCAGCGGCCGAGAGCCTTGGGTGCCGCCCGGCCGCATTGTTGACAGACATACCGGACTTTCGACTTGGCCACGCGTCCTCCCACGAACGGATTCAGAAGGAGGTCGCGTTCTTCCCTCCTCCGGGATCGAGTCTCAGGATTATAAGAGGCCGCATCACGCCCGACAAGCAAACGGCCCGGCGCTCCCGCCGGGCCGGGGTTTCTCTCTTCGGATCGTCTGTCAGCCTGCCGGCAGAGCCTCCTGAGGCTCGTCTTCGGGCTCGGACTTCTCGACGCGCAGGACGACATCCTCGCCCTCGGCCTCGATCACGATTCGATCATTGTCTTTGAACTCGCCCGAGAGCAGCCCGTCAGACAGTCGATCTTCGACTTTATTCTGGATCACACGCTTGAGTGGGCGTGCGCCCATCTCGGGATCATAGCCCAACTCTGCCATCTTGAAACGCGCCTCTTCGGTCGAACGAAGCTTGATCTGATGCTCGCCCAACCTCAGCGCCACTTTATCGAGTTCCAGATCGACAATGCTGACGATCTGTTCCTTCGTCAGGGCGTGGAAGACAATAATGGCGTCGACGCGATTCACGAACTCCGGCCGGAAGACCTTGCGCAAGGCCTCCATGAGCTTCTTGCGCATTTCTTCGTGCGCCATCCGCTCTTCGACTTCCTCATCCCGCTGAAGGGCAAATCCGAGTTGGGTCTGCCGCTTGATGAGCTCGGCGCCGACGTTTGAAGTCATGACGATGATCGCGTTGCGGAAATCCACCTTGCGCCCACGCGCGTCGGTCAGATGGCCTTCTTCCATGATCTGGAGGAGCATGTTATGGGCGTCGGGATGGGCCTTCTCCACCTCGTCGAAGACAACGATGGAGTAGGGGCGACGGCGAATCGCTTCGGTCAGCTGCCCGGCGTCGTCGTAGCCGACGTATCCCGGAGGAGCGCCGACCAACCGGCTCACGGTGTGGCGCTCCATGAACTCCGACATGTCGATCTGGACAAGCGCCTCTTCCGTCCCAAAAATGAATTCAGCCAGGGCCTTGGTCAGCTCCGTCTTGCCGACGCCGGTCGGGCCGAGGAAGATGAACGAACCGATAGGGCGTTTGGGGTCCTTGAGACCCGCCCGAGACCGGCGTACTGCCTTGGCAATGGCCTGGATCGCCTCATCCTGCCCGACAATGCGCTCGTGAAGCTCGCCTTCCATCTGAAGCAATCGGCCCGACTCTTCTTGGGCGATTTGCATCACCGGAACCCCCGTCCACATCGCCACCACTTCGGCGATATCGTCGGATGTGACGCGCGGGCTGTCCTCCGTTCGCACCCAACCGGCCCGCATCTGTCCCAGCTTTTCTTCCACCTCGGACTCGCGCATCACAAGTTCTTGGGCGTCGTCGTAGCGGGCCTCTTCGAGCGCCTGAGCATGTGCCGCGCGCGTCTCACGCAATTCGGCCATCATACGTTGCAGGGTATGCGCTTCCGGGTTCTTGTACATCCGCACGCGTGAAGCGGATTCATCGATCAGGTCGATGGCTTTGTCCGGCAGGAACCGATCGGTCACATAACGTGACGATAGATAGGCCGCGGCCTCGATGGCCTCGTCGGTGATGATCAGCTTGTGGTGCTCCTCATACGGGCCCTTGACGCCGCGCAAGATATCAATCGTCTCTTCGATCGTCGGCTCCTCGACCATCACTGGTTGGAAGCGCCGCTCAAGGGCGGCGTCGCTCTCGATGTACTTGCGGTACTCGTCGAGGGTCGTCGCCCCGATCACCTGCAACTCACCGCGCGAGAGCGACGGTTTGACGATATTGGCCGCATCAACTGACGATCCGGCCGACCCGGCGCCGACGAGCATGTGGACCTCATCGATGAACAGGATCGCCGAGGCCGCTTTCAACTCGTCAATCACACGCTTGAGGCGCTCCTCGAACTGGCCTCGATACATCGTTCCCGCCACCAGCGAACCAACATCGAGCTGAAGCACGCGCTTCCCGAGCAGCGGCTCGGGAGTCTCCCCGGCGACGATGCGCTGAGCCAGGCCTTCGACAATGGCGGTCTTGCCCACACCCGGCTCTCCTATCAGGGCTGGGTTGTTCTTGGTGCGACGGGCCAGGATCTGGATCACCCGCTCAATCTCGGTCTGGCGGCCGATAACCGGGTCCAGCTTATCTTCTTCAGCCATCAGGGTCAGGTCGGTGGCGAGTTGGTCGAGCAACGGGGTCTTGACCGAGGATTCCTTGCGTTCGGCTCCCGCCGGTTTGCCGGTCGCCCTTCGGACGGGGCTCTCTTGCAGGATACGGCGGGTCTGGCGGCGGACCTGCTCCGGGGTCACACCCAACCGCCTCAAAACATCCACCCCGAGCCCCTCCCCGTGACGGACGAGGCCCAGGAGCAGGTGTTCGGTACCGATGTAATGGTGGCCCATGCGGCGGGCTTCTTCGATGGCGAGCTGGAGCACTTGCTGCGCGCCTGGCGCCAGTTCGAAACGGCCGCCGGAATGCCGACCGACGCCGGTCAGCCTCTCCACCATTTCCTTCACCCGGGCTGGATCGAGGCCCAACTCGCGCAGCACTTTTCCGGCAACGCCTCCCTCTTCCCGGATCAGTCCGAGGAGGATGTGTTCGGTGCCGATGTAGTTGTGGTGTAGGCGCTCGGCTTCTTCATGGGCAAGACTTAGTACACGCCTCGCCCGCTGAGTGAAGCGATCCATTTTGTCTTGATCGGCCACGATCTCTCCTCGCCTCGGATCGTAAATCAGCCCCGGAATTGTCCTATTCTACCAAAGTTTGCGAGGCCCCCAGGGGGATGCTCATTTCCCATGCCGGACCTAACAAGCAATTCGGCCGGGCGCTCCGGAGGAGCTGCCCGGCCGGCATCCTCACGCGGACTCGGACTCCTGACCGCCTCCCTCCGCCTGTTCCATATCGGGGAGTGGCCCGGCTTCCCCCGCGGGGAGCTCGTCCGAGCTGTCGACTATGGCCTGTATCTCCGCAACTTGCGCCAATGCCTCGCCCGACATCTGCTCTTCCGCAACCATCTCGACCGCCTCGCCCGATTGATCCTCCGGGGTCGAGGCTTCAGTCAAAGACTCTGCCTGCTCGGCCTCGAGCGCGGCGTCGAAGTCCTCAACCTCTGGCTCGAGTGGCTGCCCCGCCTCCTGAGGGGTTTCGCTGGTTGTGGGCATTTCGCCCATCGCCGATTGCCAGTCCATTTCAGCATACTCCGGCGAATCGACTTTCTTTAAACTCAAACCGATTCGCCGCCGCTCGCGATCAACTTTGGTTACACGCAAGGTCAAGATCTGGCCTTCTTCGACGACCTCGCGCGGGTGCTCGATCCTTCGCTCGGCCAGCTCGGAGATGTGGATCAGGCCCTCGATGTCGAAGTCCTGAACGTCTGAAAGGCTGGCAAACGCACCGAACTTCGTCAGCTTGGTAATCTTGCCTTCGATCAGCTGGCCCTCTTGCACCCGCTGCACGATTTCGTCCCAGGGATCGCCTTCGAGTTCCCGCAGGGAGAGGCTGATCCGTTTGCGCTCGGGATCGACATTTAGGACCTTGACCTGCACCTCTTGGCCAATTTCGAGCATGTCGCGCGGATGGCCGATCCGTTTCCAGGACATCTCAGACATGTGAACCAGGCCGTCCGCCCCACCGATATCGACGAACGCTCCGAAGTCGGCCAGGCTGATCACGTGGCCAGTGCGGATCTCGCCAGGCTGTAGCTCGCCAATCAATCGATCCTTGAGGGCCTTACGCGCCTCCCGGGCGGCCGCCCGTTCGGATATGATCAGCCGGTTGCGGCGCCGGTCGACTTCGATGACTTTGGCCACGATCGCCTCCCCGACCATCTTCCCCCAGCGCCGATCTGGGGTGTCTCCCTCGGCCCGCCGCCTGCGCGATAGGCTCACCTGAGAGGCCGGGACAAACCCCCTCAGCCGGCCAAGCTTGACGATCAAGCCGCCTTTGTTATAGCCGGAGACTTCACCTTCGAACGGCTCCTGCGACTCGAGCAGGGCTTCGACTTCCACCCAGTCCTTCTCTTCCTCGGCCCGCACCAGGGAAAGGAGCGTTGCCACGTCGCCCCCGGTTCCGGACCGTACGACGTAAACCGTCACTTCCTCACCGACTTTGAGATCGGCGCGTTCCTCTTCTGAAAGCGCCTCGATCTCCCGAGCAGAGATCAAGCCTTCAGACTTGGCGCCAATATCGACCAGAACGTCACTCCCGGAAATGCGGGCGATCGTCCCGGTTCGGGTTTCCCCACGCTTGGGTGTTTCCAGTTCATAAGCCTCCCCTTCGAGGAAGGCGTCCATCGGATGCGATTCTGGCTCGGCGGACTGTTCGTCCATCGAGCCTGAGTCCATCCCGATGGTCTCATCATTGTCAACCATCCAATTAACCTTCTACGCGAGTTGTCCCGGGCATTATAAAGGTGAATGGGGGTATTGACAACCTTGCGGTCTTCATACGGCGTGCATCAAGGAGCATCGATCCGGACGAACATTCAGAGACCTTCTCTGGACGTTGGCGGAGGTTCGATGCGGAGCCTGAACCTGGGTTTTCCCGTTCGTTGACGGGTTTTCGCTGCATCCACGGGCCGAGGCCATCGACCACAGACCTGGGGATCGCGCGCGTTTCTCCGTTTGGATGGCCCCGTTAAGTCAGGTTCTGATCCTTTGTCCTGGCTGATCTTCGACTGAGCCATGTGGCGGCCGGAATACGAGACTTGTCCGGTTTCTGCGGTCGGCGCCACCTGTCGCACCCTTTTGGAGGGAATGGTTGGGGTATAATCCCGCGCGGAGGTCGGATTCCGTGCCAGTTGTCTATCCGTTCACTGCACTTGTCGGTCAGGAACGTATGTGCCGTGCGCTGATTCTGAACGCCATCAATCCGCGCATTGGCGGCGTATTGATCCGCGGGGAGCGCGGCACGGCAAAGTCAACCGCCGCGCGCGGTCTGGCCGCCCTTCTGCCCGAGGTCAAGGTCGTGGCCGACTGTCGGTTCGGCTGCGATCCGGATCAGCCGACTACCTGGTGCACAGAATGCCGGGAGCGGGTTGCCCGGAACGAACGACTTCCGGTGCAGATGCGGCGAACGTGGTTCGTCGATCTGCCGGTTTCCGCAACGGAAGACCGGGTAGTGGGTACGTTGGATATCGAGCGCGCCATCAAAGAAGGCGAACGGCACTTCGAGCCTGGCGTTCTGGCGTCGGCCAACCGCGGTCTGCTCTATATCGACGAAGTCAACCTCTTGGATGATCACGTCGTCGATTTGTTGTTGGATTCGGCCGCGCTGGGGATGAACTTCGTCGAACGCGAAGGGATTTCCTTCAGCCACCCAGCTCGCTACATCCTGGTCGGGACGATGAACCCAGAGGAAGGCGATCTCCGGCCCCAACTTCTAGATCGGTTTGCGCTGTCGGTCGACATCCACGGCCTGCAAGATGCACGTGACCGGGTGGCGATTATGGAGCGGAACCTGGCCTTTGAAGCCGACCCGGTCGGCTTCCGTGAACAGTGGCTGGGAAGCGAAGAAAAGCTCTCGGGCGAGATCACCCGGGCCCGCCAATTGGTGGGTCGGGTGACCTACACCAAGCGCGACCTGGTCTCGATCGCAGCGTTGATGTCTTCCTTAAAGGTTGACGGCCACCGGGCCGACCTGGTAATCCTCAAAGCTGCCCGAGCCCATGCGGCATACGAAGGCCGGGGGGCCATATCCCAGCTGGATATCGCCCTTGCAGCCGAGCTCGCCCTGCCGCACCGCCTCCGACGCGGCCCCTTCCAGCAGGTCGAAGTCAAGCTGGAGGACCTGCAAGCCCGAATCGAACAGGTTCAAGCCCAAGTGGATGGAGGCGAGAGCGAAGAAGCTACACCTTCGGAAGACGAGCAAGCGTCGGAAAAAAAAAGGCGCCCGCACAGCCTAGCCCGGGAGGCGTCTGAAGACAAGCAGGAGGTCGGCCAGGCTGAGCCTGCCCAGCAGAACCCGCCCGAGTCGCTCGAAGCCCGTTGGTGGGAAGGGGGAGACAAGGTCAAGACCGGCGAATCCTTCGCCCCCCGCCGGATCGGTGGATCGCTCGACCGCCTGACGCGCCATACCCCCGGCCGAAGAACCCTCTCCAGGACGACACGTAAGCGCGGCCGCTACATCATGGCCAGACCAGCTGCGGGGAAGGCCGATGACATCGCCTTTGATGCGACCCTGAGAGCCGCTGCGCCGTACCAGAGGCAGAGGGTCGCACAGCGCGAGAAAGTCGCCTTCGCTATCGAGCCTTCCGATTTGCAGCGCAAGGTTCGCGTCCGCAAGGCAGCGAATCTCATTCTGTTTGTCGTCGATGCCTCGTGGTCGATGGCGGTCGCCGAACGGATGTCAGCGACGAAGGGTGCAATCCTCTCACTCCTCACCGATGCGTACCAGCGGCGCGATCGCGTCGGATTGGTCGTGTTTCAGAAGGATCGGGCACTATTGATCCTGCCGCCGACAAATTCGGTCCAGCTTGCTCAGCGCGCCCTGGCCGACATCCCGGTGGGAGGCAAGACCCCCCTCTCGGCCGGTTTGTCCCTCGCTTTTGAAGTCTTCATGCAAGAGAAGACGACCCATCCGGACGTCCTGCCATTGATGCTCTTGCTGACCGATGGCGCAGGAAATGTTTCTGCCGGCAACCTCCCGCCACTCGAAGAATCGCTCCTTGTTGCCGATAGGATCCGCGAGGCCGAAATCCGCTCCGTAGTCATCAATATGGAGCACGCCGCTTTCGACCAGGGCCTGGCCAAGCAGCTCGCCGAGCGGTTGAACGGCCCGTGCTACACATTACACGAACTGAAGGCAGAGAGTCTCTACCGGGCGGTTCGACAAGAGATCGACGTCGGCGCGACTTGAGATCGGCCTAACCCGACCCCGTCCAGAGTCTCTGCGTTCAGGCCGAATCGTGTGATGCAAAGCAGCAGTCACGCTCCGGGAGGTATTATGGCAGATCCGCTTTCATTCCAGGTGGAGCTACCCGATTCGCCGGAACTCGCCCAGGAGCGAGTGACGGAGGAGTTGCACGCCGAGGGCTTCGGCATTCTCACGCGGATCGACGTAAGAGCGACCCTCAAGGAAAAGCTTGGCAAGGAATTCCGGCCATATGTAATCCTGGGCGCATGCAACCCTGCGCTTGCTTACCGGGCGTTATCTGGCAGGCCTGAAATTGGATTGCTGCTTCCGTGCAATGTCGTCGTCGAGGAACACGGTCAGGGGAGTCTCGTTTCGATCATCAACCCAGACGCGATGATCAGGGCGGGCGATTTGTCGGCAGATCCGGTCATGTGCGATGTCGCCTCGGATGCGCGGGCCCGTCTGGAACGCGTGGCTGCCGCGCTTCGGTCGTCACCGGTGTAGGTCGTTGGATGTCAATAAGGGATGCCAGGGGCGGACGAGGTTCACCCCCCAGCGCAGACCCCCCCTTGCCGTCAGATCATGCCTGGCGGGCCAGCTTACGCACTAGCCTCCGGCGGCGGTGCTCAATCTCGGCCGTGATCTGATCCCTGCGCCAATCGGCCGGCCAACGCTCCAGGCATCCAAGGGCGGCCCCGGTCCATGCCTCCGCTTCTTCGAGATCGCCGGCCTCCCACTCGTAGTACTTCGCCAGTTCGATGCACGGCGCCGGATCAGCCGGCGCCAGTTCGTGCCAGGTCCGCCAGCCGGAGACCGCCTCCGACCTGCGCCCGCGCCCCTTCAGATGCGCCCCAAAGCGGCGAAGGGCTTCAAGCTTGACCGACTGCTCTCCGGCAGCGAGGGCAGCCTGCCAGGCCGACTCGGCCTCTCCAGTCCGGCCGGCTGTCTGATGCCAGCGGGCGAGACCGAGGGCCTCGGCGGCCGACAGGTCGTTCGGGTCCTGGAACCGATGGCGGTCCAGAATGAGGCTCGTGAGCCCAACCAGGGAGAGGATATCGACGGCGTTGTGATACAGCACTCGCGCCATATCGGCGGCATCCCCAGTCCGCAGATAGTCCAGATACAACCCCGGGATGAGAGCGCCCGGGACGTCCTCCTGCGAACGCGAGACACCCAAAACCTGTCTTTCGATCGTGCCAAGAGAGCAATCGGGCAGGCTTCGACGCCACAGTCGGCGGGAGGGGTGAAGCAGGTCTAACTGAGGCCAGCCCGTCAGCCGCCATTCCCGCCGTAGCCCAACCCGGTACCGCATTTCAAGCAGCGGGACGTCGAAGGTCTGACCGTTGAATGTCACGAACCCCTGAACTGCCTCGAGATCATGCTGTAGAGCGTGCAACATTCCCGGCTCTTCCGAAGGATCTCGCAAGAAGTACTGCCGCAGGCGAAAGGCATCCCCTTCAAAGGTTCCGATCCCTACCAGGAAGACGAGTGTGCCGGCTCCACCAGCCAGCCCAGTCGTCTCGGTGTCCAGAAACGCCATCTGTCCGAACGAGGCGGCTGCCAGCTTTGGTTGGCGGACGACCTCGGCTGCTAAGACTGCCTCATACTCGAGAACCTCGGCCAGGGTCGAAGGCCCGTGAACGTGGTTGAGAGGGTATAGGGTGTCGATGCGGAAGGCGGCGCCGTATGGGGTTGACAGTTCGTCGCCCGGCGGAAGCCTGACAGGGGCTGAGGTCCTGGGGACCCGCCCAGTTTGAAGGACATTCGGTTTCTGGCGGCCGAGCCTGCTCAGCCTGCGACGGAGGTCTGCCGCGTCACTCATACCGTGTCCGATCCGGTTGCGCAGAGCGCGTTTGTGAAAACCAGGCGGGGGGGGTGGGCCTGGCCCCCATCACCGTGAAGAAAGTCACATACTCGCAATGACTTTCAGTAATAGCAGCCCCCTGATCGGCCAAGTATTATAGCGTGTGGAGACGAGAGAAGGGGAAACCCTACGCTCATCGCTGTCTCCTCCTTTGGCGAAAGCCTCCGCCGGGTTACCCCCCTCACCGCCCCGGCGGAGGCGTTCTTAACCCTCAGCCGCCTCAACTGCGCCGCAAACATGCGGCGCCTTTCGATCCCGGCCCGGTCCAGCCGGGCTTGACAATACGAGTCCTCCCCCCTCGCCTACCGACCGGACGCCAACCTCCACCTGACCACCTGGCTAATGGAATTCGTCAGCCAACTTGCCGCCGATCCCACCCCGGACGATCTTACCGGGAGACGGAGGGGCGGGGGATGAGGTCGCAGCCGTCCCGCAGAACGACCAAGTTGATTGCCGGGGTTATGTGTTTGACCGCTGAGGTTGGTCCCGCGTGCGCCGTGTCTTTGTTTCAGTCGAGTGCCGTGGGCAAGACGACGGTGAAACTCGTCCCCTCTCCAAGTCGCGAGTTCACCCAGATCCGTCCATTATGGTTGTCGACGATCGACTTAACGATGGAAAGGCCCAGCCCGGTGCCGGGAGTGTCTTCGGGGATATTGCTGGCGCGGAAGAATTTGTCGAACAGATACGGCTGATCAGCCGGAGGGATGCCCGGCCCTGTGTCTTGGACACGCAGGAGCACCTGGTTTCCTTCGAAGCTGGCCTCAATCGTGACAGTGCCTCCCTGCGGGGTGTATTTGATCGCGTTCTCAAGCAGGTTCCCGACCATCTGTCGCAGCCGGATCGGATCACCTGTCACCATCGGGAGCTCTTCCGGCAGTAAAGCGACGAGTTTCACGCCTTCCCTATCGGCGGTCGCCCGCAGGCCCTCGACGGCGTATCTCGCCAGAACATTAATGGGCGTCGCCTCTTTCGTAGTGTCCAGACCGGCTTCGATCCTTCCCAAATCCAACAAGTCCGTGACAAGAGTCGTGATTTGGGCGACGCTCATCTGGACGCGCTGCACAAAATCCTTCTGCCTCTGGTTGAGTTCGCCGGCGCGTTCCACCAGCTCGATGTATCCCAGGATAGCCGTCAGCGGAGAGCGCAGGTCATGCGAGACGGTAGTAACGAATTCCGACTTGATCCGGTCGAGCTCCTTGAGTTGTGTGATGTCATGCATCACGATCGCCTGACCGACCTGCGGGATGGGTGTGCGTTGGGCGTTGAAGATTCGGCCGTCCTCGAGCTCGATCTCTTCGCGCCGCGGCAGGTTTCCGGGTGCGCGAATCAAGCCCAGGAGCCGAGGATGATCAAGGGCTTCGACGATCGATCGACCGACGTGATCACCGTTGACATGAAACGCCTCGCGCGCGGCCTGATTAATCAGAAGCAGACGGTTCTCCGGGTCGAGGACGATTACGGCGTTCTCTGTTCCTGTCAGCACAGTCTCGAGCTTGCGCCGTTCGGCTTCGGAGCGATTGTAGAGCTGGGCATTCTCGATGGCGATGGCAGCGTAGTCCGCCATCGCCATGATCACAATCAGATCCTCGCGCGTCAGGCTCCGACCGGCTTTTCGGTTGTCGACGCCGAGCACACCGATCACCCTTCCGCGCACCCGCAGCGGAACGTACAAGAGCGAATGGACCAAATAGGAAGTCTTGATCTTCTGCGGCGCGTCCTCGTCAAGGATGATCGGATCGCCGGAGGATATGACCTGGCCAGCAAGCGAGTCCTGAACGTGAAGTCGGAAAGTGTGGACGAATTCTTCGTCAAAGTTCTTCGAGGCCCGCATGTAAAGCTCGCCGGTCTCTTCGTCGAGCAAGAGCAAACTGCCCTCTTCGGCTTCCGTCAGCCTCACGGAGGCCTCGACGACCGCGGTCAGCACCTCATCCAGGTCGAGCATTGCCGTCACGGTCCGGCCGATGCCAGCCAGAGTCTCGAGCTCTTGCAGCCTGCGGGCTAGCGTCTCAGCGTTCGCCTGCGCTTCGCTTTGGGCCTGTATCAGGCTCTGCCAGCGGCGACCTTCGGCCAGGGCTCGACCGACGGCGGCCAGAAGCAGTTCGGCTTCAAAAGGCTTTGTCAGATAGTCCACCGCTCCGGCCCGGAGGGCCTCCACAGCCAGGCTCTCCGATCCGTCGGCGGTGATCAAAATGACGGGCAACTGCGGCATGTCCTGGCGCAGGCGGCGGATGAGATCGATCCCGGTCAGACCGGGCATCTGGTTGTCTGTGATGACGAGGTTGGGCTCAATCTCTCTGGCGAGGGTAAAGGCCGACATGCCATCGCCGACGGAACGGACGATGTAGCCGGCAGGGGTCAAAACCGACTCGTCTAAAAAACGGCATATTTCTGAGTTGTCATCGACGACAAGAATCGTAGTCTCGGACATCCGCTCCAGTCCGCAACGATCCTAGCATGTGGCCCTATTTCCGGGTATGGTACTCCCGGCGACCCACGGCCAGGATTAGGTTGAGGCAGTCGGTTCGGGGCGGTTCTTGTCGTCGTACTGTTCGAGCATTTCCCCGAGCTGGCGAGCGATCGAGGCGATCTCCGCCCGGATCCTTTCCAGCCCTTCCTGCAGGCTCGAACCAGGGTGCACTTCCTTCAGCCGGCCAACTTCCTCATGGAGGGCTTGCAATCGAGGGGTCACGGCGGCCAGACCCTGCCTACGACTCTGAATCCCGGCCTGGGATTCATCGACAACTTCCTGAAGGCGCCGCGCCCGTGCCTCGAGCGCCTGGAACAGGCGGGCGTTGACTAGCGAGATCGAGGCATAGTCGGCCACAGCCTCGAGCATCGCTTGATCCCGCTCGCTGAACGGCCGGGCATCTTTTCTGGAAACGCAGACAACCCCGATCGGTTGATCCCTGACCCGGATGGGGGCGATCATGGCGGCCCGGCTGAACTTGGCCAGTTTGAATTTCGCCAGCCCCTCGCCGTGGATACTCAACGCCTCACCCGAGATCATCACCAGCGAACTGATGCCGTCGTCCCACGGCCGATGCAACCCGGCGGCGATGGAGGGGGGCAGGTTGTGCTGGGCGCGCAGAATGAGCTTCTCGGAGCTGTCCTCCCGCAGGAGCACCCACCCAATGTCGGCCTCAGTGACGTAAAGACCCCCTTCCATGAGCTTGGCGAACAGGGCAGCCTGGTTGGTCGTCGAGGTGACGGCCTTGCCAATGCCATAGAGCGTCGTCAGTTCGCGAACCCGCCTCTCGAGCTGGCGGTTGCTTTCTGCCAGCTGCTCAGCGAGCTGCCCCCGCTCATGCCGCAGGCGTATCTCGTTGATCGCCCGTTCGATTGCCGAGACAACTTCCGCCTCGCGCAGCGGTTTGACGAGGTAGTCGCGAGCCCCGAGGCG
>Ga0209342_10003806_pt1 | contig 15827 bp, 11 predicted proteins | sample RifCSP16_2_FD_184023 | JGI IMG/M metagenome (GOLD analysis project Ga0209342, IMG submission 184023) | Soil microbial communities from Rifle, Colorado - Rifle CSP2_sed 16_2 (SPAdes) (version 2) | ecosystem: Environmental > Terrestrial > Deep subsurface > Rock core/Sediment | place: Rifle... | reverse complement strand
CTCGGGCTTGAATGGCCCCAAGTCTCTCCAACTCGACGGGATGATCGATCCGCCCGCGATAATCCGGTTCTGCCAAGGCCATGATGCGACCGCCGCTGCGGGTCACTCGGATCATCTCGAGAAGAAGCGGTTTGGGATCGTCGACCCACAACAACAGAAAATGACATAGGGACCCATCGAAGACACCGGTGGGGAAGGGCAAGGCAGCCCCATCCGCAACCGCATACCGAGCCGGTCCCCCTTGGGCGGCGGCGAAGGCCGCCACGGCACGATCGATGTCGACTCCGAAGACCTTTGACCTAAATCGACCAGACAACTCGCCTGTGATTACACCGGTTCCCGATCCAACCTCGAGCAAGCGGGAACTGCTGAGGAGGTCGAGCTGCGCAAGAAGACGGCGGCGGATGCTGGCCGTCCATTTCGCCTGAAGACGATAGCGCTGATGAAGCCTGGCGTAGGACGCAGCCATGGCTGGATTGTACCTTGCGTGTGCGTCGGGGTTCCGGGGGAGATCGATCAGTCGCCAGCCCGCTCCCATATGACCGACCAGGGATCCCTGAGCATATTGCCGAGAATCTCATTCAGCCCCTGCGCCGGCAAGACGTCGCCGTCCGGTTCAACGTACAGCCAGGAACGGCCAGCGCCGGGTGCATGCTCCTCGACCTCGAGGCTGATCGGGTTGGTCGCCGAGTAGGGAGCTGGAAGATCCCAGATGAGGTCCAGGCCAAGCTCGGCGGCTCTGTCGCGCGCCTCGCCCAGTGCCATCAAGACCTCAGGATCATTCCCCGAGGCGGACAGCGAGACGGCGGCGACGCCCGTGTCGGACAGCTGACGAAGGTCCTTGACCACGCCTTCGTGGTTGGCGGGGGTGAGGGTCAGATGGACGGCGGTGAAGACGTCGGACTCGACGGCGTTCTTGAGGCCGGCCTTGCTTTGAGAGTCTTTGCGATCAAGCACAAGCAGGATGTGGTCGAGACCGGCCTGCTCCAGCTCTCGCATGTTCTCGGGCTGTGCCAGGCGCCGGCCGCCCGTCAGGACGCCGGTTACCTGACCGATGGATTCCGCGTGGGCCACAAGGGCGACCAGGTCCTCCCGCCGCATCGGTTCACCCCCAGTGAAAGTCACATGCGGGATGCCAGCCTCCCAGGCGGACGACATCACTCTTCGCCACTCATCGGTGGTAAGTTCGCGATCGACTCGTCGCCGCGCTTCAGGATCCAACGCCCCGCTGGGGTCCGTGGCATAGGTGAGGGCGAGGTCCAGCCGGTAGGGCGCCGAGAGCTGTTCGTCGTGTGGCGACCTGCGCTCCATGTCCAGGTACATGACGGGGTCGATGTCGGGGGAGACGGCCAGACGGACGACCTGGGCGCGCAAGGCGCGCTGATCGGCCAGCGACTGAGCCCGGCCGACACGATAGCGCCCTGCGACGGCCTTTGCCGCAGCCTCTTCGTTCTCGCCCATTACGAAATGGTAGGCGTGCTCGGTTGCCGTGGCGTTCAGGTGCAGAACGATGGCGGCGTTTACGATCAAGACCCCGGTCCCCCCGGGCTCTATGCGCAGGTGCAAGCGGAAAGGCCGAGACGCATCGTCCTTGGATGCGTAGTGATACAGTCCAGTTTGAAGAGGTTCCGGTCTTGGGCCGACCGGGATGATTCGATCGAAGAATGAAGTCATGGATCCTGTTCCTCGGCTATGTCGGATCGGGGGCCATCATGCGCGCCAATGGATCGGCCGGCATCTGCTGCTTCAACGAAAGCGGACAGCCGCCGCCGCATTCGGAAAGGACCGGGCATGCCTGGCAAACATCGGGGGCGTAGCGTCTCTCGCGCAGCCATTGCGCGAGCTCGTGGTTCCAAATCGAGTCCCACGAGTCGGTCAGGATGTTACCAATCGCCTCGTAATAGGATTGGCAGGGGATCACACTTCCATCCGGTTCGACGCACATGTTGTACGCGGCGGCAGTGCAGCCCTTGACACCCAACTCCATCTGAACCGGATCGAAGTGGCAATACTGCGTCGGCGTGTACCAGATGAGACGCATGCCATGGCGCTCCGTCCTATCCCGGGCGACCTCGAGCAGCGGCTCGAGGGCCGATTCGGGCAGCCCGGTCCCAACCGATGCGCCGTGTCCCGAGTAGATCAGTGCGTTGAACCCGACTGTCGGCACGCCCAACTCGGCGAGAAAATCGATCGTTGCACCGACATCAGCACGGTTTTCGGCAAGCAACGTGGTGTTTGTCATCACAAACAAACCGGCATCAAGCGCATTGCGAACCCCGGCCACGGTCTGCTTCCACGCGCCGCGCCGGGCAACCATCCTGTCGTGAATATCCGGCGTGCGTGATTCGAGCGTGAACTGGATGTGATCAAGTCCGGCCTCGACAAGTCCGTCGGTGTAGCCACGGTCCGAAAGGCGCCGGCCGTTGGTAAGCAAGCCCGTGACCTGGCCGAGATCCTTCGATCGGCGGATCAGGTCCGGCAGATCGTCGCGCAATGTCGCTTCACCGCCGGTGAAGCAGATGTGCGGCACGCCGACGTTCCACATCTTCTCCAGGATCTCAAACCATTCTCCGGTAGAAAGCTCAGGGAATGTTCGGGCGCGGGCATTGTAGCAGTGAGGGCAGTCATTGTTGCAGCGGTAGGTTATGGCCAGGTCCATCCGATATGGAGCACAGGGTGGCCGATCGAAGGGTGGATGAATCTCGAGATCCAGATCGTGGATGAGGCACTGCTCGTCCGGATGCATGAGCCCGTTGATCTGGCCCGTGACCTGGGCAAAGTCGCGCCTCAACAGTCCGGGATCGACCCGGAAGCGGCGTTGGAGCCAGTCGCATGCCCTTGATTCAGCCACCTTCTCAAGAACCAGCCAGGCCATGAGGGCCGCCGTCGGATTCAACCGGACGGCCCGGTCAGCGTTCACCAGGAGCAAAGCCTGGCCATCTTCCTCGGTGCGTAGGTGGACCTGGGCGCGCCCGCCGTCCCATGTAACCTCATAACTGCGCAGCCCGGGCTCGGGCGGCCGAAGCGAGCCGCGTCTCAGGCCGAGGAAAGGTCGGATCACCGGCCGCCTCCAGCGCAAGCGCAAGCACAACCCGCACAGGCGCAAGCACAGGCGCACCCGCCTGAGTGGAACCCTCCGGAACTCCACCCACCGGAGGAGCGGGGCGGTGGAGGCGGTGGAGGATTTGTGGTCTTTGTCACCCCTCCTGTGAAGGCGACGACGTTCGACACCAAATTGCCGGCCGTGTTCTGGACACCGGTCACCATGGCTGCTGCGAAGTCAGCGCCGGGGAGATGAGGCAGGCTTATGCCTCCAGTCGGCGCGGCACTTCGTCCGGGAGCCGAGACGGGCACACTCGCGCCCTGGGAAGCGCGCGGCAGGCTGCCTCCTGAATACGCCGGCCGGAAACTGCCCCACCAAATCGGAACGAACACCGGTCCGGTGTCGAACACACGCCGGGTCCGTCCATCGAAGTCGCGGTCGAGCATCGTCCATTCGAGATTGTCGGCATATTTCTCGGAGCGGACTTCGGGCGTCTTGGCGGCTTCAACCTCTTGCCAGGCCTTCTTCATGATCGCCCGATAGTAATCCTTCGTCTCGCGCAAGCTGAAGCCTTTCATCTTTTGCTGGACGGATTTCACGAGGTCAATGGACAAATCCTGGAGCATCTTGCTGCGCTTACGCGGATCGCTTTCCTCGACCGCGGGCAGGAAAGTCTCCTCGTAGCCCCGCAACCCCTCTGGCTGCGGGGTGATCCGTTCGACCTTCAGGGGCTTCTCCGCGACGACACGGGCGGCGGTCTTCTTGATCAGTCCGAAGAGGATCATCGTCATGACACGGTCAAGCGGAGTCTCGAGCATCACAGCCGCTTCCACAGCCGTAAGGCCGCGCTTGATCCCATGTCCCTGAACCGAGATCTTGGGCGGCAGGTAATCCAGCTTGCGGCGGCGATCGCTGTTCACGGCCAGCGCCACGAATGCGAAGGCAATCAGCCCGATACCGCCGAAACACAGGAGAGCGGAAATAGCGCCGGAAAGAGCACTCGTCGGGCTGGTCGTGGTGATCCCTGAGCCGCCGGATCCCGGCTGACTGGCAGGTGCTTGTCCGGGCTGGACGATGGCCTCGCTGGGGACGTAATGGCTGGGGAATGAGACTCCGAATAGATACTGCGTGTACCCATTGGCCGAAGGGTTCTTCCACTGGTAGGCGACACGACCGTCGGAGGTCGTCCCGGGTTCGGGTTGGGCTGGCCAGCCGGCGGGGGAAGGATGCCAACTCGGTTCGTCCGGCTTAACTCCGGGAGGGAAGACAAATGTGACTATCATGTCGGTCTTGCCGTGGACGAACTCGCTGCCGATCCAGCTGGGTGAGAAGACCGCGCTTACATCTCCGGCCTCGTCAGCTTGATAGAGCTGGCCTGTGATTCTGCCGACGAACACCTGGACGACACCGCTCGATCCGGGCCGGATGGCGTTTCGGCCCAGCCCCAACGCGATACCCGGCTGCACGTACGGCGAAGGCTGGATATCGTCGATCGTCTTGCCGTCGACTGTGGCGCTGATGCTGGATGAGTCGTAGCTCGAGCTTGGCATGCCGACGTCGACGTAGTCAATCGGGGAGGCCGAGGCGTCGTTGGTGAAGGTGAGTGTGTAGCGGACTTCCAGCGAGCCGTCGGCCTGCCAGAAGACGCCGACTTCCTCCTTGTCCAAGCTGAAGGAGTAGTTCTGGGCGGCCGCCGTGGTCGGTGTCAGCCAGACAAACAGGAAAGCTGCAGCCAGGAGCAGGGTCAGTATTCGTCTCATGGTCACTCTACCACTTGGGCTCTTCGGTTAGCTGATAGCTCGTCCCGCAGTATGGGCAAGTCACTACAGGCGCGCCAGCGACCATCTTAATGTTGTCGCTCGACAGCGCACCACCGCAATTGCGACAGGTGAGTTTCTCGAGGTTGACCTCGCCCGAAAGCTCGATCTTCTGGATGAGCTCCTGCTTTGCCTGCGCTTCGCGCTTTGCTCTTGCGCCGGCAAGCACGATCAGGCCGAAGCCGATGGCGACGCTGATCCCTCCAATGAGAATCCAGGCCGGAGAACCTTGAGGGCTGAACGCTCCCCAGATGAAGAGCACCCCGAAGAAAATCAAGATCGCAGCGGCGATGTATGCGAGGATCCGAATTGGCGACATTTAGCCTCCGAGACGTCGGCGTCATCGATCAGTCTAGCAAATCGGGTAGGCGGCAACAATTGACGAATGGCACCCGTGCACAGTGCAAGGCTACGCCGGCGCCTAGACGTCATCCCCGCCCCATCGTATTCCAGGTGGTGCTACATGTGAAGGATTGCACGGGATGATCCGGTCTGCCTGACGTCCAAGGACCTCGACCACCCTTTTGAGCTGACCGACGGATGCCGACCTGAAGGCATGATGTCCGCGCTCGGGATCTTTGCTTGAGTTGGCCCCTGTCGGAGTCATCGCTAGATCACGCCGCAGGTAGATCGAGCTCGGACGCCGACTCGGGGTAGCTCTGTACGTGGACAGCGCCGCCAGCATGAGTGCGCCGTCCGGGGTGCGCTCGTTTGCCTGCAAATACATGCGCCTCATCCGGCTGCCTTGGGGCTATAATCCTTTCCATGGCCAGACACGACACACGATCCCGTGCGGAAGAGCTCAGGCGGGAAATCAATAACCACAACTACCGTTACCATGTTCTGGACACGCCGGTCGTCAGCGACGCGGAGTACGATCGCCTATTGCGCGAGCTTCAGGACATCGAGGAGAAGTTTCCCGAGCTGGCGACGCCCGACTCACCGACGCGCCGGGTTGGTGGGGGGATCGCCGAGCGCTTCACCCGAGTAGCCCACCCGGCCCCTATCCTGAGCCTGGGTAACGCCTACGAAGAGGATGAGGTCCGGGCCTGGTTCGACCGGATTGCCAAGCTGGATCCACGCGTCGAGACGGCCGAATTCGTCGTCGAGCCCAAGCTGGATGGGTTGACCGTCGTCCTGCATTACGAAGATGGGCTGTTCACCCTGGGAGCGACGCGCGGCGATGGCGAGTACGGCGAAGAGATCACCCCCAACTTGCGCACGGTCCGTAGTTTGCCCCTGCGAATCCCGGTTGTGTCGGGCTCGATGGAGGTCCCAAGCCGTCTTGTGGTCCGGGGCGAAGCCATCATCTTCAAGCGCGATTTCGATGAGATGAACCGGCGACTGGAAGCAGCCGGAGAGCGGACCTATATCAACCCGCGGAATACGGCTGCCGGGACCTTGCGCCAACTTGACTCAGGGTTGACGGCTGATCGACCGATCAAACTCTTGTGCTACGCTATCGTCATGGCCGACGGAGGGGTCCCCGATCATCAGTGGGAAGTTCTGCACTACCTGCGTCAGCTCGGATTCCCGGTGGCCGACGATATCAGCCTGTGCAGCAGTATCGAGCAAGCGATCACAACGGTCGAAGCATGGTCGGAGAAGCGCGCCAGCTTGCCATACGAAGCGGACGGGATGGTGATCAAGGTCGACGATCTCGGCCTCGCCGTGGACCTGGGCGTGGTCGGCAAGGATCCGCGCGGTGCCATCGCGTTCAAGTTTCCGGCCCAGATCGCCTCCACAATGTTGCAGGATATCGGTGTCAACGTCGGGCGAACGGGAGTCATCACGCCGTATGCAGTTTTGGAGCCGGTCGAAGTCAGCGGCGTCACGGTGCGCCAGGCGACACTACACAACTTTGATTTCATCCACGAGAAGGACATTCGGGTCGGTGACCGGGTGCTGATCAAGCGCGCCGGCGAGGTCATCCCCTACGTAATCGGCCCGGTCATTGAGGCGCGAACTGGAGAAGAGAAGCGATATAGACCTCCGACTCGATGTCCCTCGTGCGGGGAGCGACTGGAGCATCTCCCGGAAGAAGTCGCCGTCTATTGTGTCAACGCGGCCTGCCCGGCTCAGCTGGTCCGCAACCTGGAACATTACGCTTCCCGTGGGGCGATGGACATCGAAGGGATGGGGATCAAAGTCGCAGAGCTCCTGGTCGGAGAAGGCCTCGTCGGCGACGTTGCAGACATTTACGAACTGTCGAGGGAAGGATTGCTCGAATTGGAAGGATTCGCTGAGAAGCGGGCCGACAACCTCCTGGAGGCCATCGCCGGCACCCGCCGCCAGTCGCTCGGCCGATTGATCGGGTCGCTGGGGGTTCGCGGGGTGGGGGAGACCGTCGCCTCGGATCTCGCCGGCACGTTCGCCGACCTGGGTGAGCTGCAGCGCGCCAGCCAGGCGGAGCTTGAAGAAGTCGCCGGGATTGGACCGAACACTGCCGCGGCAATCGTCGACTGGTTTTCCAGGCCGGCGAACAAGAAGCTGGTTGACAAGCTCCGCAAGGCGGGCGTGTGGCCGCGGGCCGAAGAGCGGCGCAAACGTGTCGGACCGCTGCCTCTTGAGGGATTGACCTTTGTGATCACAGGCACCCTCCCGAATCTCAGCCGGGATGAGGCCAAGGAGATAATCCAGCAATCTGGAGGCAAGGTCACGGGGAGCGTGAGTCGGAAGACCGACTACCTCGTCTTGGGGGAGTCAGCGGGGTCAAAGCTGGACGACGCGACGCGCCTCGGGATCCCAACCCTTGGCGAGCAAGGGCTCCGGGAACTCATCGAATCGAAGGGATCTTGATCTGGGGTGGCCGCTTGAATGGCGTGTAGCCGTGGGCTGTGAACGGGAATGCGTCTACACGAGCACGATCCCCCAGGCTCCCGGAGCCTTGGAGGCTCCGGGAGCCTTCCCGAGGCGCTGGAAGAACGAGCACGCTATCCTTACTCTCCGGCGGAGGTGAGGGTACAACCACTTGGGAGTGATTCATATGGGCCTCATTCGATCGGACGATGGTATCAGCAAACGCATCGCGGCGATGTGCGAACGTGTCCGCGCGGCTCAGGCGACAGATCAATACTTCTTCAACATGCCGGTGAGTGAATTGCGCGGGGGATCTCGAGTCCTTGTCGACGGACGCGAGATGGGGATGTTCGCTTCCTACAGCTATCTCGGGCTGATTGGTCATCCTCGGATCACATCAGCGGCGCAATCGGCGCTGACCAAGTACGGGACGGGAACGCACGGTGTACGGATCCTGGCCGGCACGCTTCCAGTGCATGTCGAATTGGAGGCGAAGATCGCGGCGTTCAAAGGCGCCGAAGCGGCGCTCACATTCAGTTCCGGCTACGTCACCAATCTGACGTGTGTCTCGACTCTTGTCGGTCGTCACGACTACGTCTTCAGCGACAAACTCAATCATGCCAGCATCGTCGACGGATGCCTGCTTTCTGGGGCGAAGTTCGTGCGCTTCCGTCACAAAGACATGTCCGACCTAGAGGCCCGATTGAGCGAGACCCCGGCGGAGGCCGCCAAGTTGGTCGTCTCCGACGCGGTCTTCAGCATGGATGGAGACGTGACGGACCTGCCAAACCTGGCCAGGGTTTGCCGCCAATCAGGTGCGTGGTTGATGATCGACGAAGCGCATTCGTTGGGTGTTTTGGGCGACGGCGGGCATGGGATTGAGGAGCACTTCAATCTCCCTGGCGTCGTCGATATCAAGATGGGGACGTTGAGCAAGACCATTCCCAGCATTGGAGGCTACATAGCCGGGAGTGCCGAGATGGTCAGCTACCTGCGCCATCAGGCGCGTGGCTATGTCTTCTCGGCGGCGCTGCCTCCGGGGCAGGCTGCCGCGGCTTTGGAGGCCTTCAATGTTATCGAGGATGAGGCGTGGCGGGTGGCCGCGGTCAAAAGAAATGCCAGGACGTTCATCGACGGACTGAGGAGCCGTGGACTAGACACCCTCCAGACCGAGACGGCCATCGTACCGGTCGTGTGCGGTGAGGACGAACTAGCTTACCAGATGACGAGGGCCTGCCAGCGTGACGGGCTGTTCGTGCTGCCAGTCGTGTCGCCGGCCGTTCCGGCAGGCCAGGCCCGGCTGCGGGCGACCGTCACCGCCGCTCACACGGAAGAAGAGATCGCAAGCGCCCTGGAGATCTTCGAACGCGCCGGGAAGACAACCGGGGTCATTTCCTGACTGCCGGCCAGGCGAAACGGACTCGGCCGGATCCGCAGGCCAGCATGCCCGAGATCCGATTGAAACCCAGGCGGGAGAAGCCCGTCCTCCAGAGGCATCCGTGGATCTTCTCGGGCGCCATCGAATCTGTCCGCGGCACGCCGGAGTCGGGCGAGACGATTGATATTCTCACCTCGGGCGGCGAATGGCTGGCCCGCGGCGCTTATTCACCTCTTTCTCAAATCCGAGTGAGGATCTGGACCTGGCGGGAGACAGAGACCGTAGACGAAGCATTTATCGCCCGCCGGACCCGGCGGGCGATCGCTTCAAGATCAGCGCTGGCCGAGGATCCCGAGATCACTGCCTACCGCGAAGTCTTCTCCGAGTCTGACGGCATTCCCGGGCTGGTTGTCGACCGCTACGGTGACTTCCGCGTCGCCCAGTTCCTGACGGTCGGCGCCGAGCGCTGGCGGCATGCGATCGTCGGCGCCCTGCTCGAAGATGCTGGTTGCAGGGGGCTGTACGAACGTTCTGACGGCGACACCCGAGCCCTGGAGGGATTGCCTTCCAGAACAGGCCGGATCCAAGGAGTTGAGCCTGAAAGGCCCATTGAGATCAGGGAGAATGGGTTGAAGTTCGCAGTCGACATTGCCCAGGGGCAGAAGACCGGCTTCTATCTCGATCAAAGGGAAAACCGGGTGCGCTTCAAGTCGCTCGCCCGAGCCGGCGAATTGCTGGACTGTTTCAGCTACACGGGAGCGTTCACGGTCTCCGGCTTGAGCGGTGGGGTTGATCGAGTGCTGGCGATCGAATCGTCGGCGCAGGCGGTCGAGGCGGCCAGGGGAAATGTCGTCTTGAACGGGTTCGGCGATGGGCGCTGCGAGTGGATCGTTGGGGATGTTTTCGTCGAGCTCAGGCGACTGCGTGATGCCGGACGGCATTTCGATATGATCGCGGTCGACCCGCCCCGCTTCGCTCCGACAAGTTCTCATGTTCCGAAGGCTGCGCGAGGCTACAAGGATGTGAACATGCTGGCATTCAAGCTTCTCAGGCCGGGGGGCCTTCTCTTTACGTTCTCGTGTTCAGGTGGGGTGGGGCCGGAGCTGTTCCAGAAGATTATCGCCGATGCAGCCCTTGACGCCGGCGTCGAGGCGAACGTTATCGAATGGCTGGGCCAGCCTGCGGATCATCCGGTGGCATTGGCGTTCCCCGAGGGACGCTACCTGAAGGGGCTGGCAATTCGGGTCGGGGAGTGATGCAAGGCGGATCCCCGGCTCGCAATCTCGGCTGCCGCGGCGGAGACAAGGACTGTTGTAGGAGTCCATTAAGACTTCGGGAGTGCTGTCCGACGTTCTGTTCGACGCTAGGCTCCCCTGCACCCTTTCGGGTGCGGCGAACATGAATCAGGCGCGGTGGCTCGTAATGGGCGTGAATCCAGCCGACGTCTACGGCGAACCAACCAGAGCTTTTTCTAGCCGCCGGCTTCAGCCCGCGTTTCTATTCCGTACCCATGAAGGGTGCGGCTATAAGAAACTCTAGCGCGGTGGCTTCCTAGGGGGTGTATGCCGTCGACGTCGAGCACGCGCTCGGTGAACGGCCGGCAGGCTCGCGAAGGGTACACCTACACATCGGCTGTGCCGGGGTCCGCCATCCTGGTGCGCATCGCCAATCGGAGTGCATGTCGGTGAAGTCGGCGGAAGCGGTCGGCTTGCGCGGCCTGGCCCTCTTGCTCCATGCGCTGCGCGCTGCTCATCAAGGCTGAAAGAAGCCGTTCGTCGATCTGATCGATGGACGCCTCCAGGCGGGAGGTCGCCTCGGCTTCGTCATCCATTCCCAGGATTTCCTGCGCCAGCTGGAGGGACGGCGGGAGCGCTTCCCGGACGGCCTGACGGATGAGCCGATCAATCTCTGTCAGACGATCCGCCACGGCCGTCTCTTTCCGCTCTGAAGCGGCCCTGAGGTTCGCCTGCAGGATCCCCAGAAACAGCTCATCGATCATCGGCAGGGCTTGCTTGACTGCCGCACTCAAATCATCGGCCTCCATGATCGATCGGAGCTCCGCTGCAGCCTGGGCCGCTCTCGCTTCCTGCGCCTTATCCAGCTCTTGGGTGATATCCAGGATGCGGGCCCGGAGGGCGGCAAGGCGTTCTTTCTTCTCCCCCGCGCTCTTGTCAATCCGGTCGCTCAGAAGTTGGAAAAATGAATAGTCGAGGGCCGGTCCGGTGAGATTGGCGAGAGCCAGTACCCGGTCGTCATTGGGCGCATCGATGAAGAGGTCGACGAGCTTCTCACGCGTCAATCCCTCCCCAGTCTGGCGCAGGCTTTCGGCCGCCAGCCTGACCTCAGCTTCCTGCGCCTGGATCCTTTCCCCGAGCGAGCTCAAGGATAGGGCCGCCTCCAGGCGCTTCGCCGCAGCTTTGTTGGCCTGCGGCTCTCTGGCGGTCTGGAGTGCCAAGCTGGCAAGTTGGAAAAACCCCGCATCGAGCTCCGAGTCGTGTTCGGAAACAAATGATGAAAGGTTCTCCTCTGACGTCTCCAAGAGCTGCATGAACAAGCGCATCTTGGCTTGTTGGGCCTCGATCTCTTCGCGGGTGATGCCATCGGCCTGCAGGACGCGTTCCATCATGCCCTGCAGGGTCAGGACTTCCTGTGGCTGCAGGAGATAAGCTTTCCGGGCTTCAGGCGGCAAATGATCCATCACTTGCTTGATCAACCCCCCGATCGCCCTCTCCTGGTCGTCGCGGTTCAGACCGATCTCCACCGGGATGTGTGTCAGGAGCATTTCTTTTGCCGGGTCGTGATACACGAGCGGCGTTGCGACCTGGCCTTCGTATCCACATACTGGGCAACGAATGTGATTCGACGTGCCGGAAAGAAAGCGCGCCTTGGCGCTGGGTTCCCGACCAACGTCGATCAGCTGTTCAATGCGAGCCTGAACGGGGTTCCTACAGTTCGGGCAACGGATTTGGGTGAGGGTTCCGGGCATTCAGCCTCTCTTTCCTGATATGACTTGATTCTCGTTCAACGGGGCAAAGAGAAACAAATCCTGGCGCCGCCCCCGGTCTGATCATCTACCCAGATCCGGCCGCCGTGTGCCTCAACGACGGCCTTCGCCAGAAACAGGCCCAACCCGGCTCCCTTCGTCTTGCGGGCCGCAGCGCTGGATCGATAGAATCGGTCGAAGACTCTGGGTAGGTCTTCGCGTGCGATACCTGTCCCCTCGTCGCTGACGCAAACGACGATCTCTCCCGGAGGGCGAGATCCTCGAACAGTCACCTTTCCTCCGTCCGGAGAATACTTCACCGCGTTCGACAGCAAGTTGCTGAGCACCTGCGTCAGGCGTCCCTCGTCGGCGACAACCAGGGGAAAGTCGGGGGAGAAGGACACTTCGAAGCTGTGCCGCTCGGATTGGGTGCGGAACCGTTCGACCAGACGCCTGGCGATGGTGTCAATCGCGACTTCAGAGAAGTCTAGCATTAGAGCGCCGGCCTGAAGCCGCGAGGCGTCCAGCAAGTCGTCAATCAGCCCCGCCAATCGGTCCGCCTCTTCTTCGATCACCTGGAGCGAGTCGTCGATGATCTCCGGGTCCCAATCGGCGTCCTCGCGTCGCAGGGTGCCGACGTAGCCTTTGATCAGTGCCACCGGCGTTCGCAACTCATGGCTGATGATGGAGATGAAAGTGCTCTTGAGCTCTTCGGCCTCGCGGAACTTGGTGATGTCGCGCATGTTGGCCACGATGCTCATCAGCTTACCGCTCTCCGACAGAGTAGGGGCATAAGTGATGCCGAGGCTGATCGTGCCTCCGTCGCGCCTGCGCAGATCGCCCTCGGTGTACAGGGTGCTGTTGGCCGACAGAGGCCAGCCGCCGGCGCCCGCCTCCTGCAGGGTCTGCCCGTGTTGGCGGCTTCGCCAGACGATGATCTCGTCATGCTCCTTGCCGATGACTTCTTCCGGCGAGTACCCCGTGAGGCGCGAGCACGATCGGTTGAAACGCTCGAAGCGCAATCCCGGATCGAGAATGAAGATCCCATCGGCTGAGGACTCGACGATCGCATCCAGGTGTTGGTTCTGCTCCGCCACCCGTGTGTACAGGCGCGCGTTGTGGACGGCGATCGCCGCCTGGGAGGCAAAAGACTGGAGCAGGTCGCGATCCCCGCGGGAAAACGGGCCCCGATACGAGCGGAAGACGAAGATCGCGCCGAGCACTTCGCTCTGGGCGATGAGCGGCAGCCCGACGCATGTCAGCAGTCCCATGCTGGTGGCTTCGGTGATCCGTTGCAGGCGGCGATTCACTTCCGGCAACTGGAACCGGGCGCTGTCGCCATGTTCGGGGATGTCGGCCAGAAGGGGCTTAAGGTGCGTCAGGAAATCGGGCTGGATGCCGAAAGAGGAAGCGATTTGCAGACTACCATCGCTCTGCCGGAGAGCGATCAGACCGGCGTGGCCCGCCAGGATTTCGGCCGACAGATGAACGATGCGCGAGAGGAGTTTGTTGAGGTCGAGCTCTTCCGTGATGCTGCGTGAGATCTCAAGGAGATAATCACGTTGACGGACACGGAAGTCGGGGAGCATCCTCTCAGGCCAGCCCGTCCGCTTCGGCCTCGGCGATCGACGCATCAAGGATCTGGAGGCCTTCGTCGAGAAGCGATGTGTTGATCATCAGTGGTGGCGCGATACGTATCGTACTCTTGCCGCACCCCAGGAGCAGCAGTCCGTGGGAGAACGCTTTGGCCAGGATCTTTTCGCGGAGCCGGTTTGCCGGTTCGCGCGTTTCGCGGTTCTTCACGAATTCAATACCGATCATCAAGCCCTTGCCACGGATGTCGCCGATGCTGGGGTGGCGAACCTCGATTTCCGAGAGTGCGTCTGCCGCCCTCTGGCCCATCTCAGCCGCGTTCCGCATGAATCCATTCTCGATCAAGTCCAACGTAGCCAGCGCCGCGCTGCAGGCGACGGGATTGCCCCCAAACGTGTTCCCGTGGGCACCTTCGGGCCAATCCATGACGCTCTCGCGGGCGATCATGGCTCCCATTGGAAGGCCGGAGGCGATGCCCTTTGCGGCGCAAACGATGTCCGGCTCGACGCCCCAATGCTCGATCGCCCACCACTTGCCGGTGCGGCCGACGCCGCTCTGGATCTCATCGACAATGAGCAAGATGCCGTATTTGTCGCACAGATGACGCAAGGCCGGGAAGAAACCGTCCGGCGGAACGACGTAGCCGCCTTCTCCCTGGATCGGTTCGACAAGGATGGCGGCGCATTCTTCGGGCGGGGTGACCGAAGCGAAGACGACATCCTCGATGTACCTGACGACCGTCTCGCCGTAGTCGGGCGAGGTCGGAGCGAGGACCGGACGGTATGGGTCAGGGTAGGGGACGTGGTTCACACCGCTCATCAAGGGCAGGAAGCCGCGTCGATAGACCGGTTTGCTGGCGGTGAAGGCCAGTGCACCCATCGTACGTCCGTGGAAGCCTCCATAGAAGGCGATGAACTGCTGGCGCCCGGTGTGATGGCGGGCAAGCTTCACCGCGGCTTCGACAGCCTCGGCCCCGGAGTTGCCCATGAAGATCTTGGCCTTCTCCCGGAAGGGAGCGATACCGGCCATGCGCTCGGAAGCCTCGATCCATTTCGGGTGGTAGTAGTCGGAGGAGATGTGCAGGAACTTCTCCGCCTGTTCCTTGACGGCCTGGACAACTTTGGGATGACTATGCCCTGTCGAACAGACGGCGATCCCGGCAGCAAAGTCGACGAATCGGTTCCCATCAACGTCCCACACCTCGGAGCCCCGGCCGTGATCCATCATGAAAGGGCAGGCACGCGGGTACGAGCCGGAAATCACGGCCCGATCACGCTCGAGATACTGCCTGGCCTTGGGGCCGGGAAGCGAATACGTCTTCAAGTCTGCTGCCTCCTGTACTTGGAAGAAGGACATCTCGCCTGGATCCGCATCCAGCGTTGACGCGTCGATGCCGCAGTCTGAAATCAGACATGCTCCTCGTTCGTCTCCCTTCATTGGCGAACGAGTGGGATCTCCGCCGGACTGCCGCAGGATTATAACACTCGGGCCGCGACCGGTCCTGCCATGGGATCACCCGTAGGCGGGCGAGCCACCTGCGTGTTTCGACGCCTGTTCCTTCGCGGGGGGCATCCGTTTTCGGAGTATCAAGAGCATCTTCCTCCCGAGATCATACATCGCTCACATTCCACTCAGCGAAGGATTCGTTGTATAAATGAATTGTGGAACAGTCCACGAATACTTGGCCGATTCCTCGCGAAGGGAGATCTGAACATGGATGACCGTCCCTGGTTCAAGTATTACGATCCCGGGGTGCCACATCATATCGACTATCCCCAGGTCCCGTTATTCCGCTTTCTGGAAGATGACGCCCGCGCCTATCCCGAGCGGCCCTGCACGATCTTCAAGGGAGGCACGCTTAGCTACCAGGAAATGGATGCCCTGACGGATCGACTTGCAGGAGGGTTGGCCGCGCTGGGAGTCAAGAAAGGCGATCCGGTCGGCATCTTCATGCCCAACACTCCCCAGTTCATCCTGGCCTTCTTCGCCATCTTGAAAGCCGGTGGCGTGGTCGTGGCGACAAACCCTCTCTATACGCCGCGCGAGGTCGAGATTCAGCTCCGGGATTCGGGGGTCGAGCTCATGCTCGTCATGAGCAACTTCTACCATACCCTCAAGGCGGCTCAACCGGGGACCCCGCTCAAGAAGATCGTCGTGACGAATATCAAGGAATACCTTCCGGGCACACTCCGCTTCCTCTTCGGCCTGACGATG
>Ga0209342_10003804_pt1 | contig 15833 bp, 13 predicted proteins | sample RifCSP16_2_FD_184023 | JGI IMG/M metagenome (GOLD analysis project Ga0209342, IMG submission 184023) | Soil microbial communities from Rifle, Colorado - Rifle CSP2_sed 16_2 (SPAdes) (version 2) | ecosystem: Environmental > Terrestrial > Deep subsurface > Rock core/Sediment | place: Rifle... | reverse complement strand
CGAGCACGCGGCCCGTGAACTCGTCGACGATCTTGACCTCGCCGTGCTGGACGAGGTACTCGACGTCGCGGTGGTAGTGCTCCTTGGCGCGGAGCGCGTTCTGAAGGTGATGCACGAGCGGCGTGTGCACGTGCTCGTACAGGTTGTCGATGCCGAGAGCCTCCTCGACCTTGGCCACGCCGGCCTCGGTCACTGCGACGGTCTTCTTTGCCTCATCGACCTCGTAGTCCTCGTCGGGCCGAAGGCGCGGGACCAAGCGCGCGAACGTCTGGTACCACTTCGCCGAGTCCGCGACGACGCCGCTGATGATCAGCGGGGTCCGCGCCTCGTCGATCAGGATCGAGTCGACCTCGTCCACGATCGCGTAGGCGTGCCCGCGCTGCACCATGTTCTCCGGGCGCATCGCCATGTTGTCCCGCAGGTAGTCGAAACCGAACTCGTTGTTCGTCCCGTAGGTGATGTCTGCCCCGTAGGCAGGTCGCCGGTCCGCGGGCGCCATCTGCGCCTGGATCAACCCAACCGATACGCCCAGGGCACGGAAGATCGGCCCCATCCACTCGGAGTCGCGCTTGGCGAGGTAGTCGTTAACGGTCACCATGTGCACGCCCTCCCCGGAGAGCGCGTTCAGGTAGGCGGGGAGCGTGGAGGTGAGGGTCTTGCCCTCACCGGTCTTCATCTCGGCGATCTTGCCCTGGTGCAGGACCAGGCCGCCCATGATCTGGACGTCGAAGGGCCGCTGCCCGATCGTGCGGCGGGCGGCCTCGCGGACGCAGGCGAACGCCTCCGGCAGGATGTCGTCCAGGCTCGCGCCGTCCTCGAGTCGCTGCCGGAACCCGTCCGTCCTGGCGGCCAGCTCGGCGTCGGAGAGCTCCTCGACCTCGGGCTCGAAGGTGTTGACGAGGCCGACGACCTGCTCGAGCCGCTTGACCTTGCGGCCCTCGCCGATCTGACCGAGCTTCTCGATGACCATGCGCTGACCTCGGGGGGAACGGGTTGAACCCTCATGGTACCGGAGCACTTCGGAGCGCCCGGGATGGCGGTGGGGGTTCGGCGCGGACCCGCGCCGGGTTCAGGGCTCCGGTACCGGAACGGGCGCCCGCTCGCGCATCCGCAGCACCGCCAGGACGACCAGGAGCACCAGCGTGGCCACCCCCAGCGCCAGCACGCGGAACCCCGCCCCATCGAACACGAACCCGCCCGCGAACCCGGCCGTGGCCGAGGCGGCCGCGACGAGAAGGTCGTTGAAGCCCAGGGCGCCGCCGCGTTCGTGCGGGGCCGTCAGATCGCTGATCACGGCCGTGGCTCCCAGGAAGGTCGCCGACCACCCCAGGCCGATCGCGAACAGACCGATCCCTACGACGAACGGGCTCGCGTCGGTCGCGGCTAGCAGCGCCCCGACGATGCTGGCGCAGCCCCCGGCGATCAGCCCCGGCCGACGGCCGAACCGGTCCAGCGCCGCACCGATGAGCGGCGAGAAGGCGAACATCCCCAAGATGTGCAGGCTGATCACGCCGGAAACGGCGGTATCGCTCGCGTGGTGACTGTGATCCAAGGCGACCGGCGTCACGCCCATCACAGCCACCATCGCCATCTGCCCGACGGCCGCCGCGACGACCGCGACGCGGAACGCGGGGACCCGGAGCAGCTCGCGAGGGCGGCGTGGCGGCGTGGCGGGATCTTCGCTCTCGATGACCACGGCGAGGTCGCGCGGATCGGGCCGGAGCACAAGCGCGCAGGCGAACGCCCCCGCCGCTACTACAGGCACGATCAGCCACGGGAGCAGGTTGGGATCGCCGCCGCGCTCCTCGGCCACGCCGCGCAGGTACGCCACGAGGAAGGGGCTCCCCACCGCGCCGATCGTGGCGGCCGCAAGCAAGTACCCGACCGCGCGACCACGGTGCTCCGGCGGGTGCATGTCGGCGACCGCCGCCCGCGCCAGGTTCACGCCGCCGAACCCGAAGCCGAACCCGACGCCCGCGATCAGGAGCCCCACGGTGGACCCGGCCGAGACCGCGAGCCACGCCCCCACGCCCGAGACGCCGACCAGGACGTACGAGAGCAGTAGCCCGGGGCGCCGCCCCGCACGGTCCATCAGCCGCCCCACGGCCAGCGCGCCGATCGCAGCGGCGGCGAAGTAGGACCCGTTGAGTAGCCCGACCGAGCTGTCGTTGCCCGATAGATCCACGATCGCCAGGCTGCCGACGATCAGCAGGACCGGCGCCGCGGCCTGCGCGAGTCCCTGGGCGAGCGCGAGCAGGCGGGTGTTCCTGCGAACGGCCGAGGCTCGACCCTCGGGGGCGAGGACGCTCACTCGGCTACTGGATCTCGATCATCTTCTCGCGCACGGCGTATACGACCGCCTCCATGCGCGAGTGCAGGTGGAGCTTCTCCAGGATGTTGCGGATGTGGTTCTTGACGGTGTTCTCGGAGATGAACAGCTTGCCGGCGATGTCGCGGTTGTTGAGCCCCTGCGCGACGAGGCGGAGCACCTCCATCTCGCGATCGGTGAGCTTGGGGGCGGGCAGCTGGGGCTTCTCCTCGGACGCCTTGCTGATCGCCGCGAACTCGGTGAGCAGCTTGCTGGCCATCGAGGGGCTGATGCGCGACTGCCCCGCCCAGACCGAGCGGATCGCGTCGGCGACCTCCTCGATCGGGATCTCCTTCAGCAGGTACCCCGAGGCGCCGGCCTTGATCGCCTCGTACAGGTCGACCTCCTCGTCGCTGATCGTGAGCATCAGGATCTTGACGTGGGGCAGGACGTCCTTGACCTCTCTCGCCGCCTCGATGCCCGACTTCTTCGGCATCCTGACGTCCATCAAGATCACGTCCGGCATGAGCTCCTGGGCGCGATCTACCACCTCGACGCCGTCGGAGGCCTCGCCAACCAGCTCGAGATCGGGCTCCTGATCCAGGACCATCTGGAGCCCGCGGCGGAACAGGGCGTGGTCGTCGCAGACCAGGATCCGGAGCCTCTCTGAGCCCGTCCCCTCCATGTCGCTCACTCCGCGCTCCTGCCTTCCGTATCGGGGTATCCGCCGGGCGTCTGCGCGGATTTTACGCGACTTGCACCCGCGATCAGGCGAGCGCGGCGTTTCTGGTGGTGGTCCCGGATCTGGCGTTCGAGGCGCTCGACGACCACGTCGAGGGCCGATTCCACATCTCGGGCGTCCGCGTGAGCCCGGTAGGCCTTCCGGGGAGTGGTAGCCACGGCCTCCACGCGGTGGGCTCCGCCCTGGCGGGGGTTCTTCTCGTGCACGACCTCGACCTCCAGGCGGGTCAGCCTGGGTTCGAGCCGGTCGAGACGGGTCAGCTTGTGCTCGGTCACCTGGCGGAGACGTTCGGTCACGCGCGTACCGCGTCCCGTCAGCACCAGCTCCATGCGTTCCTCCTCATCTCACCCTTGTTGTGGGGCCTAGGAAGGGGCTCGTGTCCGGCTGACCTGGTCTTTGTCCCCACACCCGCCTGCCGGGGTGATCGCCGGCCCTGGGCCGGCTTCGCACCCTCTCCCGGCGAGGTCTCCCCCTCCGAGGCAGGACTTACATCTAAACCGCGCCATGCTCACCGACCAAGGGTCGGCTTACGTGGGTCGCTTCGCCCGCGGCTGGCATCGACTGCCGAGGAACCTCTCCCCGGGGCAACCACAGACCCGGACACGAGCCCATCGCCGAGTATAGGGCGGTCCGAAGCCCCCTCGGCCGGGGTGCGGCCCCGGAGTGAGGACACGGCGCGCGCGGCCGTGAGCAGCGCCACCTCCGTGGCCCCGGCACCCAGCAGGGCCTGCGCGCACGCGCTGGCGGTGGCCCCGGTGGTCAGGACGTCGTCGACCAGGAGGACCCGCCGGGGCGGCCGCGCGGCCGGGGCGAACACGCCTCGCATAGCCTCGCGACGAGCCGAGCCGCCCCGGCGCGCCTGCGGCCCCGGATCGGCCGTGCGGGAGAGCAGCCCCCGCACGGGCACGCCGAGCCGCGGGGCGACCACCTCGGCGAGCGATCTGGCCTGGTCGTAGCCCCGTGCAGCCAGACGAGCCCTGGACAGGGGCACCCAGGTCACCGCGTCCGGCTGGAAGGGGGCGTGGGCCCATGCCGCGACCATCGCGCCGCCGAGCGCCCCTGCGACGGGACGCCATCCCGAGAACTTAAGCCGGTGCACGGCCCGGCGCACCGGCCCGTCGAACCCGAACGGCGCACGGGCCAGGTAGATCTCGGACGGCGGACAGTCCCTGCACGACGGGACGGAAGCGGAGGCCGGGGCGCCGCATCGAGCGCACCATGGCGGCTGCAGGACGAGGAGCTCGCGGCGACAGACTGCGCAGAAGGGCCAGGGACCGCCCCCACAACCCGCGCAGCGCTTGGGGAAGAGCGCGTCGAGCAGGTCGGCCAGCACGGGCGAACGCTAGCGCCAGCCGCCGACATCTGGTCAGTCGCCGAGCGGCACCTCCAGCGCCACCGCGACGCCGCGTCCCCTGCCCTTGATCTCGACGCGCACCGTCGCGTCGGTCCGCAGGACCGGATAGGCGACGATCCGGCCGCGGCCGGTCTCCTCGTCGATCTCGGACTCGAGGACCTCGAGCCTCCGGCCATCCGCCGAGAGCCGCACAGAGACGGGCCCCGGCGGGTCGATCCGCAGGAGCACCTTCACGGAGTCGCCCGCGCATTCGAGCTGTTCGACACGGACCTTCGCGTCGGCGAGATCCACTTCTCGCTCCACCTTGACGGTCCCCCGACGCACCGTCGACCTCGGCCACGGGACGCAGAATCGCCGCCCTCCGTCGTAACTGTCCGGTGCGCCGTCGACCTCGACGTCGCACAGCAGCGTGTACCAGCCGGGGTCCAGCTCCGAGACCGAGATCTCGAACGGCACGAACAGGTCGCGGTGCGGGATCACGTCGAGCGTGACGGGCGCGATCGGCACCTCGGCGGACGCGCCGGGGCCGACCGCGGCCACCCGCGCGCGGCGGAGCACCACCTGGTGCGGGTCCGGGTCCTCGCCGCGGAAGATGAAGGCGCCCTTGACCGTGGCCGGGAACCGCTCGAACCGCGCGCGGACCGAGATCGGGGCCGTCCCCTCGGTCATCGCCGCGCCCTCCCGCGTCTCAGGTTCCCTGATCCCACGAACGCAGGTACTCCTCCTGCTCCGCGGTGAGCTCGTCGATCTCGACGCCCATCGCCTGGAGCTTCAGCTTGGCGACCTCGGCGTCGATCTCGGCTTGAACCGGATACACACCGGGCTCGAGGGTCCCTCGCGTCTTCACGATCCACTCCACCGAGAGCGCCTGGTTCGCGAACGACATATCCATCACCGCCGCTGGGTGTCCCTCGGCCGCCGCGAGGTTGACGAGCCGGCCCTCACCGAGCAGGTGGATCTTGCGGCCGTCGGCGAACGTGTACTCATCGACGAACCCTCGTACGCGGCGGATCCCACCCGTGGCGAGCTCGGCGAGCGCCCCCTTGTCGATCTCGACGTCGAAGTGACCCGAGTTCGCGAGCACGGCGCCGTCCTTCATGACCTCCATGTGCTCGCGACGGATCACGCCCTTGTCGCCCGTGACGGTGACGAACACGTCGCCGATCCGAGCGGCCTCGCGCAGCGGCATCACGCGGTAGCCCTCCATCGCGGCCTCGAGCGCCGGCAGCGGGTCGACCTCGGTCACGATGACCTGCGCGCCCATGCCGCGGGCGCGCGACGCGACGCCCCGCCCGCACATCCCGTACCCGGCGACGACGACCGTACGACCGGCGAGGAGCAGGTTGGTCGAACGCATGATCGCGTCGATCGTCGACTGTCCGGTCCCGAACCGGTTGTCGAACAGGTGCTTCGTGTCGGCGTCGTTCACCGAGACGATCGGGTAGCGGAGCGCGCCGTCGGCCGCCATCGCGCGCAGGCGGATCACGCCTGTGGTGGTCTCCTCGGTCCCGCCGATCACCTCGGCGATCTGCTCCTGCCGCTCCCGGTGCAGCACCGTAACCATGTCGCACCCGTCGTCCATCGTGATCTGCGGCCGCGCGTCGAGCACCGCGTTGATGTGGCGGAAGTACGTGTCGTGGTCCTCGCCCTTGATCGCCTGGGTCTTGATACCTGCCTCGGTGAGCGCCGCGGCCACGTCGTCCTGCGTCGAGAGCGGGTTCGAGGCGCAGAGCGCCACGTCGGCCCCGCCGGCGGCGAGCGCCATCATCAGGTTCGCGGTCTCGGTCGTCACGTGCAGGCACGCGCCGATCCGCACGCCCTCGAGCGGACGCTCCTTCTCGAACCGCTCCTTGATCAGCGCGAGCACCGGCATCTCCTTGGCCGCCCACGCGATCCGGTCGCGCCCCTCCGGGGCCAGGCCCGGGTCCTTCACATCGCCGTCCATGTCGTCACCTTCCTAGAGATCAGAGCGTTTCCACCAGGTCCAGGAGCACGCGCCCGATGGCATCGGACGCCGCCTTGGAGGCTACGAGAACCTCCTCGTGCGACACGGATGCGCCCGCCGCGTTCGTGGCGAAGGCCAGGCCGAGCACCCGCATACCGAGCGCCCTCGCCGCCACCGCCTCCGGGACGGTCGACATCCCAACGACGGTCGCACCGAGCAGGTGCAGCATCCGGGTCTCGGCCGGCGTCTCGTACGAGGGACCGGAGACCGCGGCGTAAACGCCATCGCGCACGGGGGGCGGGACGTTGGCGGCATCCGCCTCCGACCGGGTTCCGAAGTACGCTCGCGCCGAGGCCAGCGCCCGCTCCGCGAGCTCCGTGTCGTAGACCTCGGACACGTCTACGAACGCGGGTGATCCGTCGGGCATGCGCCAGCCCAGGAGCGGGTTCACGCCCATCATGTTGAGGTGGTCGCGGAGGACGACCAGCGTCCCCGGATGGATCGTCGGATCAAGCGCTCCCGCGGCGGCAGTTAGCACCATCGCCCGGGCGCCGAGCTCGGCCGCCACCCTGGAGGTGATCGAGGCCATGGCCATGCCGTGGCCCTCGTAGAAATGGATCCTCCCCTGGAAGACGGCGAGAGCTCGCTCGCCCACCTGGCCCAGCCAGAGCTTGCCCGCGTGCCCGAGGACGGAGGGCGGCGGGAACCCGGGAAGGTCCGGGTACGAGATCTCGACCGACCCCGAGACCGCGGCGCCCTTGACCGCGTCCACGGCGCTCGACAGGCCCGAGCCGAGCACGATCCCCGCGACCGGCTGCAGCGCCGTGCGCTCGCGGATCGCGTCGACGATACGCTCGGGGATACCGTCCCCCGGCGAGGGCAGCATGCGCGGGTCGCTCATGCCTCGGCCAGCGTTCGCTTCAGCCTCACGATCGCCTCGATCGGCGAGGGGTCGAACCCGCGCGCGATCCCAAGGTAGGTGGCGACGAGGTCACCGACCTGCACGAGGGAGAGCAGGCGCGCGAGCGCGGAGTGCCCCTGCGCCCACACCTCCTGGGTGAGCGCCCCCGACGCCTCCGCGATCTCCATGGCGGGGCCGAAACGAGCCGCCACGTCGGCCGGCTCGCCCTGCTGTCGCAGCGCGATGACGGCGAACCCGTCGCCCGCACCCACCGACCATCCGACCACCTCGTTGTGGGCAAGCTCGGGCATCGACGCGGCGAACGCGGGAACCTTCGCGTTCTCGTTGAACTGCGTCTTCCACCGGTCGGCGGCGACGGCCCCTATGCCATCGGCGCCCCAGAGGACCGGCACCCGCTCCCCGATCGCGAGCGCGAGCCGCTTGGAAGGGTTCGCAGCGGCCGGGACGTCCGGGCCCTGGAGGCCGATCACCCCTTCGAGCTCGAGTACCGCCTCTTCGAGGTCAGCGGCGAGCGAAGGCAGGACGCCCATCGCCTCCAGCGCGCCGAGGGCCCCGAGCGCCATGTAGCCGAACGCGGCCCGTGGCATGAAGCCGCCCGGGACGACCACGCGCCCGAGCTCGAGCGCATCGGCCCGGCGGCCTAGCTCGCCGCCCGAGGTGACGACGACCACGCGGCATCCGCGCTCGACCGCCTCCTCGAACAGCGCGACCGTCTCGCCGGTGGCGCCCGAGTATGACGAGGCCACGACCAGCGTGTGCGGTCCCACCCATTCGGGGAGCTCGGAGGTTCGCACGATCGCCACGGGCAACCTGAGGCGCGGCGCCACGAGCGCCGCGAGCACCTCGCCGCCGATCGCCGAGCCCCCCATCCCGCAGTAGGCGATGGCGGTGGCGCCCTCGGCGCTCGGCAGGTCGAGGGCGGACAGCCCGAGCCGGTAGCCCTCCCGGCAGTGGGACGGGAGCGAGGTCACGGCCTCCAGCATCCCGCCCGGGTCGGCGGCGCGAAGCGCCGCCGCGTCGTCGAGATCGGTCAACGCTTCTTCTTCCCGGGTGGGGGCTTCTCCGCCTCGTCGATCAGCATCACGGGGATCCCGTCGCGGACCGGATACCGGTAGCCGCACGAGCGGCAGATCAGGAGCTCGGGGTCCTGCTGGTAGTCCAGCTCGCCGCGGTCGTTCGGACACACGAGGATCTCGAGCAGCTCGGCGTCCAGCGTCACGCGCTTCCTCCTTCGTCCCGGATGATCTCGAGGACCTCCTCGGTCTTGGCCTTCAGGAGCTCCTCCGTCCTGGCCTCCACGTTCAGGCGCAGCAGCGGCTCGGTGTTGCTCGGCCGCACGTTGAACCACCAGTCCTCGAACTCTACCGTCAGCCCGTCGGTACGGTCCGCCCTCCCGGCGGCGAAGGCCGCGGCGACCTCCTCGATGCTGGCGTCCTGGTCCCTCACGCGGGAGTTGATCTCGCCTGAGGCCCGGTATCGGTGGAACGGCGCGAGGACCTCCGACAGCGGGACATCGGCCCGTGAGAGCTGCTCCAAGACCACGACCGCGGCGATCAGCCCCGAGTCGGCGCGGTAGTTCTCGCGGAAGTAGTAGTGACCCGAGTGCTCGCCGCCGAAGACGGCGCCGGTCTCCGCCATCACCTGCTTGATGAACGAGTGGCCGACGCGCGTGCGGATCGGCTGCCCGCCGTGTTCCCGGATCACCTCGGGGACCGCCCATGAGCAGATCAGGTTGTAGACGACCGGGGCACCGGGGCTGCGTTCCAGCATCGCGGCAGCGACCAGCGCGGTCACCTCGGAGCCGCTCACACCTTCTGCGCGCTCGTCGACGAAGAACACCCGGTCGGCGTCGCCGTCGAACGCGAGGCCCACGTCGGCCCCGTTCGCGATGACCTCGCGCTTGAGGTCGCGCTGGTTCTCGGGGTCGATCGGATCGGCCGGGTGGTTCGGGAACGTGCCGTCCAGCTCCGGGTACAGGTGCACTAGCGTGACGGGCAACCGCTCGAACACCGCCGGGACTATCAGCCCGCCCATGCCGTTCGCCGTGTCGGCCACGACCGAGAGCGGACGCATAGCCGACGCGTCGACGAAGGAAAGGACGTGGTCGGCGTACGCGCCGAGGATCTCCCGCGCGGTGATCGACCCACGGGCGGCCGCCGGCGGGTACGTGTCGCGCTCGGCACGAGCGCGGATCTCGGCGAGACCCGTATCCTCCCCCACCGGTCTCGCGCCGGGCATGCAGAACTTCATGCCGTTGTAGGAGGGCGGGTTGTGGCTCGCGGTGAGCATCACGCCCGCCACGTCGAGCGACCCGCTCGCGTAGTACAGGAGGTCCGTAGACGCGAGGCCGAGGTCGACCACGTGGGTCCCACGCGAGGAGATCCCATCGGCCAGCGCGGTCCCGAGCTCGGGCGAGGAGAGCCGGCAGTCCCTGCCGATCGCGATCGCCGGAACGCCGGCCCAGTCGGCGAACGCGGCTCCCACGGCGCGCGCGACGGAGGCGTCGAGCTCGCCGGGAACGACGCCGCGGATGTCGTAGGCCTTGAAGATGCGGGAGAGATCGGAGGGCGGTGACACGGTCACCGCATCGTACTGAACCTCGTGTCGGTCAGGCCTTCTGCTGCAGGACCGACCCGATCACCGATCGCAGCGGGACGCTCTCGCCGTCCCGGTACCACCACTTCGCCTCGCACATGTGGCAGGTGGTGAAGGACAGGTCGTTCTCGCTCACGGACATCGAGATGGAGATCAGTTCGCCCTGATGGCACTCGGGGCAGGTACCGGAGAGCTTGCCGTCCATGAGTGAGTCCTCGGCACCGAGGCGTGCCCGGGGATATAGCACGCCGTCCTCATTTCCATTGACCCGGGCGGGCCGCCCGCGTGTCCTCCGCCCGGAGACATACCGGGGCGCCCCGGGGGACGCCCGGCGACTAGCGGGGGAGGCCGGATGCCCGAGCTACGGCTTGACGATGACCCTCGCGCCCAGCTCGACGAGCGGATAGAGCTCCTCGGAGTCCGCGATGTGCATCCGGATGCAGCCGTGGGAGGCCGCGGTGCCGATCGACGATGAGGTCCACGTCCCGTGGATCCGGATGCCCGGCGCGCTCAGGTACATCGCCCGTGTGCCGAGCGGGTTGCCCGGGCCGGGTCCGATCGAGGCCGGCAGGTCGGCACCCCAGCCGTCGGGATCGGGGTTGTACCACGTGGGGTTCTCGCGCTTCTCGATGATCTCGAACGTCCCGACGGGCGTCGGGTACGACGCCGTACCGGTGGCGACCTGGTACTCCTTCACCGCCTTCAGCCCCTCATACAGCCACAGACGGTTCTCTGACACGTCGACCACGATCGTCTGACCGAGCGAGGCGGTGGGGACCTCGGGCTCGACCGTTCGAACCGGCACGGCGACGTCGCCGGCGCGATCCTCAAGCGCCCGAAGGACCCGCTGGACGCCCAGCTTGGTCTGCAGCTCCCGTCCCGCCTCCGAACGCCGGGTCACCAGCTCGGCCTCGACGAGCGCGAACCGCGCGTTCACCGCGGGAAGCGCGACCTCGTCGGAGACCTGCTGCACGAACGCCTGGACGCCGGCCGGGTCCGAGGTGAAGTGGAGGTCGAGGGTGACCTCGACCGGCACGTCCCGGAGGCGGTGATACACACGATCGACGAACGACATCTCGTCCGCGACGGCGAACGCGCGAGCCACGACGGCCTCGACATCGGCCGTCATCCCCAAGGAGGCGGGCGTGACCGTCCACGTCCGGCCGGCCGCCGAGATCGTGAGGTTGCTGTACAAGGTCTCCTCGGCACGCTCACGGACCTCGCGGACGGCCTCCTCGTGCGTCATCCCGCTGACGTCGATCCCGGCGACGGTCACGCCGGGCAGGATCTCGACGGCGGTGGAGGCGTCGTATCGGTACGCGGCGTACGCCGTGCCTGCGCCGAGAACGAACAGCACGCCGAGGCAGACGCCGACGATCAGCCAGCCTCGTCTACCCTTGCGGTGCTTAGCCCCCGCGATCCTCATCGGTCTCCTGCGGTTGTCCGCGAACACATCATGATAGGTCCTCCGCGCCGGGCGTCCAGGCCCGACCTTCCTACGGAGGCATGGGGATGGCGATCGACGCAGCGAAGGCCGCGAGCCCCTCGCGACCGAGGGAGTAGGACACGGCCGCCGGGACGAAGGTTCCCGAAGACGCTTCCGCGAACACCGCCACCTGCGGGGCGAGCAGACGGAACGTCTTGGGAGCCTGGATCGTCGCGCCCGGCGGGACGGTCACTCCGATGCGCTCGGAGGGACCGGGCGCCAGGTAGGACAGCATGACCACGACCGGCTCGCTGCTCGGGTTGGCAAGGACGAGCCCGGGGACGGCGGGCAGCCCCGCCACAGCGGGCAGCACCATCCAGGCCGCCGCAGGTTCCGCACCGGTGATCGCAGCCTGGTCGGAGACAACGCCATAGGTGCGCCGCACCGCCGCGGCTTCCTCCCCGATCACCGAGATCCTCACGCCTGAGGGCCCGGACGTGGTGGCCGGGAAGGTCCTAGCGGATCCGGGGGGCAGGCTGGCCTCGGCCAGGCCGGCGAAGGGCTGGATGCCGTCGGGCCCGAGGATCTCGCCCGCCACCTCGACCCGTCCGGTTCGCTCAGCGCTGCCCCCGTTCAGCACGAGCAGCTCGGTGCGCCCGGCGTCGGCCCCACCGGGGAACGTCAGCACCGGTGGCGGCTCACCGAGGTAACCGAGCGCCGACCGGATCCCGCCGGTGCCCGACACGCCCAACGTGGCGGCCGCGACCCTTCCCACCGAGACCTCGAGCAGGGTGGACACCGTGCGCTCGCCGAGGAGGACGTCGTTCAGGTGGAACGCCGCGCTACGGTACGGCTTGAGGACGACGTCGGTCAGCTCACCCTGTCGAACCGGCTCCTTGCGTTCGGACAGCAGCGTGAGCGAGATCACGGCCTCGCGAGCGAAGGGGTTCATCACGACGACGAACTCCTCGTTGCCCTCGACCTCGGTGCTCCCGTCCGGCAGGAACCACCGATCCCCGGCCGAAGGGGCGCAGGGCTCGGACGCTACTCCCGCCTCTCCGCCGCCGGCGTGGGCCACCCAGCCCACCGCGACCCACTGGCCGAACCACTCGACCATGGAGGACCTGGCGCGGCCATCGGCCGCGACCGGGACGCGCACGAAGGAGCCGGGGTCAACATGGATCTGTTCGGGCTCGGAGGGCCGGCCGATCCCCAGGGTCCGCACGCGCACCGTGGCCGGTTCGGGACCGGGGTTCGCGATCTGCAGCGAGACCTCCCAGTCCTCGGGCCCACCGCCGTGGGGGCAGAGCCAGGCTCCAGAGCGCGCATCCCCGTCGATCCCGGGGGCGAATCCCCGCGGTTCGAGCTCGCGATCCGCGTAGGTCGCGGCCGCGAGCACCCCTACGAGCAGGAGCCCGGCCACGATGGGCTGGAGACGCCTCACACGGACACCGGCTTCCTGGTGATCCACAGGGCGGCCAACCACAGCACGGCGAGCACCCACATCTGAGAGGTGCGCAGCCACTGGTCGGCGAAGCTCACCGACACGTCGCCGGGTCCACCAGGACCCGCGATCGCCCAGCCGAACGCGGGATACACCGGGAGTCCCTCGTCACCCGTGATCACACGCCACCCGCCATCGAACTGGTCCGCCACGACCGCCGTCGCCTCTGTCTCGACGGCACCGACCCAGTCGGCCTCCTCAGGTTGGAGCTCGGTCGCGCCCGCGTACGGTGCGAGCTCGAGCCCGGTGGGATCGGGCGCGTCCGGCACAGGCGCGGTAGTGGCCATCCCTTCCGGCAGGGCGGCGGCGTTGCGGAAGATCGTGAGTCCACCGGCCGGCACGAGATCGAGGTCTAGCTGCCGGACGAGGCGCTCGACCACCGCCGAGGGGAGATCCCCCTCCTCGGCGACCAGGAACCGGATGCCGAACGGACCGAACAACGCCCCCGCGTGCTGGGTGTCGCCGGAGAGGACCTCGTCCAGGACGGTCCGAAGCTCGCGGTAGCCAAGTCCGGCTCGACCTCGGCCTATGTCCAACGCGGAGACCCCGTCCCGGTCCGTAACGCCGAACCGCACGGATGCCGCTCCAGCCTCGGCGAATCCGATCGGATCGCCCCCGGGAGCAGTGAACCTCTCGCCGGTCGGTCTGCCGAGCCACAGGATCCGGAACTCGCCGGGCGAGCTCGATCCGATCACAGACCACGCCGGCGGCAGCCCGCCTGGGCGGACCTGCCACTCGGCTAGCGTGACCTGAAGGGCCTGCGCTCCGATGCCGACCCCGAGCACGATCGACAACACCACGACGCCGAGCTGCCTCGCGCCGAACGCGTGTCGGTCCAGCCGCGTGCCGAAGGTCGACAGTCCGTACGCGACGAGCGCGGCCTCGGACAGGGCGGCGGCGGACAGGTACGCCGGCGCGTTCGTGAACGCCTCGGGCAGCAGGCCGCGGGCGGAGGCCCACGCCAGGCCCGTCCCGAGGAGCGCGGCGAGCATCGCCCTCCAGGCCCGCCCCCGCTGCGGGTCGCCGACCCCCGCGAAGCAGATGATCGCCGCGATCGGCAGGAAGGCAGCCACGATCCACGTCCCCGGGCCCTCGCCCGGCACGAGCCGCAGGACGGACCAGGCATCGTCGACCCCCACGACCGAAGCGACCGAAGCACCGGGGTCACCGGCCGCCGCGAGGATCACCGGGAAGGCGAGAAGGGCGGCCGAAACCGCCGCCAGCAGCACCAGACCCAGCCCCCGGACGCGGCGCCGCCCCGCCGCCAGGTGCACGAGTGCGAACAGCCCCACCGGCAACACGATCGCCGGTAGGAAGGACAGCCCCATGGCGAGGGCGGCCCCCAGTCCCACCCCGTAGCGGAACCGGCGCTCCGGGGCGTGGCGCGAGAAGGCGCCGTCCAGCCGGTCCCACGCGATAGGCAGGATCGCCACCGCGACCAGGAGGTCGAGCCGGCCCTCCGAGAACGCCCACAGTGTCAGGCCACACAGCGCGTATGCCGCCGAGGCGACCACGGCCGGGCCGGGGCTCGCGGTCTGACGGACCATCGTTCGGTACATCGCGATCGCCGCGAGCGGCGGCATCGCGCCGAGCAGCACCTTCTGGGCGAGCGCGGTGCTCCCGAACGTGACCCACGACGCCGCACCCATCCCGGCGAGCGACGGACTCGCGGACTGCGCACCGCCTAGGACGCTCGTGCGCACACCGGAGACGAGCTCTCGGAGGAACGCCTGGGGCTGCTCGGGGAAGGCGGCGAGCGCTCCGCCGCTCAGCACCTCGGGACCGACGAAGTGCCGCACGGCCAAAGCGCCGAGCACGATGGCCACCGTCGATCCCAGCAGCAGGGGGTGCCCCGCGGCGATCGAGGCAGCCCGCCTCGGCAAAGGCCTGCCGAGCTCCTCGTCCTCGAGCTCCTCCAGGCCCTCGTCCAGGAACTCCTCGGCCCGCTCGAACCACCGGGGCAGACGGAAGGAGGAGGCCATGAATGGCCGCACGCCGCGGTCCTTCACCTTGCGCACGCGCTGGGCGCGGATCCGTCTGCGGAGCGTCCCGGGCAGGCGCAGCAGGTTCCAGCCCCAGGCCGCGACCAGGTCGTAGGCGTCCTCGAACCGGCGCGACACCGCCAGGTAGACGAGTCGGGCGACGCCGAGGGCCACGTACACCGGCGCGAGCCAGAGCAGTGTCAGCAGGCCGTAATCCTTGAGCATGGACGCGAGGGCCGCTCGCTCCGCGTAGTAGCGGGTGCTGCGATGCCTATGCTCGAGACGTTCGCCCCGTCCCGTGGCGTCGCGGTGGCGCGCCGTCGCGAGAGGTGTCATGAGGACGCGGAACCCGGCCACGCGGGCGCGCCAGCAGAAGTCGAGGTCGTCGTGGTGGCCGTCGAAGCGCTCGTCGAACAGCCCGGTGCGCTGCCAGGCCTCGCGCGAGATCAGCATCACGGCCGAGGAGACGAACAGCACCTCCAGCACCCGGTCGTACTGCCCCTGGTCGCGCTCGCCGTCCTGCAGCGGGGTGTAGGGATGCCCGAACCGGTCCGTCGAGCGCCCGACCTCGCGCAGGACCCTGGGGTCGTCCCAGTCGACGACCTTGGGTCCGACGATACCGACCTGCTCGACGCCCCGGATGCCCTCGGCGGCCTCCACCAACCGGGCCACGGCGTCGGGTGCTAGCGACGCGTCGTCGTGCATCAACAGGAGGTAGTCCGCCTCTTGCGCAGGTCCGAGCTCGGCGGCGGCGGCCAGGGATCCGGCGATCCCCCTGTTCTCTCCGAGCGCGATCACCCGCTGCTCCCCCAGCGCCTGCGCCAGGAGCTCGATGGTCCCGTCCGTCGAGCCGTTATCCACCGCCAGGACCCCGAGCCGGGGATGCGTCTGCGCCGCGAGCGATTCCAGGCACTCGCGCAACCAGCCGGCCGCATCGCGCGTCACGAGCACGACGAGCACGCTCGGTGTTCGGACGGCGTCGGCAGCTGGGGCACTATCGGCTGTGGTGGTGGTGGCCATGAGGAGCGCCCGTGGGCGGCGGGAGCCTAGCACGC
>Ga0209342_10003803_pt1 | contig 15833 bp, 15 predicted proteins | sample RifCSP16_2_FD_184023 | JGI IMG/M metagenome (GOLD analysis project Ga0209342, IMG submission 184023) | Soil microbial communities from Rifle, Colorado - Rifle CSP2_sed 16_2 (SPAdes) (version 2) | ecosystem: Environmental > Terrestrial > Deep subsurface > Rock core/Sediment | place: Rifle... | reverse complement strand
ACGAGAACCAGAACCTGTCCTGAGCGAAGCCGAAGGATTGCAGGTCGGGCTTAAGCCTCAGCACCAGTCAGTGTCGCGTAGCGGAGTCTTATTTTTGGAAGGCACTGCTACAATCATACCGCAAATGGAGACGACATGGCGCACGCGTGGCACTCAGGTTTCTTTGGTGAGGGAATGCCGTAAGGCGGCATGGATGATTGCAGGCGACGGGGCTTCCGCCCTCCGCTACGCTACGGGCTACAGCCCCGCGCCTGATGCCTGCCGTTAGGTGCTTTCTTAATCTCGAAGGATGCTTGTACTTCACGCTAAGGTACAACAGAATTTGACGGCTGCGTTGATCAAGCAGGAGATGATTTCAAGATGACACTCATATCCAAGAGAAAACATCGTCGGCGGCGGAAGAGTGCAGATGAATTGGGTAAACTGAGGCGGGAATTGGAAACGAGCGGCGTGCTGGGTGAACGGAAAATAATTCTACAAGAATCGTCGGGCGATCAAGAGAAAATGTCGACGGTGTTGTTAGATTTCATTGCGCCCTATAAAGGGTTTACGACGACCTATGATGAGTACGATCGTTTAATCGCGGTCGCCATTATTGCCTGGAATGCGGCAGTGCTTAAGGAGATGGGGAAACCGGATTTGCTGAACGAAACGATGAAAGCCATTATGCCTTCGGGAGATAGGCAGACGCGCCAAGATTTTCAGGCTATCGTGCAGGAGTTGATGGAACGGAAGGCGCGTTATTTTTCAGACAACAAGCGCATTATTGTCAGTTATCATTTATCTGAGACCAAGAAAGACTATCATCTATCGGTTGCTTCAACCCTGTAAAAACAGATGCGCACTCGACAACCGCGCCCTGGCTGGCTTCAGGGCGACCGGCGCGCCAAGCGGGTGACGCGGAACGTTAGCCGCCGGGAGTTACTTTGATGAACCTGGAAAACTCCGTCGCAAGACTCTCCTCCTCCGCCGAAACCATCGCCTCCCTCGCCCGCAACGTGTCCGACGCGCAGGCCCGCTGGAAGCCCTCGCCCGACGAGTGGTCGATCCTCGAAGTGATCTGCCACCTGTACGACGAAGAGCGCGAAGATTTTCGCCAGCGAGTCGATTTCACCTTGCATCGGCCGGGCGAAGCGTGGCCGCCTATCGACCCGGCCGGCTGGGTGACGGCGCGCGGCTACAACCAGCGCGAATTTGCTTCGTCGCTCGATTCGTTCCTGCGCGAACGGCAGGAGTCGCTCAATTGGCTCAAGGGTCTCACGAACCCGGATTGGAGCATCGCGCGCGAGCATCCGGTGGCGGGCCGGATGACGGCGGGCGACGTGCTGGGCGCGTGGGCGGCGCACGATCATTTGCACGTCCGGCAGCTCAACCAATTGCACTGGCAGTATCTCGCCACTCAGGTTGCGCCCATTTCGCTGGAGTATGCTGGGGGATGGTGAGTTGTTGCGCAAATTGGCAATTTGCGCAACAGTTTTGATATGACCCAGAAAGCCTTTCAGGACTATTATCCTGATCAACTCGCACACTGTTACGGTTGTGGCCGGCTCAACGAGCACGGCTTGCAGATCAAGAGCTATTGGGACGGTGACGAGGCCGTGTGCATCTTCCAGCCAAAACCGTATCACACCGCCATTCCGGGTTACGTCTACGGCGGATTGATCGTTTCGCTCATCGACTGCCACAGCACGGGCACGGCCTCTGCCGCCTCGTACCGCGCGCAGGGGCGCGAGATGGATACCGAACCGCCGCTGCGATTCCTGACCGCCTCCCTGCACGTGGACTACGTGCGCCCGACTCCGATGGGCGTGCCGCTCGAAGTGCGGGCGCGGGTGAAGGAGATCAAGGGCCGCAAAGTGGTGATCACGGCGACGCTCTCGGCGGGCGGTGAAGTGTGCGTTCGCGGCGAAGTGGTGACGGTGCAGATGCCGGAACATATGGCGCAATGATGGATGGAGCACAAGAGCTATGTTAGGGCAGGGAGTTACTCAACTTCAAAAAGCGCTGAACGCAAAAGGCGATGTCATTCAGAGAGAATTCATCACCATCAGCGACCGTTTGAATGTGGTTGCCCGCGGGATTCTAGAGACGAAGGACGAGGAGCGGGCTGCGCTCGTCGCCGAGCAGGATGAATTGCACGAGAAGCGCGCGGCGCTGGCGGAGGAGGTCAACGTCTGGCGCGACCGGGCGAAGATGGTGACGAACCGGCCCGGCGAAGACGCGCTGCGTGACTACCTGAAAGAACTGGCCGAGGCGATGGCGGGTGAAGAGGCGATACAGGCCGCGATCAAGCACGTCCAGTTCCTGCTGGATGCGACCGAGGAAGAACTGGCCGCACTGGCGCAAACGCAGCAGGAGGAGAAGCCGTTGACCCCCGCCGGGCGGATGCTCGACCGCGGTCGCAAGGAATGGGATCTGCGGCAGGAAGGCCCGGCGCTGCGCCAGCGGGCCGCGGCTGAATTTGCCAACCGGCCGGGCATGGCGCAGGACATGGAAGCAATTGCCGAAATCGAAGATGCCATCTTCGATCCGGATAAATTCGTGCGCGAGGTGGCGGTGTTGACGATGATCCAACTCCACCGCTTCCGCGCAATGCGGCTAGCCGATCTCGAAGCGGCGTATCAGTCGGTCGAGAAGCTGGTACACATCAATCACCCTTCGGTCATCTCTGCCCTCATTGCGATACTAGAGAGCCCACGCTCGGGGTTCGTGCATAAAGCGGGCGAGAATGAGCCGGTTGAGGAAACCAACAGCCGCCTGCGGGTGGCGGCGCTCAAGCGGTTGATCGAATGGCACACTCCCGAAGCCCGCAACGCAATTCAATCCTACCAGTTGGATCGTGATTCGCAGGTGAGTTATCTGGCCCGCCGCGCGCTCGAAACATTCCCCGGCGAATGGAAAGGGCCGATCCGTGGGACAGGAATTCTGAAACAGTGATGGGAATTGAAATCAATCATCTCGAACCGCGCGCCGATTTCGAGTTCGCAGTCAAGCCGTCGAAGACGAAACTGGCGGTGGGCGAGCGCATTCAGATTACAATCACACCCAGGGAGGAGACCATTGCGCCGCTGGCGCGGCTTTTCCTGCCGGGCAACCTGGCCCTGCTCAAGGGCGGGGCCAACGCCCAGACCGCGTACCTGGCCGTCGAGCGCGCAGAACTCACGGTAGACGCCGTCGCCGTCCGGGCCGGACGCGGTAAGCTGTTTGTGTCCGTGCACGACATGTACGATGCCGAGAAGGTCGGCGCCGCGCCGGGGATTGAGATCACTGTCAAGTGGTGATCTTCATCATTTTGCCCGGGATGAGTTTCACCCGATAATCATCATATCCACTTTCTTACTTCATAAGGAGACGAACGACTATGGTCAAGATTGCAAAGAAGAAAATCGCAAAAGCCAAAAAAGCAGTCCGGCGCGCAGGAGGCAATTCGCGCAACGGACGCAAACCCACGGCCCGCAAAGTGATGCTTCCTTCATTCAAGCCCACCAAACTCAAACTGCTTTCCCCCGTTCCATCCGACATCGAGATCGCGCAGGCCGGAATACTAAAACCCGTCCTGCAAATTGCGGATGAGGTCGGCTTGAAACCAGGCGAACTGGAACTGTTCGGGCCATACAAAGCCAAAGTGCATCTTGACGTGCGCGAGCGGCTGGCAAAACGCCCGAACGGCAAATACATCGACGTGACCGCCATCACCCCGACGCCGTTGGGCGAAGGGAAGACGACGACCACCGTCGGCCTTTCGCAGGCGCTCGGCGCGCACCTCGGCAGGCGCGTGTTCACCTGCATCCGCCAACCCTCGCAAGGCCCCACCTTCGGGATCAAGGGCGGCGCGGCGGGCGGCGGCTACAGCCAGATCATCCCGATGGAAGATTTCAATCTCCATCTCACCGGCGACATCCACGCCATCACCGCCGCCAACAACCTCATGGCCGCAGCGATCGATGCGCGGATGCTGCACGAACGCGCTCAACCGGATGACGACAAGCTGGCCAAGGCGATGACAGACAATGGTCAGTTCACCGACTCGCAGCGCAAGCGCCTCGCGAAGCTCGGCATCAAAGCCGAAACACTGGCCGATATGTCTACTGAAGACAAGCGCCGCATGTTCCGGCTGGATATTGATCCGAGCAGCATCACCTGGCAGCGGGTGGTGGACATCAACGATCGCCTGTTGCGCCGCATTCAGATCGGCCTGGGCGATGAGGAAAAAGGCAATGAGCGCATCACTGGCTACGACATCACGGTCGCGAGCGAGATTATGGCGATCCTCGCGCTCACCACGAGTCTCGAGGATATGCGCGAGCGGTTTGGGCGGATAGTGTTCGGCACCAACACGCGCGGCGAGGCGGTGACGGCGGAAGACCTCGGCGTGGCCGGCGCGCTGACCGTGCTGATGAAGGACGCCATCATGCCCAACCTGATGCAGACGCTGGAGGGCACGCCCGCCTTCGTGCACGCCGGGCCGTTTGCCAACATTGCCCACGGCAACTCGTCCATCGTCGCCGATCAGATTGCGCTCAAGCTGGCGGACTACGTCATCACCGAATCCGGCTTCGGCGCGGACATCGGCATGGAAAAATTTATGGACATCAAGTGCCGCTGCTCCGGCCTCACGCCCGACGTGGTGGTAATCGTGGCGACGATCCGGGCGCTGAAGATGCACGGCGGCGGCCCGAAGGTGGTGGCCGGGCGGCCACTGGATAAGGCATACACCGAGGAGAACCTGCCGCTCCTCGAAGCCGGGATGCCCAACATGATCCGGCACATCCAGAACGCCAAACGCTACGGCGTACCCGTGGTCGTCGCCGTCAACTCGTTCAAGTATGACACCGAGGCCGAGATCAAGTTGGTGCAGAAGTACGCGCTCGAGGCCGGGGCCGAAGGCGCGTTCAAGTGCACGAACTGGATGCACGGCGGCAAGGGAGCGGTCGAACTGGCCGAGGCCGTGATGGCGGCGGCGAAGAAGCCGAAGGATTTCAAGTTCCTCTACCCGCTCGAGGCCAGCATCAAAGAGAAGATCGAGGCCATCGCCAGGTTCTACGGCGCGGACGGCGCGGATTATTCGCCCGAGGCCGAGGCGAAAGTCGAACTCTACACGCGGCTCGGCTTCGACAAGCTGCCGATCAACATGGCCAAGACGCACCTCAGCTTCACCGCCGACCCGAATATCAAGGGTGCGCCCACCGGGTTCCGCCTCCCCATCCGCGACATTCGCGCCTCGGTCGGCGCGGGCTTCCTGTACCCGCTCGTCGGCTCGATGCGCACCATGCCCGGCCTGCCCACCCGCCCCGTGTTCTACGACGTAGACCTGGACTTGAAGACAGGCAAAGTCAAAGGCCTCTTCTAATTGCGGAATTGCGATTGCGGATTGCGGAGCGAGCAGCAGTGTTCCGCAATCCGCATTCCGAAATCTAAAATCCAGTCATGCGTATTCTTATCGCCGACGACTCCCAGACTTCCCGCGGCCTGCTCAAGGTTCACCTGATGGCGAAAGGGCACGAGGTGGTGGAAGCCGAAGACGGGCTGGCCGCTTGGGAAGCGTGGCGGCGCGAACGCTTCCGCATGGTGATCACCGGCTGGATGATGCCCAACCTCGCCGGGCCTGACCTGATTCAACGCATCCGTTCCGAACCTCAGCAGGGCTACACCTATACCATCATCGTTACGGCGCTCGACGAAAAGTCTCACGTCGTCGAAGGGCTGGAGGCCGGGGCCGACGATTACCTCTCCAAACCTTTCCATTCCGAAGAACTGATGGCGCGCGTGGCGATTGGCGAGCGCATCCTGCAGTTGGAAGATCACTTGCGCGAGGCCCGCCAGCAGATGGAATTTCTGGCGATGCACGACAACCTGACCGGACTGCTCAACCGGCGGGCGATACAGGAACAGGCCGAGGCAGAATTGAAGAGGGCCGCCCGTGCATCGTCACTGGTCAGTGTGCTATTGATAGATCTAGATCACTTCAAGTCCGTCAATGACTGTTACGGGCATGCGGTTGGCGATCAGGCTCTGCGGATGTTCGCCGAAATCCTACTTGAGTGTATCCGGTCTTATGACCAGGCCGGGCGCTGGGGCGGGGAGGAGTTTCTGTGCGTGCTGCCGGGCACGACGTTGAACGATGCGAGGGTGGTGGCCGAGCGTGTTCGGGTCGCGGTCGCCGATGCGACCCTGCCATTACCCGAAGGCAGCGATCTCAAAATGACGGTGAGCATCGGCGTCGCCGGTGCGTCGGGGGCCAGCGGAATGATTGTGTTGGACAAACTGATTCAGGCCGCCGACAGCGCCATGTATCGCGCGAAAGATGAAGGACGCAACCGGATATGCCTGGCCGAATGAGCCGACCGATCCATCTGGGCGCCTGGTTCGGATTGAAGATCACGATCTCGCCGTGGAGCATCGTCTCATATCTGGCCGTCGTTCCGGTGGTGGTCGTCGTGACGAGGCTGCTCCTCTCTTTGCCTGTGCGTGGTGCGTTGTTGGCCGGGACGCTCACGGCAATCATGATGTTTCTCTGCGAGAGTCTGCATCAGTGGGGGCATTCGCGGGCCGCGCGGCGTGTTGGATACCCCATGCTTGGCATCCATCACTTCTCGTTGTTCTCGGCCTGCCTCTATCCCGCCGACGAGCCGCCGCTCCCGCCGGGCGTGCACCTCCGCCGCGCGGTGGGCGGATTCTGGATCAATCTGCTCGTCGGTATTTTGCTCGCGCCGGCCGCGATGAACCTCTGGTCTGCGGGTGGGGTGCTGGGCTGGCTCACCGCGTCCACGGCATTCTGGAATTTCTTCGTGCTCGGGCTGGGCGCGCTGCTGCCGATTGACATCCCCGGCGTGATGACGGTGGACGGGGGAACGATGCTGCATTACTGGCGCGAGATGAGAGCGAGCCGTAAAGCGTAATCCGTAAAACGTGATGCGCCTATTACGGATGTTTTTCCTTCCAGACCTTCCTCACCACTTCCAATTCTTCCAGCGTATTGCAGTTCAGAAACGTCAATAGTTCGGGGTCGAACCGTCTGATCTCGTCCTCTTCCATCCAGCGCAGGCGGACCTCGGGGAAGAAACTGATCACGCGCATCTTGCCCGCATCGAACGCACGGCGGATCGGTTCCAGGCAGGTTTTGCTGTAGATGGCACGCAAGGGTTCGGCTTCTGGTTTAGCGTCCGGCCCGGCATTCAGCGGGCGAATGCGCGGCACAACGGCATCGAAGTCCGGCGCGAGGGACATCATGTAGTCCAGCAATGGGCGGTTGACGAAGGGCAAGTCGCAGGCGGTCACCAGCGCGTATTGCTGGGTGGCCGCGTGGATACACGTGTACACGCCGCCCAGCGCGCCTTTATCGGGCAGAACATCCGAGACCATCGACAGGCCGAGGAAGGCATATTGCTCCGGCGTGTTGGTGACGATGATCTGATCGCCCAGCCCGGCAGTCTGCTCGATGATACGTTCAATCATCGTCGTCCCGTCGATGTCGGCAAACGCTTTGTCCATGCCCATCCGGGACGATTTGCCCCCGGCGTTGATGACGACAGAGAATCCCGTCATGGCTCAGTCAATGATTGGCCGAAGGGCGAACTCAATGTCGTCCCCTGCTATTTTTTTTGGGTGCGCTGTCGTTCATAGGCTGAATTGTACTCCGATAGGTTCACTTGCCCTGAGTGATATAATCCTCATATAGGAGTTTGCTATGGCTAAAACGCTCGAAGCCTTGTTGGATTCACTCACGGTCGAGGGCACGCTGTACGAGCGCCTGCCTGACAACGCCGTGCGCTGTTACGCCTGCGGCCACCGCTGCCTCATCAAAGAAGGCCGCCGGGGCATCTGCCAGGTGCGCTTCAACGACGGCGGCAAACTGATGGCGCCGTGGGGCTACGTCGGCGCGCTGCAGTGCGACCCCACCGAGAAGAAACCGTTCTTCCACATCTACCCCGGCTCCGAGACGTTGACCTTCGGAATGCTGGGATGCGACTTCCACTGCGGGTATTGCCAGAACTGGGTCACAAGCCAAACGCTCCGCGATAATTCCGCCGGGGTCGCGCCGGAAGAGGTGACGCCGCAGGAGTTGATCGGCTACGGCCGGCGGGCCGGGGCGCGGCTGGTGGGGTCGTCTTACAACGAGCCGCTGATCACGTCGGAGTGGGCGGTTGCGGTGTTCAAAGAGGCGGTCAAACATGGGATGCAGTGTGTCTACATCTCCAACGGCAACTGTACGCGCGAGACGCTCGAATACATCCGACCGTACACCATCGGCTACAAGATCGATCTCAAGTCCATGTCCGATAAGCGCTACCGGCAGTTGGGCGGGGTGCTGCAGAACACGCTCGACGGGATTAAGATGGCGAAGGAGATGGGCTTCTGGGTGGAAGTGGTGACGCTGGTCATTCCGGGATTCAACGACAGCAACGAAGAACTGATGGACGCTGCGCGGTACATTGTGTCCGTCTCGCCCGACATCCCGTGGCATGTCACCGCGTTCCATCCCGATTACAAGATGACCGACCCAGATCGGACAACGGCCTCGGCTCTGATCCGCGCTGCCGAGATCGGGCAGGAGGCCGGGCTGAATTACGTGTACGCAGGCAACTTGCCCGGCGACGTGGGCGAATACGAAAACAGCTACTGCCCCAAGTGCCGACATTTGTTGATTGGCCGTTACGGGTACGTGATTCTCGATTATCAGATCACCGACGACGGCCGGTGTCCGGGTTGTGGCACTTCGATTGCCGGTATCTGGCCGAAGCGATCCGAAGTGAACATGGGCACATTGGGCGACCTGTTTCAGCGCGTGCCACGGAAGGTGAGATAATTTGCGCTGCATATTGCGCATCTCGTAGGAATACCTGATTCGCGACACGCAATACGACTACTATGGCCGACGAAATCAACGGTTACACGAAAATAATAATGACTTACGACATCGTCCCTGAGACGCAGGAGACGTACTATCAGTTCATGCTCGGCGAGCTGGTGCCCGCCGTGCAGAACTTGGGGTTGGGCATGGCCGAGGCCTGGCATACCGCAGTGGGCAATTACCCGATCCGGCTGGTAGCGTTTGTAGGCGAGACCCGCGAATCAGTGGACAAGGTGATAGAAAGTGAGCAATGGGAAGAATTGGAGACGCGGCTGCAGCAATACGTCACCAATTACAAACGGCGCGTGGTGCCGTTCAGGAATCGGTTTCAGTTTTAGGTTCAGTAAGCAGGAGGCAGTGGACAGGAGGCAGTCGGCAAACGGCTGCCTCCTGTCTTTGTGTCACGGTGTCGGCGTCGGGGTGGCGTTAGCCCCTTCGGGTAGGGTGGTGCCGGGGCCGTACTGGAAGACGGCCTGCCACGGGAGATAATGGGTCTTGATGACATCCTCCCACAGCACCTGCCCGTCGCGTTCCACTTTGCGCCAAACGGTTGTATCTGAGCCGGGCGCAGCCCAATCCACCTGCTTAATCTCGCCCTCTTTCAGGTCGGCGTTCTCTTCGTACTTGTCCTGCGGGGCAGGCACGACGTTTTTGACCTCCGGCGCGCTCACCGTCACTTTTCGTCCGTCGTCAGCCGAATAAAACTTGAACTGTAGAGTCTGGTTGTTATAGACGTACGTCTCGATCAGCAGCCACGCCTGCCGGTCGTTGATGAATTTGAAATCGGCGACGGGCGAGAAGATGGTGGCGTCGAGGCCGGGGCCGAAGCCGCGCTCATAGTAACCCACGCGGTACGCGTGCGAGTGGCGCTCGACGATGGGGTAGCCGCCGAAGAACGCGGCGCGGAAGGCGGTGGTGCTCACCTGGCAGATGCCGCCGCCCACGCCTTTGATGGTTCGCCCGGCGTAGATGATCAACGCCTCCGAGAAGCCGGTGTCGAGGCTGATGTCACCCAGCACCTCGTTGAACGAGAACGTGCCGCCCGGCGGAATGAGCACGCCGTGAAACGCCGACGCGCCGACGCGAATGTTGTTCTGCCGTTCGGGGCCGGAACCGGTGAAGTACGTGATCTGATCCCCTCCGGGGACGAGGCCGGTGATACCGAGATCGGCGGCTTGGGTGTCGTTGCCGATCTGGGGCTTGATGATGTTGAACACCAGCGGGATGGTGTGCGCGCCCTGTACGGCCTGAGCGTTGATGGTCTGGATGGTGGCCGCCACGTCGAGCACCCGCCCGTCAATCGCCTCTTGGCCCGGAATCACTTCCAGTTCGCGCGTTTCGTCGTTGAAGATGAAGCGCGCGTTCTGCGATTTCACTTCGAGCTGCGGCACGAGCGTTTCGAGGAACGGCGTGAGCTGCGATGCGTCGAGCGCCACTTCGTACCGTGCGCCATTTGCGTCTTCGACGCGCTGGATGATCAGCATCGTCGCGAGTTGTGCTTGCTCGAACGTCCATGGGCCGGGGTCGCCGGGGCGCGGGTCGGCGTTGGTGAGGGTGAGCGGCTGGCTGAGGATGCGTTGGGCGATGGCGGCCTGGGCCGAGGCGTCGAGCACACCGGGCTTGTATTCGTCGATGATGAGAGCCACATCGGCTGTGCCGAGCCGCTGAATGGGATCTGCAATCAGCGCGAGCGTCTTTTCGACGTTCACTGTGTAGCCAAACTGGCCAGGTGTGACGACAACCTGTGTGCCGTTGACGCTGAGGGATGCTTCGACCGGCGGCGTGTCGATCTCTTTGGCGATGCCCTGTAGGTAGTCCGCCGCGCGCGTGGGATCGTAGACGACGATCGGAGCGATGTCGGCGCCCTCGTACCACGACCAGAACTGATCCTGAAAGTCGAGCCACCAATCGCCGGAGCGGCCATAGGCGTAAGCGCGATCCACGGTCTCCTGGACGGCAAAGGTCACGCCGAGTTGGGCGGGTGTCGCCGTCCACGCGCGATCATTGTATCGAAAGGTGAAGGACGGACTCTGCGGATAGGTGAACTGGCTGGAGAGACGGTCAATCGCCTCGGCGCGGGTCAGGCCGGAGAGGTCGATGCCGTACACAGTCATGCCGGGGTAGATGGTTTTGGCGTAAAGCACCTCTAGGGTGCCAAGCACGATCCCGGCGCTGGATGCGGCAATGGCGAATACAGCGGCCAGCGCGGTCAGCCAGCGGGCGAGGGCAGCAAAGGGCGACTCTTGTGCGGGGGCGGTGAGAGCGGTCATCCGTGGTTAGGCGTAGAAAGCAGAGCGGCGGTTCCCAACGTGCGCTTGGGCAGAAAGTATATCATGCGGCTGTGACGGTCAATTGCCTCCCGCCTTTTGCCACACTCTCTGAAATTCCTGCAAGTACTGGGCTGCGATCTCCGGGCTGTGGAGGATGAGGATGTTTTCGTCGTTCTTCTCGTTAGCCGCGCCGGAGAAATTGAACGAGCCGGTGATAACGATCTTGCCATCGACGACGATGAATTTGTGGTGCATGGTATAGCGATTGCCGTCGAGCAGTACTGGTAATTCGGCGCTGCTGAGTATCCGATACGAGTCATCCGAGCCGGCGTTCACTTGTCGGGTTTCGTACACTCCCTGCACTTTCACGCCGGCCTGCGCGCGTTCGACCATTGTATTGGAGATGAAATCGCTGGTGAAGGCGAAGGCGGCAAAATAAATGCTCTCGGCCGCAGTGTTCAGTGTTTCGACGATTTTCGGGGTCACTTCATCTTCTGGCGCGAAGTAGTTTTCGATAAGCACGCCGCTGGCCGTGAATTGCGGGTAGGGTGTGCTGGCACTGGATGTGGGGCCGAATTCGCGGCGCTCGAACATTTCGTTGAACTCGGTTTGGTAATTCGCCACCATTTCGGGTGAGGCGATGCCGATGACGTTGTTGTTGTTGCGATAGGTGTCGTTCTCGGTGAAGTTCCACGAGCCAGTCCACACCACCAACCCGTCCACGATGACAAACTTGTCGTGCATGATGGCGCTGCGCTGATCATCTACCACCTCGACCCCGGCCTCGATCAGGCGCCGGACTTCCTCTTCTTCCATCGAGTCGGTATCGGTGACGAGGCGGACGACGAGGCCGCGATTGTGGGCGTCGATCAATGCGCCGGCCATTGAGGGCAAGTCGAATTCGTAGGTGGCGGCGTCCACGGTGCGCGCCGCCGAAGCGATGCTGGCGACGACGTAATCGTCGATGCTCTCTTCGGGCCGGTTGTCTTTGTCGTCTTTATCGGACGGGTTAGTGAAGTAGAGACGATACCAACTGTCGTCCGAGGGGGTCGTGGTGTTGCTGCTCGCAGGCGCGGCAGTGGGCGTGGGGAAGTCGACGACTTCGCAGGCGGTGAGCAGGGTGAGGGTGAGAAGAAGGAGTGTGCGGCGAATCATCCCGCGAGTGTAGCAGGGAACGGGGGAGGAGGCAATTACGGCTCCAGCGTCGCCTGCGCCGTGAGCATAGCGTCCTGGGTGGCGAACTCGGAAGTGACGGTGAGCCAGGTCGAGTTCAAGTCAGGTGGGAGCGTGATGGTTGGCGTAGACGTGGGCAGCGGCGCCTGCGTTGATTGCGGCACGGTGCTGGTCTGAGTCTGTGCCGTGAGAGTCACCCAGACGGCAGTGGTGTCGATTGTGGATGTGGCCGTGGGGGTAAAGGTGGGCGGGGGCGTGCGCGTGGAGGTCGGTGTGATGGGCGTGGGAGTGTCGGGCAGCAATATTGCTTGCTGTGTGGTGGGAATGACGGCGGGCGTGAGTGTTGGCGCAGTTGTCACGGTGCGAACGACGACGGTTGCGGTGGGCGTCGGTTGAAGCGGCTTGTTGAAGAATACGAAATATACACCCACGGCGAGGGCGGTCAACAATACGAATCCGACGATGCCCAATATCGCCGCCAGTGCTGTGCCGCCGAGCAGGGCCGGGGCAATGCCACGGCGCTTCCGTTTCCCTACAACTGTCGGTTCGTCTGTCGTGGGTACTTGCACGGCGGTAATGGTGATGTTGTCGTAACCACCGCGCTGGCGGGCGAGCAGAACGAGCGAGTCAACAGCCTCCTGAGGACTCTTGCCCTGGAACGCAGCCAGTATCTCGTGATCCTCCACAAGGTCAGTCATGCCATCGGACGAGAGCAGAACGATGTCGCCGGGCTTGAGTGGCATTCCCTGATTGCGGCGCGCGGTTTCGGCTGACTCGGAGTCCTCGAGCTGCATGCGGTAATCGGGCGTAGGGTCTTGCCCTGCGCCGAGGTGGCGGCGCACCACGTGGCGGTTCGGGTGCTTGCGGGCTTCCTGTTTGTTGAGGATGCCGTGCTCGATGGCTTCCTGCACCCACGTGTGGTCAACGCTGATCTGCCGGATGCTTCCATCGCGAAGAAGATAAATGCGGCTGTCGCCGATGAAGGCAGTGTACAGGCGGCGGTTGGCGATGAGCGCCACCGAGCAGGTTGTGCCCATGCCTTCCGATGCAGGGTTGTTGGCGATGTATTTGGCGAGGGTCTGCGAAATGGTGCTGAACGCGCGGGCGAACAGATCGAGGTACGAACGCGAGTCGGACTGATCGAAAAGGCTGGTGAACGTGTCTATCGCGATCTGCGAGGCGACTTCACCGGCGCGGTGGCCGCCGATGCCATCGGCCACCCCCGCCAGGGTGACGCCGCCTTTCTCACCGGGGAGGCCCTGATACGACAGATTCAGGGCGCGGTCTTCGTTGTTCTTGCCCGTTTCTCCGGAGTGTGTCTGGTGGCCGATGATCAGATCAGATCGAGGGGTGCGGTTCATAGGCGTTAGGGTACAGCGGTGCGCGTGGGCGTGGCCGGAAGGGACGTGGGTGTGGGCGGCAGGGTGGCTGTGGCGGTGGGCGTTTCGGTGGCCGGTTCCGGTGTGGTTGTGTGGGTAATGACGGCGGTGGGCGTGGACGTGGGAGCCGCCGCACCGCGATAGATCATCCCAAATTCAACCGCCGATACGATGGAACACAGGAACAACGCAGCGGCCAGAACGAAGGTGAGCGTTGGCCGGTGCAATTTGCGCGGCAGCGGTTTGCCGCGCGGCGGCGCGGGTGGGCGGGCTATCATCGCCTCGTCCAGCCGAGTGATCACTTCGTCGACGCGCGGGCGCTGGTTCGGGTCTTTCGCCAACGCGGCCATCACAATCTCATCCACTTTGGGCGGGATACCGGTGTTGAGTTCGCGAGGGGTTTTGGGCTGCGTGTCGAGAATGGCGCTGGTGAGTTGATCGCGCGGCAGGCCTTCGTAGGGCAGGTGGCCGGTGAGCATTCGGTAGAGCAGAACGCCGAGGCCGTACACATCCACTTTAGATTGATCGCCGAATTGCTCGGGGGCCACTTCGCCGCGCATCATGCGGATGCGTTCGGGGGCCATGAACGGGATGGAACCGGCCTGTGCGCCGATCTTGCTCATTTTGGCGGCGATGCCGAAATCGATGAGCACCGGCTGAAGGTTGCGCATGGCCGCACGCCCTGTGGCCAGTGAGTAACGGAAGAGAATGTTATCGGGCTTCACGTCGAGGTGGGCCATGCCTTTGAGGTGGACGTGATCGAGGGCAAGGCCAACCTGATAAGCGATCTCCATCGCTTCGGCCAGCGGCAGTGTACCCAGAGCCTTGAGTCGCGATTCGAGCGAGCCGCCGCTCAGGTATTCCATCGCGCAGAACCACGGGTTGCCGTCGAATTCGGTGGCGCGGGCAGCATAGGGGTTGCGGGGTAATCCGCGCGGAATGGGGAAGAGCCGGACGATGTTAGGGTGGCGCAGGCGTTTGAGAGTTTCGACCTCGTTGTTCAGCGCTTCGAAATAGACAGCCTGCTCCGACGACATGCCTTCGGGCGTAACGACGCGAGCGATCTTGAGCGCCACGCGGTCGGGGAGTGATTCGGTGTTGCCAACGCCGGTGATGGTGGCATGTTCGCCGACGGCGGCAATATACACGCGGGCCATGCCGCCGTGCCCGGCGGGCATCGCTTCAATAATCGCAAACGGGCCTATGGTGGTGCCGATGGTAGGTTCGGGCATAGGTGCGGGGTGGAACCCCTCTTAATCGTCTTGAGTCATTCGTCGCTCGTCTTGGGCTTGCTGCTCTCGTCAAATGCGGGCGTGAATGCTTCGGTGTGATACTCGTCGCTGACGGGTTGTGTGATCGGTTTGGTCTTGTTCAGCGGGACGCCCTGATCGGTCGTCTCGTCTGTTACTTTGATTGACTGCATGGCCGGCTCGAACGGCTCGGTGGAATGCGCGGGCACCTCTTCGGGCGGGGCTTCCGGTGTTGAAACGGGTGTAGCGGGCGTGGCCGGAGTGGGCGGCGTATCTTTGAAACGCAACCTGAAACGCAGCTGTACACGACCCAAATTGATCACGTCGCCGTGCCGTAGTTGCTGGCCGGAGAGCGACACCTGGCTGTAGTTGACCCATGTACCCGAGGTCGAGCCTTCGTCGTGGATGAAGAACAGGCCGTCGGCTTCTTCGGTGACGCGGCAGTGCAGGCGCGAGACTGATCTGTCGTTGATGGCGATCTGGGCCAGCGTTTCGTCGCGCCCGAGGCGCAGGTTGTCGCCGATGAGTTCGATGGTGGGATGCGGCCCGGGGCTGGTCTCATCGATCCGTTCGAGAAACCCCTTGCCCTGTTTCTGTTTGGCCGCGCCGCGATGCGGCGTGGGGATGAACGGCTCGGTGATCTCTTTGACTCGCCCGCTGGCCTCGCGCACGATGTTGGTGATGATGGTGGGGCGGCGCACGAAGACGACGATGGCCACCAGCGCCGCCAGGGCCACCCCGGCGATACCGATGCCGATCACTCCGACCACCATCGGCCCGAATGTGGTGGTGAGAGGCGGGGGAATGTTCACAGTGACCAGCACGTTGACGGCCTCGCTCCGGGCCTCGAGACCCAGTTCGTCGAAGACGATGACCTGTACGCTGTGGGTGCCGCTTGCACTGTAGCCGG
>Ga0209342_10003801_pt1 | contig 15835 bp, 12 predicted proteins | sample RifCSP16_2_FD_184023 | JGI IMG/M metagenome (GOLD analysis project Ga0209342, IMG submission 184023) | Soil microbial communities from Rifle, Colorado - Rifle CSP2_sed 16_2 (SPAdes) (version 2) | ecosystem: Environmental > Terrestrial > Deep subsurface > Rock core/Sediment | place: Rifle... | reverse complement strand
GATTATTCTTATCTAGTCTGGGAATTGGGTTTTTAATCACGTGACTCAATCTGAATTATGATTCCCTCGGTATCCAAATCTCCACTTCCGTCCCCTTCCCTACTTCTGACTTGATTTTCACTTCTCCCCGGTGCGCTTCCACAATTTTTTTCACGGTAGCCAATCCCAGCCCGGTGCCGGTGGCTTTGGAAGTAAAGAAAGGAGTAAATATCTTCTCCAGAACCTGAGGAGACATTCCCGGGCCATTGTCAGATACTTTGAAATATACCATTTGTTCTCTCCCAGAGACAAAACTGTCCAAGGTCAATTCTACCATCCCGTTTTCTCCCACTGCCTGACAGGCATTCTGCAAAAGATTCAAGATAACCTGCTGGAATTGATCTGGATCGATCCTGGCCGCAATCTCTCTCTTTGTGTATTTCTTATGAATAGATATCTTTTTCTGGCTTCTCTTCAAGTCCATCTCGAATAATCCCACTACTCCATCCAGAAATCCAGCTAAATCCACCTGGCGCAGAGATAGTTTAGGGGGCTTGGCGAAAGCTAACAGGTTTTCAACGGTCTCATTGAGTTTATGGGCCCCTTCCAGAATATTCTGAATGTATCCTTTGCGCGGGTCGTCTTGGGGAGTAGCTCTATCCAATAAATCCGCAAAACCGGCAATGGGACTCAAAGGACTGCGAATGGCGTGAGCCACTTCAGCGGCCATCTGGCCTACTGCAGCCAGGGTCTTGACCCGGGCGATCTCTTCTTCCAGCTTTTTTATCTTGGACAGGTCAGCGAAGACTTCCACCACTCCTGAAAGATTTCCGGCTGAGTCCTGCAGAGGAGTAGTGGAAAAGCCCAAGCAGAGCTTTTCCCCTGACTTGGAAACGAATTCCTTTTCCTGGTGCAGGAAGCTCTTTCCCTGTTTGAGGGTAACTATAGCGGAGAATTCAGGGTTCTGATTGGATGAGAAGATCTCCGAGTATCGTTTTTTGTGTATTTCTACAATTGAATAGCCGGTGATATTCTGAGCGGCCTTATTAAAGAGAACGACCCTTCCCTCTAGGTCTATAACTAAAACCCCGGAATTTAAGCTGTCCAAGATATTGTCCAAGTACAAAGCTGACCGGTCTTTTTCGACTTGGGTCTCTTTTAGCTGGTGGCTGGTAGAGTCTAAAGTGCGGCTGACTTCTAAGAATTTCGTCTCCAGCTGCTGATAAGACTCCTGGAGTTTTTGGGTAACTTCTTCTAACAGGGCTGCCATTTCCGGCCCCAGGTCAGCTTGAGCAAACCTTAAAGTCTTTTCCTCCATATCCCCTCATTTTTTTGATAGAATATATCAAATGCCAAAAGATATGCAAACAAAAAATGCCTGCTTGGCACTTTTTGAATTCTCTTCCGGCAGTAAGAACGCAAATTCCTCGCTTGGCTCGGCCAGACTAAAGAAACTGGGGAGCTCTGATTTTCGGAGTAAGAGTGACGAAGAATCTCTGCCCTTACATCTTTTTTTCGTAGCCGGGGTTCATCCTGAAGGGAGGATTGAGGTGGGGTTTTGGGTTTCTCTTTCAGTAACACGAAAACCTCACCCCATCCCTCTCCTTTTAGGAGAGGGTGTAGTGTTCCCTCCCTTATGAGGGGAGGGTTCACCCAGAAGGCTCACCCTGAAGGGCTAGGGAAGGGTCAGTTTTAGTGGCGTGGCTCTGTCAATTACCAAAAAAGAAGCCCCCAAGAGGGGGCCTCTTCTTAACTGGGATATATTCTATCCTCTTACATAACCGGTATACAGCACTTCCCGTTAGGAATAGGAGTCCAGGGGCCACCCGGTTTATTGAAGATGTAATTGACCAGATAGATTGCATCAGCTAAGGTTACGGTGGCACTGCCGTTGGCATCTCCTCGGCAGATAAGGTCAGACAGCCAGCAGAGATTGCTCATAGAAGGACAAGGAGGCCAGCCCGGCCTCGTGAAGATGTAATTTACTATGGCAATGGCATCTGCCAGGGTGATGGTGTTGCTGGCATTGGCATCTCCGGGTTTGGCTATACAGCTTTCCGGAGAAATGTCCACCGCAAATTCGACAATCGTCCTTAAGGGTCCACCTTGATAGAACTGGTTGGGGTTTAAAGGATTTTCGTTTTGCATCTCAAAATTGTAGACGTACTGGATGCTGTCTGGATAATCGATTAACTCCCAGGTTCCCCAGGCCAGACAGGGATCCGGAGGCATCAAGGGGACCGCTTGATAGATGTCGTGGATATTAGTCCCGTGCGGTCCGGAGATCAAAGCGGCATCGTTATGAACGGTAGGGCCATGAACTGGCGGGCCGGGCGGGTTTCCTTCATGCCGGTCGAAGAATGGGTCGCTGATGGCAATCTGCCACTTCTCCGAGCAGACCCCGGCCATAGTGACAAAGTGTCCGCCGATGCGGCGGCACAATTCATCGTAGAACCCTAACAGCAGGATCACATTCTGGCTCCGCTCCACTTCCTTTTCGACTTTATAAAAGTCAGGACGGATGAAGGTGCTCTCAGCGTAGTCATCATCCAGCTGAACCGATTGCAGCCAGTCCACCAGGCAGGACTCCATTTCAAAGACGTTAGTCCCAGAATCCCCAGTATTCATGCAGGTCGCCAGGGCCGGAATTATATTAGGAACGTTGCTGGCATCGTGGTCATCCAGAGAGGGTGGCATTCCCCACCATCTGATTAAGGGGTAGCCGTCATGAATGATGGGTGGAGGACCAGGTGAGAGTGAATCGAACTTCGAGTCAAACCACCAGAAGCAGTTTGCTACTGCAGTAGGGCCGCAGTAGTTCCACTGGCCAATGGAATTTACCCACTGATCTTGTTTCTGATCAAAGTCAGGCACACCCATAGGAGAGTAATCGGGATAGCCCTTCTTCCAGTACCAGCAGGTGTCAGGGAAGGGTATGGATATCTTTTTAGATGGCACCAATAGCATCTCACTTTGGAAGGCCAAGAAAGGATACCTTTCAAATTGGTCAGTGGCAATCTGAGTTGGGACAGGCGCTGGCTGGGGGATAAAGGAGTAGGCAACATAATGGGTTAGGGTGTCAAATAGCGGCAGTTCCTGATTCTTTATACAGGGAGGGCAAAGGTAAGCCGGTACAAGGTATTCTACCCGCTCAATTCTCCCCAGTTCTAAATCGAACTGGTCTTCCAGCAAGACTGGCTTATACACCGGCTTGGGGTCTATAATCCGGTAGCATTTATAGTGGTCTAAACCTACTGGAGGTTCATGTGGTTCTTTCTGGGCGGGAACCAACAAATAAGCGGTTGAGTCTATCAGGACAGTGGTAGATTCGAATTGATTCACATATTCTACCTTAAAAAATGTGTCTCTGCCAGCAGCCCTATACCAGGTCAAATGATCATTCGGTCTTAGGATATTAAAGATAATGCCAGTTTCATCTATCTTTTTAACCGGGTTAGAAAGGAAATCACGGCTAAAAAGCATAATGGAGTCTTGCATAAACTGGTCTTGGACACGGACTGCATTTAGGAAGGGCGTTGACTCAATCCTCCAGGTCTTGAAGTGATCGCGGGGACAGTCGTTCTGTCCTGTGGTGCGTCCCCAGGAGCAGATACGCCAGTTGCCACCCCCAGGGCCACCTATGCACTTGTCAACCGGAACTGTCATTGGGTAAGCCAAATAGCTGCGGCATAAATCGCAGTAATCATCCAGACAGGGACCTATGGCCTCCGGGCAGGTAGTAGAAAGGAATTTGACTGCTGCAAAATAAGGCCCATTCACACAGCAGGTGTCCTTCATGGGAAAATCGTATTCCAAGCATTCCGTACCTGTGGGTGGGATGCTTATCATAAAAATGTCAGTCTCACAGAGCAGATTTCCGGGCTGGGGACAAGGAGGATTACTTAAGTCAGCATCATACACCTGAGCAACTACCCAGACATCGCAGGGCACTGGTCCAGAGTTGCACAACTCAATCCCGATTCCGTCAACCTGAAAAGGATAAGTTGGAGGACCGCAGCCGGGAATAAGACTGGGGTCTTTGTATTCGTAAAGAGTTATGGGTACAGGCATGCCAGCCGCGCAGCTGACAGCTGGCCCGTTGTGGTCAACTACACATTGATGGGCTGGGTCGTAGGTTACTCCGGGCTGAATTTGCTGGTACTTTCCAGTTAAAGTGATTTGGGCCTGGCCTGACACACTTGGCCACAATTTTTCAGAGGCCGGCCAGACCGGGTCAGCTAAAAATAAAAACAGCACCGCCAGAGTCACAAGCAGTGCTGATAGCTTCAAAACTACTCTACTTCTTAAATACATTTTCTCACCCCCAAACAAAAACTAGGGTTAAAAGTGAAAAGGTTAGAAAACTATTCATTGTTTTTTGCTCGAAACTTTTCTGTACGCCTTTTCTCTTCTCACCTCCTTCAGGTAGATACCAGATAAAAATGCTTTTTAGCCTGACATCAGTATTTGTAACTTCTCAGTCAGGTAACTTGTCCTGTAAAAAACGTGGCCAGCTGAAAAACAATTTAAAGATGGACTCTAAGTATGTCAAGTAATTTCTTGAATAACATAGAGTTAACAGGAAAGAGACTTAATATCGAGAGAGTGTGGGTGAGGCTCTAGAACAGGAATGTCGATGTACTATTCAGCTTAGTTTTGGCTTCCTTCTCTTGAGAAGCTGGGTGAGTTTTTCTTCTCTTTCGAACAGTTCCCCTAACATAATTTTTATATCGGAGATGATTTCTTTGACTTCTCTGACCGTGGCGGAATTGACGACTTCACCCGGGCCCAAAGGACTGAGGTTCAACCCCTCGGTCTCGCGTTTAATCTTGTCAGCCACCCTGATTTTTTCCTCTATCAGGGCAGCAATCAGCTTTTCCGAGCCTGAATTTTCCATCTCATACAGGATTTTGGAGGCCAGGTCCAGGATGGTCTTATACATAGCCGAAACCCTCTTGTAGCGGGTCAAAAGAGGATCGGTCTGCTCGGTAACTTTGGAAAGTTGCTCTTCAGCCATCTAAGTTGGGACCGGGTTATGGTTTCGCTATTCTTTTTCTCCGACTCGCTAGAGAACAAATAATGCTATAAATGTCATTCTGAGCAAAGCCAAGAATCTAACTTTTTGCTTGCACTTAGAAACTTCGGATTTAAGTCAGCTTTCCTTTAGGGCTTTTTCAATCAGGCTCTGCAGCTCTGGCAACCTGAAGGGTTTGGTGAGGTAGGCGTAAATTCCTTTGTTCTGGGCTTGGGTCTGTATCTTCTTGGTTGGGTAAGCGGTTACAATTATGTTGACCAGGGAGGGATTCTGTTGGCAGAGTCTATTGACAACTTCTAAGCCATCCATATCCGGCAGTTTGAAATCGACTAAAGCCAGCTTGATTTGTCTATCCGCACAGAGCTTAATTGCTTTTTCCCCATTTTCAGCCAGGACCACATTGTAACCCAAGCCGGTCAAGAATTCATATAGCAGTTCCCGGATTAGAGGCTCGTCCTCAATTACTAAGATTTTGGCTGACATACGGGCATATTAGTTGACTAAAGAGAATGTAGCAAGTCTAAACTATGAAAGGCATTGAACCAAGTCGATCAGATCAGCTTGACGGTACAAAAGTGTTAGTAAGACCGGATTCCTTTCCGCCCTGCCGTGTAAGAGGGCAGAACAAAACTCCCTCTATTCTTTTCTAAGATTGGGAGTAGAGAGGTTAGGTCTGAGGCGGCGTCCGTGCTTGCCTCGGACGAATCATTTTCTGAACAAATACTTCTTGACAAGCCAGTAATAGAGTCTATATTGGGTTAAGAAACGCAAGTTGTAAAAGGATTTGTCATTTCTGGCACAAGGAGGATTGGGTATGAGAATAAAAATCTTACTGGTCAGCTTTAGTTTATTTCTTTTGGCATCTCTGGCTTGGGCTCAATCTGACCCAGGTCAGCCGGACACAGTTTATTTCTGCGACAACACCTTTTATTTTGCCGTAACCCCTGGGGACTCCACCCCTGCTGCTTTTCTGCGCCTGGCCTTCTTTAACGATAGCAGTGTCCACGGCATTACCATTCCGTTCGCCTATGTTTTAGGATTTGCCACTTTCGACTCGGTCAGCTACACGGGCAGCCGGGTGGACAGTTTTGTATTCAAAACCGTCAATTTCGACACATTAAGTAACAAGGTCCTGATGGGAGCGATACCAGTCGAAGAGGACCCGGTTGCTCCTGGCCGTGGACTGTACGCCACTTTGTGGTTTACGTTAAACAGCACCCTGGCCAGTGTCTCCTTGGATACGACATTTTTCCCCCCCTCCAATCACCTATATTTTGCTAATTCCTCAGTTGGGCTCTATACTCCAGTCTGGGCCGGACCTTCCAATTTCAATGTCACTACTTACAAAGCCGGGGATGCCAATAACAGCGGTAAACTGGACTTGGCGGACGTCATTTTCTTGGCCAATTATTTGTTCAAATTCGGGGCGCCAGCGCCACCGGTTTTAGCTGCCGCAGATGCGGATGGAAACTGCAAATTGGAACTCTCAGATGTTATTTATGTGGTGAACTATTTATTCAAATTTGGATTTCCTGCACCAGTGGCAGGGTGTGTTTTTCCAGCCTGTAATTGAATTTGCCAGACTAGGAAACGTAATTTGAACCTAGAAGGCGGGTGAAAAGCCCGCCTTTTTAGTTGAGAGAAGTACTAGTTAAATCAGCTCTCTGATTCTGACTGACCACTCCTCCTCCTCTCTTAGGGGAGGGATTGGGAGAGGTAAGTTTACTCACTCCCCTTATTAATTAGGAGAGGATTCATCCTGAAAGGGCTGGGGAGTGGTAAGTTCTTTTGCATCGTCCGAGCTTGCCTCGGACGGCTTTTTCTGCCGGGATTTAGTCCACCACCCGGAGAATTACTTTCTTCTCAAAGTAATTTCCCAGCATTCCCTCTTTGGCTTTGCCTTTGACTGATTCGCCCTTGGTCAGCATCACCTGCCAGGAGAGCTCTGAATCCTCGGCTTCATCTCCGGGCCGGAGAGTAAACTGCAAGACCGTGATTTTAGCATCTGGGTATCCTTCCAGCTGGTCTCCTACCAGCCGGCAGGAAGCAGGTAAATCCACAGACCAGCCGGTGGCAAACTTGTTCAGGGAGTTGCTCTCTATCCGGGTAGGATCCACAAAAATCCAGCCGTTTCTAACCGGAACCGGAGCAGAATCTCCGGCTTTTCTGCCTATTACGGTCAAAAGTTTAACAGTCTCTCCCCGGTGAGCTGAGATTAAAAATGTGCCGTCTGGCTGTTTCAGGGATTTTTTGCTCTCTTTTTCCATGATGTCGAGGATGGTGTTCTCCTGGTCTTTCCAGGGACCGTTATCGACATGGCAGGAGAGACAGTTTTTGGACTTGCTGGTGATGCCTACTCCTGGTGGATATGCCCAAACCAGGCTGACCGCAATTAAGAGCAGAAACAAAGTGATTAAGCTGAAATATTTTAGTTTCATCTTTTTCTCCTCTTTTTTGCAAGATAATCTGGACGAATGGAAAATCAAGTTGAATGGTTGTGCCTGTCAGGTCTCATAAAGTAGGCGGGGTTCATTCTGAAGGGCACTACAACTGACACCTCCCTAACCCTTCAGGGTGAGCCTTCTGGGTGAACCCTCCCCTCACAAGGGAGGGAACATTACACCCCCTCCTGTAGAAGAGGAATGGGGTGAGGTCATCTATGTCATTGCGAGGAGTCCGATAGAATCGGGACGCCGGCTTTGCCGCTCGCCTCGCTGTCGCTTGAAGTGAACCTCGTCTCTGACAGGCGAAGCGGGAGCCTCGCCTTCGGCGGGACGAAGCAATCTGTTGTTACAGCATAAGTTGTATTTTCAGATCAAAATATTTTTTAGATTTTTCCTGCACATAATCCGTGCAGGGCCACATCTATTTTTCTCCAACTCTTTACCAGCCTGTAAATTCCCTAAAATCTCAGCCAGGGGGGAGGGGAGGCCCTATTTATAGAGGGACTGTGTGGAATCGTGGCCACGACCCAGTTTACATGGAAACTCTACCTGGTTTGTGGACGTCCCAATTTATCGGGACCCGCGGAAGCCAATATAAAAAAGTAAGATATAGCAGTCATTGCGAGCCCTGTCTTCGACCCTCAAGGGCTCAGTCCCCGAAGGGAGCGAAGTCGAAGGGGCATGGCAATCTGCCTTTATCCCCTCTTTTTTTAGAAGAGGGTTAAGGTGAGGTTTTTCTCTTTCCAAAAAAACTGCCTTCGGGCAGGCTTAGTTTATCCTGCAGAGTTTCTCTAACCTGCCCACTCTGAAGTCATTTCTCCCCTCGAGGGAGGGTCAGAGTGAGGTCAATATGTTCATCTCTCGTCGTCGCTTCTGGCGAAGCAATCTCCTGGCCTCAACTCCTATCTATGAGACTCTATATTAATTCTGCATAGCGCCAAATAAAAAAGGGCGGAGCCTCCTCCGCCCTCCGCAGACTGAATTTACCGCATATCACTTTAATTGGCACTTAAGCATATATCTGGTCTTGATCTCTAGTTTTTGGTTCCCCCATGAAACTGCCAGTGATTATTGAGTGCCTTCTGCACCAGGTAGGTGTAAATGCCAAAGGGTAGGAAAATAGCAAAGAGCAAAGCCGCCCCAGGGCTAAGACTGTCCGGATCGTTACAAGCTTTCTTCAAGGTAAGAGCGCGGTTGGCTGTATTGTATAATGATACCCAGGCAACAATAGGAATGAACATACAAAAGACCGCCACTCCCGGGGTTACTTTTATCTGCGGGCTATGTTTCTTCATTTCGTAATTGATAATATAGTACCAATATAGCCAGTAAATCCCCAGAGTAATGACCGAAAGAACAAGAATGGCCAAAATATTCCTCTTATCTCCCAACATAGTCTCTGCCTCCTTTATTCTAATCCTTTTGAGTAGTTCCTTTAGACCTGCTTAGGGGCCGGCTTGTAAATTACGCCCAAGAATAGGCCGCAGATAATCACCACTAATAGACTCAATAGTCCCCGCCAGGCTAAAAACCAGCCGGTAGAGACGTGCAGAACCACATAGTCGGAGATGGCGGCCGGAAGATACATCAAAAGCCCGGCGTAAATCCCGTAGCGAAACCCTTGTAAAGCAAACCCTCTCCCAGATTCAAATCCTTTGGTATAAATCAGGCAGAACAAAATCGAAAAAACCAGTGCCGAAATAAAGTGCCAGAAGATGCGGCCTTTGTAAAGTTCTCCGGTCCTCCAGAGGTGTTGATCATCTCCTCCCTTGTACCATTTAGCTAAAAGCACAGGATGGACCACAAACTGCAGAATTGCAAATACTATGAAAACCACGATTACTGCCAGCCAGAACTTTGATCCCATATCTCCTCCTCCAATGGGTTTAAGGTTTAACTAAGAGTTTGTCTTTCTGAATTGGCACTGATACCCTAACAGCCAGTGGTAGCTTTTCTGACCCGGCCGAAAAGAAAATCTCTCTCCCTCTCCTCTTAGGAGAGGGACGGGGAGAGGTAAGTTTCTCCCGGACTGCCACAGAATACCCAGGGGAGCAGAGTCCGATTCCCTGTTTGTCAATGAGCAGGTCTAACTATTATCATCTTCTTCTTTGATGATGTAAGCCGGAAGTTTGCCATAGGACATCAGATAGACCATCACCAAACAGAGCAAAAAGACTAAATTAAGGGCTAACCAACCTATGGTTCCCATTTCGGCCCTGGTCTGGGCATTGCCAAAGTAGGATATGTTAAAGAAAACCAGAATGACCAGTATCATTATGGCAGTAAACCAGAAGACCCACTTGGGTAGGTAGACTTTCTTTACTGTGGACATCCAGGTCCTCCTTTCCGGTACAGAAAGTCCTTTTTGGCTGCCGGTCTCATCCAGCCAGACAGTCTCGGTTATCAGAAAGCCGGCTACGCTTTATCGAGCTAAACTTTATTGTCTGGCAAGGGGTTTGTCAATAGTTTTTTTGAGGCTGAAGAAAAAGGGGGGTCGAGCTTTTAAGTTAGATAGGAGCTTTTGTCAACGACTCAGCCTATTCCAGATAGGTTGTTTCTCCACGCCCCGGAGAAAAAATCCCTTCAGGGTGAACCCTTCAGGATGAACCTCGGCTACGGAAATATCTCAGGTATGCAAATTTCTGCACTTTGGGCTATATCAATAGCTTGTGAAAAAATTCACCTCCTAACTTTTTACTTGACAAGTAAGTGCCTCAATTATAGATTAGAGTCGAATCCTGTTGATAGGTAATATAAGACCAAGGACCGAAGTACATAAAATTATTACAAATTGTAACAAAACCTAAAATGGAGCTAAAGGGGGTGGTAAAGGAGTAGAGAGGCGGGGCGAGGATGCGTGGACTTACATTAAAAGTGACAAAATAAGACGAAGGAAACTCGATGGTTCAGCTGTCAGTTATGTTCAAAAAGTTTTTACTCTTCTTAACCACAGGCGCTTTAATAGCGCCATTGTGTAGCCCCTTGTGGGGTCAAGATATTATTCCGAACAATCACTTTAAGGCCTATAGCATTTCGCCCAAGCCTTTTAGTTTTTCTGCCTTAACTGAGGACCAGTTTATGCAGGATGGCCTTTTTCTTATGGGACCGCTACTTTTGGCCAACCCGGTTCAGAAGGACACTTTTCCTATAATAGACACAACGCATCATTTGCACTGGTATTATGCTGAAGGTCGGGACACCTCAATTCAGGTGAATTATGAGAATCAGTTTGAGACTACCACTGTGCAAATTGACTCGGTAAGGTTTCTCCTGGTTCCTGCTCAAAAGCTACCCCACGACCCGCCGACAAACCTGGACCACTACAAATGCTATAGGATTATGCAACAGCAATGGTTGCAAAAGAAGCCCTTTATGCAAGACCAGTTTACCGACGAAAGGGCGGATTCCCTGAGACGGGATTTATTCTGCACCCCCTGCCAAAAAAATACCGAGCCAATGATTGACACCATTACCCACTACGTTGCCTATCTAATTGCTCCGGGACAGCCTTTTATACCTCCGCTGATTAGGCAAGTTGATGATCAATTTGCATCTCCAGTTGCACCTTGGGTAGATACCGTCTTAGGGAGTAAGTATCTCTTAGTCCCTACTATAAAGAATCTACCTCCGCCACCGCCGGACACTGGCAAGAATCACTACAAGACCTGGAGGATTGAACCAGTAACACCTGCCCCGACCAATAATCTCCTGGTCAAGGACCAGTTCATGACCGATACCCTGCAGACATTTAAGGAAGAATACCTCTCTAATCCGGTCAGAAAGATAGTTACGAAACCGGATGTTACAAAAGACACCTTCGATATTGTTGATCCAGATGACCATCTGACCTGGTATCTGGCCGTAGGGAGGGACACCTTACTCACAGTGGAATATGTGAATCAGTTTGAGTCTACTGCTGTGGTGATAGACTCAGTGAGATTCTTGTTGGTGCCTACCCAAAAGCTCCCTCATCCTACCTACGACAGCTTGGACCACTACAAAGCTTACCGGATTAGAAATCCACAGCTTTTTAATCTTCCGGTTCAATTGCAGGACCAGTTCGATTTAACCCCGGAACTGATAACCTCCTTGACGCCTCGATACTTCCTGACTCCGGCCCAAAAGGATCTAGAGCCGGTCTATGATCTGACTATCCACTATGTAGCTTACCAGATTGATCCTATGAGCGCCAGTACAGAGCAACGAACTCTAATTGACCAATTTGGCTCGCGTGATGTGATGGTACTGTCAAGTGAGATGATATTGGTTCCTACTCGTAAGCTATCGGTTACTCCGCCGCCGGAGTGCAGTGACGGTATAGATAATGACGGTGACGGACTGGTCGACTTTCCAGCTGACTGCGGGTGCACCGGCCCTGCTGACCCAACTGAAGCACCTAATCCGGCGACTGAGTGCAACGATGGCATCGACAATGACGGGGATGGACTGGTCGACTATCCGGCTGACTGCGGGTGTACGGATGTGTGCGACAACAGTGAGTCACCTGATCCCGTTACCAACCAGTGTAATGATGGGATTGACAACGACTTAGATGGATTCATTGACTTCCCGGCTGACCTGGGCTGCTCTGACCCTTGCGACAACGACGAATTCAATCCCTTTGACACCGGAGCGAATCACTTCAAGACCTGGATGACCACCCAGCCCCAGGGTCTCACGGCCATGGTCACGGTCACGGTCAAAGACCAGTTCATGAGCGGTCCAAGTCCAATCTTTCTTGACAGCCTCTTCTTCTTCTCCAACCCGGTTCGAAAGATAGTCGGGAACGATACCTTTGACGTCACCGATCCGGATGAGCATCTGACCTGGTATAGGGCGGCTGGTGGTAACCATGGATTAAAGAAGGTAATTTACGAGAACCAGTTTGAGTCTACCACAGTGGAAATAGACTCACTGAAGTATTTACTGGTACCAGCCCGGAAGCTGCCGCATCCTAAGCCGGAGAGCCTAGACCACTACCTGGCTTACAGGATTAAATTCAACCAGGGAGTTCCTGGACCCGTCATCCTGCAAGACCAGTTTGACAGTCCCATAGCGCCGGAACTGATAACTAATCTGTCGCAGCGCTACTTCTTAACACCCGCCAAAAAGAATAATGAGCCACAATATGACACTCTTACTCACTACGTTGCCTACGGGCTCATCCCGCCGGGCACCACCTCTCAAGCTCGGACGGTGATTGACCAGTTTGACACTTTTAACTTGCAGTTCGGATCTTCCACCATGTTACTCGTGCCTACGGACAAGCTGTGCGATGCCATTCCCGGAGATGCCAATGCCAGCGGTACTTTAACCTTGGGAGATGCGATTTCCATAGTCAATTACGTCTTCAGCAAACCGGGTTGCGCACCTCTGCCACTTTGCTGGCTATCAGGCAAGCTCTGTCGGGGAGATGTCAATGGGAGCTGTACCGTGACATTAGCAGATGCCATCTGGCTGGTGAACTACATCTTTGCCAAGCCTTGTGCAGGCCCAGGGGCACCTCCTTGTTGCTGGAAACCGATTGGTTGTCCGGGTTCCACCTGCTGTTTGCCTAATCCGATCTGTCCCTAGGTACCGAAACCAGAGCTGTATAAAAGAAGCCCCGACGTAGTCGGGGCTTCTTTTTTGGGGAGCAAGCAGAAGCCAGTATCACTTCTGCTCAACTCGTAGGGCGGGGTAAAAATCCCCTGCTATGAAAGGTATCTGGGCTATGCAAATTTCTGCACTTTGGGCTAAATCAATAGCTTGTGAAAAAATTCACCGCCTAACTTTTTACTTGACAAGTAAGTCCGATGAGTTAAATTAATGCTAATTGCTATCCTGATAAGCCAGCCTGATTAAGACAGTGCTTATCAGTCACAGAGCCTGGTAATTTTGAAATAATTTCCCTAACCCTTTAAAGTGGAAGGGGGTGGTAGGAGGAGAGTAAGTTTAAAAGGATAAAGTAAAGTCAAAGAAGTGGTCAAGGTAGTAAAACTTAAACCAAGGAGCTTTTATGCCTAAAAAGATTATATTTTTCTCAGCAGTCACTGCCCTGCTGATCTTATGGTGTAGCCCTCTGTGGGCTCTTGACACACAGCCGACTGGCCAATGGCCACAGACAGAATCATCTAAGCTGGGATATGACCAGCCTTCTGTTACCGACTTCAAACCGGCCGTCAGGTATGAGGAGCTCCTGACTTCACCTCTGGATTTCTGTTTCACCAATCCATTTGCAACATCCTGCGTTAATGGATGCTTTGCAGCTCCTTTTCCAGGCGGCTGGCTGTGGAGATACCAGGACCCAGCTTTGACCTGTCCTGCCCCAGTATATCCTTTCCAGGTGACCCAGATTACGGTAGAGCTGGCTAACTGTGGCACGCAAGCCTGTACCCTCTTAATTAGCGGTGGCATTTTTGAAGTCGGAACAGGAATAGACACCTGCGATAATGGCAAAATCTGCCGTACTCCGGGCAAGCAGATCTGCCAGGCTGAAACTGTTTTTGTCATTCTACTGGGGATTCCGGGGCTGTGCACCACGGTTGTTCTGGATATACCTGATACCTGCTGCGTCAATGGTCCCTATTATGCCGGGATTGATTTGTGTCTTCCGCCTCTGTCGCACGGCAACTGTTCCTACGCCCCCTGTTTTGACAACAGTCCGGATACTTGCTTTGGATCTTGGTACTGGGACTGCCTTGCAACATCGGATACTTTAAATGTCATCTGCGAGTTGGGATTTCAGACTAACCTGTGTATCAATTCTTTTGGTTTCACCGATCCCCAGAACCCCTGCGATGGTGGTCCGCCTCCTGACACTGGTAACAATCACTTCAAAACCTGGAGAGTCTTCACCGCACCCAAAGACACATTTGCCTTTGTCCGGGACCAGTTCATAGAGACTTTCGCTACCGGCCAACAAATTAAACTGGACTCGATTCCTTTCCTTTCCAACCCAGCGCGTAAAGATACCTTTGACATCCTAAGGCCATTCGACCATCTGAACTGGTACAGAGCCAGTGGCACGGACACCTTCTTTACCGTAGAATATACGAATCAATTCGAGTCTACCTGCGTGGTAATAGATACGCTGAAGTACTTATTGGTTCCGGCGCAGAAGCAGCCACTTCCCACACCAGTAGGCCTGGATCACTACATCTGTTATCGAATTGACGAAGCCAAGAAGTTTGTGAGACCGACCACACTCAAAGATCAGTTCGACTCACTCTTGAACAAGACTGAGTTTCTGGACACCCTTCTGCCGGTTTACTTCTGTACTCCCGCCCAAAAGAATGCCGAGCCGACCTTTGACACCATCACCCACTACGTAGCCTATTCCTTCACCCCTGACCCGGCACCGGTACCGACTCAGATTACGAATGACCAGTTTGGGTCGCATCCGATGCAGATCTTGCAGAGTGAGATGCTGTTGGTGCCCACGGATAAGAAGAAATTCGCGGTCTGCGACGCAATTCCTGGGGATGCCAATGCCAGCGGTTCTATAACCTTAGCAGATGCGATTGCTATAGTAAATTACGTCTTCAGCAAAGCGGGTTGTTTACCTCTGCCGCTTTGCTGGCTATCAGGCAAGCTCTGTCGGGGAGATGTCAATGGGAGCTGTACCGTGACATTAGCAGATGCCATCTGGTTGGTGAACTTCATCTTTGCCAAGCCTTGTCCGGCGGGTGCGGTTGTACCTACCCCCTGCTGCTGGAAGCCGATTCCTTGTCCCTGCTCCCCCTGCTGCCTTCCTAACCCGGTCTGTCCTTAGGAACAGAATCCAGAGCTGTAGAAAAGAAGCCCCGACATAGTCGGGGCTTCTTGTTTTTGGGGATTCGGCAGGGCCAAGCCACTGCAACTAACCCCTCCCTAGCCCTTCAGGGTGAGCCTTCTGGGTGAACCCTCCCCTCATAAGGGAGGGAACACTGCTTCCTCTCCTAAAAAGAGAGGGTATTTGGCACTTTCCCCTCTTAGGGAAGAGGTGAGTTTCTATTGTGACATCCGAGCTTGACTCGGACGAAGTATTCTCTTCTACCTTGAAACAGAATCTCAAACTAGACTGAAACAGACTTGAGATATTTTTCACTTGCCAAAGTCTGAGGCTAGGCCTATATTACATTTTGTAAATGACTCTCCTTTGGAAAGCTGAACTCTATCCTGTTACTCAATCTAAAAAGGAGCCATATGGGTGTGGAATCGCTTAAAATTGTCGTAGTCTCCCCAGAATGTTTCCCTCTTGCCAAGACCGGAGGCCTGGCCGACGTCGTTGAGCGGTATGTAAAGAAGGGCGAAGCTCGTCATGACCACATTGTTCAGCTGCGCCAGGGGAACGACCGCACGGTAAAACGCAACCTCCGACATGTCACGCATGTAGCCCAGCATCGCGGCATTAACA
>Ga0209342_10003798_pt1 | contig 15841 bp, 11 predicted proteins | sample RifCSP16_2_FD_184023 | JGI IMG/M metagenome (GOLD analysis project Ga0209342, IMG submission 184023) | Soil microbial communities from Rifle, Colorado - Rifle CSP2_sed 16_2 (SPAdes) (version 2) | ecosystem: Environmental > Terrestrial > Deep subsurface > Rock core/Sediment | place: Rifle... | reverse complement strand
TCCGGTTCGTCAGGCAATGTGCTTGAGCTCCGCAATGCCGCATATCTCGTCATTCGCGGGTTTGCCTTCTCACCCACTCAAGCCGACGTTGACGCGATCAAAATTCGACGCGCGAACGACGTGCTCATCGAGCGCAATAGCTTCCAGGGCATTGGCGGCGCCCCGATCAGCGCGAATGACGGCTCCACGCAGCGCATCACGGTTCGCAACAACGAGTTCAAAGACCTCAAATCAACCGGCATCTACTTCGGGTGTCACGATGGTCTCGCGTGCTCTGCCGTTGATTTCGTCATCGAGCGGAATCTCATCGACGGGGTGACGACACCGTACAACCCCGGGTACGTCGGCTATGGCATCCAGGCCAAGCTAAACTCGTACGGGATCATCAGAGGGAACACGATCTACCGGACCAAGGGGCCTGGCGTCATGGTCTACGGGTCGAATCGGAATGATCCACCCACTCTCGTCGAAGGGAACTGGGTCGAAGGCTCAGCCGAAGAGGGCGGGATTGTCGTCGGGGGAGGACCCGCGATCGTGCGCAACAACGTCCTCATCGGCAACGCCTACGGCGGTGTCAGCGCGCAGAACTACGGGGGACGCAATCTTCAGCGTGGCGTGTGGATCGCCCATAACACCGTGCTCGACAATAGCCATTCCGGCATCAATGTTGAGGCCTGGGGGAGCGGAAGCGGCAATGTGATCGCGTATAACGCGATTGCGCCGAAGTCGGGTACTCCCGCACTCAGTCCCTCTTCGCCCGCCGGGACGATCGTGGGGAATATCACGTGTGGCGCGTCATCGGCCTGCTTTGTTCACTCGACCAGCGCACCGTATAATCTGCACCCTGCTATTGGGAGCCCGCTGGTTGATACCGCCGGAGGTGGCCCCGAGGCGTGGCGGCCTTCGGTTGACTTTGCCGGCTTGACACGGGGAGCCGCAGCCGATGTCGGAGCCTACGAGGAGAACCCCTCCGGCTCTGCGGACACCGCTCCGCCGGTCGTGACCATCACGGCACCGCTCTCCGGCACGACGGTTTCCGGATCGTCAGTCACACTCTCGGCCAAGGTGTCGGATAACAGCGGTGTCGTCGCGGTGCAGTTTCAGGTCGACGGCGCCAATATTGGCGGCGAGGATACTACCAACGACTATACCGCCACGTGGGACAGTCGAGCAGTGCCCAACGGGCAGCACCTGCTAACCGCAGTGGCACGCGACGCGACGGGGAACGCAAGCTCCACAAGCGCGACGATCACAGTGGCGAACGCCGACGCAACGGCGCCGACCGTGGCGATCACAGCGCCGGCCACAGGCGCAACGGTTTCGGGGACGTCTGTCACCTTATCTGCGACGGCCTCAGACAATGTGGGTGTGGCAGGGGTGCAGTTCAAGATCGGTGGCGTCAACGTCGGCGCCGAGGACACGACCGCGCCATACTCAGTGACGTGGAACAGCGCCGCGTTGGCCAACGGGTCGCATACGATCAGCGTGGTCGCTCGAGATGCGGCGGGTAACACGAAGACCGCGAGTGTAAGCGTCACCGTTACGAACGCTGACACGACCACGCCGACCGTGGCGGTCACCGCGCCGGCTCCTGGCGGGACTGTGTCGGGGACTGTCACACTGTCAGCCACGGCCACAGACAACGTGGGGGTGGTGGGCGTGCAGTTCAAGGTGGACGGGGTCAGTGTCTATGCGGAGGACACGACTCCCCCGTATTCGGGAGCGTGGAATAGCAAGGGTGTGTCCAATGGGAGCCACACCGTGACCGCGGTGGCGCGCGATGCGGCCGGCAATACGAAGACCTCCGCTCCAGTCACCATCACGGTGTCAAACTCGACGGCCACACCCGCACAACCACAACCACCCACAGCCGAACATTCAGTCCGGGTGTGGAAGATTTCGTCTGAAGGCGGGACCCTCCAGGCCAGTAGCTTGCTCGCCTTTGGGCCTGCTCTTGCTGGCGTCGTCTCTGTCGCAACTGGTGATGTTGACGGCGACGGAAAAGCCGAAGTTATTACAGGGGCTGGTGTCGAGGGAAACACGAATGTCCGTGTCTGGAAGGTGAACAGCAACGGCAGCATCACCGAGATCGCGAGCTTTTTCGCTTACGACCCCTCGCTGTCGGTCCCGGTGTTCGTCGCCGCGGGGGACCTCGACGGGGACGGCAAAGCGGAGATCATCACGGGGAAGGGCATCAGCGGGAGCCCGCACGTTCGCGTGTGGAAGGTGGGCGCGGGAGGCTCCGTCAGTGAAATGGCGAGCTTTTATGCATATGCCCCTGACTTCCGCGGCGGAGTCTCCGTTGCGGCAGGGGATGTGGATGGTGATGGCAAGGCGGAGGTCATCACGGGAGCAGGACCTCATGGCAATGCTCACGTTCGCGTGTGGAAGGTAGGCGCGGGAGGCGCGATCAGCGCAGTTGCGAGCCTGCACGCATATGACTCCGCCTATCGTGGAGGGATCTTCGTCGCCGCGGGGGACATCGATGGGGACGGCAAAGCGGAGATCATCACGGGGAGGGCCAACGGGAACCCTCACGTTCGCGTGTGGAAGGTGGGCGCTGGGGGCGCGACGAGCGAAGTGGCCAGCTTCTCCGCGTCCAACTCTGATCACCGCGATGGAGTCACCGTTGCGGCGGGGGACGTCGACGGGGACGGTAAAGCGGAGATTCTTACGGGGACCGGACCCCGCGGCGGCGCGTACGTGCGGGTGTGGAAGGTGGGCGCAGGGAACGCGGTCAGCGAAGCGACCGACTTTTCTGCGTATGACTCAAGCTACACCAAGCGGGTGTTTGTCGCGGCAGGGAGTGTCGACGGCGATGGGATCGCCGAGGTCATTACTGGCACCGCCGCCGGCCGCGATCGCTAAGGGGCCCGCCATGAACAGACGGCGAGTCGCCCTGCCGGCCTTCTGGCTCCTGCTCATCTGCCTGAGCTTCGCCCCTCCCGTGGCGTCCGCGGGACAAGGCCTCACCGGCGCGGTGGACTATCATGATGGAACGCTCGCGTTTGCCTTCGATCATATTCCGGCGGTGGCCGCGCTCGCCGCGATACGGGAAACAACCGGATACGAGATCGTTCTTCCGGCGAACATCGAACTCAAACCCCTCACCTTGCACATCGGGCCGCGTCCTCTGGACGTTGCGCTTCGCCATTTCATCCGCGCGCTGGGTCTCGAGAGCTTTGCCCTGGTGTACGAGAGAAGCGGACCATCGAGACAGGTGGTCGTGCTCGGCCCTCGCACGCAATACCCTGTCCAGGCGTTCTCTGTTCCTCAATATATCCCTTCGACGAGTGAACCCATCTATATCCCCCCGGCTGATGGGGCCAGGTATAACGTTCACACCTCAGCTTCCCACACCGTGTCATCGGACGAGTGATGTCGAGAAGTGCCAGGGTTCGCGGTCAGAGAGACTCTGTGCGGTGGATCAGCGAATGAGACGCGGCTCGATATTGGCTGACGAATCTTTAGGACAGTGGCCGGCATTCCGGCCGCGGTGGCGTTATCGGGCAGTGAAGAAAGCACCACAGAATTGGCAGCGACCCTGACGTTGTCACCGATCTGGATCGCCCCGAGCACTTTTGCCCCGGTGCTCGCGTAAAAGTTGTTTCCGATGGTTGGCCTGTCACCGCCACCGTAACGCTGCCCGACCATGTTGGCGTGTGTCAGCACGCAGTTCTCACCGATGACCGCCGTCGCTCCCACCACGGTCCCTTGGGGATGGTACATCACGAACCCCCTGCCAATCGTCGCGCGGGGCGAAATCTGGGCGCCAGTCAGAACGGAGCTGATATAGCTGATCAACGTTGCCACCGGTCGCACGCGGTGGAGATGGAACCATCTGCTTAATCGGTAGAGAAACACCGCTTGGAATCCGAGATGAATGAACAGCTCGGGATAGAAGATTCTCCGCCTGCCTTGCTGACATGCAAGTCTTTGAAGATCAGCTCTTACACAGTCGAACATATCACGCTACGTGCAGAACGCCTTTGGACTGATGTGGTGCTTTCCCAGCAGCGCATGGAGGGTCGGTCTGCTTACCCCGAGCTCCTGGGCGGCCCGCGAGATGTTCCCCCGATTTCGGCTCAGCACCTCCACGATCGCGTCGCGCTCAACGCGTTCCCTTGCTTCCTTGAGAGAGGACGAAGAGTGGGGACGGGGGAGTTCTAGATCCAGATCGCAGGGCTCGATCAGATTCCCTCGAGCCATGATGACAGCCCGGTTGACCTTGTTTTCCAGCTCTCGGATGTTCCCTGGCCAGCCATACGCCATGAGGGCCTGGAGCGCCTCGGGACTGAACCGGGCCTTCCGCCGGTGCTCGAGCCTCGCCCGGCGGAGAAAGGCGTTTGCCAGCAGGAGAATGTCCTCGCCACGTTCTTTGAGTGGGGGGACCTTGATCGTCACAGTCGAAAGACGGTAGTAGAGGTCCTCGCGGAACCGCCCCAGCTGGAGCTGCGCATTGAGGTCCCGGTTCGTCGCCGCGATGACCCGCAGATCGAGTCGGATCAGGTCCCGGCCGCCGATTCGCTCAAGCGTGCGCTCCTGCAGGAACCGCAGCAGTTTCACCTGAAGCGACACACTCAGCTCTCCGATCTCGTCCAGGAACAACGTCCCCCGGTCTGCCAGCTCGAACCGGCCCTTGCGCTGAATGTGCGCGCCGGTGAATGCGCCCCGTTCATGTCCAAAGAGTTCGGCCTCCAGGAGCGTGTCCGGGATGGCCCCGCAATTGATCGCGACGAAGGGGCCCTCCCGGCGACGGCTCCGGCTATGGATGGCCTTCGCGATCAGCTCCTTTCCTGTGCCGCTCTGGCCTTCGATCAGGACCGTTGCTTCGGTTTTGGCGACGCGTTGAATCACCTTGAAGATGTCGCGCATCGTCGCGGTGTTTCCCAGGATCTCTTCAAATCCGATCGTTTCCTCCAGACCCTTGAGCGCCGTCTCGCTTTCCAATTCAAGCTCCTGAAGGTACGCGGCCCTGCGGAGCATCACTTTGAATTCCTCAAGCTCGATCGGCTTGAGGTGGTAGTCGAACGCGCCAAGTCGGAGCGCCCGCAGCGCATTCTCTCGTTCGTTGTTACCGGTCAGGACAATCACCTTGGTGAGCGGCGCGACCTGGAGGATCCCTTCCAACACTTTGAACCCTTCTTCCGCTGAATTCGGACTGGGCGGCAGGCCGAGATCCAGACTGACCACCGAGGGCTTGAATTCATGAAGTTGCGCCATCGCCTGGGCATGATCTTCAGCAAAGCTCACCGTGTATTCATGCTGCAAGGCATACCTGAGTTGGGTCCGTATGCTCTCGTCATCTTCAATGATCAACAGTTTCGATTTGTTCATGGCGTAACCCTCAGTCGGAAAGCCGCCGCGAAAGCTCCGGATGGAAGAGCTTCGCGAACTCGATCTGTTTCGCCAACACGACGGACACATCGCCGTCACGGTCGACCGCGGATACGATGCGGATAAACGCTCCGTCCGACCGCTGGCGAAAGAGGCTGTTCTTCAACAACAGCACACGGTTTAGAAATTCGTTCGGCGCAATCCGCGATTCCATCTGATACCAGTAGAGCGTGACCGACACCCTGTCCAGACGCTGCATGATGGTCGCGTTGACGACGGCCGCGTTCCCGTTGTGTCCCAGCGATAAACGCAACGCGCGGTTGTCGATGGTGCTCCAGCCCTGGCCGGGATAGAGAAGATCCAGGGCCCGATGTCGTCGCCCTGCGGTTTGCCGGCTGTAGAACCCCACCGAAAGCCAGACCACTTCGGCGCCCCGCCGATAGGTCCTGAGTATCTGCTCTTCGACAGCGGGGTCCAGCGGCATCGCGTCGGAGGGAATGCCGCTCGCGCCGACCCACTCGGCCAATGTCATGGGTAGAAAGTCGAGCGGAAGCCGGGGACGGTGCGCTTTCACGGGTGTCGTGGCGTACATGGCCAGACCTGCCATGACCATAAGCGCCAGCGCGATCGTGAAGTACGCGCGCCGCCGTATCACGAGCGCTTCCTCCTTCCAATGCCAGACAACCCCCTGTCAAGGAGCGTGAGCAACAAAAACGTCAGGAGGAAATTCGTCGTTCCGTTGAATTGGTGGAGCGTGCTTTGGAGCACTACTGGCCCGATGTAATACACGCCCAGTCCGGTCGAGACAATGCGGATGATGTTTGAACCAATCGCAAGAGGGATCGACGCCACGACCAGAGCGCACCGGTGGATGATGCCGCCACTCTTCGTGATGGCGGCGTACGCCGCGCCAAGCGCCGTCATGGCCGCCAAGGCAGGAATGCTGCTGCACTCGTCGGCCACTTCGAGGGTGATATCGGGCAAGTGCAGCAGCACGCCGTCCTGGAGAAGTGGGATTCCCAGCCATTGCAGCGCGTGAGCGGCCACTGTGGCGTCGAACATCCGAGAGCGGTAGGTGACCAGCTTCAGGGTGGCATACGGCAGCGGAATCATGAAGACCAGATATCCGATGCCGTACCACACGTGCTTCAACAGAGGGACTCCGCCGGTCAGCAACACGATTCCTTCGAGTGTAAGCGGGAGCGAGAGCCTCTCAAGGAACGGCTCGTTTCCATACCTCCCTATGAGCAGGGCCAGGAGCCCCAGCGCGAGCAGTGGCAGCCCCAGAGCTGAAGGGGCCGGTCTTGCCGCGAGCCACTCTTTTCGCCTCGACCAGATGAGGTACCCCGCAATCAAAGGGATTGCAAACCCATGGGAGAGACTCGGGAAGTCAATCCATTCCTGGATCATCGGTGGAACCACCGGCGCATACAGGGCCACGGCCGCAAGCACCAACACCCCGAGTCTGATCCAGACGCCGTTCACGCTATTGACAGTGGTTGGAGCCGTATAGACTGACATGCTCATTTTCCGTCTTGTCCGGATCTCTGTTCCGCAGCGGGGAGTTTGACCCAAAACGTGGTGCCGGCCCCTTCCTCGCTTGCGACTTCGATCGAGCCTCCGTGGGACTCCACAATCCACTTCGCCTGATACAGTCCAATACCCCATCCGCCCTTCTTTGTTGAACGGAATGGAGCGAAGAGTGATTTCCTCAGAAATTCGAGCGAAATTCCGCGCCCGGTGTCCGTAATGGAGAAGACGGCCCTTCCTTCGTCCTGGTAGGTCTTGATCGTAATCTCACCGTCGTCCTCTGTGGCCTCTATGGCATTGGTCATGAGATTGTGCACGACCTTTTGGAGGGCCTCGGGATCGCCGTCGACCAGAGGGACTGGACCCAGCCTTTCGACCAGCTTCACGCGTGTTCCCGACGTCAGCGGCGCCACTGACTCTGTTACGACAGCGACCAGGTCCACAGGTTGAAACGTCAGGTCCTGATTGTCCGGCCCGGAGGAGAGCTTCGTGAGAAGCCCCTTCATCCGTTCGACGGTCTTGGACAGGGTCTTGATCGCGTCTCGCTGGAAGTCCGGGTCGCCGAAGTGCTGCAGAGCGTTCTGGACAAGCATCGAGAGGGCCGAAATGGAATTTTTCAAGTCGTGAATCACAAACGAGGTGAACCGATGGAACGCCTCGAACTCTCTCGTTTGGGCGAGTTTTTCAGAAAGCCTCACGGTCATGATGGCGCCGGCAGCCTGTTCTCCGAAGGTCGCGAGCAGTTCGAGATCCTCGTGAGTGTACGGCGCTCCTGTTCGCTCAGACCCGACCGCCATGAGGCCCACGAGGCGGTCTTGTACCATGAGCGGAATGAGCACCGCGAGCTCCGCCCGCGTGAAACATTCGATGATCTCCGCTGTGCGTGGCGAAATCGGGGTCGGACGCCCATTGCCGCTTTCCAGTAAGAGGGGAGCGCGCTGCGCGACAAAGTGATGCATGAGATCCCGGGACACGGCCAACGTTGGAGTCATACGACTCGCTCCAAACGCGCCGGCAAAATGCTGCTGCCCTTCTCGGTCGTCGGCGAGATAGAGAACGCCCCTGGTCGCTCCGACCGCTTCAATGACCGCTCCCAGCAGTTGGGGAGTCAGCTCTTCAAGCGTGACGATGGAACCGAGCCGCTTCGTGAACCGGGCCCATTGCTCGCGGTAGTCGTACTTGCTTCGATAGAAATGCGTGCCGATAAGGCGTTTGATTCGCCAACGGACATCTTCGGACAGCATGACCGTCGCCAGTCCCATGGCCGAAGTGAAGACCACGAGGAGGCTCCAAAACAGGGTATCGGGAATCCCCAGCCAGTTGAGCAGCCACCCCATGGCCCCAGCCACGAACAGATACAGTCCGAGCACGCCAACGACGACCGAGCGGTACAGGGCCTGCCGTGAAAAGGTCAACTCGAGTCCCACGAGTCGATTGCGGGAGAGTGACGCGCTGATCACGAGATTCGCAAGGACAAGTGTCGCTGCTTGTGAGATCAGATAGACTGCCATCAAGACGTTGAAGAGGAGAATGTGACTTAAGAGGTAGAAGCGGACGAGGAACATTCCTCCGACCGCCAGAACCAAATATTTGATTCGCCATCGCGCGGCCCCTTTTGAGGTCCTGAGCAAGGCTTCCAACCCGCCGAGGATCCCCACGGTGGCCAGGAGCTGGAAGATAATGCCGTAGCGTCCCAGCGAAGGATCCAAGCGCGCCGCGTAAAACGCTCCTGGAATGTCCGAGATCTGGAACGCCGGGAGCGTCCAAACGAGCACCGAGCAAGCAATGGCGACTCCAGTGCCGAGTGCGAGACCAGCTTGTACGCCGAGCGGAAGCCGTCTATTCGGATTGGCGAGGCTCGCCACGAAGTATCCCCATGGCAATGGGATGAGGAGTCCGATGATGTGGCTCAACTGAAGCCAAAGCCTGCGCTCACTAGGCAGTTCGGTCATTGAGACCAACATCAAGGCGGCCAGAGATTCGGCGGCGAACGCTACCATGCCGACGCCAAAGCTCCACCGGGCTCTTCCCCGGGGCCTCTGGGTAAGCACGAGGGCGGCGAGCCCCAGGCTTGAGAGCATCGCCAGCACGAGCACAGCGCCTTGAACGTAGATCATCACTCTCTAAACCGTGTTGACCGAGCGAATCGATGAGTGTCCATATTACCCAGCCGATTTCAGGAGACTCGAAAGGTACTGTTCCGCCACTTTCGACTCGACATACCGGAACTTTCCGGATGGAGCGCGTGGAATCGCGGGCAGGAGCGTCACATCAACCTTTACGTCGTTGCCCAATCGCAAACGAAGCTGTTCCACGAGCTTCTCGCGTTGACCGTCTGAAAACGACGGTTCAGCAACCACTTGCAAAATCAAATGATCGAGCGCATCTTGGATCACCCGGAATTCCCGAATACTCGAAACTTCTCTCAGAATATAGATGATCGACAGAGCGTGAAGCACGCGTCCGCGCGGCGTCACGATGAAGTCGGTCTGCCGACCCTCAACCGCTTTCAGGCGTGGGAGCGTTCTGCCGCAAGGACACGGCGACGACTCCAGACTTCCGATGTCACCGGTCCGGTAGCGGATCATCGGCATGGCGAGAGCGTCGAGGTTGGTCACCACAATCTCTCCCGTGCCGTCAGATCTTTGCTCTGGGATCTCGACAAGCATCCCCTCAGCAAAGGTGTGCAGCCCCCCTTTGGGGCACTCGTGCGCCACGAAGCCAGCATCACGAGCCCCATACTCGATCGCAACGGGACAGCCGAATACCGCTTGGATGGCCTTCCGCTGGAAGTCGAAGAGCGGCTCCGCCGTTGTAAAGACCGCTCTTAGACCGGGAGTCGGCCGCCACTGAGTGTCGCCGAGATATCTTGCCAGCAGATAGAAGGCGCTGGCGTAGCCATACATCTTCTGCGGCAGGAAGCGCTGAATGGCCGCTGCATAACGCGAGAGGCTCTGTTCACTCATATCAAAGGCCGAGAGCAACTTCGAGTTGACCAACCAGTCACGAACGCTTCGGAGACGATCCTGACGCTTGAGTTCGATGGGCGACCCCCAGAGGACAATTTCTCTGGCCCCCGGCTCGATCCCGAACCATCTGTGAGCTCTCAAGCGCGCGGCCTCTCCCATGCCCAGCCGTTGCATGTCAACGAGCACCGTCACCGGCGATCCCGTCGAGCCCCCGGTGCTGATCGGAGTCACTCGTGACAGACGAGTCCTGGCTCGGAGCGATCCGAAGCTGGCGCGAATGTCGGCCTTGGTGAGGGGCGGGATCTTTTGAAAGTCCTGAATTGACTGAATGCGAGACGGTGGAAGCCCCTGCTCATCCAGCAGCCGCCGATAGTAGGGGACATGAGCGTACGCAAACTTGAGCAAGCGGATGAGCCGCGTAAATTGAAGTTCCTGGAGGTCCTGCGGCTCAAGCCACTGCGTCCGCTCTAGCGCCTTCAGAAACTCGAGCGTGGGTTTTCTCTTTAGCCGCTCGTGCAACGGCAGAAAAAGATATCTGACCAATACCGGGTTCACGATAGCCTCTCCGCCTGTGGAAGGGGGCCGAGTCCCGTGGCACTCTCCGCACGTTGTGGAACCAACTTCTTCAACTCCTCAGTCACTGTCGTTACCGTTTGGTCCCAGCTATGACTCTTCGCCTCGGCCGCGATGACCTGATGGTTCCACTCGATTTCGGTCCCTCGGAGCAGGGCGCGACTCAGGGCGTCCTGGTTTCTCAGTGGCACCAACAGGCCGTTTACACCCTCGCGAACCACTTCCTCGTTGGCGCCGATCCTCGTGGCCACGACCGGGACCCCACACGCCAACGCCTCCAATATGACGTTCGCCCTCCCCTCGTTGCTCGTGGCCAGGCAGAACAGATCCGCTGCGGCGAGCCAGAGCGGTATTTCTTCATGGGGGCGCGGACCGACAAGCCGGACGTGTTCGCGCAACCCGAGCTGTTCGATGAGCCCGCGCAGCAGCGGGCCGGTATCGCCCTCGGGACTTGGCCCCCCCACCACCACGTAGAGAAGATCCGAGCGCTTTGCCACGACATCGGGAAGCGCGTGAAGCACCCGCTGATGCCCTTTCCGTTCCGCAAGCGCCCCGACTGACAGTACGATCGTCCGGTCAATGGGAAGGTCAAGAAGCCGCCGTGCCTCTTGCTTCCCAGCCGGGTGAAAGAGTTCCGGATCGACCCCGTTCGGGATCACGCGGATCTTCGAGGGCGGAACCCCCAACGAGACCGCGACCTCTTTCAGTGACTGGCTGACCGAAAAGACGCGCGGGACACCCTTGAGGCTCCATTGAATCTGCCTTCGTCGAAGGCGGAATTTGGAGAGCGGAACAATCGTTCCTCTAAGAGTTACGGTGACCGGGCAGTGCAAGAGTTTCCCCAAGAGCCAGGCCGCCATGCCGTCTGGATAGGCGAAGTGCGCGTCGATGAGATCAAAGGGGAACTGCCGTCTCAACCGCAAGATCATTGGGAGAACCGAAAGAAAATAAAACACGCCATCCAGAAACTTCATGACCCCGGGCATGGAAAAGAACTTGGGATGATAGACCCGAATTCCCCTCTGAAGCTCAAATGTGGCAACGTCACTTCGGCGCACTCCGCGAAAGAGACGGTTGAAGGGGAACCAGGCGACCGGCGCCACGACGACTAGCTCACAGTGCCGAGCCAGCCGAACGATCCGCTCCTGCACAAAGACGCCGAACTGCGGCTGTTTTGTGTTCGGGTAGACTGAGCTCAATACCAAGATGCGCATGGCTCTTCTACACCAATGCCGTGTACATCGCGAGGTAACGCGAGACCAGCCGCTCCCAGGTCCGCTCGCTCTCAACGTGCTTGCGGCCGGCGTCTCCGAGCCTCGCACGAAGCGCCATGTCGTTCCCCACCCGCGCGGCCTCTCTCACGAATGACTCGCCGTTCTCCGCGTCAAAAATGAGTCCTGTCGTGTCATGCTGGATCAACTCTTTAAGCCCTCCCACATCGCTGGCTAACACTGGCTTTGCCATCGCCATCGCTTCGAGCGGCTTCAGCGGAGTCACCAATTCAGTCAGCCTCATCCGGCGCCGAGGGCACACGAAGACATCGATCGCCGAGTAGAAGTCGCGGATCGACGCGTGAGGCACCTGGCCAGCGAAGATAATCGAGTCGCCGACGCGCTCAGCCTTCTTTCTCAATGCGGGCTCCTCGGGCCCACCGCCAACCAGCAGAAGCCGTGCCCCCGGCAGCTTGCTCCTGAGCTTCGGCAGGGTTTCGAGCAGAAATTGGAGCCCTTCGTAGTGGTAGAACGAGCCGATGAAGCCGAACACCGGATCCCCGTTCAGCCCAAAACGCCCGGCGACATGCGGAGCGCGTCGCTGTGGGCGGAACCACTCAACATCGACTCCGTTTGGCACCACCTCAATCCGCTCTGGAGCCACACCGCGGCCAATCACGTCATGACGCATTCCCTCGCAGATTGTGACGACTCGGTCCGCGTTTCTGAACACGACAGTTTCGAGCGCCCGGCTTAGGCGGTACCGGAACGAGCCCTCCTTGAACGTGCCGTGGTCTACTGCCGCGTCCTCCCAAAAAGCCCGAGCCTCGTAGACCAGCGGCAGGCCGAGCCATCGGGCCGCCCAGAGGGCCGGTAGCCCGTTGAGCAGCGGGGAATGAGCGTGGATGACGCGCGCCCCCTCGGCGCGGGCCACGCGGCGAATACGGCGCGCGAGGCGAGCCATCATCTGGAGCTCCCCGAGGTAGGGCAGGCCCGCGCCGCCCCAGGGTAGTGGCGTCCGGTAGTGGCGGATCCCGTCGCGGAGCTCGGGCTCCTCGCTCGTCGCCGGGTGCTTGGGCGAGGTGAGCACCACGGGGCGAAGGCCGAGCGCGTGTTGGAAAAGAACGATGCTCCGGCTGCGCGTGCTGTAGCCGCTCATGAGCGGCAGCGAGTGGTCGAGGAGATGCAGGACGGTCATGCCATGCCACCTCTCTGGGACGCTGGTTTCTGCGCGACAAACAGGAAGGCGTGAGCGCCGACCCGGGCCAGGGCGCGGAAGGCTGCGAGCGCACGGGCCACGGGCGGGGAGTCGAGCAAGCGGCCGAGTTGCGGGACGCGGCGCGGCGGCAGCCACACCGGGACCTCGCCACGGAGCGCGAGCCCGCAACCGGCGATCAGCGCGCGGGTCCGATCGGGATCCCAGGCGCGCACTCGGGGCGCCTGTCGGCGCGCTGCCTCGTGCGCGCGGCGGGCACGGGCGACCAAGGCGCACGCATTGAGGGTCTCGACAACCACCCAGCCGCCTGGGCGCAGCGCGCACGCCATCTCGCCGAGCGCGCGCGCTGGATCGGCCAGAGCCTGGAGCACGCCGATCGAGACTACGAGATCCAGGCTCGCAGCCCGGAACGGCAGCGCGTAGGCCTCCCCGGCAAGGTAGCTGCCTTTGCGGCCCGGGTCCGCGGCCAGCGCCCGGTCCAGGCTGGGCAGCGAGTAGTCGAGGCCGACGGCCCGGTGGCCGAGCCCGCCCAGCAGGCGCACGTAGGTGCCGGCACCGCAGCCGAGGTCAAGGGCCACCGCGCGGGCAGGCAGCTCAAGCGTGGCAACGAGCGCCTGGAAGACGCGCACGCGTCGCGCGAGGCCCTCGGCGGACCAGCCGGAGACGAGCGCCTCGTCCTCGTACGTGCGGGCGAAGCGCTCGAAGCGGGCCTGCCACTCAGATTCGAAGCTCTGCGTCATCTCACAACTCCCGGTAGGGCTTGGTCCACGAAACTCCTCTGCCACAGCTCTAGCATCATGAGTGCCCAGAGCTTCGCGGAGTGGTCGCGAGTGTTCCGTTGGTGCTGTTGCCAGAGGGTGTGTATCTGTTCGGGCCGGAGGTAACCGCGCATCAGGGATCGCTGCGACAGGAGGAGATCCGACGCCATCTCCCGCAGATCCTCCCGCAGCCACTTCGCCACCGGAATCTCGAACCCCTGCTTCTGCCGGTAGATCACCGACCTTGGGACTCGGCTCTCCAGGTACTTCTTGAGGAGATACTTCGAAATGCTGCCGCGGTATTTCAGATCAGGGGCGACCGTGGCGGCGAACTCGATCACTTTGTGGTCGAGGAGCGGGGAACGGACCTCCAGCGAGTTCGCCATGCTCATCCGATCCACTTTGACGAGGATGTCGTTGGCGAGCCAGGTCTTGAGGTCCACGTAGAGGAGGCGGCTCAACGGGTCGAGCCCGCGCACGCGCTCGAAGTGGCGCGCGAAGCGATTGAACGGATCACGGCCATCCAGCTCGGCCTTGAGCTCGGGCGAGACCAGCGCGGCCTTCTCGTCAGGGCGGAAGATCGAAAGATCGGCGAAGTAGGCGCGCTCGAAGGTCGTGGCCAGGTTCTGGAGCACGTAGCCGGCCCGAAGCGGGCGGGGCAGCCAGGACGCCTTTGGCCAGATCGAACCCAGCGGTCCCAGGAGGCCGGCGCGCACACCTGAGGGGAGCCAGCGCCTGAGCCTCGACTCCAGGCGATTGAGACCGTAGCGCCGCTGGTACCCGGCAAAGACCTCGTCCCCGCCGTCTCCAGAGAGCGCCACTGTGACACGCTCGCGCGCAGCTTTGGAAACGTAATACGTGGGGAGCGCTGAGGAGTCGGCGAACGGCTCGTCGAGGTGCCAGACGAGCTTTGGCAAGATCTCCATCGCATCCGGTTTCACCACGATCTCGCGGTGATCACTCCGTATCAGTTCTGAAACCGCGCGGGCGTGATCCAACTCGCTGAAGGCCCGCTCGACGAACCCGACGCTGGTGGTCTTGACCGGATGGGGAGAGAGCCGGGACATCGCTTCCACCACCGCGCTCGAATCGACCCCGCCGCTTAGGAACGCTCCGAGGGGGACGTCGGCGATCATGCGGACGCGGACGGCGTCGTGGAAGACTTCGGCGAACGCTTCCAGCGTCTCCGCCTCGCTTCGCCTGATCACTCCCCCCTGAGGCACGTCCCAGTACTCCGCGACCCACGCCCTCCCCCTCTCCCAGACGAGATAGCTGGCGGGCGGGAGCTGGGCAATTCCCTGAAAGATGGTGTGAGGGGCCTGGATGTGCCCGAGCGAGAGGTAGTCGTCGAGCGCTTCGAGGTTGATCGAGCGCTTGAGCCCCGGGTCCTGCAGCAGGGCCTTCAGCTCGGACGCGAAGGAGATCCGTTCAGTATCATGGGTGTAGTAGAGTGGTTTCTTACCGACACGATCGCGCGCGAGGAGGAGCCTGCGCGCGGTCTCGTCCCAGAGAGCGAACGCGAACATGCCGCGAAGCTCGCTGACGCAGTCAACGCCGTACTCCTCATAGGCATGGACGATCACCTCGGTGTCGGAGCGTGTCGCAAATATGTGGCCCTTCGCCTCAAGCCGCGCGCGTAGCTCCTGGAAGTTGTAGATCTCGCCATTTAGGACCACGGCCTTGCTCCGGTCCTCGTTGAAGATCGGCTGGTCGCCTCCGGCGAGGTCGATGATGGACAGGCGCCGGTGACCGAGGCCTGCTCCCCCGGTCAGATGAAACCCGTCGGCATCAGGGCCGCGATGCGCCATGGCTCCGGTCATCCGTGAGATGAGCCCCTTGTCAACCGGATGGCTCCGATCAGTGTAGACAACCCCTGCAATCCCGCACATGGCTTTAGATCGCCTCTCTACCCATCACGCCGACTCCTGACGCCTCGGGAGCTTTGACAGCAATTGGAACCGGCCAGATCGCCATCACCCGCTCTTTGAGCGCTCCCAGGCTCACTCCTTCGACGAGCGCGCGGAGCGCGAGGGGATCGATCGCCTCGTGGACTCCGGCCCTCCGGATGTTCAATGGATCAAGATCCTTCAGGTTTGTCCCTCCATACGCCGACGCGACGACCTCACATCCCGCGCCGACAATCTCCTCGATCACCCATGGCGTGATATCGTCGCGCCCACCGAATGGATAGGCGAAGCTTCGCACCGGGCGTTCCAGCTCACGCTCGAGGCGCGCAAGACTCTCCCT
>Ga0209342_10003796_pt1 | contig 15844 bp, 27 predicted proteins | sample RifCSP16_2_FD_184023 | JGI IMG/M metagenome (GOLD analysis project Ga0209342, IMG submission 184023) | Soil microbial communities from Rifle, Colorado - Rifle CSP2_sed 16_2 (SPAdes) (version 2) | ecosystem: Environmental > Terrestrial > Deep subsurface > Rock core/Sediment | place: Rifle... | reverse complement strand
TACGCCAGCAGCGCATCATTGACCGCTTCCGCAAAATCGCCGGCATCGTTCGGGCCCGCGTTGATGGCCAGGGCGCGCGCCACGGCGCCAAGCATGGTCTGCATATATTGGCCGAGCGTTTTTTCAGTGTAGGAAGTGGGAGTGGCCATTGGAGGGGATTACTTCTTGCGCTTGCCGCGCGTGGGTTTCTTCTCTGCTGGCGGCTCCGGAGCGGACTCTGGCGCAAGGAACTGACTCTCGGCGTCCGCGTGTTCCGGCTCGGGCGTTTCCACGGGAACGCCTTCCCGGATCGCGCCCTCCTGGATGGCCACAGCCTGGATCAGATTGGCCGCTCCCTCCAGGAGCATCATCTCGCGCACGTGCGCATCTTTGATGCCCACCGGGTGCAGCCCGGCCACGAGCGCCGGATCCAAATTCAAAGTTTTAGCGAGCGCTTCGGCAGCATAGATCAACGCACCAACCGCCTCCGCCTTGCGTTTCACAAGAATTGTCGGGTGCATAGTTCTCCTAATATCCCTGGCGCTTTGGCGCCAGGGATCCATTAACAGGTAAGTTAGGAATGTTGCTTACGCCATCGGCGATGTGTAGTTAGTCGGGATGTCGTAGCTCGCATCGGAGATTTCGTGCACGACTGCGCCGACGCGGTTGAATGCGCCGAACCCGGCACTGCGCAACCACTGGCTCTCATAGAACGGGTGGTCATCGCGCTGACCGACTTTCTTGAAGCCCTGCAGGGACGCCTCGGGCTCTTCACGCATCTTGAGCGGGCGGGCGCCACCGGTCATCAGGGACACGATATAACTATCGGGCAGCGACTTCCATTCCACGATCCAGTTCTTGTCGGCATAGCCGATAAGACTCCCGGGACCGCCGGGGAGTGCAACACCCAGGGTGCCGGAAAGGACACTGACGCCCGAGCCTTCCTGGACGTTCGGATCCCGTTCAGGATAGAACGTCGCCAGGGCCTGGGTTGTGGCCACCAGGTTGGTCGGAATGAACGAGATCACCTCGCCATCGTTCTCCGGGTGCTCGGTCAGCTCCGAGTAGATCGTGGGATAGGGGTTGGTCGCATCCGCGATCGCCGCAGCCTGTCCTAGATAATGGGTGTCGGTCGCACCGACATCCGAACCGGAATGCACCAGATATTTGACTGCATCGCCATTGGCCAGCCCCTCGATCGTCAGCGCAGCATGCTCCGGATCGTTGAAGGTCCAGGCGACATTGGCGAAGAGGGCCGCCAGGATATGATCACGCAGCCAGCGCACATCGGCACTGGTGAGAGTCGCCGTGATGTCGTTGGCCTCCTGCACCGTCATCTTCTCGCGCGCCTTGTAGGTCGCGCCCCAGGCCGTGCCCCCATCCTGGAGCGGATAAGCCACACCGTACTGCCCGGCCATTTTGATCGGGCGGGCGCGGCCATGCTCATCGAGCGGCTGGAGACGTGCGACGGTCGGCGAGTTGAATCGCGCTTTGAACTCGGTCGTGCGTTCGGCGAAGAGATCGAGGATCGCCGCGATCTGGCGGTTGTGTTCCTCCACCGACTGGTTGATGGCATCGTTCACCACCTGTACACCGACCTCGGTCACCCGGCGAGACGCCAGGTCTTTGAGCTGAATAAACCCGTAAAGCAATTGATTAGCCATTGTGTCCTCCTCGCTTTACAGGTCCACAAGCAAGAGCTTGTCGAATGCGGTGCCGAGGGTGGTCGCCGTGCCGGGGATCACCCTGCCCACGACCGTGGAGACGGTGCCGGCAGCCGTATCGAGCGCGCCATCGGTATCGCTGAGATAGACGGGCGCATCGTAGGCCAGACCGGAGAGATCATAGCCGTCGATGACGCCTTTCTTGATCGCCGTGACCGGTTCGCCGGCCACGTTCACTTTGCCACCCACCACGACGCCGTAGATCCGAGCTTCCGCAGCGGAGGACCCGTTCGCCTTGGTGTACTTTCCTGTGGATGTGTCGAGTCGCACGGCCTGGCCCGGGCTGCAAACCTCTGCAGTCGGCAGGGTCATCTGCTCGATGCTCTCGACCACTTCCAACTTCGTTGTAGTAACTAATGCAAGTGCAGTCATAAGAAACTCCCACGCCCCGAGGGGGCGATGTGCTAGAAACTTCGTGTGATGACACTACTGGAAGCTCGTTGCGCTTCCTTCTTGTCATCATCGCTGACCTTCTTCTCTTTTCCTTCCGGCGTCTCGCTGTAGGTCAACGGCTTGGCGCCCAGCTCCTTCGCGTTGGCAGTGATGTATTCCATCGCCTCCACCGGATCCATCTTCTCAATCAGCGGCAGGATGTACTTTGGCAAGCTCTCTTTGACTTTCGCTAGTTGATCGTCGAGGGCCTTCTTGAACTTTTCAGCCTGATCCTTGAACGGCTCCAACTCTGTCTTCTGCTTTGTCAGATCGTCGATCTCGGTCTGGCGTTGCTCGGCCAGCTTCTGCCATTCCTGGTTCTTTGCCAACGCTTCCTCTTCGGCCTTTTTGCGTGCCTTCTCGGCCTCGCCTTCGGCTTTCTCGAGGGCTTCGAGCTTCTTGCGGCGCTCGGCTGATTCGTGATTAAGCTCCTTGATGCGCTTCTGGCTCTCGGCCAGCTTCGCCTTGGCTTTATCAATCGTCAGCTCTTCCTCATCGTCGGACGTCTCGTCCTCTTCCTCGGCTTTGCGTTTGGCTTCCTCTTCGTCAGCTTTCCGCTTGGCCTCTTCTTCTTCTTTTGTCATCTCGACATCTCCCGTTTGGGCATCTCGCCCAGATAAATTTGCCGCCGCACGTTTGGCGTATGAATTGAGGGATTAAACGGGAACACCCAGCCACAGCGTTCCCTTGCGGTTACGCAGCGGCTGGGTGGGTATTCCAGCGATCCCTCATTTATGCCCAAAGCGGGCAATTGACTGAACGCATTATAGCACCACTGAGAGACGCGGCGCAATGTTGTTTATGTTTCAACTCTACACTAACAGGAGAATGCCGGCCAAAGCCAGAAAGATTCCGGTCAGCCAGGGCGGGACCGCAATCCCGAAGCGCTCCAGAGCCATGAGCAACAACGCAATCGCTAGAAAAACAGTCGCGTTCATTTGCGCTCCTTTTTGGCGGCCTCTTCCCATTCATAAAACAATCGCCAGAACTTCTTGGTCAGGTTTCCGGCCAGCTTGGACACACGCTCCCAATCCTTCCCGGTAACATCATACTCTTTCGCTACACTCCACCAGGAAATGAAGTGCTGCAGTTCATGGGCAAAGACGCCAGCGCCAAGCCAACCCGTTACGAAATGCATTTGACCGACAACTTTCCGCTGCACCACGCGGCTCCTCCCGATGTGTACCTTCATGGCCGGTGCATGAAAGAAAGCCAGCGTCCGGCGCTGGTCTCTTTCCACTAGGGGCAGGGTTTTGATTCTGGTTCTCATGGCCTGCAGGGTCGGCCAAATGTACACGACCAGTTTGTGACGACGCGGAACGTGCAAGGTAAACATAACGAGGGGCTTTCTGTGCTTCATCCTTAATTCAGGCACGTCGCGCGCCAGATGACAATGCCGCCGCGCTCGATGATTTCCATCCGGCCATTCCGAATGTCTACCAAAAAATGATCCTCTGCCTTCATCTGGATCGGTGCAGTGATCACGATCTTGTGACCGGCCACCAGATGAGCGCAGGAGGCCTCGCTCCCTTTCGAGAGATCCTGAACGATATGGAATTCCATGAGAAGATAAGGAAAGTTGATAATCATTCTTCCGCGCTCTCGGCACTCTCTCCAACTTGCCCAACTTTATACTCAAACGTACAATGGCAGTTGGTGAGACAGACGCTGTCTCCTATAGCGGGCAATGTGCCGATCGGCTGCCAGTCCTCGGCGGCGTAATCCAGACAATCAGGGCAATGGTCACTTTCACCTAAAACACGTCTCTCAAGCTCCATGCCATTCATCAAACGCTCATATCGCCTGCGGGACTCTTCGAACGTGCCGCGCGCCGCGTCCCCATACATATCCGCACGGACTAATGCCCGGCCATCAAGTGCTTGTGTACCATCGGCGATCTGGTTTGCAAAGTTATTGAGATAGTCGTACTGCGTGCGGATCATCCTGCCGGCAGCGCCCCAATCACTTTGGCCCATCTGTGCCCAGCCGCCGCGCGCGGAGGCAGCGGAGGCCGTGTGAGCAAGCTTGATCTGCTCGAGCATGCCGGACTGCCACTCGGCCAACGGGATCTGGCCATCCACCAGGCTCTGCGTCAGGATATTCATGCGCACGGCCGAAGCATCGATCACCGACTCGAGCGCGTCCCGCACATCTGAGAAGGCGACGAACTGACCATTGGCGCCGATGTATCGACCTGCAGACTCAGACCATCTGTAGTCGGATGTTAGAGAACTGCTCTGGATGTTTGGGAATGTCACTGTTCTTCCTCGTCAACCGCCTGGGCATCCAGAAGGCCTTGAAACTCGGGCGGTGCATTGTTCCGCCAGAAGGCTTTGGCTTTCTCAATATCCTCCGGAGTCACAATGGATAATTGATCCAGCTGCTCATCTGTCAGATGCAGCGGCTTTCCTAATGGCACGCGTTTCTTGGGTTGCTCGGCCATTACGGATCCATTTCCTTCTCGAAATCCTTGACCGCTTCTTTCAGCTCAATGAGAAGCATTTTGACATTGGCGCGATCTTGCACGGACAGCTCGTTCGAATAGATCACCAGCGCTGTGATGACATCGCACCATCGGAGGAGGACTTTCAATAGCCGGAGCATCACTGCCTCACCGATGTCACGCGATCTTCCTGTTGGAGTTTGATCGCCGCAAGCTTCTGCGTGCCCAGATCCGCCAGCTGCTGATCCGTCCAACCCAGCCGGCGCAGGTACGTTTCGATGGAAACGCCTGAGGCCACAGCCTTCTCGGACGCCTCCCACAGGAGTTTGTCGATCCGCAGGCGATACTCCTCGGTTTGGCTCACGTCGTTGATCTGGTCGTCGCTGAAGCCGTAATGCTTCATCGCCGTGAGCAGGGGAATGCCGGCGTCCACTTCCGCCTTGATCACCTCCGCCTTCTCCTTGGCGCTCATCGGGACGACATCGCGCTCGGCAAACGTATGCTCCAGGTCGCCGTTGTCAAAGCTGCCCAGGGCCTTGAAGCCTTCGAGCTGATGGATCCCTGCAATGGTCAAGGCCATCTGGTCGGCCCGGATCAGCGCCGGCTCCGCGTTCCCGCGCGCCTCGAGCACCTTATCGATGGCCGGACCCAGGAGGGTCTTGAGCGCCACGTTCGATAACTCGCCTTTGTCCTTGAGATCGTAGTATAGGATTTCCGGAAGATCGTCCGTCAGCTCATGCATCTGCGCGTTCAGGATGGCGAGCGCGGCATCGTACTGAATATTCGGGACCATTTGCTCCAGCCTGGCCATGCCGGGCAGCGTAAAGAGATCGTCATCGCCCAGCTTCAGCGCATCGCCGCTGGCTGTGCTGCTTGCCTCCCGGCCAGTGATCGTCGGAGGGGGAAGAGGCTTGCCGCTTGCATCCATCGCATTGGCGGAAATGGCGTTGGTCGGCTTGTTGTAGCGGAAGAGGATCTGGTGCAGGCGAGTGGCCTGGCGATTGGCCTCATCGATCTTGTCCAGCGCATGCACAAAGCAACCAATGCCGCGCGTCTCGCCGATGTCCTGGAACTTGGCATGCACGATCGGGACGAAGTCAAACCCCAGCTGTTCAAAATCCTTTTGTTCCGTAGGCTCGCCCAGTTGGTCGACCGGCGTCTGGATGGCGCGGTTGTGCTTCCAGAGCCGGTAGCCGCCGCGCGTCTTGCTCCACACCTCCGTGTGCATCTGGTCCTGGGTTGGCACATCGATCCGAATGTACGTCAGGAAGCCGCGCTCATCCAGATCCAGATCGGTAACGTACTTCGGCTTGATCGGGTCCAGATAGACGCGCGTCACCTGGCCGGCTTCGCTCTTCTGCGCAACCTTGAGGAACAGATCGCCAAAATTCGAGAGCCACCGGGCAGCCACCTGCTTCTGTGCGGCCCAGTTCGACCATTTCCAGATCTGCTGGATGGGATCTGCAATCTTCTTGTTGTCCGCGACGATCGGCAGCGCCCGCTGGAGCGGGCCCGGCCAGAGCTTCGAGACATAAAACTCCACCGCCCGGTGGGCTGGGTTGCGAAGCGGCTTCATGCCCGGCGTCCAGATCGCATTCTCATGGAGCGCCTGGGTCACCAGATCATACAGCCCGTTATTGAGATAATACTCCTCCAGCATCTCATACCAGGCAGAGGGGAGCAGCGCCTGGGACCGCGCCAGGGATTGCATCAGCGCGACGCGCTGCCAGTAGGTTTGTGCGGTGTCGCCAAAGAGAGCAGCCATAGGAGTAGTCCTTCCTTATCTCACTTCTTGTTTTTTGGGAAAAATATCTCGAACACAAAATGAACGACCAATGTCAGCACCGCAAATACAAGGATGTAAATCGGCACGTCTTCGGCACGCAATGTCATTGCGGCTCCCTCTTGTTCTCCTCTTGATATTCAGAGTGAGACGCCCAGCCTGTCCCCGCGGGACAATCACGGGAAGGCCGAAACCACAGAGATATTTTCAGGAATAGATCCGCCAAACGTATTCTCAGGTACATCATTGGTTTCTCCTGCCGAGGCGCAGCTTCCAGCCCTCGGCCAATAAGTTTTCAAGATACAGGATCCCCATGGAAAACGCATCCTGCGGGTCGTCGATCTTCGTGCCCGGCCAGTTGAAGAGCAGCTCCTCGAAGTCAAACAGCCACGGAACCGACTCATCCGGCATTGGGAGCCACACGCAATCCCGCTCGCACCACTGGCTGGCCCGCCGGCCGCGCTCCGTCTTCGAGACGGTGCCCGGGTTGAACTCCTTCAGCAGGTCGGCGACGCCCGGCAGGGTGCCCTGGCGCAGGGTCTGGAGGACAGCGATCCCTGAGCCCTTGTCCTCGACCACCGTGCCGCGCAGTTTGCCGTCATAGTTCCAACGCAGCGTGTTGTCGTTGACATCCGCGGTCACCTGCGGCACCTGCATCCGTTCCCACCAGGCTTCCCTGAGTAGGATGTGGTAATCCGGCGTCAGCTCGAACACGATCCGGGCGTTCGTGTCGTTCTGCTCCTTGTCTTTAAATGCCGTGTCGTAAAACACCCAGCGTGCGACACTTTTTTGATAAATACTCCGGTCGCTCGGGTCGTAGCGATTCTTGCTGTCGAACCACTTGCGCAGGAAGATCACACCCCCGGCCGGGGCAGGGCGCTGCTGCAATTGCCCGGCCGTGCCGCGTTCCCCCAGGTCGACCTCCATCGAAGCAAGCGCCGGCTCGTCGATATGCTCGGGCCAAAGTAAGTCACCCACATTTGTGCGTGGATCTTTCAGGCCGATCCCGGAGATGAAGCGCTTGGGCTCATAGCGGGCCGGCAGGCAGAGCAGTTCATACCGGTGCGCGCCTTCCGTCTTCATCTTCTCGACCACGTGGCCGGGCAGGTCATCCTCATGCAGGCGCTGGCCAATGATGACTCGCCGGACCGTCTTCGGATCGTTGGCACGGGTGGAGAGGGATTCGTCCCAGGTCTCGTTGACCTTCTCGCGCTTAGTGTCACTGTCGGCGTCCTGTGACTTCAGGCTGTCGTCCACAACGATGTACTCACCGCCTTCGCCCGTGAAAGCGGTATCCATTCCAAAGGCCATACGCAGGCCGGTCTTGTTGTTTTCATAGCGGCTCTTAACATTCTGATCACCGGTGAGCTTGTAGAGGTGGCCAAAGCGCTGCTGATACCAGTCCGACTGGATGATGCGCCGGCTCTTCAGCGCGTCGCGCGTAGCCAGCCCTTGTGAGTAGGAGCCGGTGAGCCAGCGCGACGCGGGCATATTGATCCACACCCAGGTCGGCCACATCACCACAGTCAACAAGGATTTCATGTGCCTCGGCGGAATGTTTATGATCAGATTCTGGATCTCGAGCCTCGTGAGCGCTGTCAGATATTCGCTGATCAGGCCGATGTGCCAGTTGTGAATGTAGGCTGTCGCCGGCTCCACAATCGGCCAGGCGCGCGGGATGTAATACGACAGGCTGCGCGCGCACCGTTCGGCCTCGAGGTCAATCCTGGACGGAAGGATCTTGATCAGCGCTGCCGCGTGAAAGGATCTCTGCGGCGGTCTCAAGGATGGCGAGATCATGATCAGATAAATTCCTCAGCTCTTTCGGATCGATGCCAGGGCGGGGCAGGGGTTTGCCGCCACTGGTCAGATCCGCTTTGCGGACGCGCTCACCAACTTCGGCGGCGATATCGTCGAGCACGCCGCGCAGAGACTCTACTTCGGCTCTGTTGAATTCGAAATATTCCACGCGCTCGAAATCGTCCCCTCGGCCGATTCCTTTGACCTGCAGAAGCCACCACTTATCCTGGTCCAGTAGATCGGCGAGCATGCAGTCGGCCAGAAGTTGCAGCTTGGCGACACGGTTTTCTTTGAGCGCCAGGCCGGTTTTGAGTGCGTCGGCCTCTCCGGCTTCCTGGATCGCGTCAAGTTTCACGCCGCGCGTCTTGCGGTAATGTGTGACCAGCCGCGTGGAAACGTTAAAGCGCGGCTTGAACTTCGCCGCGCGTTTGTTGATCTCGTCGGTCTGGAGACCTTCGGCGATCCAGGACAGCAGTGCTTCTCTCTGAGCTTTTTTCAGCCTCATCGCTACATTCCGCTACATTTCAGAGCATCCCCCCGGTGCAAATTATGCTTAGCCCCGGAACCCGGGCACTCTGGCTTTACGAGCTGTCTTGATCAGACCGATCGCGGCCATGACGGCCACGATGAACGCGAGAGCGGCATTGGCGACTCCTTCCCATTCAGGGGGAACCGCGTTCAACAGGCTTTGGATCCACAGCACGAGTGCACCCGCAACGGCCGTGCTCACCTCATCTACATATTGCCCCAGGAACGCAGCCAGAGGCGGGATGGCGGCGGCGCTCTTTGTGAAGATGAAGCCAACAACGAACGTGACCCCGGCCAGGATGGCCAGCTGGACCGGCGAAGGCAATTCAATCACGCTCTGGGCAACACCTTGCGCGCCGCAGGCCGTAAGCAGCAACATCAATAGGATAAGCATGAATAGACGGGAAAGGTTTTTCATTTGGATCTCCTTCAGATGGGGAGGGTTGCCAGTTTAAACAGGAGCACCCAGCCACTACAAACCCTGACAGGTTCGTAGTGGCTGGGTGGGTATTCCAGCGATCCCTCATGGATGCGCCGACGCCGGCGCAATTGACTTTTAAATTATAGCACGCTCATACATATACATGTGCACTACTCCGGAACATACGCGTTCAACAGTTGGCCATACACCAGCGCCATTTTCTCTACGTCTTTCTCATGGACATTCCAATTGAAGGGGCAACCGCAGCGGATGCAGTTCGCAAATTGACTCCTGATCAATAAGCCTCCACAGCGTAGTTGTGTGATGCCCTGGATCTCTTCAAATACAAGACCATCAAACGTTTTGCCGCATCGATGGCATTTCACAGGTTTTCTTTCCACAACCATTCCGGCACTGGGTGTAAGCGTGGTTTTATGGCTATCATGCATAAGGTTTTCTCCGTGTGGCAACGATTTGCTAAGCAAACCGTGTAAATTATTTCAGCCATGATACACGCGCGCTGCCCTATGGGGCTAGTGCGAATATGTTTCATTTGCTTCTACGCGGCCTTTCATTCTTGTTTGACTGCAGCTTCACCCAGCCTTTCTCAACGGCCGTGGCCATCAGCTGATACAGCGTATGCATTCCCAAGCGATCCCGCATCCTCATAAATAGCACACGCGTGGTTCTTGCATTCGCTCCCAAGGCGTGTGCGATCTGCTTTTGCGACATGCCCTCTGCGAGCATTTGTAGCATCCGCCGTTGCTCTTGCGTCGGCGTCATCTTCAAGGTTTCAATCAGCAATCTTTGTTCGTCCATCCACAGCAGCACGTCCGTCAGTACCTTTTCCGTCGTGTATGGTGTGGGCTGGATTTTGCCCATCTCATGTTGATACAGCCACCAGGCAGATTGCTTCACCCCAGCGGGCACCGGCTGAGTGAAGATCGTTTCTTTAGCTTGCTTCTCACTCATTTCCAAAAGTCCTCTGATAGGTTTCAAGGGCTTCCTCATCCTCCACGTGCATATAGCCCTTCGTGGTATCTATGCTTGTATGGCCAAGAAGGATGCGCACGATTTCCAGATCGCCGGTGGCCTTCCTTAATTCATTACCGGCAAAGTGCCTGAGCACGTGGGGGGTGATCGGATCTTTGGCCAGGACAGGCAGGAGCGTCACAATCCTGGCCAGGTCCAGGCGAGCCGTATCCGTGTCCATTGGCTCGAGCTTGCTGTGCCCGCGCTTGGAGTGGGAGACGAACACTGGCACCTCAGACGGCTTCGTTTCTTTGCCACGATCGGGCTCCAGCCTTTTCCGCATGTTCAAATAAGATTGAATGGCCCTCATGCTTTTCCTGGTGAATGGGAATCGGCGTTCCTTATCGCGCTTGCCAATGACAGACCCCTGCAAGTGCTCGAAGTCCAGATCTCCAACTCTCAACTTGCAAAACTCCGATACGCGCAGACCGCTGTCCAGTGCCAGGATCACCACGGCTTTTGCGCGAGCGGCCGGCAGGTCATCCTTCTTAAACTCGAAATCAACGACGCACTCCTTCAACCGTTCCAGCGCCGCGCGGTCAAATTTACGCAGACGGAAGCCTGGACGGCGTTGCTCGTTCTCACGAGCATACTTGAGTTTTGAGATGTTGAATGACTTGATCTCTTTTGCATTCAAGTACTCAAACCAGCCAAACATGAGGGTTGCATACAGCTGCTCTGTGCGAGCGTGGTAGGATTTCAGGGAACGTAGAAAGATGCTGTAATGGTCTTCGGTCAGAGAGGGGAGGGGGATGTTTCCAACAGCCCGGAGAAATGCTTTTGCCGCGCTCTTCGATGCGTTGAACGTGTGCAGCGATTTCGATTCCTTCTTGATCGACAGCCAGGCGTTCAGGGAATGGCCGATCGTGGGGGGGGAGGTGTCACTCACTCTTTTGTCCTTTATCTATATGCGGGACAATCATCATTATGCCGAATATGGGTTATTCGGAGGTTCGAGACGGCTACTCCAGCCTTCCGCCCTGTCGGGAGGATTATTTGTTTTGACCATGGTCATCTCGCCACTGACGGAACTCAAAACAGAAGTGCAGCGGCTCCCTGGTCATCCGTCCCAACACGCTCACGGGCATACTCGAATATAAAAGCATCCTGCTCCGCGGCCTCGGACGCTTCCAACAAATTCAGAGCCAGGTCGCGCGCTTCTTCTGGCGACAGCTGCAGCGGTGCTTTCAGCTTGTCCGTCTTAATCTCGACGAACGGCTGGCGCGTGTTGCCGCCATAGCCACTGGTTACCATGATCACCGATCGTTTCCAATCACTCATGCTTCACCCCGCTTCATCAGCTTCAGAGTGATTTCAGTTGGCTTGATTCGCTTCACTCGAAACGTACTGCCTTTCAGTTCCACGATCTCGCCTTCGCGAAACCAGCCGCCGTGATTAGGGTGTTTACCTTCAAGCAATTTCACCATCTCTTCCAATTGCTCTTTATTCTGTGCCTGCACTTGCTCAAAGTTTCCTTTTCCAGTATCCATTTGATCTCCTTTCATGAAGGCTTGGATTGGCTCTTGTTCGGCCTCTCGCTCACGATTAACACGACCCGATCATTCTCGACGTCCAGCTTCATGCTGAGGCCCAGGTTCGAGCTCGAGAATTCACTCAAGTGCTCGATCGTCATCTGGCCACCCGCGCGCTGCACGAGAATGGCCAGGAAGGACAGCAGATAAAAGATCCGCTCTTCCTGGCTCAAGTGTTGTTTTGGCATGCGTTCTCCTTTTCGAATGCTGCGTTCATGTTGGCGCCATAGAAAGTTCAGGAAGCGCCGGAAGAGCTCTACAAGCATACTCAGACATCATCCTCGTCGCGATCCTCGGGATCCGGCAATCCGCGCCGCGCGCTTTGATACAGTCGAACGACCTCATCATATTTTTCCTTCGGGACCAGCTCCGGCACATACACGCTGACTGGATTCAGCTTCGTTTGTTCAGCGGTCAACCGTGCCACTTGCTCACTGACAAACGTGACGCAATAGATTGCCGCCTCTCCATAAAACTGTGTGAACTCAGGATAGACGCTTGTGGTGGGCACGTCGACGCGGAGCAGCGGCTTACCAAGCATCTCACTCTTCGAGACCAGGCCGGCTACGACCTTATGCCCCATCAATTCCACGATCCCCCAGGTCTGTGTGTTGTCATCAGGATTACTCATTGGATTCTCCTTCTTCAAGTTCGGGATGTGTTGTTGGCAGAGTCAATTACACCAACGGGGCGCGGGATAAGCGGTGGGGCGCGGGGCGGAGTGCTTGCCCATCTCATCCCGAGCATCGTTTATTTATCTTCGGTACGGAGAGTGATAGGAGCATCTTCCGCCACTGCCCCAACCGCTTCATTCCGTTGTTCGGCGACGCGGTTCGGGCGGCGTATGAAAATCTCATAGACAGTACCGCAGGCGACACACACAAACTCAGAACCAGCAGGAATAGCATTTTCCTTTCCGAGCAATTGGGCTTTTGCTTGTTTGCCACAATGCGGGCAAGTTATCACTGCTTCGATATAAGATATTTGTACTTTCGTGCTCATTAGCTACACCTTTCTGCTTTCACAGAGCCAACAACGTAATGTATCCCGCGCCCCGTTCGGCGGCGACCAAGAGTGGCGGGCGTTCTTTGCCCGTCCGAGCATCGCCCAACTCATGATTCAACAGCAACGGTGCGTTTAATACCGTGCTGGCTTGAACTATCCAGCGGACTTACAACTCCGCTCCCCTTCATCGTGACGTGTGTATAGATCATCGTTGTTCTCACATCCTTATGCCCAAGCAGCTCCTGTATGGTTCTGATGTCATATCCAAGTTCTAGTAATCGTGTCGCAAACGAGTGACGAAACGTGTGTGGACCGACGTGCTTACATATACCTGCCAATCGCGCTGCCTGTTTGACAGCCTTCTGAACACTCGTCTCGTAGACATGATGTCTCCGCACACGTCCGCTGCGTGGATCTCTCGAAAACTGACCGGCAGGGAACACGTACTGCCAAGCCCACTCAAATGGTGCATTTGGATATTTCCGATCCAGAGCGAAAGGAAGTTCCACTTCACCGCGTCCTTCCGAGAGATCAATTGTGTGTTGTGCTTTGACCTTTGCAAGATGCAGCATCAACGCAGGCACAACTGATTCAGGCAGGACAGTCACACGGTCACGGTTTGATTTTGTATCTCTCAACGTGATAGTCCTGTTCTCAAAATCGGCATCCTTCACACGCAGGCGCAGACACTCCATCAGGCGCAAGCCACCGCCATACATCAACTGCGCCATGATCCGGTATTGACATTCAGCTGTTCGATCACTCTCATCGCTTCGTCGTGTGTCAGGACCGTTGGCAGCCAGGTAGATTTCTTTGCACGGACGATATCCAGATTCCCAATCTCGATCTCGTAGAGCTTATACAGGAATAGCAAAGCCGCCAGGGCCTGGTTCTGTGTGGGCGCGCTGACAGTTCGCTCGACTGCCAGATGGGTCAGAAACCGCCTCACACCATCGGCGCCCGCATCCCGCGGGTGAATCGGCTTGAGAAACCGCGCGTACCTCCGGAGCCAATGCAGATAGGTCTTCTCAGTGCGGTAGGCATAATGGCGTGTACGCAGCGCATCACGGACCACATCTATCAACTTGACACTCATAACTCATCTCCTCATGGCTACGCGCGCCCGCTCTTTCGGCGGGATCCATCCCAATCCCAAAAGACCGAGCGCATCGCGCTCTTCCGGGAGGGATAAAACCGTCATACCCTGCATGATCTTGGTCTCCCCTGCCACGTAACGGAATTCATCCGGCAGCAGGCCGGGCCACCGCTGCCAAGTTTGTTTATCGATACACGTCGCGCTTTTGTTCGTGACGTACCTGTGAGAGAAGAGACTCGGCCCGGTCCGGATCACGTTCTGAATTCCCCAGGTCTCTGGGCGCACAATGTATAGTTCGAGTTTGAACGGCTCCAGCAGATTGGGCGCAGCGACTTCCGGAATGGCATATTTCTTCAGCTTGTCTCCGCCTTGGAGAAACTTCAACACCCCACTTTCACACAGCTCGAAGAGCACCTTGTCCAGCATCGTTCTGGGCAGGTCCTGAATCTTCTGACCAAACGCCGGCCGCGGTATCCTTGCATCGGCGATCAGGAGCATTTCGATATCATGCACCTCGTCTTTATCGCCGCGCTTTACCGAGCCGACGATCTCGAGCCGCACGCACCCAGGCCGTATCAGTTCAGCCAGCTTCTCTGCCAGGCATTTCGCTTCTGTGTATTTCATGGCTGCCCTCTACTTCTTGGCGATCCTGATGGCTTCATCATAAGCCGCTCGAAGTCTCTTGAAATCGTCCTCGTTACCGCCGGCGTCGGGATGGTGTATTTTCGACAGCGCACGAAACGCATTCCGGATATCTGCTTTGACGGCATCCGGCGTGACACCCAGGACCTCCCACCAGATCCCCTTCCCACTGCCCAGTAGAAGGGCCGTATCGTCAGGGGTCGCGAGAAAGCCGCCAAAGATCGTATCGAATTCCTGGTCGAAAGATGTCTCGCTCATCTCCACGCCGTAGATCTCCAGTGCGCGATAGAGATAATCGATCTGCAATCCGATTGCACGCAGATTGTCAATCGAATCGGTCCAGCGCGTGCACTCCCGGACGTATCGCTTCCCTGCGCGATCAAAGATGACCTTGACGCCTCCACCCATCACGTCCTGTTCAATCCGCAAGGATGTGGCGGCGATCTTCGTCATGATACGTTGCAGGTCTCTAACGGTGGTTTGTTGTGTAGCTTGAAATCGACGCGTCATCATGATCTCCGTTTCACAGATTGCCGTGTCTCGCGCGACATCTGCTTGATTGTCTCTCGCTTTTTCGTAAACCATTGAACGGCTTCTTCGGTTTTGTAAAACCACTTCGGCAACCTGGGTGGCCTGGGCGGTTGCTGGACTTTGGGTCGAGGTTTCAAGCGGGGAAGAAACAACTTCACGCGAATCTCCTGGCCATGCGTCGTTCGGTCGGTCGGCTCGATCCCACGACATATCAATCTTGATATGTCACCTTGATTTACCTGCAGCCGGCGAGCCAATTCGCGTTGGTTCCAAGCCGCCTGATGATAAGCAGCTACTAAGCGCCTGGGTGCGGCCGGGTCGATGTGATGTATTTCGTAAAAATTGCGCTTTTGTCTCATTCGTTCCTGTGGTCAAAGAAGGGCATTTTCAAAATTTTTGACCCGTAGCATGGCTAGAAAATATCTGCGCTCCTGGCTACTGATAAATCCTTTATCAATATCGCGTGAGCCTTCCGGCCATTTCTGGCGGAAACTTGGCGGGTCTTTCCTTCTTCTTCTTCCTACCCCGCCCCTTCCAGCCCCAAAACCGGCTCCTGAGCGGAAGAAGAAGTAGAAGAAGAAGTGTTTTCGGAGCGCAACGCTTTCACGCGTTTTTTGAGCGTATAAAATTTTCCGCCGCCCGCAACCCCCCATACCCTACGGACAATCGCCGCGTCTTCCTCGCCATCGGCAATCAGTTTCAAGGCCTGGGCAGTTTCATCATCAGGCTTGTCTGCTTCAGCGGGCCTAGCCTTTCCCCCATCCACCTGCGCGGCCAGCTCCTGCAGCGCCGCCTCGGACAGCCGAGGGTAGTCCACGGTGAACGATTGGAACTCCGTGAGTCGTCCATTCCACATTACCAGCCCGCGCCCGACCTGGCTGGGCAGCTTCTCGGCA
>Ga0209342_10003794_pt1 | contig 15845 bp, 20 predicted proteins | sample RifCSP16_2_FD_184023 | JGI IMG/M metagenome (GOLD analysis project Ga0209342, IMG submission 184023) | Soil microbial communities from Rifle, Colorado - Rifle CSP2_sed 16_2 (SPAdes) (version 2) | ecosystem: Environmental > Terrestrial > Deep subsurface > Rock core/Sediment | place: Rifle... | reverse complement strand
CAATGTGACGGGCGACGCCAATTTAACCGACGAACCGCTCGGACAGGGACAATTCAGGGTGACTTCCGACGCCGGCGCGCCGTTCTATCCTGCAAACGCCGCAACCCTCGCTGCGGGTGGTATTAATTCTACAGATACTACCATCAACACCAACGCCGCTCCCGCAGGTTATGCTTCCTCCGGCCGTATCATGATTGACCGCGAGCTGATCGACTACTCCGGCATTTCGGGGAGTTCTTTTGTCGGTGCGGTTCGCGGCAGGGACGGCACGACGGCTGTAAGTCATGCTCAGAATACGCGTGTCGGTCAATATCAGTGCAGTGTCACGTCTGCGGGCGGCATCCCCGCTGTGGCATCTCTGACTGCGAAACGGACGGTCAAAGAAGGAATACAATTGCAGGAAGGCTGGGCTGTGGGCAACAACGGGGTGATCCTGAGATGGAACGGTACGACATGGTCACTCTTTGTCACGACCGGTACCCCACTTCGTAGCGTATCCATGGACTCCTATGCGAACGGCTGGATGGTAGGGGATTTGTGGCCGCAGGCGGGGACAGATTATGCGCAAATCAGGCGTTTGAATCCGGATGGCACCCCGGGATGGGATTTGGTCGGCGCTCCTGTTGAGGCGACAGTTCAGTTAAATTCTGTTCATGTTCTCTCACACAATGAAGCATGGGCTGTTGGTAATGACCGTGTGGGGGGGAGCGATACGCTGATTATTCATTGGAACGGGGCCAACTGGATATACACCGACCCAGCCGGAAACTTTGACCAGAACCTGTACTCCGTATTTACACTGGATCCGGACAACGACGGTATTGCTGAAGATGGATGGGCTGTCGGCGCAAATGGTTCCATCCGACGCGGAATGACTTGGGGCGGTTTTGCATCACCAACCGGCCAGCAGTTGAATTCTGTTTTCATGGTTTCAGCCAATGACGGATGGATCGTTGGGAACCGAAGCGGAGGAGGTACGAATCAGTGGACCATCCTTCGATGGAACGGTGCTGCCTGGAACCCTTTTGCCGTGAACACCGGTGTAGCTGCCAGGAATCTTAATTCTGTGTATTGCATGGCAATGGATGACTGCTGGGCAGTAGGTGATCAGCGAGGCTGCACAAATCCAGGATTTAGCATATTGAGATGGAACGGTGTTGTCTGGGCCTGCCAGGGCGTCCCCGCAGCTGCTGACGAGGATCTGAATTCAGTTTCCTGTGTCACCAGCAGGGACTGCTGGGCAGTGGGCGATGTCGGCACTATTCTCCACTGGGACGGCAATTCCTGGACACAGGTCGCCTCCCCCACCGGTCAGCTCCTCAGAAGCGTGTCCATCATCGGTCCACGCCAGCGGCCGCAGGCAGCGTGGCAGGAAGTGATTCAGTGATAACTTATATGATGATCTGAATAAGCGCGACATAAGCAGGGTGTGGAGCAATTACTCAGTTGTGAACCCTCTCTTGGAAGGGTCTTTTAAGAGGTCGCTTATGTGCTTACAAAAGAGTTCAAAATCACCAAGGTCCCTTTGGATGATATCGTACAGTTCTTTTTCTGTGATCTGGGAGTAAAAGTGCGTCATCCGATTCCGGTATCCTGCCATTTTGCTGAGCTGGTTATCGGCAAAGTCCAGGGGAACGATCTTGTGCTTCCCCAGAAGTTTTGAGATTTCCTTGTACGACGAAGCACGCGCACCGGGGATTCTCGAGAGAATATGAGAGCCGATGTCCATGACGGCTTCCAGCGCCCTCCGCAGGTCGTAAAAGGCGATGCGAAAATTGTCCTGGTTGGAGCGGAATTCCTCAAAAGCGACGCCGGTGAATCGCTCAAGGCTCTTGAGCGAGTCTTCGATGTATGATAGCCTGGCTTGCAGAACTTCTTTATTGAGCGGCACGTTATGCATGGCTGTATCTCGCTGACGAAATAGCATCGAAATACTCCAGCACGGGCTTGAAATCAAGATACATGCTTATCACGTATGCCTCATAATCCGCAGTAAGCTGCGGATTCTCTTCATAGAGAACCTTTCCCTCCCTGATCGCATGGTATTGAAGCGTGAGCGGCGCAGACTGCAAAAAAACAATATCGAGTTCTACCAATGGATACAGCCCGGAAAGCAGGTCGTAAAGGTCGTTGTATAAAGTCCTTGAATCATAAAGGGTCATCTCTCCCTTCAAAACCACCCCAATATCCATATCACTCATGGGCGTTGAAGTGCCACCAGCCCTGGAACCAAACAGGTAGATGATCGACACACCCAACTCTTTAAGTTTTGTTTTGACATTTTCCCTCATAATATAAAGATTATACACCAAAAATATAAGTCATGCCTTAATAAAAATGAGAAAAAGCAGGCTGGTGAACAGGGATAGCGAGGTCGTTTTTCTTTACAGGCTGGTGAAAAAGTCTCTTTGGCAGTATAGTTGGGAACGCAACCCCCGCTATTTTCCCCTCCGTGGACCTACCCCAATCTCACGTGGGTTCCCCTGACCCTGAACGTGGCTGATCGTGCCGCGAAGCTCAGGGCGGAACTCCGGCTCAAAACCCCTGATGCAATCCAGGCGGCATCGGCTATATCTCGCGGCGCCACGGGTTTCATTTGCAATGACAAGATATTTGAGCGAGTCGTTGATTTTGAAACTTTGATTATTGAAGACTACGTGTAATGGGGCGTAATGAGGATCATTGAGATGGTTCTAAGGCCGCTTTTTGCCTGACAGCTCATGCGGCACAGGGACGGAAACGCGCGGTCCTGAGGCTGCGTCTCCGACGGGCCGGAATCTGGCAGTATCCGTATCATCAGCCCCGCCCGGCGTCCCCAGGCGGCCCGGCAGGAAGTTAATTGAACCGGGAGTTTCCTGTGGAGAATGCATCGTACGGCAATACAGGATCAGCGATATTATGATATACTATGGCGAATATTACCCTTTAAATTTTATCACGGAGGCGTCCCATGACTATTTTGACAGCGGTAGGCGTGTTTTCCCTGGTCTTTGGTTTTCTTTTTCTTGTTTCTCCCGGTACGATCACAAAAATGGCGGAATGGTCGAACCGGATGATCAGCCGGACGGACGATTTTGTCATCGCCCGGAAAAAGCCGGCGGGCATATTCCTGGTTCTGGCTGGGCTTTTTATACTCGGAATGGTATTTTTGAGGTAGTTCTCTTTCGATAAAAACTGATTCAATATCTCACATTATTTCTATATATTGTGGTTATTGCTTTATCGCCCCAACCCCTCGTGGTGATGTTTTCCCGTATTCCCTGATTTTTTGGAAAAACAAAATTTACCTTGACAAATATGCAGGCCCATGCTTATTTAGAACTAAAGAACTATAGAAAAATAAACTTAAAGCTGGATTTGACCTTGTTTTTATAAGGCATGAAGAGAGGGCGCAGGGAGAGACCGTATGAAGACATCAGAGATCATCAGTAAGCTCGAGATACCAAGGCACAAGCTCTATTACCTGGAGCAGAAGGGATATGTGCGTCCCAAGAGGATCCCCATGGGCGATCTTGAGGCCAGGGAATTCAGCAAGCAGGACTTCGAGCGCATAAAGGTCATCTGGAAGTACTTGAGGCGCGGCTTCAAGCACAGGACAGCGTACCAGATGGCTGTTGAAGAATTAAAGAACGGGAAGACGGGGAGTTGATGCGAAACGAGGGAGCACGGAACATGGACGAGGGACCAAAGACGAAGGACGAGAAGAAGGCGTCCGTCGTCCTGTCGAACAAAGCGAGCGGTCGTCCATCGTCTGTCGTGATGTAAGCTATGGGACTCTTTGGAACGAAAGAGATAACCGGGATCGATATCGGCGCGGGAGCCATCAAGGTCGTGCGCATCGCGCGCGGCGGCAGGCGTCCCAAACTGCTGTCAGCAGGCCTTGTGGAGTTTCCCCTTGACCCGGCGAAGACGAGCAGCGTTACCGCTGACCTCAAGTACCTCCTTTCCGGCAAGAAGATCGGCGGCAAGAATGTCTTTACCCTTATGCCGGGCAAACAGTTGACGATACGCTCTCTTATTTTGCCCAAGATGCCGCAGGCGGAACTTCGCGAGGCCGTGCGTTGGGAATCAAAACGGCACATCTCATACCCGCTTGAAGCAGCGCTCATAGAGTACCTTATTCTGGGGGAAAAGAAGGAGGGGCTGGTAGACAAGTACGATCTCCTCATGGTGGCCGCTGAGCGGGGGACCGTGACCGAGCATCTTTTGCCTTTTCGGGAGGCGGGGATCGCGGTATCGGCAGTGGATGCGAACCCGCTTGCGCTCAGGAATGTTTATCGTAATAGAAAAAAAACCGATGGGGCCAATAACCTCATCGTGGATATCGGGGCGGGAAAAACGGAGATCAATATATTCAACGGCAGCTCTCTCCGGTTCAGCCGCTGCCTCGAAACCGGAGGGTTCGAAATGACCCGGGCGGTGTCCGAGCAGCTCAACATCGGGCTTCAGGACGCCGAGGACATCAAGCATCGGGTAGACGTGCTCTCCCCGCCGGACGAAGATAAGGTTGTGGCCGCGGTCAGAGGCAGGCTCGATGCCATTCTTCTCGAGATCCGCCGCTCCATTGAATACTACAAGACCACGTTTCGTGAAAAAGGGGTGGAACGCACGATCCTAACCGGCGGCGTTTCTCTCATGACCGGCATCAAGGAATATTTTTCCCTGTCGCTGGAGGGCCCGGTGGAACTGGACAACCCTTTTGCGGGCTTGTCGTGCAAAGAGAGCATCCTCCAGGAGTTTGGACCCGCGTCGGCGCGATTTTCAGCGGCCGTGGGGCTGGCCCTGAGAGCGGTCTAAATATGAAAATGGTGAAAGACTACATAAACCTCCTGCCCAGGGAGGAAAAAAAGGCCGCTGATCCGGGCGGGACAATGAAAGTCCTGCTCATCATTTTTGTGCTTGCCTGGGGAGGGCTTTTCGGCTGGCAGGGGAAGCTGGCGTGGGACCTTCAAGAGCACATGACGACGATCGCCTGGCAGAAGTATGAGCTCCTTCAGCAACTGGAAGCCATGTACAAGGAATTGGGCATCCCTGCGCCGACAGGAACGGGCCGGCAAAAGTCCGCCCTCATCTACACGCTGCTGGGCGAGCGGGTCCTGTGGTCAGAGGTGTTTAAGCAGTTTTCGCGCACGGTGCCGAAAGGCTTGTGGTTCGACAACCTGGAGGGTAGTACGACAGGCCACGCGGCGATCAAGATCAAAGGCGGAGCATACAATTACCTCTCAGTGGCCGAATTCATGCTTGCGATGGAAAAGTCGAACTTTTTTGAGCGGCCGCAGCTTCTGTACGCTCAGAAGAGCGTTGTGCAGGGACAGGACGTCATAGGGTTCGAGATCACCTGCGGGATCAAAAAAGGCGGTGAGGTGCGCTGATGGCCGACAAAGGCAGAGTCTTATTGGGTTACTGGCAGCGGCTGAGCATGCGGGAACGACTGATCGTGACGTTCGTGCTTTTGGCCGCACTGTCGGCGCTTCTCTATAAGGTCCCCTACGCCATGCAGGTACGATCGCTGAATTCGCTCAAGGTAAGCGTTGTCGGGGCGGAAAGAGAAATTCTCGACCTTACCGCGCAGATAGCCGATCTTCATAACAGGGCGGCGGAGATCAAGGCCGGCGGCCCGATCGCTGTTCGTGGCCGTGAGCTTATTGACCAGAAAGGCGTTGTTCTGTTTTTGGAGGATGTTTCCGGGGAGGCCAGACGGATGAACGTGAGTCTGGTATCGGTCCATCCCTCGCAGGAGATCGACAAAGAGAATTATAAAGAAATATCGATGAACCTCGACCTCAAGGGCCGCTACCGGGAGATTGCCGATTATTTCAAACGGCTCGAGGGCTTGTCAAAGATCGTCAATTTACGGAAGATCCGCATGGAGTCCTGTCCGGATTCTTCTTCCGTATGCGCGGTGCAGGTGGAAGCGGTTGCCTATATGGAGAAGTGAGGACGAGGGACGAAGGCGCATCAGTCTATGTGGAAAAGAACGACAATCATAACGCTCCTGTTGTCGGCGCTCTGCTCTGTCAGCGCTCCGGCACAGGACGACGACGCGGAGAAAGACCCGTTCTTTCCTGCGGAAAAGAAGCCCGTTGCGCCCGCACAGGCTCCCGGTGACAGCGACTGGGGGAGGGACCCGTTCAACAATCCTCTGGGGAACAAGACGGCGCCCGCGCAGAAGAGCGGGTCGCAGGCAGGAAGCGGAGGGCTTACCGGCATCATTTACGGGAAACAAGCCCGCCTGGCCATCATCGACGGCGAGGTGTTCCATGAAGGCAGCATGGTCGGCGACAGGAAGCTTGTGGACATCCGCCGGAAGAGCGTGATTTTCATGAGCGCCGGCGGCGCATACGAGGAAGTGTTCCTGTCTGATTTTTCATTGGGGAAATAGGGAGGTTTCGGCCTATGTGTTCATCTTCATTCAACAACTATATTCGGCTTATTGCGCTCTTCCTGGTTCTTGCAGGGGTCCCCTCATCCCCGGTCTACGCCGAGCAGATCGAGGTCAGGAAAAGCAACATGCAGTTTTCCATGGAATTCAGGAATGCCGAGATCAAGGACGTCCTCCGCGCGGTCGGACAGGCCGCGAACCTGAACATGATCATCAGCGATACCGTGGCCGGGCAGGTGTCGCTGAGCCTGAAAGACGTCGACCTTTTGGAAGCGCTCGAGGCGGTCCTCAAGACCAAGGGGCTCACGTACGTGCGGGAAGGCAACATCATGCGTATTGTCGCGGTGTCCGAAGCAAGGGACGAGGACCTGGAGACGCGGGTCTTTCCTCTCGGCTACGCGAACGGCAAGGACATTCTCAGCGTGGTGGAAAAGATAAAAAGCGACCACGCGAAGGTCTCCGCTGATCTGAGGATGAACGCGCTGGTGGTCAAGGACCTCTCTCTCAATATCGACCGGATGGAGCGGCTGATAAAAAAACTGGATATGCGCACTCCCCAGGTCATGATCGAGGCAAAGATCGTGGAGGTGGCGAACAATTACGCGCGGGAGCTCGGCATACAGTGGGGAGGACAATATGCCGGAACGAGCGGCCGGGGGACGACGTTTTCCGGCGGCACTACCGGCGTCAGCGGCAGCAGCAGCAGTACATCGTTACCGACGGTCGGTCCCAGTCCCGCGCTTTACCCGTCGACCGGCGATATCGGACGGAGCGGGAATGCCTATGCCGTCAACCTGCCCGCCAACGTGGGCACCGGCTCCGGCGGCGCGATCGGCGTCAGTTTCGGCACGTTGAGAGGCAATCTGCAGCTTGACCTCCAGCTTTCCGCCATGGTGACCACCGGGAACGGCAAGATACTGTCCAGTCCCAAGGTCATGACCATGAACAACAGGGAAGCAAAGATATCGAGCGGCACCGATATCCCGATAAAAATCGTAAGTGCGGGGGCGACCGGCTCGGGCGGCAGCACCACGACGGCGGGAATACAGACCATATCCGCGAGCCTGAGCCTTTCAACCATCCCGACGATCACCTCTGATAACCGGATCGCCATGGTCATCAAGGTAGAGAAGGCAGAGCCTGATTTTTCGCGGCAGGTGGACGGCGTTCCGACGATCACCCGGAGAAATGCGAGCGCTGAAGTGGTGGTGAACAACGGCGAGACGGTGGTGCTCGGCGGCATCTATGTCAAGAAGGAAGCGGAGTCCGAGTCGGGAGTGCCGCTCCTTTCCCAGATACCGCTCCTCGGCTGGCTTTTCAAGAAAAAGGCCGTATCCAACGAGCAGGCGGAACTCCTGATCTTTATTACCCCGACGATCGTGACGGGAGAATAGTTAAAAGGATCATCTCCAGGGTGAGCGGGCTTGCCCTCAGAATCAGTTCGGAGTTCCCCCGATACGAGCATTCGAGGGCAGGCTGGGTTCGGAGTGGCGAGTGAAAAAGCAGGGATCGTGATCAAACCGGGAAGCTTTCCGGGGGTTCACGATCCATTTTCTTTTTCTGCGCCGCCGTTCACCGGTCCCCGCAGGCACGCCAAAGATCAACATATAACTCACAACCTGTTTCCGCAAATTATATTGACTCTGTTTTTTTTCCGGCGTATTATCAAATCACAGATGGAATCCGGCAGAAGAGCTTTTCTAAAGAAGGCGCTCTACGGCGTGCTTGCGGTCCTCGGACTCGGTTTTCTCGTCCCCGCGATAAGGGTCCTCTCTCCCGTTCGCGGCCGGGAAAAAGAGACGGTTTTTTTTCCGCTCATCCCCGAGGAGGACATCCCGAGAGCGGGCGTCAAAAAGGCCGAGCTCGCATATACCGTTTCCGGCAGGGCAATGAAGGCGCGTATCTTTCTCGTGTCGTCTTCCGGGGGCCTGATTGCATTCTCCGCCGTCTGCTCGCACCTGGGGTGTCTGGTGAACTACCATCGGGACAGGCAAGAGTTCGTCTGTCCCTGTCACAGGGGGAAGTATGATCTCTCGGGCAGGAACATCTCCGGTCCTCCGCCCGCGCCGCTCACCCGGTTCCCCGTCAAAATACAGGACGGCATGGCATTCATCGGAATGAAGGTGTAAAGGTATCATGCGACTCTTCGATTATCTGAATACACGCCTCGGCTTCACCTCGCGCCACCGGCGCGTGATCGACAGGCCCGTGCCGGAAGGCATAAACTATTTCTCCTGTTTTGGAGGGATAGCTTTTACGCTGTTCATCCTCCTGCTCCTGACCGGCCTTCTCCTGTCCGTGCACTACACGCCGTCCGAGGCCGATGCCTACCGGAGCATCCAGCGGCTGCACGGAGAGGTGCCGCTCGGTCTCCTGCTTCGCTCAATTCACCACTGGGCCGCGCAGCTCATGGTCGTGCTGGTCCTGCTCCACATGCTCAGGGTCTTTATCACCGGCTCCTACAAAAATCCCCGGGAGCTTTACTGGGTGGCCGGCGCCGGGCTTCTTGTGCTGACCCTCGCGTTCGGTTTTACCGGTTACCTCCTGCCCTGGGACCAGAAGGCCTACTGGGCCACGGTGGTCGGGACGAACATGCTCGGCTCAACGCCGCTCATCGGGCGGGGGCTGTCCGCGGCGCTGCGCGGGGGCGCGGAGGTCACCGGGAGGACGCTGCTCCGTTTTTACAGCCTCCATGTCCTGTGGCTCCCGGTCCTTACGGCGCTGTTCATGTGGATGCATTTTCACATGATACGACGGCTCGGCGTTTCCAAAAGGTTGTAGATGAAAGACAATTGCTGAATCCCGGCTCATCCCTGAATATGGTGAAGAGCAGGCAGCCCCTTCGCCCGGCCGCGCAATCGCGCTGACAAAGGGCGGCCGCCGGATAGTCTGCTGAAGGCAATTCAGACATAATCGTGTTGTTTTTGCCTTCAATGTACCGGCGCTCCTGAGCGCGGCTTTCGCTCAGGGCAGCTTGCTCATCTGAGGCCCCGCGATGAGCCCAAGTTTCAACAACCAGCCGGTTTGGGACTCGGAATCTGGTTGTTGGAATTTGTTTGATTATTGGCGCTTGATGTTTGAAATTTATTTTGTCATTTGGTGCTTGTCATTTGGCAATTGGGGTTAATCGTGGATCAAAAGAAAGAAAAAATTTTTTTCCCCGAATATCTTTTTGAGATCACGGTCACAGCATTCTTTGCGGTGGAAGCGGTCCTGATCCTTGCGGTCCTGTTCCCGTCCGCGATCGGCAGGGAGGTAGATTTTTCCGCCCAGTTCAGCCCCCGGCCCGAATGGTATTTTCTCTTCCTGTATGAACTGACGAAATATTTTCCCGGCAGGTGGACCTTCGTCGGCGCCGTGCTTCTTCCCGGTCTTGCTCTCGCCCTCTTTTTTCTGGCCCCGTTCCTCGACAGCGGGACCGCGACCTCCCTCAGGGAAAGAAAAACGGCCGCAGCGTGCGGTTTCGGTCTTCTCGCCTCGATCGTGGTCCTGACGGCCCTGTCGTTGCTATAAATTCTTATTATAGAGCAATGAAAGGTTCTAATCGGCTTCCCAGGTGAAATTGAGAAAACGAGTTATTGACAGAGGGTATGGTTTTTTGCTAATGTAATATACCTATTTTACCGTCAATCCACATGATAACGGGAAAAACCGTAAACGGGTCGCAGAAGAACGCGAGATTGACGATCGTGTCTGTTTTTTTGTTTTGCGAGCGTGCAATAATGGGGGTGATGCTCCGGATAAAAATTTTTCGTTCGTCGGAATTATGGATGTTTTGAAAGGACCAACGCGGGCCGAGGGGACGAGGCCCGGGTATGAACGGTACGACAACCCACTTTTACTATATTTTAGGAGGAACGCATGTCACTCAAAGATGAAGCACCCAAGGAAACACTGGATACTCTCGGCAGGGTATGTCCTTATCCGCTCCTGTTGACCAAGAAGGCTCTTGAAAAACTGCAGAGCGGCGCGATGCTCAAGGTCCTGTGCGATGCACCGGCCTCTGCCGAGGACAGCATCCCGCGGTATTGCGAAAAGAACGGTTTCGGTTTCGAATCGGTCAAACTGGAAGACAAGGGCTACTGGGAGCTCTACATCAAGAAGAAGTAAGCAGGCGAAGAACAAGACGTACGGGGTGCGCCTTAGGGCGCGGTCAATAAAATAAAGGGGAACAAGGGGGGGAATATGGGGTCTATGTTCGGGTTTATTCTGTCCGGCCTGCTTGTCGGTGCGGCTTTCGGCTTCGTTTTGCAGCGCGGACGTTACTGCGTCAATACGGCCTTCAGGGACGTGATCTTTATCAATGACTTTACTCTGTTGAGGGCATATGTTCTCGGCCTGGTCACTTTAATTATCGGGGCGAATTTTCTCGAAGACGTCGGCTGGCTGGGCGGCAGCGGCCAGTTGTACCGCCAGGCTTTTGTACCGTGGGCGAATGCCATCGGCGGCTATATTTTCGGCATGGGCATTGTGCTTGCGGGCGGCTGCGGGAGCGGCATACTCTACCGAGTCGGCGAAGGCCTGCTGGCAGCTCTTGTAGCCGTGTTCGGATTCTTTTTCGGTATTATGACGACGAAGGCGGGGCTTCTGAAGCCGCTCTATGAAGCGTTGACAGCAAAGGTGGTGTATGTGGGCGAAGACACCACCCCGACGCTTTTCAACATGTTGGGTGTGAACAAATGGGTTGTCATAGCGGTTCTTACGGTTGCGGCTGTACCGTTTTTACTCAAAGGAACACCCTTTAAGAAAGCAAAAAAGGGCTATTATTGGTCTACGGCCGGGCTGCTTGTCGGCCTGGTGGCTGTAATTGCCTTTTGGGCTTCAGCGCATTTCGGAGGAAACGCCAGAGGGCTGTCGTTCACCGGACCGCTCAGGGAATTCTTCCTCGCCGTAACCATGGGCGATTCGCAGGCAAGCCCGTCGCTTATCAAGTCCGTTACGATGCTTGGCATAAACGTCTCGTGGAGCTCGCTCTATGTTCTCGGTGTGCCGCTCGGAGCGTATATCAGCGCGAAACTCCTGAAGGAGTTCAAGCTCAAGGTGCCGCCCGCGAATGAGCTTCTCCGCGTGCTTGCCGGCGGATTCGTCATGGGCCTCGGGGCGCAGATAAGCGGCGGCTGCAATATCGGCCAGGGATTTACCGGTGTATCCACCCTGGCCGTGTCGAGCTGGGTGACGACGGTCTTTATTCTGCTCGGCAACTGGACGATGGTCTATTTCCTGCTCATCAAACCGATGAGGGATTGATTCGCCGGAGTGGTTTGAGCCGCGCGGACCATCTCCGCGCGGCTTTCTTTTTTTTCGGCTCTTTCGCTTTTGAGTCGAGTGCCTCCGCAGATCAACCCGCTTCGCTCGGTCGCTTAGCTCGCCAGTGCGCTTTGACAATTGAGAATGTCCCGCGCTTATCCTTCAGCCGGCACGTTCTCCAGAAGGCTTACAAGACGCGCTCACAGCGACTCTTGCTCCGGGGCCGACCTGCGTTCGGCGGGTTTGAATTCTGGCGTGAGTGCATTCCCCGTCCCGCCAGAGCGGGACTGTGGGGAGTTTCAATTCTGGAATGAACAGAAGTAAGTTGTTGTGATGGAGAGTCTTTTCGAAGGGAGGTGAGAGACGATGGCAGGTGAAATGTTGGGCATCATGGTGACGAAATATGAGGGCCTGGGGCATATCTCAGGCTCGGTAAAGGCGGCCAGGGCGGCGGGCCATCCGGTGACGATATTCCTGACCGACGAGGGCGTGCGTTTTACGAGGGACCCCAAGTTCCTGGAACTGCTCAAGGTCCCCGGTGTTGAGTTTTCCTGCTGCGACCACAGTTGCGAGCGCGCCGGCATTCATGACAAAACGGAAGGCATCAGCTACGGCAGTCAGTATAACAATGCCACCATGCTTCAGGACAGCGCCCGGATACTGGTATTTTAACAACACTATTCAGACAAGGAGTCGATCAATGAGTGATGCCAAGAAGATTGCTGTAATCGTACGAGACCGGCAGGCAGAGGCGCTCCGCGTGGCCGGCGGTCTTACCCTGGCGGACGACGTCATCGAGATATTCATTCTGGACCGGAAGCTCGACAAGGCCAACCCCGAGATCGCGCAGCCGCTCGAGCTCGTCACGGACCTTGACCTGAAGGTCTATTCGAACAATCCCGAGAACGGCTATGCGACGATGAGCGTGGAAGAGATGGCAAAAAAACTGCTCGAGTATGATCTCGTCGTGCCGTATTAAACAGGAGCGGAGGAGATAACCATGAAGATACTTCATATCGTAAAAACACAACCTGATGCGAGCACGAAAAAGATCATCGAGACGCACAAGTCGGGTAATGAGGTGAAGATCGTCGAACTGAATAAAGGCGGCGTATCCTACGACAAGCTTATTGCCGATGTGTTCGCATACGATAAGGTTTTCTGCTGGTAGGACAAAACGACGGCGGCTCCGGGGGGCTGAGCTGCCGGGTAACAATGGAGGCTGTGGGACCTGCGTGAGCGGGGGAGAGAACGCGGTCCTTTTTTGTCATACAGGGTCTGATAAAATTGCACAACGTCACGAATTTACGCGAGTGCTCACGAATAAAGCGCTTTGGTTTTTTTACTATTCGTGTACATTCGCGTTTGTTCGCGGTGGAAAATTTATCTCTTTTGTATTTCAGCCTATCGGCATCTCAGGTCAACCCGCTTCGCGCGGTCGCTTAGCGTGCGAGTTTGCCTTGAGCGTTGATAATGACTGGTACATCATCCTTTAGCCGGCATGTTCTACAGAGTGCTACACAGCACGCCCACAGCGACTCTCGCTCCGGGGCTGACCTGTGTTGGCTGACGGCGCGCGGAACTCAACTTTTATTTTGAACGAACTAATAAATTTTTCTCTTTTGGAGGCCTCATGGACATCTCGGTTGCGCTTGCGGCGGGTGCGGTTGGAGCCGGTTTCGGATTTGTTCTTCAGAGAGGGAGATTCTGCCTGAACAGCGCGTTCAGAGATGTTCTGTATATTAAAGATGTAACGATCCTTCGTGCATACCTTCTGGCGCTCGTCATAGCCACGGTCGGGGCCAACCTTCTGGAGCAGTTCGGCGTTCTCCGGCTTGACCAGGGACGGCAGGAGTTCGCCTGGCTTGCGAATATCCTTGGCGGTTATCTTTTCGGCATCGGCATGGTCCTCGCCGGCGGATGCGCCAGCGGCACGTGGTACCGGGTGGGCGAGGGACTCGTGGGCTCATGGATGGCCGCGCTCGGATTCATGATCGGCGCAGCGGCTGTCCGAAACGGGGCGCTTTCCGGCCTGTACGCATATCTCCGGGGCTTCGTCCTGTCTCCGGGCGGCAGCGTTACGGTTGACGGCGCGCTCGGCGTTAATCGATGGGTCGTCATTCTTCCGGCGTCCGTCCTGGCGCTCGCCCTGGCGTTTAGCGGCAGAAAAACCTATAATCCCGGCCGGACGGAATACCACTGGCGTAAAACAGGGGCGCTGGTCGGGCTTGTTTCAGTGCTCGGCTGGTATGCGTCTCACGTGATCGCCGGCTCGGCAGCGGGCATCTCTTTTACCATCCCCTCTGAAGAACTGCTCCTGTCGCTTACCACCGGCTGTCATGGGGACTGGAGCATGGCGCTGCTTCTGGGCGTGCCGATAGGGTCTTGTATCAGCGCCCGGAGTCTCCATGAGTTTTCCTGGCGGTCGCCCCGCGCTGATGTGATGATGCAGCAGTTTTCCGGCGGCCTGATCATGGGCGCAGGCGGCATGCTCGCGGGCGGCTGTCTGATCGGCCATGGCATCACCGGAATCTCAACGCTTTCAGCGGCAAGCGTTCTTTCAACGGTATTCATGCTTCTCGGCTCCGGGACCATGGTCTATCTGCTGTTCATGCGGAGCCCCGCGGTAAAATGAAGAGTACAAGCCGTCATCGCGAGCCTAAATCGAGTTTGCCGCCCCTGCTTGAATCATATTAAATGCGTTTGTATTAGCTGCTATTTTTTCTTAGCTGTTTTTTTCTTCGTGGTCTTTTTCGATCCACAGGCGCCTTTGTGGCTTTTCCCGCATGCCATCGCCCTCACCTCCCTTCCTGTGCGTTCCGTAGTATTAATAGTTTCACCCCCCCCTTTCCAAAGGGAGGAACAAAACACAGAGAGACGCTCAAAATTTCCAATATCTATATTATCACAGAAGCAAAATAAATACCGCTAATTCTTTGCGGCTTGGGGCCTGCCTCGTGGCATTTGCGTTAAAAAATTGCTATACTTAATTTCCAATATGATGGCATAGAAAAACGTTCTCACGGAGGATGACCGATGGCGGAAAATGGACTTTCACAGGGCACAAGTTTCAAGGACAGGAAGGGCGGTCTTGTGTTTTTCGGCATTCTGCAGATACTGCTCGGCGTGTTCTCGATCCTTCTTCTTGGTCTCAGCATCCTGGGGGTCGTTATGACCCGGATCTCGGGGACCGCGGCAGGGCAGGCGATGAGCCTGAAAATGATGTTCCCTTCGTTTCTCATGTATACCGTCGGGGCGGTTGTGTTCATCTGGCTCGGCATCGGTTCGATCACGGCAAAACGATGGGCGCGCGCCCTGACGCTTATCCTTTCCATGATCTGGCTCGCCATAGGGGCGCTGACATTCGGCTTCGAGGCCTACCTCATGCCGAAGCTCCTCAGTGGAATGCAGCTTGAGGGCGGCCGGATGCCGGAATCCGGCATGGCCGTCGTCACGTTTTTCATCCTCGGATTCATGTTCGTTCTCTTCGTCGTCCTTCCCGCCGCATTCACTCTTTTCTTTCGCAGTCCTCATGTGAAGGCCACCTGCGAACAGCGGGACCCGAAGCCGCGCTGGACAGACCAGCGGCCTCTGCCGGTGCTCGGCCTGAGCCTGATGCTCTACGCCGGCGCGGCAAGCATGTTGTTCATGATCGCCTACCCCGCTCTTCCTTTTCTCGGCATGCTTCTTACCGGCTTTCCGCTGATCGCGTACTCGGTTACCGTCGCAGCCATTCTGCTCTATCTCGCAAGGAGCGTGTACAACCTGAAGACCGCCGGATGGACCGGCGCGCTTGTCTTGTCCATACTTGGCTACGGTGCGGGGGCTCTGACGTTCTTCAAGATGGACATGATCGAATACTACAGGGCGCTGGGATACAGCGACCTGGCGATCTCCCAGATGCGTCTTGCCGAACTATGGGAGATCATCGGCACAAGAACGATCGTCGTCCCTATGATGATCTTCTCGCTTGCGGTCTGGATAGGCTATCTTTTGTACGTAAGGCGGTTTTTTCCTGCTGATCCGCAGGAAGGGTCAGGAGACACGATGCCATAGCATATCGGCACGCGGAGCGATCCTCAAATTATTAAAATGCCCGCCCGGTGAAGGGCGGGCATTTGTGTCTGCATCCTATTTATTTTTGAGCTCCCGGGCCTCGTCCTCGAGTCCCGCGATCTTTTTTTCCATCTCTGAGATTTTGCCGACCATTCGGGCG
>Ga0209342_10003789_pt1 | contig 15852 bp, 16 predicted proteins | sample RifCSP16_2_FD_184023 | JGI IMG/M metagenome (GOLD analysis project Ga0209342, IMG submission 184023) | Soil microbial communities from Rifle, Colorado - Rifle CSP2_sed 16_2 (SPAdes) (version 2) | ecosystem: Environmental > Terrestrial > Deep subsurface > Rock core/Sediment | place: Rifle... | reverse complement strand
ACGTACTCCCGGGTCTTCTCTTTGTCACCGCCGAGATAATCGGTGGTGTCGACGGTGGGGGACGACGTCAAGACGGCTTCATCGAGCCTCTCCAAGGCGAGACGGAAAGAATCCAGGTTGCGGATCCAGTTTCCCAGGTAATTTTCGCAGGCAGACGGCAAGAGCACGGACCGGCAGGAGGAGGCAACACAGTAATGTTTTCCGTCACCGGATTCAAGCAGTTTCAGGACAACACCCGCATTCAACAGGCGCGCAAGTGTTTCGGGGCGTGCATTCAATCCCGCGGCCAATTCCTCCAGTGATTTGGTCTCTTCGCCGATACGCTCGAAGACTTTTAATCTCAGAAGAGCGAATAGGATGGTGGACTGGAAAAAGCCCTCCGCAATGGAGAGCACTTCCAATTGATCCTTTTTTACGGTGGAACTGGATTTGTTTGTATCTTGAGCCATTCTGGAATTTCTGGATCAAATAATATTTTTTTTCCGACTTATAAAAGATTCGATCGACTCGATCGATTCGAAATTTTCTGGAATAAGTTCCTCGTCAGCAATATTGATTGAGAACTTTGATTCCAGAAATTCAAGTAATTTCAGTATCCCGAGTGAATCGATGATTCCTGATTCGATCAAATCATCTCCCCTCCCGATATTTTTCATTGTTTTTTCCCTGACCAGTTGGTTTTTTATGAATTCCATAATTGGGTCCGTGTTCGCCATCCATCGACTCCTTTTAAACTAAGCAGTCCACGTCTTCTTACTGCTTCCCCATTATCACTTTTTACGCCCTCTGCATTTGTACTTTTGAGGCTTCTCTACTTTCGGAGCGCATCAGAAACCAAAGGACGACCCCGAACAAGGAAAGCGCCACGACGAAGAACGGAATTCCCCCTCTCCTGTGGAGCGCACTTTCGAGGATTCGGGGGTCAACGTAAACGCCGAGCAAGGTGAGGGTCACGATCCGGATGGCGTTTTTGACTATTGTAATGGGAAGTACCCAAAGCGACAAAATGAACTTGCGCTTCCCTGAAGCCAGAAACAGATGCCCCGCGAGAATGCTGACGATAAAGAGGACCAGACTCGACCGTATGCCGCCGCACTGTTTCGCCACCTCGACGCTCAATCCCGGTAAATAGAACGTAAATCCCTCCCGGAATATGGGGACCCCCGTGAGTTTGAAGATCCCGTAGGAAACCTCTGCGGAACAGATCTGCAGCAGAAGGATGACCCTCTCCATCAGGAAACCGGGTACCGGCACCATGAACAAAAGGAACAGGAGGGGGAAAAGAGCGAGGCGGGACGAATCGAGACCGTAGAACAGGATAAACCCTCCGATCCAACAGGTGACCGCCGCGAAGGTCACCAGGGAAAGGAAGTCGTTCTGATCGAGTTCTGTACCAATCCCTCTCCCGACAAGGTAAAGCCCAACCCCACCGGCAATCAAAATGCTTCCGGGAATAACCGAGCCGCCATTCTCCCGAAATATTTCCCTCCTCCCGGTATATATCAGGTATATGCTCACGAAGGGTATGAGAATGATGTGGGAATATAACTCGTTATCAAGAGAGGATCTCACCAGCATACTCATCGGGGCATAAAACAGCGCCATGGACAATCCCAAAAAGAGAAGAAAAAGCGTGCTTCTCACCTGCGTCTGCTTTGTGATCATCGTCGGATCATTTCGTGCCGGCATGTGACCCATGTACGTAACCCCTGGAAATCAAAAAGACATGGGAGAATCAGAAGGTCAACGAGGCAGATCTTTTAAGAGGTGATCTCCAAGGTTTGGAGTGATTTCCAGCGAAATCATGGCATGCGATTGAAGAGTTTGATCTCCCACTACAGGCGTGGCCAGTAGGATAATTGAGATATGAGCACAACAAAAGGAAAAGATATTATGCTTGGTGCGTTTCCTTAAATCTTACGGACATCCCTGTACCTGTTTTGCGGCGTCACCCTGAAAAACATTCGTGTCAACAACCACATTCACCATGATCGGATCGCTTGCGGTAGAGGTGTATATTATTTTATATTGGCCATCGAGAATATCTCGGATTGCCTGGTAAATGCCGGCAAGTTGATCGGAATTCGGAGCCGCAAAGTATTGACCGCCGGTTTCGTTCGCCAATTGGACCATGACATCGACACTCACCGGATTGCCAAGACCTATCGTAAATATGGACACGCCCGTTTCCTTTGCATGGTTGATGACTTCCGTCAAGGTTTTCTCCGAACCCTTGCCATCGGCAGGATCCTCATCCTTTCCATCGGAAATTAAAACGATCGATCGATTATTCGGTCGATCAGCAGTAAGATCGATCGCGGACCAGAGGGCATCATACACGACTGTTGCCAATACATCTGATGTATTGGCACCTGTATATGCGTTATCAATTGCAGATATCAAATCATTTTTAATGTTTGTGAACGGTTGCTTCAATTCGATTGTCTTAGCAAATTTAAAAACTGCTGCTTCATCATCCGAATTCAGCAGATCAACAAATTGTTTCGATGAGGCCATCACATTATTGTAGAAGGGACTCATGCTGTCACTAAAGTCCAGGACCATTGCCACCGATACCGGCATAATCGATATTACTGGAGTTAATTCAATAGGCTTTGGGTTTGGATCGTCGTTTTCAAAAAGTGCAACATTATCTGTCGTCAATTCCGATCTGGGAATACCATCTTTATCGAAGACGGAGATGAGAAGCTCGATGTTTGTACAATTGTCTGTAGTGATCTGATTAATTGTAAGCCTAAGGCCTTCTGCGTTTCCAGTTACACTGACGGTAACGGAATTAAATTTTGGATCATTTGTCGGGATGTCAAAGCTGTCGGTAAATCCTTTCCCTTGACTGGTGGGAGAAAATCGAACATTAAAGGTACATGTCTGATTTGCTGTCAACCCGTTTCCGGAACAATTGTTGTTTAAAATGCTAAATGGTGGAGCCAAAGGATCTGTTTGCGCAATCTGACCAATAGTAAGGATTGATGACCCTACGTTACGAATCGTAAAAACCTGTTCCGAGGGATTATCCAGGATGATATCGCCGAAATCGATTTGGGTCGTGCTTACGAGGATACGAGGGGATTGTGGTGCACTTTCGCCTCCTCCACCCCCGCATGATATCAAGAAAAATAAACAACATATAATACTGCCTACCACGGAAATGGGTATTCGTTTCTGCATATTGATTGCACTCCCCTGTTTATTCTTTATTAATTGAATACGCATAAATTATACCCTTTTACCGTTCCAGTTATTTATCAGGTACTTATAAAAAAAAACTTTCGCGTGGGGGTAAATTTTTTCACAAAATTCATAAAATGTTTCTTTGGATTCGCATACGAGTCCCCTTGAGTGGAACGAAAGAAATCGTATTATTTTCGTTATTGGATCCTTGGCCCTTAACACCATGGTTAATGCAACTAATGAAAATATTGGATAGATATTTGATGAATATTTTTAATAAATCAGCGATTGGAGAAACTCATAAATCGCCCTCTGGCTCCAGCAAGACCTTCGGGTGTACCAATATCAATGAATGGTTTACCCGAAACTTGAACTGCTTCAACCTGTAGACCATCTTCAATCGCGAAATTGACAATGTCGCTGATAAACAATTCTTTTTCGATAAATGCCGAAGTGTCAAAGTCTTTCAATTTTTCATGTAAATAATTAGTAAATACCGGTGTCCAAGCGGCAACTCCCCAAGTATATCTAAGGCGTGTAGGCTTGGTTTTCTTTACAATTTTGCTCACTCTTCTTTTTTTATCAAATGCTACCAGATCTGCCTTCTCAGGCTGGTCGGAAAAGAACAGCCCCAACACAATATCACAATTACGTGATTGCATTTTCTTGACTAGAATTGGGAACGCTTTATTGCATTCAAAAAGAATGTCGGGAAAACCAAATACCACGGTTTTATCTTTCACGAAAGGATATGCCTGATCCAAGGTATAGGGAACACCAAAAGGAAGACGCATCATAAGATACGCGAAATGCATTCCAAATTGGGATCCATCGCCAAGATACGATGGAATATCCCATTTTCCTTTTCGTAATATAATATAAACTTTAGATACCCCTGCGTGTTTCATCTTTTCAATTAAATATTCGCAGGCGCTTTTCGGTCTCTGTAACTTTGATTCTGTTTCGACCTCGAAACTTATGGGGTATAGTTCTTTGCTGCAGGGAAGCGGGGCGATTCGTTTCGCCTCCCCAGCCGCCGGGATCAAACCGATGATCTCTCGGCTATCTTTTTCGTTTGGGGTGATCAATATATTTATTTATTTATTTCATCTCGCATTTTTATGACACGGGCAGGTACACCAAATGCGATCGCCCCGTCGGGGATGTCTTTGGTTACAACGCTTCCTGCTCCCACAACAGCGCCTTTTCCGATCCTTACCCCGTCAAGGACTGTAACGCCAACACCAAGCCACGCTTCATCCTCGATAATGATGTCCCCTTTGGATTCCAAGGGTTGTTTTCTTACCGGTTGATCTGGTGCAACACCGTGGTTGTAGGGGTAAAGAACACAGTTCGGTGCAAGCCCTACTCCCTTTCCGATAATTATATGACCTTTGAACGCGGCTAATATACAACGAGGTTGAAGACGGGACTCCGGTCCAACCGTCACGGTACCCCCTGCCCCCGTCTGAATGATCACGTCACGATGAACCTGCACCCAATCGCCAAGTTGCACGGGACCGCCGTTTGGATATTCAAATATTAGGACTCGATCATCGATAAACATATGGTGTCCGAAGGATATTTTTGAGTGATGTATCTGAGCTCTCGGCGAGATGTATCCTTTCCGGCTCAAATCTCTAAGGTACATACGTCCGATATGCGGCGGTACGGTCCATGTTGCGAACCAGGTGGCCATTTTCCCAAATTGTCCAAAGCCCGCGAAGAGCATCCAGGAGCGCGCCCATATTTTCTCAATGATATTCATCGCGCATAACCTGCAAAGGATTTATTTTATTTGGAACTAATGTTTCTTTCTCTTAATATGGAGGTTATCGCATTCTTATAATCGCGTGAAAACGTTTCTCTTGTATGGTTCTCGCGCGCAAATTCCCATGCCTTTTTCGCCATCTTCTCCAAATCATGATTTTTTAACTGCGATATATAGGTGATAGATTTTTTCAATTCATCGTGCGTGCATTGTCTTAAACTTATCCCAAAGTCGTCGCTTATGTCGACTCCGGACTGAATGCTTACAATCGGAATGAGCGAAGCATGAAGGCATGTTACAACTCCACCGCTTTGACCCTCGGCGCACGATGGATAAACAAATGCGATGGAATTATTGATAATTTCATGGAATTCTTGACTGTCTATATCCACCCAACCCACCGTCTTAATGTTAGGAGTTTGATACAACTCTTTATAATACGTTCTCTCGAAATCTTTTTCATCGGATACTGGTCCGCAGACTGTCAAGTTATAATCGGGCATCTCTGAAAAGACTTCCAATACAAGATCCAAACCTTTATGGACCAACCCCTCACTGCCGAACCATAAAAAGTTCTTTCTGCACTCATTAAACTTCTTATTCTCTATCCAAGGAAAAAGTACAGGAGTCGAAATTCGTACTGGATAGATTGTTTTATTTGCATATTTATATGTATCTATGGTTACATGATTGCCCAAAATCGTTGCAAAATCTGCGTATTCAATTGCCAAATTTGTTTCGGCCATTTTTATTGGATATATCGTAACTCCTTTCTTCTTTTGCACGGATAGCACACGTTCGCATTGGGCTTTATTATTGTAGCACCAATGAGAAATTGTTAAATGTGCTATCTTGATGCAGTCCGGATTGAGGCGTTGAGCGGTTTTCTCAAAGTTAATACGGGATCCAATAAAAATATTATAACTCTTATTCGGAAAAAATAAGGAGTTGTTGTAATTTATAACATCTACGTCAAAACCCAATTCCAAAAAGGTTTTCGCAATCTGGAGAGACTCCCAATATTTCGTATGAGAAACGGGAATGTTATCCGAATTGCGTTTCAAAAATGGATCGATAACATACGATAACAATACAATCCCTCTACGGTCGTTCTCCGATCTTAGCGATACGATTCTTTTGTCTCCTCTGGTAATCATTATTCCAAACAATTCAAAAAAAAGTCTTCGAAGAAAATTTTTCACATGGATCTCCATTTTTTAATTTTTACATTGAATAATTCAGGAGATACCCTATCATTCAACAGAACAATTGCTCGATGCCATTAAGGACTTTGACCCTTTACCCAAAAATCAGACGCAGGATGATTAGGGGGAATCAGCTGCTGTGGTATGCAGGAAGATCGGCGTCAGCGAGCACACCTTCTATCGGTGGATATGCTGTTCAGACGGCGGTGATGCGGTTCCAAAGCCACTGTTCATTATTTCATTCCACGCCAATAGGCACGCAACTGCTGAAACCGATGATCCGGAAGCACGCGACGAGCCAAGATGCTGCCAAAGCGTACCAACAGCCTTTGTGGATCATTCAGCGCCCCCAGAATCCTATCCAGCCTCGGGTGCGTGTATCGCCTGCGCTGAACCTGCAATTCTCGCCACAGTGGCGATTCCGGCGGAATTCGACCGGCAAGATATTCTTGCAGCCAGTCAAGAAACCGCTTCCGCTCCATGGCGAGTCGCTCCAGGGCCATCGCTGAATGAGTTGCCGAATTGGGGTGCACGCGGTACAAAAAGACGGGCTCAGCGGACACGTACGCGGCAGACTCCAGACATAACTTGGCGAAAAACACCTGGTCTTCATGAGGGCCTCGATATTCATCCTCAAACCGACCGACCCGTTCTATTTCCTCTTTGCGGATAAGGGCCGCGGAGGGAAAGGGCGCGTACAACTCGTTTCTTAGAAAGCACTGCAAAATCCTCGGCGGATGTACCAGACAGTCCATCAGGGGCAAGTCGGGGGCAATGTTGTAGTCGGGTTGTAAGAATGGTTCTGGTGACCAGCTGTGCCATACACGCGCCTGGCCGTACACCAGACCCGCTTCCGGCCGATCCCTGAGAATTTGCACCTGTTTTTCCAGCTTATCCGGAAACCACACATCATCAGCGTCAAGAAAAGCGATAAGGTCGCCGGAACAGCACTCGATTCCCAGATTGCGCGATGCAGATGGTCCCCGGTTTGCTTTGCCTGGGTGGGTAACATAGCGAATTTGTTCTGGAGAGCGAGCTGCGCACGACTGCGCAAACTCTCCACTTCCGTCCGTTGAGGCGTCATCCACAAGAATCACTTCCCAGTTCTGATGCGTCTGGCTCATGACGCTCTCGATCGTTTCCTTCAAGAAACGTCCGGGATTGTAGGCGGGAATGATCACGGAAACCAGCTCGCCGTCCCTCTGAGGTGCCGGTGCAGAATGACCTGTCAACCCTTGCATCAGAACTTATCCTCACACTTTCCGAAAACTCGTTTGTTCGGCAGTGTCGCCGAATGGCGCCTGGTAATGATTTGACCACTGAAGCAGTGGTCTTACGGCTCCGGTGATTCGGCCGCCATGGGGGCCTCGAGCCGTGTTTTCTGACTTCGGATCGTCCACCACCTGGAAGGCCACGACATCCGGCTCAAAAAACTGGAATATCGAAGGTTCCCGTGTCTCCATGCCGGAATGAACCACGATGGTCCCCTCGTTCAGTAGATTGCCGGGAACGGTAACCGTTGTGGTGTATCTCCCTGCTGGACGGGCACGATCCCTCCACGCAGGGTCGATGTCGAGGGAGGTGAAGGCCACTGTGCCTTCTTCGGTGCAGAAATGAAAGTTCGGCAGGAGCTTATATCCAGACTTGAGAACGTCGTATTCCATCTCCACAACGACAGGTCGCTGAATATCGACCACCAGGGTGATCTTCCCGGTCTCGTCGCGAACGCGCACCGCGCGCAGTCGGACGATCTCACCTCCAGGAGCCATCGATGAATCTTCCCACTCCCGGACCGCGCTGGTGCCCAAACCGGAACTCAGATAATAGGCAGCAATTTCTTTCGCAGGGCCGTCACGATCTACCTGCCCACCGTCGAGCAGAATTGCACGTTCGCACAGTCGCGTTATGGCAGGCATGCTGTGGGATACAAAAAGAACCGTGCGGCCTTCCCGCCCCACACTTCCCATCTTTTTCAGACACTTTTTCTGAAAGCGAGCATCTCCGACGGCCAAGACTTCGTCCACCAGCAGGATCTCCGGCTCCAAATGAGCAGCGACGGCAAAGGCCAGCCTCACATACATCCCGCTCGAGTAGTGTTTCACCGGGGTGTCGAGGAATTTCTCGATCTCGGAGAAGGCCACGATCTCATCGAACTTGCGGTGGATTTCGAGACGACGCATGCCGAGGATCGCCCCGTTCAGAAAAATGTTCTCGCGGCCGGTCAGCTCCGGGTGGAAGCCGGTGCCGACCTCCAGCAGCGCCCCTACCCGGCCGACCACGTCGGCAAAGCCGGACGTCGGATCGGTTATGCGGGAGAGGATCTTCAGGAGGGTGCTTTTGCCTGCGCCGTTGCGGCCGATGATGCCCACGAGCTCGCCCTGCTTGATTTCGAAGGAAACGTCACGGAGGGCCCACATGGTCTCATCCAGATCGGCGGCGCTGTGATGTCCCCGAACGAGCCGGCCAACGCGACGAAAAGGCGCGGCACAGACATCCACAACGGTTTCTCGGATCGTCTTGTACCCGCCGCTCTTCTGGAGACGGCCAATGCGGTACTGTCTTCCCAGGCCCTCAACACGAATTGCGACACCGCTCATCGCAAGCTCCTCACACTACGTCCGCAAACGTGCGTTCCATGCGGCGGAAATAAAAAGTGCCGGTAACTAAAAAACTTACGGCCACGAGGGATGAAACAGCGATCATCAGCCCGGGCGCCGTATCCACCCCCAGAAGAGCCCAGCGGAAGCCTTCGACGACTCCAACCATCGGGTTGATTCCGTACACGATGCGCCACGGCTCCGAAAGCAGACTGCTCGGGTATGCGATGGGTGTGGCAAACAGCCAGAATTGCGTCAGGAAGGGGATCGTATAGCGCACGTCGCGGAACTGCACGTTCAACGCTGCCAGCCAAAGACTCACTCCCAGCGATGTTACCAGCGCTAGCAGCAGGAACAGGGGCAAGAACAACACATTCAGCGTGGGTGTGATTCCAAAGTATGCCATCATACCCAGGAGCAAGATGAAAGCCAGCACAAAGTCCAGTAAGCCCGCAATGACCGTCGAGATCGGAAGGGCCAGCCGTGGAAAGTACACCTTCTTGAGCATGTTCGCATTCTGCACGAGGCTGTTGGAAGCCTGCGTCAGCCCGTAAGCGAAGAATGTCCACGGCACCAGGGCCGCATAGCAAAAAACCGGGTACGGTACGCCGTCGGACGGAACCTTGGCCAGCCTCCCAAAGAACAGCGAAAAAATGACCATGGTCAGGAATGGCTGGAGAATGGCCCAGGCCGCTCCCAGAACGGTCTGCTTGTATCGAACCTTGATGTCTTTCCAAGTAAGAAAGTAAAAAAGCTCTCGGTATACCCACAATTCGGCGAGATTTAAAGATCTCCATCCCTTCGAGGGTTGGATTCGTATGCGCGGTACGGCTTCCATCGAGACTGGTCCGGTGCCTTTGGGTCGACATTCCACAGCCTCTTCGACCTCCATCAAATGGTTCCGGCTGTCAGGCTTTTCATAACAACCTCCTCGGTATCACCCCATCTTGCACAAGGGGAAAGCCGAGGTTCCAGATCATATTTATAACTGCGATTTTTCAGACGCCTTTCAGGACGGATCAAATATCGTAGTTGCAGAGGATTATGCGCGCGGCCACTCGGTCAGTCTCCGTAGTTGGCGCGCCATCTTTCGCGCAACGGCAAAATGTTTGGGCCCGTCTTCGCGGTTCTGACCGACAGCTACTTTGATGAAGTTGAGAGGGAAAATATGGCCCGTCCTTCTTGCACCGGCTACCTCTCCATTGGATCGCATGAAACATTCGTGCGTGAACCAGGCGAAATCCTCGTACCACGTCCAACAGTTGTTCCTCTGGTATAGTTTCATGAGGCTCTTCCCCAATTCCCGGTCTGTCTCAATCGTAATATAATTACTGTCAAAGCCGGATACATACCGTAACATCAGATTGCATGACTTGTTGGTGCAATAGTTCGAAAACCATAAGTTGAACCCGAATTCTCGCTGCAGGTCCTGGATCGCACGATAAATCTGCACATGCTCTTCGTTGCCGTAATCCCCCCAAGGATTATGAGTAAACACATTTCGGCGATTGCGCAATCGAATCGATAGCTTTTGTCTTAGCTCTTCGTAGTTATTCCGGTACTGCTTCTCAGAGAATCCGGGAGACGAATAGTTATTCTTTCTCACTTCAAGCCCGTAAGGGGTAAGCACGGGTGCCAGCCAATCTGCACCATTAAACACTTCCGATTCCTGCACTCCCAGGAACGTAGCTTTTCGAAAAGGATAAGATTCGCTGCACCTGCGCCGGCCTTCGCTCCAATCCGGACGAGATACGACATCCATGAAACAGATGACTATCTCGTCAACCCTTTCCAAAATGGAACTAAACCAAAGGGCCTCGTCATCGGGGTGCGCGACAACCAGCGCTGCGTTGTGGAACATATCGGAGAAGTCAGCTCTCATACAAATTCCCACGCCATAGTTGCTCACGATACCATTCCGCAGTATGAGAGAGCCCATCCCGCAGGCTCACCTCCGCTCGCCAGCCAAGCCGGCGAAAGCTATCTTCTGCATTCGCGGTCCTGGTCTGTTCCAATGCCCGTTCTGGAAGCGATCCGAATGCTGGCTGGACCCGCGGATTGATCAGCCCACAGAGTTCCTCCACGACTGTCCGAACGCTCTCCAGCCGTCCGGTCCCGATGTCGATCGTGTCCCCTTCCGTCCCTTTTGCAGTGGCCGCGGCCAGGTAACCGGCGACGACATCGTCTACGTATATCCAATCCGCTTTCCTTATTCCGCTCGACAACTGTGGCGTTTCTCCCTTGAGCAGGGAAAGGATTACGTATGGCACAAGTTTCCGGAGATCCTGTTGACCGGGGCCGTAAACCATGAAAAGGCGCACGATCACTACCGGTGTCTTGTACAGCGCATGAAACATGCGCCCGTATGCACTGGCCGCGAACTTGGCCGTCGCATACGGCGAGCTCGGGATTGCGTATTCTGGACCCGGCTCGGGCTCCTCCAGGGAACCTGTCAGAAAGATCCGCTCACACCCCAGTTCGGTGGCAGCAGTCAGGAGGTTTACCGTGCTGGCGAGATTGCCGGAGAATGTGGGTAAAACCAGCTCGACGGCGCGGGAACCCGCAACATGACTCGCAAGGTGGAAAATGAATTCCGGCCTCGATGTCTTGAAGAGTGTTCGCACGGAGTCGATATCATCGAACCGGCATGTATACCATTGCGCACAATAGTCCGTGGGAGCACGTTCAACGCGCGAAACCCCGTGGACCTCCACCCCCGCCTGGGCCAGACGTCGACATAATGCCGAGCCAATGAACCCGCTTGCTCCAGTTACGAGTGCGCGACGTCCTGCCATTGAGGTATCGACGGTCACGCGGACTTGACCGCCCGAATGGTAATCACCAATTCGTATTCAGGATCATGAAAATCGAGTTCTCCGGTAGTGACGTCTTCCACCACCAGACCCTCAAGGAACGCAATCGCAGCGAGCACATTGCCGTGCGCCCGAACCTGAACTGATTCCGGCGGAAAACAGGCCTGAAACAGCCTGTCTATTGACATTGAAGTGAATCGCCAGTATTCGCCCCACCGTTGCTGGTCATGTACCGCAATCTGCGTAATCCCGGGCACCGTGCAAAGAACAACGCCTCCTGGTCGTAAAATCCGATGCACTGCCCGGATGGCGGCCGAAACGTCATAAATGAACTGTAGCGTCTGTGTAATAATCACACAATCGAAACGGCACTCCGGAAGTCCATCAACCTTCGTGAGGTCTGCAACAATCGTCGCCTTCGGGTTCCCGGTAGTGGCGTGCAGCACGTCGGACTGGGTTACGGATTGACCAAAACGCACGGTGTAGACATCTGAGCCAATTTCCAGAACATGACTCCGGATATCACTCCGATGCCGTGATAGAAAGTTTTCGATATAGTAGCGGTCAATTATCGTTCCAAAGCCCATACCGAACGTTCTTGCTATCGGCTGCACTCTGCGCAATGAACCAAACTGCACCCATCCGACGGGGGGTCTCCTACGCCATCGATGACGCTTCTGCCGGATCCATTCCGTAGTGGATACCCCCAATATTCGTTTGACCGCCGCCTTCAATTCGGCTTTGGTCACGGACCCTCTCATAACTTCCAACCTCGTCAGTACGCCGTTAACTGCCGGGCATCGCCACGGAACCTGTTCCGCCTTCCTGGAGCAGCCCGCAACCGGCCAGAGCATTAGCCGCGCGCTTGATCTCCCGGAAAGGCAGATTCGCCGCTTCACAGATTTCCAACAGGCTGTGGCAGCCGTCAGAAAGATTGAGAACCCACAGTAGCGCCATCTGATCGAGCTTCTGGTCCGGGTTCGCCCCAACGGGCGAGTACAGCCCTCGGCGCCCGAGCTGCGGCTCGCATTTGGGATTAAGGTTGATATAGGTGCCGTTACCTTCGAGAACCTCGATTACCTGCCGATAAATGCCTAGAGAATCCTCCAGGTATTCCGGCCGCACGAAGTCCAGGTTATCGGCGGAAGTGTGGTACTCGGGAAAACTCCCGTGCGGGGAGCGCATAAGGCATCCTACCGGCAGATTAAACCCCGGCGAACAATATTGGCGCTCGTCATAACCGTAGGGAAAAAAATCCTTAAGGTTATACGGGCGCCCCGAATATTTCAGCACGTGTTCCGAAGCCTGGTCGATCTCGGCATTGCCCCGACGGCTCTTTTTATAGGTGAATCGTCCACCGTCCCCTACACAGGAGACAACAAGACCGTGCTTGATCCGCGCTACCTGCCGCTCATTCCTGGCGAGCCAGACGATGGACCCGATCGTCCCCGGGATAAACAGAAACCGGTAGGAGTAGCGTCGTACAGGCCACCGAGAAATGAGCATCGCTAAGTGGACTGCCAATGCGATGCCCGATAGATTGTCGTTGCACAATGAGGGATGACAGACATGGCAGGAGATCAGAACCTCTTCTGCCGTCCTGCCTGGAAGCAGATACTCGCCATAGGTCAGATAACCTTCCGTGAGCGATGCTTCAATGCAAACTTCGTATTCTTCGTCCTCGAGTGCTTCGAACTGGCGATGGGCAAGGCAAAAACCCCAATTCTCGTTGTAATAAGACGTGCGGTATGGTATCCAATCGGGACGATCAGGCAGCGTGAAGAGGTGCTCCTGCAACTCTTGCAGCCGCATGCGCCTTCTAACCGGAGCGCTGTAGCTGATTACGTGGAGGTTGGACTGCCGGAAGTCGACGACTCGAGCCCCCCTGGAATTCTTGATGTACGCATCCTTGATGTTCCACTCTCTTGGGACGGTCCAGTCGAAAACCTGCGTCCCCGTGGGAACCTCATGGATTTCCAGGGGGACATGGCCTCCCACTATTCGCAGTGTCTCACGCACACCGTCCCCGGTTATGCTGCGGCAGATCGGAAAGAGTTCTGCAATGAAGCGATGCATCTCCTCTCCGGCGCTCGGTATTGAAGGACTCTCCCGATGTATCTTCATATCCATGGTAGGTCTCGTTGCCCCCCTAGGCCCGGAAATCCGGGTAGTTCCTGTCTCGCGCAGAAACCAGCCGGACGTCGGAGGGCCATCGGATTCCGAAGGCCGGGTCGTTCCAACGCACTCCCTTCGCAGACTCGGCATTGTAAAAAGCGGACATTTGGTAAAACACCTCTGTGCGATCCTCCAGGGTGATAAATCCGTGAGCGAATCCTTCCGGGATGTAGAGCATGTTCCGGTTTTCCGCGGAGAGAACCTCGCCGAAATTTCGAAGATAGGTCGGGGAGTCCTTCCGAAGGTCGACGATTACGTCATACATCGCTCCCATCGTGCACCGCACCAGCTTGGCCTCCTCGTGGGGGGCCGCTTGGAAATGCATCCCCCGAAGGGTCCCCTTCGATACATTGAAAGAAACGTTGCACTGCACAAGAGCGGTGCATAGCCCGTGGACTTCGAACTCCTTGCGGCACCACACCCGGGCGAAGAATCCCCTGTCATCCTCCAGTCGCTCGGGCTTGATCAGGTACGCCCCTTTCAGGATCGTTTCCGTGAATATCATAGAAAGACTTCAACCTCCGGTACCAGCACCGCGAACCTTCCTCCCCACTCCCGGATATGATCCATCTGCTCCATGATCTCAGTCTTGAGGTTCCAGGGGAGGATGAGCAGGTAGTCCGGTCTGGTCTCGCGTATTTTTTCGGGCGCTAGGACCGGGATCCTGGAACCCGGCAGGAAGCATCCTTGCTTGTGCGGATTCCGGTCCACGGTGTACTCGATGAAATCGGTTCGAATCCCGCAATAATTCAGCAGGGTGTTCCCCTTCGCCGGCGCCCCGTATCCCACGACGGTCTTTCCCTCCCGCTTCAACCGAATCAGAAAATCCAGGATGTCCCGCTTCTTCTCCCTGACCCGGGAACCGTAGGACCGGTAAGAGTCCAGGTCTTTGAGACCGTACGCCCGCTCCCGATCCATGAGGTCCCTCACGCGTTCGTTCACTGGTTTTGATGTGTCATCTTCGTTCCGGGCGTAGATCCGGAGGGAACCGCCGTGTGTTGGCAATTCCTCGACGTCGAAGAGGACGAGACCGTGGCTTGCAAACACCTTCTCCGCGGTAATCAGGGAGAAGTACGAAAAATGCTCGTGATAGATCGTGTCGAACTGGTTTTCATCGATCAGCCGCATCAGGTGCGGGAACTCCATCGTGATGATTCCCGAGGGAGCGAGGACGACCTTCATCCCTGCCACGAAGTCGTTGAGGCCGGGCACATGAGCGAGGACATTGTTTCCAATCAGCAGGCCTGCCTTCTTCCCTTCTCGGACCAGTCGATTCGCCAGTTCAGTCCCAAAAAACTCGACGATCGTGGGGATCCCCGCTTGTAGGGCTGCTGACGCTACATTCTTCGCCGGTTCGATGCCCAGGACATTTACCCCCTGTTCCCGGAAGTTCCGGAGGAGGTACCCATCGTTGCTGGCGATCTCGATCACGAGACCGCCGACGCCTATCGGGTACCGTTCCATCATCATCTCCGTGTAGTTCCTGGCGTGATCGAGCCAGCTTTCCGAGTAGGAGGAGAAGTAGGCGTACTCCCCGAAGATCCTCTCGGGGGATTCGTAAGCGGGCACCTGGACCAGAAAGCAGCTTCCGCACACGAACGCCCTGAGCGGAAAAAAGGGCTCCATCTGGTTCAAACGCTCCTCGGTCAGGTACGAGTTCGCCAGCGGGGAAACCCCCAAGTCAACTAAAGTGTGCTCCAGGGGTGAACCGCAGAATCTGCAGGGGAGAGTTTTTTTCACGCGAACCTACACTTTCTTGTACATGGTTCTTTTCCCGACCCACTCGAGTCGGTCGGTGACCAGCCCGCTTTCCTGCAGTTCCGAAAGCGCTTTGAGACGCATGAACCGTGAATTCCGGAAGTTCGCGTCCCGGAACTTCATCGCCTCCAGCCCCTCCTGGAGCTCCCCGACCGTTGCACTGAGGCTCACCCGGGGCTGGTGGTCGGGAGCAAGTTTCCGGAAAAGGCTGAAATCTACCTTGTAGGACCGTTTGTCGGGTTCGGCATTTTTGTTGATCGAGATGGAAGTCCCCGGGATTACCTCCCCTACAACCTCGGCCAGCTCCTTTACCTGATAGTTCCACCCGTCGCAACCGACGT
>Ga0209342_10003788_pt1 | contig 15853 bp, 8 predicted proteins | sample RifCSP16_2_FD_184023 | JGI IMG/M metagenome (GOLD analysis project Ga0209342, IMG submission 184023) | Soil microbial communities from Rifle, Colorado - Rifle CSP2_sed 16_2 (SPAdes) (version 2) | ecosystem: Environmental > Terrestrial > Deep subsurface > Rock core/Sediment | place: Rifle... | reverse complement strand
GAGATCTTCACCACCGGCAATGAGTCGCCGCGGCGCTGCGCCGAGTTGTATCGCCAGCAGATTGCCAAGGAAACGGTCACACCCGCGCGGGAAATGTCGCTCGGCGCGATCGATCTGTTCGTCGCGGTGGGCGGCGACGCGCGATTCGCGGCGGCCCAGGCGGGACAATCCGACGAGACGGCGGGGGTGAGCGTCGTGGGGCGGAAGCCGTTCGAGGAGCTCGTGGCAAGCTGCGAGAAAAAGACCGCCGAGGACCTTTCAACCCGATACGGCATCTCCTTCGCCGAGGCGGAAACGCTCAATCCGGCGCTGCAAACCTACCAGATCCTCTGGCGCAAGACCCGCGCGGAGAAAATGATCGTGTCGAACGTTTCGATGCGCGACGGGCTCTTGTTGGAATTGGCCCGGGACGTGACGGGCCGGGAAGACGCCGTGTTGCAGCAGAGCATCGTGCAGTCGGCCCTTTCGCTGGCCCAAAAGTATCAGGTCGACGTCGCGCACGCGGAAATGGTCGCCGATTTGTCGGTGCGGCTGTTCGACGAGATGCAGGCGGACCACGGGCTTTCGGGGCGGCATCGGATTTTATTGCGGGTGGCGGCCATTCTGCACGAAGTGGGCAGTTTCGTGAGCAACCGGGCGCACCACAAGCACACCTATTATCTGATCGTGAATTCCGAGGTCTTCGGCCTGAGCCGAGATGAACGCCGGATCGTCGCCCAGGTGGCCCGCTATCATCGACGGAGCCCCCCGAAACCCATTCACGTCGAGTACATGGCGCTGCCGCGCGCGACCCGGGTCGTGGTGAACAAGCTGGCGGCGTTGCTGCGCGTGGCCGACGGGCTTTCGCGGGGGCACATCGAACGGGCGGCCGACCTGCGGATGGAGCGCTCGGGCGACGAGCTGGTGGTGTATCTTCGCGGCGACGACCTCTTTTTGGAGCGACGCGCGGTGGCGGCCAAGGGAAATCTCTTCGAGGAAATCTACGGAATGCGGGTCCGATTGGAACAGATCTGACGGCGTGACAGAGCATGAGCAAGAAAACAAAGACGGTGCCGGAACACTTCATCAATCGCGAGTTGAGCTGGCTGGAGTTCAACGACCGCGTGCTCGGCGAGGGCGTCGCCACGGACGTGGCGCTGTTGGAACGCATGAAGTTCCTGGCCATTGTCGGCTCGAACCTGGACGAAACGTTCATGATCCGGGTGGCGGGACTGATGCAGCAGCGCGCGTCGGACGTGCGCCGGCGCGACCCGAGCGGAATGACACCCGACGAGCAATTGCAGGCGTTCAGCCGCCGGGCCCATCGCATGGTCGAGGAACAGTCGACCGCCATCCGAGAGTTGCTGCGGCAATTGCGCGAACATGGATTGATCGTGCTCGAGGCGAACGAATGGACCGCCGAGCAGTCGCAATTTCTCGCGGGCCATTTTACGAGCGAGATTGCCCCGGTCCTGACGCCGCTGGCCATCGAGGATCTTGAACCGAAACCGCTGTTGCCGGGGCTGCAACTGCACGTGGCGGCGGTGCTCGGCCCGCGCGAGGGGAACGACGGCGAGACGATCGTCGTCGTGCCGGTGCCCGGGGCATTTTCCCGTTTTGTCAGGTTGCACGCGGGTGAGGACGTGGCTCTGGTACGCCTCGAAGACGTGATCGCGTCCAACGTGGGCTTGCTTTTTCCGTCTCGCGAGGTGCTGGCCACCGCCGTGTTTCGCATTACGCGCGACGCCGACGTGGCGATTGCCGACGAGGATGCCGACGATCTGCTCGACGTGGTGGCCGAGGCGGTCCGCGACCGGCGACGCCGCGCGCCGGTCCGTTTGGAAATCAGCGCGCGGCCGGACGAGCGGCTGCGGAAATGGCTGGTCGATTGGCTGCGTCTTGCGCCGGAGGACGTTTACGAGATCGACGGAATGCTCGACGCAACGGCCTTGTGGCATCTGGCCAACTGGCCGGGTTTCGACATTTTGAAAGAGCCCGATTGGCCCGCGCAACCGCCGCGAGATCTCATGGATCAGGACGACTTGTTCGAGGCGATCCGCGAACGCGACGTCTTGCTGGTGCATCCCTATGAGAGTTTCGATCCTGTGATTCGGCTGCTGGAACAGGCGGCGGCCGATCCGCACGTGCTGAGCATCAAGCAGACGCTTTATCGCACGAGCGGCGAGTCGCCGATCATCCGGGCACTGGAGCACGCCGGCGGAAGCGGCAAGGAAGTGACCGTGCTCGTCGAGTTGAAGGCCCGGTTCGACGAGGCCAGAAATGTACAGTGGGCGAAGCGGCTGGAGGACGCGGGATGCCACGTGATTTACGGGATCGCGGGACTGAAAACCCACGCCAAGGCGCTGTTGATCGTGCGACGTGAGACGTATGGGTTTCGGCGGTACGTCCACCTGGCCACGGGCAACTACAACGACCGCACGGCGCGGCTTTACAGCGACATCGGGCTGATGACGTGCGATCGGGAGCTAGCGACCGACGTGGCCAATTTTTTCAACGTGTTGACGGGCCACTCGGACGTGGTGGGGTGGTCGAAGCTGGCGGTCGCGCCGACCGGCTTGCGGCGACGATTCATCGACCTGATTCGGCGCGAGGCCAAGTCCTCGACGCCCGACGATCCGGGCCTGATCATGGCCAAAATGAATTCGATCGAGGACCGGGAGGTTTGCGAGGCTCTGTACGAGGCGAGTCAGGCGGGGGTCAAGGTGCTGTTGAACGTCCGCGGGATTTGCTGCCTGCGGCCGGGAGTGAAGGGGGTTTCCGAGAACATTGAAGTAACCTCGATCGTGGACCGCTTCCTGGAGCATTCGAGAATATTCTACTTTCACAATGCGGGACACGACGAGGTGTATCTGAGCAGCGCCGATTGGATGCGGCGGAACCTGAGCAAGCGGCTGGAGTTGTTGTTTCCCGTGTCGTCGCCGAAGCCGCGACGGCGATTGATCGACATGCTCAAGCTGTATTTCGCCGACAACGTGAAGGCACGTCGCCTTTTGCCCGACGGGACGTATCAGCGAGTCACGCGGCGCGGCCGGGCGGTTCGGGCGCAGGAGTGGCTCCACGAGGAAGCGGTCGACGCGGCGAAGGCGTCGCAGCAAACGCATCTGCAATTCCGCCCGTTGAGCCGCCCGAGCGATTGAAGCAACAGACGAGATACAAGGAGGCCGGACATTCTTGTCTGGCAAACTTAATACGGAGGCCGGACATTCTTGTCTGGCAAACGACAGCCGTGAATGCCTGACCATCGACAGGCAGGAATGCCTGTCCTCCTGGATGGGGAGAGAAGGATTGTATTTATGAAACTGATCATCGCCGTGATCCAGCCGCCCAAACTCAACGCGGTGCGCGAGGCGCTCGAAAAGATCGAGGTTTTTCGGATGACCGTTTGCGACGGGCAGGGATTCAGCCGGCAGCGGGGACGCACGGAGATGTACCGTGGGCAGGAACCCCGGCCGGAGTTGTTGCGCAAAGTGGTCCTCGAGATCGTCGTCAACGACGACTTTCTAGAGCGAACCATCGAGACCATTTGCCGGGTGGCCAAGACCGGGCCGGAAGGGACCGTCGGCGACGGGTCGATCTTCGTCGTGCCGCAGCACGACACATTCATGGTCAGCGACGGAACGCACGGGCCGGGAGCGGTTTGAGGCGTCCGGGCACGCCGGTGAAACGTGATTTTTAATTGGTGCGTCCAGACGCACCCTACGCGTCGGTGGGTTTGTCGGGCGTTTGGGTTTCGCCGTCGGGGGCGACGATCGGCGCGCCTTGCTCGTCGGTTTCGATCTTAGGCAGGCCGTAGACCTCGCCGGCCCGTTCGTCCTCGACGTAGATTTCATCCATTTCGGTGGCGTCCACTCCTCGCCGCAGCAGGAGGTAGATCGCCGAGGCGGCGGTCCAGAAGTAGCTGTAGAGGAAGCCCACGGCGATGAGCTTGACGCAATCTCGCCAGATGTAGATCAGCGCCGCGGCCCCGGAGCCCAGACCGAGTGAGCTGTCGCGGCCGAGGATCTTGCCGAGTCGCTCACTTCCACATGCCCAACTTGCGGCCCAATCAGTCAGGGTAATCACGGCGGCGGCAAAATTGGAGACCAACAACCAGCCGAGCACCCCGAAAAGTCCGGCCACGACGACATAGAACAGGTACTGAAGCGGCTTTTGGAAGACGTAGGCGTAGGTGCGGCTCAGGGCGTCGAAACTATCGGTCCCCTCGGTGCTGATCGTGGGCCACATCAGCGGCCAGCCGAACCCGAGTCCTAAAAGCAGCACGGCCATCATCAGGCCGCCGACCAACAGCAAAGGCCACAGAATCGCGGCGATCCAGGCGGTGAGCCCCGTGTTGAGCAAAAGCCCGACGACAAAAATTCCCACGGTGGCCAACAACACGCCGAGCAAGGGAAACAACGGGGCCGCGAAATAGGCCCGCCAGTGGCGCTTGACGAAATCGAGCAGTTCGGCGTTGCCGATCCGCTCGTCGGCCGCCAGTTCCATCGCGGCGCCGCGGGTAATGGCGCCGCCGAACCATGCCCAGACGAAAACGGCCCAGACTCCCGATAAAACCGCAAGGAGCACGTCGCCGAATCCGGCGCGGGGCGAAAGAGCGGCGGTGAAGCGACCGCCGGTGTGCGACCAGAGGGTCTTGGCGGTTATGGATTTGGACTTAGCAGGGCAATAAAAAGGACGATTGGGAACCAAGCCGGTCAATTGGGACCAACTCCCGCCCGTTTGCAAATTGAGCTTCTGACGGGCGGCGCGGTCCTTCTTGGCTTGCCGCTCGGCGACGGAGGTGTCGGCAGCGTCGTTCGACTGTTGAATGCTGGGTGGATTGACGTTGACCGAGCGGCTCCAGTAGGACGCGGCCCAGTCAAAGAAGGCCCAGCCGAGGGTCGTCAACAAGACGGCCGCCGCGCCAAGCAAGAGGGGACGGATTCGAATGGCGATGCGAAAAGTCCGAAAGAGATTCAACCAGGGGAGGATTTCCGACCATGCCACGGCACGAAGCTTGTCACGTTCTTGTTCGATCATTGCTCGACCTCCGTCCGAGGACTTCTCTGAGGAAACGCCTGTTTGATGCAAACGCCAGCGCCACTGCCGCCCCATTATACGGTTTCGAGGCCCCCATGCAAGCCGAGTCGATCCACCCGGGCGGGTCGTGGGCGAGGCTCAGAGACACACGGCAGGTCAGTCCAGATCGGGCTTTTCTTCGGCGATTTGGGGGCTCTCGTCCGCCTCGTAGGGCAGGCCGTAGGCCTCGTCGAGCCAGCGTTGGAGATCGATCCGCCGGCATCGGGGGCCGCAGAACGGCATCGACCGGCTCTGGTCGGGATCGAAGGGGCGATCGCAGATGGGACAGCGTAGCGTGGACATGACGAGTGAAATATAGCGTGGGGGCGCAAAAGGGGACAGGCACCGTCGCCGGGGAGTGTGCTGGCGGGGTTGAGTCTAATTGGGGCGACGGAGACAGTCCCCTTTTGCGTTAGGCGGCGGCTTGGTACTCGGCGCGGAGGGCGGCGACTTCTTCGAAGAGGGCCGTGATCTGGTCGTCGGTCACCTGATCGTCCATGTTGATGCAGCAGACGCCGGTCAGATAGGGATTGCCCGAGGCGTGGACCAGCGAGCGAATGTGCCGCCGGATTTCGTCGGGTGATTGTTTGACGATCTCGACCGGACTGTAGCGGAGGTTCAGGAACGTGTGGGGGAGGTGTTTGCGCAGCAGGGCGACGTCGCCGCCGGAGCCGACGTCCAGAAAATCCAGGTGAGGCAACCGGCCGAAGGCTTCGGCATAACGATGCGGGTCGGCGCCGCAGTAGTGGATGCCAAACGGGCGGTGCTGCCGGCTCCACGCCGCGTCCAGAGGCATCAGGAACTGCTCGTATTGGGCGGTCGAGATCATCACGTGCGAGCATTCGCTGTGGAGCCACACCGGCCGCGGAATGTTGCGCACGTTGCGGTTCACGCTGATCGACGTAGTGCCCGTGGCCCGACCCACCTCGTCGGCGAATCGGCTGATGACGGCGCTGATGCCGGTGAGGAATCGCTCGACCGTCTCGGGCCGGTCGAGCATGTCCATGAAAATCGACTGCCCTCGCAGATCGAGCGCGATATTGAGTACGCCCGAGAAATTGACGTCGCCCAACAGGGCGCCGTGACGTGTCTTCAGGTCGTCGGCGAGTTTTGCGAAGCGGTGATACGCGGGACTGGCGAACGCGGCTTGCGGCGAAATGGCGAGGTCGTCAAGTTCGGCGGGAATGACTTGCGGCGGACCGTCGGGCAAGTAGTCCACCCGGCAGCCGAGCATCTCGGACAGAAGGTATCCCGCGGCAAGATGGACGGCGCCGACGACGGGGAGGTTTTTATCGTGGTCGGCCCCCAGCCCGAAACGTCCCCATCGTTCGTGAAGCACCTTTTCCATTTTGCGTTCGGCCTCGACGCGCCGGACCGGATGGAAAAAGAAATCCTCGTCGAACGTGATGCCGGCGTGGCGATGCCACCAGGACGGCGCCAGCACGACGTCGACCGGGAGCATGTCGTTTTGCAGCGTTCCATTGCGCGAGTAGGCCATGACGGGATTTCTCCGTTATCGTGTCGTTATTTCGTGCAATAAGCTCGTGTTTAGGGCGTCTCGCGGAAGTGTTTCGGGGTTGTGCCGGTAGCTCGGTGAAAGGCACGGCGGAGTTGAAGTGGATTGTTGAATCCGCACGCCCGGGCGATTTGGTTAATTTTCAGCCGCGTCGTGCCGGCGAGGAGTTGCTTGGCCCGTTCGACGCGCAACCGCGAGAGATATTCATAGGGCGTGCAGCCGAGTTGGGCGCGGAAACCCTGCTCAAGGCAACGACGCGAAACGGAGACCTGTGCGGCCACCTGTTTGACCCCGAATTGTTGGTCGAGGTTCTCGCGGATGAAACGGACCGCCGCGGCCACGTAGGGATCGTTCACGCCCACGATGTCGGTCGATTGGCGGCGGTGGACGCCGCCGGGCGGAACCAAGATGTCTTGCTCCGGCGGCGCTTCACCGTGCATCAAGCGGTTGAGCAGCGCCGCGGCTTGAAAACCGATTTCGTAGTCGTTTCGTACGACGCTGCTCAATTGAGGCGTACAAAACTCGCAAACAAGCTCCTCGTTGTTAACGCCTACGATTCCCACGAAACCGGGGACTTCGAGGTTGAGATGCACGCATGATTCGACGACCATGCGCGCTCGAAAATCATCGCAGGCCAAGATGCCGACGGGCCCGTCGAGCGTGGGAAGCCAGCCTTCGAGCTCCTTGCGTCCGAAATGCCACGGCCGGCCTTCGCGCAGACTGCTGTTCATCGTGAAGACAGTGCAGGAGTGGCCCTCCTCCGCGATTCGTTCGGCGAAACCTTTGCAGCGAAGCTCGGAATACCAGAAGTCGTCGAGCCCGTAGTAGGCGAACCGGCGGAATCCGCACCGCAAGAGGTGCTCGGCGGCGACGCGTCCGATCCTCTCGTGGTCGGCCATGACGCGGGGGGAGCCCGAATCGCGCAGTGCGCCGGAGAGATTGACCATGGGCATGGAAAGACGGCTCGCGGCCTGGGTCTCGGCTTCGCTGTCGATCAGGGCGATCACCCCGTCGCCGTTCCAGCCCTCGAGACTTTGCAGCGAGACGGTGTAGGACTCGGGCCGTATGAAGAATGTCCATCCGCCGTGCTGTCGCGCGAAGTCGGCGATGCCCTGAGTCGCTACCTCGAGGTGCGAGACTTGCGCAGGGAACATTAGCGCGACGGATTTGGCGTTGCTTGTCATGGAACGGAAAAGGAACCGGTGGGAACAACGCGCGGTCCAGGGATCGGGGAGCTCGGGACGCTTGATCTCCTGTACAAGGAATCAAGAATCATTATGCACCCAAACGTGGGGAAAAGAAGATCAATATGCGCATAATGATCGTTCTTTTCGCAATAAAGATCTTCTTACTCGCCTGGAACCTCTCTTAACGCTGATATAGACTTGCTGCGGGAATAGAGGCTAAAAAAGCGAGGAGGCTGCCTCCTATGCTATTGGGGGGGGCCGTAACCTTTTGCCAGCTTGGCGGTCGTCGCTGGGCGTAGCGGGGGGCAATTTGCCGACAGGAGTGTAAAACAATGACATCCCGAGATCGAATCCTTGCGGCGCTGAACCACACGGAGCCGGACTGCACGCCCTGCGACTACTTCACCACGCCCGAGATCCGCGACGGGCTTCGGCGTCATTTCGGCCTGGGCTCCGTGGGCCAAGAAGGCGGGGACAACGAAGGCGACAACGGCGTGGCCGAGTGTCTGGGAACCGACATTCGGTACATTGCGCCTCCGTACATCGGACCGCCGTTGCCGACTTTTGGCGACGGGTCGGTGATGAACCTATGGGGTGTGCGCCGGCGGCCCATGGCCAATGAGTACGGCGAATATGCCGAGCCGGTCGGAACGCCATACGCCGAATGGGATACGGTGGACGAGGCCGCCGCGTTTCCTTGGCCGGATCCCGACTGGTACGACTACGACGCGGTGGAGTCGATGTGCGGGCGCTATCCGGGCCTGGCCATCGCCGCCGGCGGTTTTCACGTGCAGGACTTCATCAACGGCGTGGCGTTCGGCCGAGGAGTGGAACGGGTCTTGATGGACATCGCCACGGAGGATCCGGTCTATTTGTATCTCGTCGAGCGGCGGCAGCGATTCTACCTGGAGCATATCGAGCGGACGCTTGTCGCGGGAAAGGGCCGGATCGATCTGGTGCTGTGCGGGGACGATTTCGGCAGCCAGCGCGGCCCTTTGATTTCGCCCGCCACGTTCGACCGTCTCTTCGCGCCGAAGAAAAAGGAATTCTTCGACATGGTGCATTCGCACGGGGCGAAGGTGACGCATCATTGCTGCGGGTCGAGCCGGGCTTTGATCCCACATTTTATCGAGTGCGGAATGGATTCGCTCCAGACGATCCAGGCCCGGGCCGCGGGAATGGATCCTTACGGGCTGAAGCGGGATTTTGGCGACCGCATCACGCTGCACGGGGCGGTGGACGTGCAAGGATGGCTCCAGCACGCCGCGCCGGCCGAGGTCGAATGCGAGGTGAATCGTCTGATGGACGAAGTCGGAGCGGGCGGCGGGTTCATCATCGCGCCGAGCCACTGCATCCAGCCCGACACGCCTCTTGATAATGTGCTGGCCTTCTACCACACGGTCCGCAAGCGACGAAGTTGAAGTGGCAGGGCTTCGATAGAAGCTGCTCCGGGTCTGCCCATTTCACGCCGACGATCTATCGGCGCGAGTTGCCTCCCGTTCGGTGACACGTTCGGGAAGGGTTGGCGCAATAGAAAAGCCCGGGACGAGAGCGGCCCGGGCTTCGCGTTCACGATCAAACGGAGGTTGCCTCCGTTGTGTTGCGCGGATTAACGATTTTTGGTCCGCCGGAGCAACAGGCCCAGGACTCCCATTGCGATCAGCAAGACAAAACAGCCCGGCTCGGGCACGGGATTGTTCATGGTCGACAGGGCCGACATCGATGACAGGCCTCCGCCGCCCATCAGCCCTTCGCCGCCGGTGGGCGAATAGTTGAGGTACAACTGGTTGCTGCCGCTTTGCGACAGGTACAGATAGCCCTCGGGATCCAAGGCGTTTTGGAATCCGCTCGTGTCCAGGGCCAGGTTGGCGAAGCCGGAGATCGTGCCGGTCGTCTCAGCCAGGAGCCAGGAGTACGAAAGTTGGTTGTTGAAATCGGCCATTGATCCGGCCGACGTGCCGTTCAAGGTGTCGACGTCGATCGTGAACGTCGAGGCGATAGACAAATTGCCGGTGACGTTCCAGACGTCCCAGTTCGTGCCGGCCGCGCCGTCGGCGTCGTTGATCTCCCAGAGATACTCGCCGCCGGAGCTCCACGTGCCGGTGCCGGTGGTCACTTCGCGTAAAGCGTGTACGCCGGGGGCGAATGTGGCCCCGGATTGGACGGTGACCGAGCCGGCCAAAGAACTGGCCGACAGATCGAGCGTGCCGCCCGAGACGGTGGTCGCGCCGGTGTAGGTGTTGTTGCCCGAGAGCGTCAAGCGATAGCCGCCTGACTTGATCAACGCCCCCGAGCCGCTGACCACGCCGCTGTAATTCACGTTGGCCGTGGTGTTAGCGAATTCGAGCGTGGCGTTGTTGGTGATGTTCTTCGTCAGGAACGTCGCGTTGGTGGTGTCTTGCAGCACCAGTTTGCCGCCGCTGACCGTGGTCCCGCCGGTGTACTTGATGTTGGAGCCGGCGAGTGTTTGCGTGCCGCTTCCACTTTTCACGAAAGCAAGCAGGCAGGTGCTGTCGCCCTGGTAGCGATCTCGCATGAATCCTTGGAAAGCGTGATTGCCCGAGGTGTTGACGGTCAGCTCGCCGTTGTTCGTGACGCCGCTTTCGGTCTCGGTGTGCTGGATGACGCCGGTGCCGTCCGCGCAATCGAGGCCGGCCACGGTTTGATTGTGGCCCAGCAGATTGAGCCGTCGCGAAGAGCCTCCATACGCATTGGAGAACGTGACGACCGAGGTCGAGGCGATTTGATCGTCGTCGTCCAGGTAGACGTAGACTTTTAGGTTTTGAGCGTCGCCGGTGACGTCCAGATTGCCCGCAATGGCCACGCCGGACGTCGCGTTCAAACGGAGGGCGCCGGCCTCTACCACGGTGGATCCGGTATTCGTGTTGGCGCCGGAAAGCGTCAACTCGCCGTCACCGGTTTTCACGACGGAGCCGGTCCCGCTCACGTTGCCGCCGTAGTTGAAGTCTTCCGCGTCCGTGTTGAATTCGAGCGTGGCGTTGTTGGTGATGTTGGTGGCGAGAAACGTGGAATGGGTGACGTCCTCCAGGACCAGCTCGCCGCCGCTGACGGTTGTGCCGCCGGTGTAGTAGATGTGACTGCCGGCGAGGGTCAGCGCGCCGGCGCCGCTCTTGACGATCGCCAGCTTGCCCGTGCTGTCGCCTAGATAGCGATCGCGGAGGTAGCCGTCGTAATAGCAGTCGGCCGCGTTGTTGACGGTCAGGGTTCCGTTGGCCGAGACGCCGGATTCGTAATCGGTGTTCTGGATGACGCCGCGACCGGTCGAGCAGGAGATGCCGGCGACCGTCTGGACGTGGCCCCGCAGGTTCAAGCGGCTCGAGGATGTCGGCGAGCCGTAAAAACCAAGCAACGCCGACGAGGCGATTTGGTTGGACTGGTCGAGATAGACGTAAGTTTTCTCAACGCCGTCGGAAATCAGGTTGAGATCTCCCGAGATCGCCAGGCCGGAGGTTTTGTTCAAACGCACCGTCCCGCCCGAGATCGTGGTCGCGCCGGTGTAGGTGTTACCGCTTGAGCCGGAGAGGGTGAGCATGCCGGAGCCGGTCTTTTCCAGCGTGCCCGATCCGCTGATCACGCCGCTGAAGTCGGTGTTCTCCGTCGCGTTGTTGAACTCCAGCGCGGCGTTGTTGGCGATGTTGGTGGCGAGGAACGTGGCGTGGCTGACGTCTTCCAGGACCAGTTTACCGCCACTGATCGTCGTCCCGCCCGTGTAATAGATGTGGCTGCCGCCGATGGTCAGCGTGCCAGCGCCGCTTTTGACGATCGCCAGCTTGCCGGTGCTGCTGCCTTGATAGCGGTCGCGGATGTAACCGTTGTAATAGCAATCGGCCGCGTTGTTGACCGTCAACGTCCCGTTGTTCGAGACGCCGGATTCGTTTTCGGTGTTTTGGATGACGCCGCCGCGGCCGAGCGAGCACGAGATGCCGGCCACGGTCTGGGCGTGGCCCAGCAGTTGGAATCGGCTTGAGGTGGTCTCAGTGCAGTCAAACGCGAGAATCGCCGACGAGGCGATTTGATTGGACTGATCGAGATAAACGTAGTTATTTCCAAGTTCATTGGAGATCATATTGAGATTGCCCGTGACGGCCAGGCCGGACGTCTTGTTCAACCGCAACGTCCCGTTCGTGATCGTGGTGTCGCCGGTGTAAGTGTTGCCGCTCGCGCCGGAGAGGGTGAGCGTTCCCAAGCCGGTTTTCGTCAGGTTGCCGGTGCCGCTCAGGACGCCGGACATGACGGCGTAGTCGGCCGACGAACTCGCGTTGTTGTCCACCTGGACGGTGCGATCAACGCCGCCGAGGTCGATCGAATTTTGGAACGTGGTGACGTTCGTGGCCGTTTGGGAACTGAGTTTCAGCGTGCCGACCAAATGGCTCCCGACCGTGGTTCCCCAGGTCAGGGCCGCGCCGTTGCCGACGTTCACCGTCATCGCGCCGGCCCCGGCCGCGAAACCGCCGCCGCCCGCCGTCCAGCGGAACGTGCTGCCGCTGGAGCCCAATGACCGGGTAAAGGTCTGCGCGCTGTTGCTTTGCAGAACGCCGCCGTCGAGCGTCAAAAAGCTTCCCGTGGGCACGCCCGCGCCGAAATCGGCCTGCAGCGCGCCGCCCGAGATGGTCGTCGTGCCGTTGTAGGTGCTCGTCGTGGCGATTTTCAACATGCCGGCGCCGGTTTTGGTGAGATTGCCCGTGCCCGTGCTGTTCGAGATCACGCCGGAGATTTGGGCGTAGTCGGCACTGGTCGACGGGTTGTCGGCGACCTCAATCGTTCGGCTGCCGCCGTTGAGGTTGATGCCGTTTTGGAAGTCGACGTAGCTGGCCGCGGATCCCGAGCCGAACTTCAACGTGCCTTTGATGACGTTGCCGGTCGAGTTCCAGTTGAGCGTACCGGTGCCGTTGTTGATCCGCACGGTCATGACTCCCGCGCCGCCGGCGAATCCGCCGCCGTTGGTGGTCCACTGGAACGTGCTGCCGCTGGTCCCCAGGCTGCGGGAGAACGTGACGGCGCTGTTGCTCTGAAGCACGCCGCCGTTGAGGCTCAAGAATCGGGTGCTGGGCAGGCCCGCGCCGTTGTTCGCCTGCAGCGCCCCGCCGCTGATCGTCGTCGTGCCGTTGTAGGTGTTCGTGGCGGTGAGCACCAGGGTGCCGGGCCCCGTCTTGGTCAGGCCGGCGGTCCCGCTGCCGTAGCTGATCACGCCCGAGATGACGGCGTAGTCGGCCCCCGTCTCGGGATTGTCCTGGACGTCGATGGTCCGCGTGGCGGCGTTGAGGTTGATGCCGTTTTGGAACGTGACGACGTTGCCGGCCGTTTCGGAGCCGAATTTCAGCGTGCCGACGATGTTCGTGCCGACGGTCGTGCCCCAGGTCAACGTACCCGTGCCGTTGTTGACGCGCACGGTCATCGCGCCCGCGCCGGCCGCGAAGCCGCCGCCGTTCGTGTTCCACTGGAACCGGTTGGAACCGGACGTGCCGAGGGTTCGGGTGAAGGTGACCGTGCCGTTGCTTTGCAGCACGCCGCCGTTGAGGTTCAAGAGGCTGGCCGAGGGCAGCCCGACGCCGCTGTCGGCCTGGACCGCGCCGCCGTCGTAAATCGAGGTCCAATTGGTGTACGTGTTCGTGGCGTGCAGGACGACGGTGCCCGCGTAGCGTTTGTCGATATATCCGCTTCCGCTGATCAGGCCGTGGCAGTGGCCGACTTCGCCCGCGCCTTGGTTGAACGAAATGCCGTGGCTGCCCGACGCGGCGTTGATGTCCGTCAGGTAATCGCCGGCGCCGTCCAGCGCGAGATAGGCGTTGTTCAGGAGCGTGATCTTGCCGGGCGCCGCGCCGCCGACCGTGTTGATCACGCCTCCGCCGTCGACCGAGCCGGAGACGGCCACGGTCGCGTTTCCGCTGATCGTCAGGTCGCTGATCACGGTGTGCAGATCGCCGTTGATCGTGAGCGTCTTGCCGCTGGCCACCGTCCAGGTCTGGGGCGCGCCGACCGTGACTGGGCCGTTGATCGTGGCGCTTTCATTGGCCGTGATTCCGCCGGCCGTGACGGTCAGTCCGCCGCCGCTGAACGTGTAGCCGGTCGAGCCGCTGTTGATGGTCACCGAGTGCGCGATGGCCTGGCCGCTGATGGTGACAGCTCCACCCGAGCCGCCGAAGGTGGCCGCGGTTTCCTTGTTTTCCCAGGCGTAGGCGCCCGAGTTCCAGTTGGTCCCGCTTTCGGTCCACGTGCCCGCTCCGCCGTTCCACGTGGCCGAGGCCAGCGTGCCGGTGTAGTACGCCGCGCCGGTCATCGCGACAAGATCGTTGTGCATAAGGTCCGGATCGTCATAAGTAATCGTATTGTACCCCTCGTCTCCTTCATCCGTGCCCCAACTATTCTTGTAGATCCAATAGCCGCCGCCGGGCAGGTTCGCGTCGTCGCGAAATCCCACGAGCGTCACGACGTGGGCGCCGCCCATGACGCCCACGGCGCGCGGGCCGTACATCTTCAACGTTGTTTTCCAAGCGTCCAACGTGTCCGAAAACGTGGCGCAGGAAACGCTTTTGACCACGCGGCTCTCCCAGCCGGCGGCCAACGGCCAGAGGCCCACGTCGGCCGGATGCGTTCCGTTGACTTCGTCGCCGATGCCGGGCAATTCCGCCTCGGTCACCAGACCGTGGTCGCGGAAGTAGTTGTAGGGCTGGGCCGCGGTGGACCAACTGCCGCCCGCGGTGGTGCCGAAATCCATGGGATTGGTCTCGACAACCAGTTGTTCTTCGGAAAGATCGAACTCGAAAATCGGATCGTTGCGCGTGAGCTTGTACTTGGCCTCGAGCGTGGCGACGGGCCCATGCGCCCAACACGTGCCCCAAAACTGCTCTTTTACCGAGCTGTTCCAGTTTTGCCCGGCGACGTCGCGCCAGTCGAAACTCTCGGCCCGAGCGCTATCTGCGAAAATCAACGCGCTGCCCAATACGATCAATAACATGCCTGCCCAACAAGGCCCCTGAGCCGGACGACTTCCCCTCATGGGAAACTCCTTTCAAGAACAGAGAATGCCCGTTGCCAAAGACAACGGCTGGATCTGTTTCCGAATGAGCTTCAAGGCGGGATCCTTTGCTCATCCAGGAACGTTGGTACCGCCGGACTTGCGAGGCCGAGGTCTCGGAGCTTGCCGAAACAAACAGACAATCCACGTCAAAACGCGAAAAACCACCGGCCAGAACAACCGTTTCGACTATCCCAAGAACTTCGCCCGGGCGCAGACGCTCTCCGGCGCCTCCGTCGAAGGCGATGAGTGATCCGGGAAAGAAGAAACGGACAATACGCTTCTAGGATGCCGTACCGCGCAACACCACCGCCGCGCAAACACTCAGGGCGACATGCGTCATGAACAGGGCAAGCGAATCATGAAGAATAGGGCATTCGCCGTCGTAAAAGACGAACGTTGCTTTCCGTCAGTTGAACTCGCGTCTATATTGGGCGCGTCTTGTCTCGCGCCGAAGGACGCCGTGCTCACGGACGCGCCGGACACCTGGTCGCACCGTGTCCGAAAGGTCTTCCGCCGACCGTGTCATAACTTTCGGCACGCCGATGAGCAACATGTGAAGAAGTATAGGATCGACGCCTCGCGATTGTCAAGAACGATGAGGATCGCTGTTTCGTTTTACCGGAGGCGCTGATTCGGTATGACGAAGAAGCGACCTTGTGACCGCGAACGCGCGCAAGAAACGAGAAGCAAGGAAAAAACCTTGATTATTCGAGAGTTATGCGAGAAAACGACACGAGCGAACCGTTGGTCATGGAGTGAATAATCATCGCGATGACAACCGTTGTCTCGCGAAAAGACGACGTAATTCTTATGCGAGAAACCGGAAACCTCCATGCGTAAGAGATGCAAGAGATACGAGAAACACGTGAAACAACCGTTGCGCGCATGAACTCCGCCGGCCGTCTCAGGATTTATCCAGCCGTCCGGCCGGAGTGTCAGCACGCAACTGCTCGATCATGTCGAGCGTGGCCGCCTCGACGGCTTCCTGCCACCGAGCAGACCCAAATCGGCTGGCGTACGGCTCACGGCGATGGGCGAAGATGATTCCTCGCGAGT
>Ga0209342_10003787_pt1 | contig 15856 bp, 16 predicted proteins | sample RifCSP16_2_FD_184023 | JGI IMG/M metagenome (GOLD analysis project Ga0209342, IMG submission 184023) | Soil microbial communities from Rifle, Colorado - Rifle CSP2_sed 16_2 (SPAdes) (version 2) | ecosystem: Environmental > Terrestrial > Deep subsurface > Rock core/Sediment | place: Rifle... | reverse complement strand
CCGGCTCGTAGGCCCGGAGGAAGCTGTTGCTCGCCTCGCGCGCGTAGTCGCTTCCCTCCTCGAAGTCAAAGACCGCGATGAGCCCGTTGCACAGGACCGACCGGTTACACGCTTGCTTCTGCACCGCCTGAAGTCCGCCGGCCAGGCCGAGGACGGCCAATGCGGCAAGCCCAACGACCAGGAGCTTCCTCATCACTTCTCCTCGATGGCCCAAAGCCATCCGAATCGCCAACCCAATCCGGTTCTTTCGGGGACCGAGCGCCTTCCCTGGTGGGCTGGAGCGGCCCGCTCTTTCCCCCTCCCGATTCACACCCCGCCAAACCCCCGTCCGCCAGCGCATAGATCCAGTCTCCTACTGGTGTGAACGTCGATCGGGTCTGAACCGAACAGGTGCGGCTGAGAAAAAGGAGCGAGGGCACTCGTTCGCCCAGGCGTCAGCTCCCCGTCGGTCAGGCCCGAGGGCGACCCCCCGAGCCCCCCGGCCAGCCCCACGGGGTAGACTCGGCGATCGGAGGCAGCCGATGGCCGAGGACAAGCCGTCCGTGAACTTCACCGTCGTTCCCGACGAGGACTCCGACGCCCCCCGGATCTACAGCAACTTCTGCGCGATCCAGAATACGCCCTTCGACTTCACGCTGAGCTTCTGCGAGATGCTTCCCCTGCGCGAGAAGCAGGTGCGGGAGGCCGAGTCCACGCGCGTCGTCAAGGCCCCGGTACGGGCTCGCCTCGTCGTCCCGGTGCAGATGATTCCCGGCCTCGTCGCCGCGCTGCAGGAGAACTTCCGGCTCTACCAGGAGTCCTACGGGCCGCCCCGCGGTCCGCTCCATTGAACATCCGGCTCGGACCCCCTCCGACCGGGTCCCGTCCTACACTCGGCTCGTGAAGGAGCGCCGCCGCAGCATCCTGCACGTGGACCTCGACCCCTTCCTGGTGTCGGTCGAGCGCAGCCTGGATCCCTCGCTCCGCGACCGTGCGGTCGTGGTGGGGGGCGACGAGGTCGGAGGGGGCTTCGTGGCGGCGGCAAGCGAGGAGGCGCGGCGCGCCGGGATCCGGCCCGGCCAGACTCTCGCCCAGGCCCGGCGGCTGTGCCCGGAGGCGATCCTCCGTCGAGGGGACCTCGACGCGTACGGTCGTGTCAGCGAGGAAGTGACGTCGGTGCTGCTCGCCGCGAGCCGTCGCGTCGAACGGCCCTCCTCCGACGAAGCCTACGTGGATCTGACCCCCGAGGAGCCCCGCGCCCCCGCGCCCGTCCGCGCCGCCGAGACCGTGCGCGACGAGCTGCAGCAGCGCCTGGGTCTCGACGCCTCGCTCGGGCTGGCCTCTTCGCGCCTCGCCGCCCGCATCGCCTCCGGATGGGCGAAGCCCCGAGGGCTCCTGATCGTGCTCCCCGGATACGAAGCCTCGTTCCTCGCCCGGCAGCCTCTCTCCGCGCTCGGGGACGTTCCCCCCCACCTCGAGGCGGCGCTGGCCCGGGCGGGACTTGAGACCCTCGGGCATGTGGCAGAGGCGGACGAAGCCGTGCTCTCCGGGGCGGTCGGGCCGGCGGCGGCGCGGCTACGTGCCGCCGCGCGCGGAGAGGGCGACGAGCCGATCGCCGTCGCCGCGCCCCCCTCCTGGGTGCAGGAGGAAGCCGTCATTCGCGACCCCCGCTCCGACCGCGAGGCCCTGGAGAAGGTCGCGGAAGGCCTCGCGCGGAGGGCGGCCCGCCGGCTCCGGCCCTTCCGGCTCCTGGCGCGCACGATCGCGGTCGAGGTCCGCCGGGGCGCACATGCGGCCCGTCGGGCCGATGCCTTCACCCCGGGAATCGAGGACGAGGACACGATCTCGGCCCGGGTCGGTGCCCTCATCGCCTCGCTCCTCGAGCCGGCGACCGACGTGCGCGCGATCCAGGTCCGCCTGGGCCGGCTCGAGTCCCCCACGACGCAGACCACGCTCTTCCCCATACTGCACTCCGCGCGATAGGAGCGTGTCCAAGTAAGCCCCGGTCTCCAGGCGAGGGGGGTTGCGCGGGAGCGCGCTCGTCGTTGATGAATACCGATTCCGTCCGGGTCGGTCAGGTCCGAGCGCGCGAGCGCGACCCCCGAGGCCGCTGCTAGAATCCGCGCGTGCCAAGGCGCCCCGCCAGGCCTCGCCCCACGCCCGAGCACGCGCGCCGCATCCTCGACATCCTCGAGGGGGCCCACCCCGAAGCGCGTTGCGCGCTCGACTACCGCAACGCCTTCGAGCTGACCGTCGCCACGATCCTCTCCGCGCAGTGCACGGACGAGCGCGTCAACCGGGTGACGCCGGCCTTGTTCGCGCGCTTCCCCGACGCCTCCGCCCTCGCCCGCGCCCGGCTCGGCGAGGTCGAGGACATCATCCGATCCACCGGCTTCTTCCGCGCCAAGGCCAAGAGCCTCGTCGGCCTCGCGCAGGGCCTGGTCGAGCGGCACCGCGGCGAGGTGCCGCGCAGCCTGGAGGCGTTGGTGGCGCTTCCGGGGATCGGCCGCAAGACCGCGAGCGTGGTCCTCGGCCACGCCTTCGGCCTCAACGAGGGGATCGCCGTCGACACCCACGTCCTGCGCGTCACCAACCGCCTCGGTCTGGCCGACACCACGGACGCCCTGAAGGTCGAGGAGCGGCTCATGGCCCTCGTCCCCCGCGAGCGCTGGACGAGGACGACCGACCTTCTCATCTTCCACGGCCGGAAGATCTGCGACGCGCGACGGCCGGCCTGCGGCGTGTGCCCGCTGTTTGCGCGGTGCGGCTGGGAGAGCCGACAGGCCTGGGCCGCGGGCCATCCCCCCAAACCCGCACGAGGGGCCCGGCGCATCGGGGCCCGCGGTCGGGCGCGCGCCACCGGCGCCCGCACGAGAGAGGTCCGCCCTCGCCATCGCCCCGCCCGGTGGCGGCGGCGGCCCGCGCGCCGGCGGAGTGAGTGAGTTCATGACGAAGGTCCTCGCCGCCGCCATACAGATGACCTCGACCGGCGAGGTGGAGAGGAACCTCGCCGCCGCCGAGGCCCTGGTGGGGCAGGCGGCCTCCCGAGGGGCGGCGTTCGTCGGGCTCCCCGAGAACTTCGCGTTCCTGCGCTCGGAGGGCCAGCCGGTGCCGGAGGCCCAGACCCTGGACGGTCCCTGGGTTCGACGGATGGCGGCGCTGGCGAAAGGCCTCCGGATCACGCTCCTCCTCGGCAGCCTCCCCGAGCGTGTCCAGGGTGACCACCGCGTGCGGAACACGTCGGTCCTGCTCGGACCGGACGGGGCCACGCTCGCCGCCTATCGCAAGATCCACCTTTTCGACATCGATCTCCCGGGCATGGAGCACCTCAAGGAGTCCCGCAGCGTGCTGCCCGGCGACGAGCCGGCGGTGGCCGAGACCCCGTTCGGATTGGTGGGACTGTCGATCTGCTACGACCTGCGCTTCCCGGAGCTTTACCGCGACCTCGTCCGGCGCGGGGCCCGCGTCCTCGCCGTACCCTCCGCGTTCACGGAGCGCACGGGGCGGGCGCACTGGGAGGTGCTCCTCCGAGCTCGGGCGATCGAGAACCTCGCCTACGTTCTGGCGCCGGCGCAGGTGGGGACTCACGCCCCGGGGCGCTCCTCCCACGGGCAGGCGATGATCGTGGATCCCTGGGGCGCGATCCTCGCCCAGGTGGCGGACGGCGAGGGCGTGGCCCTCGCCGAGCTCGACTTCGACCGTCAGGATCGGCTCCGGCGCGAGCTGCCGGCGCTCCAGCACCGGCGCCTACCTTGACCGGCTCGGCTCCGCCCCCGAGCCTTGACACTGGCCGGGAAATGCCCTAAAAATATGAGGTTTCTGCTCCTCGCGAGGACCCTGCCGGGGAGAGACCGTTTATAAGGTACTGAACTGGATGCCGACCTTCATTCCGAAGCCGGACAGTATCGAGCGCAAGTGGTACGTGATCGACGCGCGGGGTCGGGTCCTCGGCCGCGTGGCGACCGCGGCCGCGGAGATCCTGACCGGGAAGCGCAAGCCCATCTACACGCCTTTCCTGGACACCGGTGACCACGTGGTCGTGATCAACGCCGCGAATGTGGTCCTGACCGGCCGCAAGGAGACGGGCAAGGTCTACCGCCGCCACTCGGGCTACGTCGGCGGCCTCAAAGCCCGGATCGCGCGCGACGTGCGCTCCCGGCACCCGCGACGACTCGTCGAGGAGGCGGTGCGCGGCATGCTCCCCAAGAGCAAGCTCGGGCGCGCGATGTTCCACAAGCTGAAGGTCTACGCGGGATCAGACCACCCCCACCAAGCCCAGAAGCCACAGCCGCTCAACCTGCTAGTAGGAGCCTCTTTGCCTTGAGCACGACCCCCCTCGAGTACTACGGCACCGGGAAGCGCAAGACCTCGGTGGCCCGCATTCGCCTTCGTCCGGGGACGGGTGAGTTCTTTCTCAACCGTCGCAACCTGGACGAGTACTTCGGCGGCATGGAAGCGCTGAAGCAGATCGTCAAGCAGCCCTTCGCGGTGACGGAGACCACGGATCGCTTCGACGTCCTGGCGACGATCCACGGCGGCGGCGTCTCCGCCCAGGCGGGTGCCGTTCGTCACGGCGTCGCCCGAGCGCTGTGCATCTTCAACGGAGAGCTGCGCGGCCGACTGAAGAAGGCGGGCTTCCTGACCCGGGACGCCCGCATCAAGGAGCGCAAGAAGTACGGGCAGAAGGGCGCCCGCCGCAGATTCCAGTTCAGCAAGCGTTAGCGCGCTAATACGAGCCCCGAGAGGGGCCGGAAAGCCCCGGAGGCCGCCTGACGCCGTCCGGGGCTGACAAAGGAGGCCGTGTTGTCCGAGACCGCAATCCCCACCCCGCCCGCCCCCGCCGCGCCGCTCGCGGCGACCGCGGTCACGATCAAGGACCTGCTCGAGGCCGGCGTCCACTTCGGGCATCAGACGAGGCGCTGGAACCCGAAGATGAAGGACTACATCTTCGGTGAGCGCAACGGGATCTACATCATCGATCTGCAGAAGACCCACCGCCTCCTCCAGGACGCTCTGCAGTTCGTCGAAGACCTCGCCGCCCAGGGCAAGACCGTCCTCTTCATCGGGACCAAGCGCCAGGCCCAGGAGGCGATCGTCGAGCAAGCCCGGCGCTGCGGCATGCCGTTCGTGACCGAGCGCTGGCTGGGCGGGCTGCTGACGAACTTCGCGACCGTGCGCCGCAGCCTCGACCGGCTCCGAGAGCTCGAGATGACGCTGGCCAGCGCCAACGACCTCCAGCGGCTCACCAAGAAGGAGCTCGCCCGCCTCGAGAAGGAGCGGGGGAAGCTCGAGAAGAACCTGACCGGCATCAAGGGCATGAAGAGCCTGCCCGACGCGGTCTTCGTGATCGACACGCGCCTCGAGGCGATCGGGGTGGCGGAGGCGCGGAAGCTCAAGATCCCCGTCATCGGCGTTGTCGACACCAACTCCGACCCGGACGAGGTCGACGTGCCGATCCCCGGAAACGACGACGCCCTGCGCGCGATCCGGCTGTTTGCGGGTCGGATCGCGGATGCAATCCTCGCCGGTCGTGGCCTGCGCGAGGCACAGCTGGCAGAGGCGGCGGCGGGGAGCGCGGAGCGACCGCGGCCGCGTTCGGCCGCGGCGGCGGTGGCGGGCACGGATTGACCGCCGCCCCTCCCGCCCGCGGGAGACGGCCGGAGCGCCACGCCGGAACCCAGACGAAGGAAGAGGTTTCATGAGCATCTCGGCCGAAGTCGTGCGCAGGCTCCGCGAGGAGACCGGCGCCGGAATGATGGACTGCAAGTCGGCACTGGTGGAGGCGAAGGGCGATCTCGAGACCGCCCGCGAGGTCCTGCGCAAGAAGGGCCTTGCCGCCGCGGCCAGGAAGGCCGGACGCGCGGCGACAGAGGGGCTGGTCGGCGCCTATATCCACCCCGGCGCCAAGGTCGGCGTCCTCGTCGAGGTCAACTGCGAGACCGATTTCGTGGCCAAGACCCCGGAGTTCCAGGCCCTGGTCAAGGACATCGCCCTGCACGTGGCGGCGGCCTCCCCCGCCGCCGCCCTCTACGTCTCCCGGGAGGAAGTCCCGGGGGCAGTGCTCGAGAAGGAGAAGGAGATCTACCGCGCCCAGGCCGCGACCCAGGGCAAGCCGGCGAACGTCCTGGAGAAGATCGCCGAGGGCCGCCTCAAGGAGTACTACGAGACCTTTTGCCTCCTCGAGCAACCGTTCGTGAAGGACCCGAAGATCAGCGTGGGCCAGCTCGTGCAGGAGCGAATCGCGCTCATCAAGGAGAACATCGTGGTCCGCCGCTTCTGCCGCTTTCGGGTGGGGGAGGAGTCCGCTCGACCCTCCGGCCAGTAGCCGGTAGTAGGATTGGAGCGCCCCGCCCCGCTGGATGGGGGCGGTTGCGGAAGAGGTAGGGCCTGATGCCAGCCACCAAGAAGGGCCTCGCCTACAAGCGCATCCTCCTCAAGCTCTCCGGAGAGGCCCTCCTCGGGGAGAAGCCCTTCGGCATCGACCGGGCGTTCACGGACTACCTCGCGCACGAGATTCGCGACGTGCACGGCCTCGGCCTCGAGATGGCCGCCGTGGTCGGGGGTGGGAACATCTTCCGCGGCGTCTCCGACACCGCGCTGGGCATGGACCGCGTCTCCGCCGACCACATGGGGATGCTGGCGACCGTCATCAACGCCCTCGCCCTGCAGGACGCGCTCGAGCGCGCCGGCGTCTTCACCCGCGTGCTCGGCGCGATCGAGATGAAGGAGGTGTGCGAGCCCTTCATCCGCCGGCGGGCCATCCGGCACATGGAGAAGGGGCGGGTGGCGATCTTCGCCGCCGGCACCGGCAACCCCTACTTCTCGACCGACACCGCGGCCGCGCTGCGCGCGATGGAGGTCAAGGCCGAGGTCATCCTCAAGGCGACCAAGGTGGACGGGATCTACGACGCCGACCCGCTCAAGAACCCGAAGGCGCGGAAGTTCGACCGGCTCACCTACCTCGAGGTCCTGCAGAAGGGGCTGCGGGTGATGGACACGACCGCGATCTCGCTGTGCATGGACAACGGCCTGCCCATCATCGTCTACGATCTCATGCGCAAGGGGAACCTGCGCCGGGTCGCCGAGGGCGAGCCGGTCGGAACCCTGGTGAAGGACTAGCCATGGCCATGAAAGACTTCGTTGCCGACGCCAAGCAGCGGATGCGCCAGTCGGTCGAGACCGTGCTCCGGGAGCTGGCGACCATGCGGACGGGACGGGCCTCGCTCTCCATGCTGGACGGAATCCGCGTCGACTACTACGGCAACCCCACGCCCCTCAACCAGGTGGGCACCCTCTCCGTCCCCGAGCCCACCCTGATCACGATCCAGCCCTGGGATCCCTCGATGGTGGCGGTGATCGAGAAGGCCCTGCGCATCTCAGACCTCGACCTCAACCCCCAGAACGACGGAAAGATCATCCGGATCCCGATCCCTCCCCTCACCGAGGAGCGGCGGCGCACGCTGGTCAAGCATGCCCACAAGCACGCCGAGGAGGGACGGGTCGCGATCCGCAACGTTCGGCGCGACGCCAACGATCACCTGAAGAAGCTCCTCAAGGACCACGAGGTGAGCGAGGACGACGAGCGGCACGCCCTGGCCGAGGTCCAGAAGGCCACCGACCAGCACATCGAGGAGATCAACGCCGCCCTCAAGAAGAAGGAAGCCGAGGTCCTCGAAGTCTAGGCGGCTCGGGGGTCGCGCTCGCGCGCTCGAGTCACTCGCCGCGGTGACGCTATAATCCGCGCCGGAACCGTTCATGCTCACCCACCTCGACTGCTCGAAGTGCGATCGGCGGTACGAGCCGGGCCTCGTGCTGCACCTCTGCGAGTGCGGCGCCCCCCTCTTCGCCCGCTATGACCTCGAGCACGCGGCAAAGGAGATGCGCCCCGGGCGCCTCGCGCTGCGCGAGCCGACTCTCTGGCGCTATCTCGAGGTGCTTCCGGTGGCGGACCCCGCCGCCCGCGTGAGCCTCGGCGAGGGGTTCACTCCCTTGCTGTCCGCCCGCCGTCTCGGCTCACGCCTCGGTCTCCCGAGGCTGATCATCAAGGACGAGGGCGGCAACCCGACGGGCTCCTTCAAGGCGAGGGGGCTCGCGGTGGCGGTGTCGGTGGCGAAGTCCCTCGGCGCCACCGACGTCTGCCTCCCCTCCGCCGGCAATGCCGGAAGCGCGCTCGCCGCCTACGCCGCCATCGCCGGGCTACGGGCCCACGTGTTCGTGTCCAAGGACACCGCGCGGCTGTTTGTCATGGAGACCGCCGCCTACGGGGCCGAGGTCACGACCGTGGACGGCCTCATCACGGATGCCGGGCGCACCTGCGCCCGCCTCGCCGCCGAGCACGGGTGGTACGAGTGCGCCACCTTGAAGGAGCCCTACCGCGTCGAGGGGAAGAAGACCATGGGCTACGAGATCGCGGAGCAGATGAGCTGGAAGCTCCCGGAGGCGATCCTCTACCCCACCGGCGGCGGCACCGGACTCGTCGGGATGTGGAAGGCGTTTGCCGAGCTGGAGCAGATGGGCTTCGTGGGGCGCGAGCGGCCGCGCATGTACGCCGTGCAGGCCGAAGGCTGCGCGCCGATCGTGAAGGCCTTCTCGGAGGGACTCGAAGAGGCCCCGCTGTGGGAGAACGCACGCACGCACGCCCACGGCCTGCGCGTCCCGAAGGCCCTCGGGGACTTCCTGATCCTCCGCGCGCTGCGCGAGAGCCATGGCGCCGGCGTCGCCGTCTCGGAGGAGGAGATCGTCCAGGGCGTCAAGCAGGCGGCGGAGGCGGAGGGGATCTTCATGGCCCCCGAGGGCGGGGCGTGCGTGGCCGCCGCGCGCAAACTCAAGGCGTCCGGCCATCTCGGCCCCGACGACACCGTCGTCCTCTTCAACACCGGCACCGGCTTCAAGTACGTCGAGAACATGGCTCCCCTCGGGTGAGGGGATGACCGAGCGTCTCTTCGCGATCGACCCCTACCTCCTCGATTTCGAGGCCTCGGTGCAGGCGCGGCGCGAGCACGAGGGCCGACCGGCGGTGGTTCTCGACCGGACGGCTTTCTATGCCGAGAGCGGCGGTCAGCCGTGGGATACGGGCACGCTCGGCGAGGCCCGGGTCGTGGCCGTCCTCGTGGACGGCGACGACATCCTTCACGTGCTCGACCGCCGGCTCGACGAGGCCCGCGTCCAGGGACACGTCGACGGCGAGCGCCGGCGGGATCACCGGCAGCAACACCACGGCCAGCACCTGCTCTCCCGGGCGTTCGTCGAAGTGGCGGCCGCGGCCACGACGAGCTTCCATCTCGGCGCGGAGCTGATCACCATCGATCTGGACCGTCTGGTGACCGACGCGCAAACGCGGGCCGCCGAGGCCCGCGCCAACGAGGTCGTCTGGGAGGCGCGGCCGGTCCGCGTGCGAACCGTGACCGCGACGGAGGTCAAAGCCCTCGGTCTCGTGCCCCCGCCGGGGGCCGAGCACGGCATCCGGCTCGTCGAGGCGGAGGGCTTCGACCTGCAGCCCTGCGGGGGCACGCACCCCCGCTCCACGGCCGAGGTGGGCGTGATCCTGGTGACCGCGACCGAGCGCTACAAGGGCGGCACGCGGGTGTCCTTCGTCTGCGGCCATCGCGCCCTCGCTGCCGTGCGCCGCCGACAGGCGGTGCTCGATCGGCTCTCCGCTCTCCTTTCCGCGCCCCTGGACGGTCTGGTGGAGGAGACGGAACGGACCCGCGAAGCCCTCGCCGCGAGCGAGCGCCGTGGAAAGGAGCTGCTCGCGCGCGCGCTGGATGGAGAGGCCCGACGGCTCCTCGCCGAGGCCGGAGCCGGGGCGTCCGGGGTGGCGGTTGTGGTCGCCGCCTACGAGGGATGGCCGCCCGAGGAGCTTCGCACGCTGGCCAGCCGCCTCGTCGCCCTCTCGCCTTGTGTCGCCCTCCTCGGCGGCCGTGCCGACAAGGCCCACCTCGTCTTCGCTCGGTCGGAGGGGCTGTCCCACGACATGCCGGCCCTCCTGCGCTCGGCGGTGGAGACGCTGGGGGGACGAGGCGGTGGACGCGGCAACATGGCCCAGGGCGGGGGCGAGCGCGTCGAGCGGCTCGACGAGGTCCTGGCGCGCGCGGCGGCGGCAGTGAGGGGCGTGACTTGAGGGGCTCGCCCTACCTGACCCTCGCTCTCGCCGTCCTCTTCGTCTCGGTCGGCGCCGTCCTCGTGCGTCTAGCGCAGGCGCCCCCCCTCGCCGTCGCCTTCTTCCGTGTCGCCTTCGCCTCCGCCCTCATCTCTCCCTTCGCCATCGGCGCCGCCCGCCGCTCGTGGCCCACCCTCCTCCCGCGGGCGCGGTTCACCGTCGTCCTCTCCGGCGTGGCCCTCGCCCTTCATTTCGCCACCTGGATCGCGAGCCTGTCTCACACTTCCATCGCCTCCTCGGTCCTTCTCGTCAACACCGCCCCGCTCTTCGCGGTCGTCTTCTCATACCTTTTCCTGCACGAGCGCACACCGGGCGTCGTCATGGTGGCGATCCCGCTCGCGCTCGCGGGCGCCGGGCTGATCGCGCTCGGCGACTGGACAGGGTCGCCGGGCACCCTCCAAGGGAGCCTGCTCGCCCTCGCGGGCGCGATCACGCTCGCCGCCTATCACGTCATCGGGCGCGGGCTGCGCGGGTCCCTGCCCCTCGATGCCTACGTCCTCGCGGTCTGGTCCTCGGCGGCCCTCACCCTCGCGCTGCTCTCGCTCGCCTTCCGGGTGTCGCTGGCCGGGTACCCGCCCCGGGCCTGGCTGGTCTTTCTCGCCCTCGCCGTCGTCCCCACCCTCGGCGGACACGGCCTCGTCAACCGCTCGCTGCGGTCGCTCGAGGCGCCCACGGTGGGGCTCTTCCTCCTCGGCGAGCCCTTGGCGGCGTCCCTTCTCGCCTGGCTCGTCTTCGGCGAGGTGCCGCCTCCCTGGACGGTCTACGGCGGAGCACTCGTCCTTGGGGCCCTCGCGCTGGTCCTGCTGAGGCGCGCTTGAGCGTCCAAGACGGGCCCCCTCTCACTCGAGGCGGTAGATGACCCCCCACGCGCCCGCGGCGAGGACGGGAGTGCTCTCCTCCCAGGGCCGGAGCGAGTCGCCGTAGGCGACGCGTTCCCGCGATCCCCAGAACAGAAGGCGCGCCCGCAGCCGACGCGCTTCCTCCCGCCAGCCCGGGGCACCCCGCATGAGACGAGAGAGTCGGTGCTGGACCTCCGACGCTTCGTGGCCGTGGCTCCAGAGGTGTCCCGCGTATCCGGCGACCAGCGGGTGCCCACAGAGGGCCACCGGGTGGTTGAAGGTCGGCGCGGTGGCGATGCGCTCGCTGCGGGGAACGTCGGCAAGGGCGCCACAGACGCCGCCGTACTCGTCGAGATCCAGGACCTCGAGTCGGGGTCCCCGCCCGAGCGAGGCGGCGAGCACGCTGACCGCTCCCGAGAAGAGCAGGGCGAACACCGCCGCCCCCCGCGCGAGGGTGGGCAGCCGCCGCAGCACCATCGACTCGACGGCGGGGAGGGCGAGGAGATAGCACCAGAGAAGCACCTTCGTGTTGTCCCACGCCCACGGCGCTAGGCGGAAGAACCAGAGGGCGGCGAAGAGCGCGAGAGAGGGTCCGAGCAGCAGCAGCTCCTCTCTCCGACGCTCGCGCCAGGCCACGGCCAGAGCGACGAGCGCGAGCGGGACGAAGACACCGAAGTTCAGCAGCAGGGAGACGATCGGGCCCCCGGGCCCGGAGAGCCACCCCGGCTGCCAGCCGATGAGGGAGGCGACGCCGAAGCCGCCCGTCACCTCCCACACCGAGAAGGCGGCCGGCGCGAGGGCCCAGAGAAGCGGTCCTGATGCCCGGCGGACGGCGCCGGCTCCGACGGCCCAGACCGCGATCACGACCGAGACGAGGAGGAACGTATGGAGGTGGATCATCGGCAGGGCGCCCCAGAGCAGCCCCGCCACCCACTTCGGGAGGCCGCGGCCGCGGCGGAGCAGCCTCTCTCGCTCGCTCCAGAGCACGAGCAGGCCCGCGGGCAGGCCGAGGAGGAGACCGCGCTGCGGCACGAAGAGGGCAAGGAAGAGGTTCTTCCAGGCGAGCGTCGCCTGGTAGTCCTCGAGGCGGGCCGTCCAGAGGAGCTCGAAGCCCGCGAGCCCCCCTGAGAAGAGGAACCCGGCCACGGCGAGGGCGCGGGCCCAGCGGTGGAGGGCGAGGGCGGCGAGGGCCGAGCACCCGAGTCCGAAGGCCGGAAGGAGGAGCCGGAGCGGCGCCCCGAGCTGCACGAGGGCCGCGGTCAGGAGGTCGACCCCCAACGGGTAGCGCAGACGCTCCCCGGTCAGGATCGGGTTCTCGGGCCAGAAGGGCGCCCCTCCGGCCAGGAACTGCACATAGGTCCAATGCAGCGGCAGGTCTCCCAAGTTGTACGGCAGCGGCGTGAGGAGCGCTCCATCGCGCTCGAAGACGATCCGCCCGAAGTGGCACCAAGCGGCGGCAGCAAAGGCGGCCAGCGCCGCGACGTCGAGTGTCGACCAGCGACCCTCCCCGTCGGCGGTATGTGCGCTCGACCGCGCTGCGGCGATGCCGATCCCGATCCCCACCGTGACGCCGGCCAGCGACACGAGTGGGGCGAGGGTCCCGAGCGTCAGGCCGCCCAGCGCCAGGCCCAGAATCGCCGCGGAGGCACCCCCCGTCGTGCTCACGAGCCACGGTCCCGGCCGGAACTCCAGCCTCACCGCTCGTCCACCACTTTTCCGCAGCTCCCCAACAGCGGCACCGTTCGCCTTCCACAGGATCCGCTCACTTTCCCACGGCTGCCGAACAGCTTTTCCTCAGCCTCGTGACCGCTTTTCCACGGTCGAGCGGCGGTTTTCCACCGTGTCCGGGCCGTTCTCCACACGAGACCCGCAGCCCGGGTGCCAAGATCGACAGGCGTTCCACACGTCATCCGCACGGAATCCACAAGGCCTCGTGGAGAGCGCGGGTCAGGATCGCGCCAGCTCCGACGCCGCGGGCAGCCCGGGAAGACCGGTGGCGGTCAGGGCGGCTCGGATGACCGCCCGCGCGACCGCCTCCGCCGCCAGCGTCCCCACGACCACGTCCGGCGATTCGAGCCGTTTCTCACCCGTGGACAGGGCGAAGAGCGTGTCGCCGTCCCAGGCGCTGTGGACGGGCTGGATCGCGCGCGCGAGGCCGTCGTGGGCCATCTGCGCGACCTTTGTCGCCTGCGACTTGCCCAGCTCGACGTTCGTCGCCACGACGCCGATCGACGTGCTCTCGCCCCAGAGAGGGCGTCCGGGCGCGTGGCCGTCGAGCAGCGCCCGCGTGGCTCCACGCAGCCCTTTGCCGTCCGCGGTGCGCACCCCCGCCAGAGGCTTCCCGCTCGCCGGATCCACGACGTCGCCCCAGGCGTTCACCGCCACGAGCGCCGCGACCACGACTCCGTCCGGGAGACGAACTGCGGCCGTGCCGAGCCCGCTCTTCATCGCGCTCTGCGGGCCGAAGAGCTTGCCCACCGTCGCCCCCGCCCCTGCGCCGACGCACCCCTCGGCGACCGGTCCCCCGGAGGCGGACCGCGCCGCCTCGTACCCCGCCGCGGCATCGGGGCGTATGCGCCAGTCGCCGAGGGTCAGATCGAAGAGGATCGCCGCGGGCACGATCGGCACCCGGCCGACGCCGACGGGCACGCCGACCCCGCGCTCCTCCAGAAACCGCACGACCCCGCTCGCCGCATCGAGGCCGAACGCGCTGCCGCCCGCGAGCACGATCGCGTGCACGACCTGGACGGCGCTCACCGGATCCAGAAGATCCGTCTCCCGGGTGCCGGGTGACCCGCCGCGGACGTCCACCCCGCACACGGCGCCATCCCCGGCGAGGACGACCGTGCAGCCGGTCGGCCGCCGCTGGTCGGTGAAGTGTCCCACCCGGATCCCGGGCACGTCGGTGAGCCCACCCGCCGTCGCCGCGGCCCCGCTGCCTGCGGCGCCCCCGCCCGGCGCCCAGGGGCCGGAAAGCCCTGCGGCCAGGACCAGCGAGAACCCTCGTCGGTCGATCTCGCTCATCGCCCTCCCCGAAAGGGATGGTACCACCGGCGATTCCCACCCATGGTTGCCGGGTGCGTGACCGAACGCCCGGACTCGTTCACAATTGGGGCGTCCATGCAGGAGGAAGGGGTTCGAACATGAATGCTCGACGGACGCTGCTGGCCGTGGCCGCGACCGCCAGTCTGCTGCCCGGCTCCGCGGAGGCGCAGGACATCATCATGGGCCGGTGGTCGATCCTGCTCCAGGGTGGGACCGACCTGGAGCTCTCAGGAGACGTGATGACAGACGGGAGTGGACCGCTGCTCGGGCGGCCGGCGACGGTCCAGGCGACGAGCTTCGAGGAGGCTTACGATCCGTCCGTCCGCGGTCAGGTCATCCTCGGCTACGGCGTCTCCCCCCACAGCGAGATACTGATGCGCGGCACCTACTACAAGATGACGTCCAACCAGTTCCAGCCGGGGACGGTCGGCGGCGCCCCGTTCCTCGCCGAGCTGTCGACCTACAAGGAATGGGGCATCGAGCTCGGGTACCGGCGATACCTCTCCGTCCAGGGCTCCGTGAAGCCCTATCTCGCGCTGTCCGGCGGCATGCGTGTTCTCGAGCTGACGTCGGCCGATTTCGAGGTCCCCGAGTTCGAGATCGCCCTCATCGATTATCCGTACTGGAACGGCTCTCGCATGGGTGTCTTCGGCGCCGAGCTCGGCTTCCTCTACAACACCAAAGGCCGCGTCCTCCTCGGGCTCGAAGTGGGGATCCGCTACCAGACGAAGCCGAGCCGCAGCCCCCTGCCCTTCCCCTTCGAGGACAGCGATCTCGAGAACATCAACGCGACCGGCAGTCGCTGGTCGGTACCCTTGCTCGTCAGTCTCGGCTATCGCTTCTAGGGCCGATCCCGGGTTGGGCCGGGGCGCCACCACGCGGTCGCGAACGCGGCGAGGGCGAAAAGAATCCCCAAGAGGGGGGGCAGCCATCGCCCGGCGGTGGTCCCCCCCATGACCGCGTGTCCGAGGGCGGTCCCGAAAGCCGAGAGCACGACCGCCGCGCGCGCATGGAGGGCCCGCGGGGTCGAGGACACCAACCCCACGACCAAGGGCACGAAGAGCGCAGCCGTCATGACCCCGTAGAACAGCAGGAGGGCCGAGACAACGGAGGGCAGAACCAGCGCGAGGGCCACCCCGAGGCCGCCCCCGACGAGGGCCCCGCGTCGGCCGATACGGAGGAGCTCGGCGTCCGTGGCCTGGGGACGGAGCAGCGCCTGGTAGAGATCCCGGCCGAGTGACGTCGCGAGCATGAACAGCACGGCGTCCGCGGTCGAGATCTCGGCGGCGAAGAGCGCGGCGAGCGCCAGCCCGCCGAGCCAGGGTGGGAGCACATCCACGGTGAGTCTCGGGAGCGCCAGCTCGGCGTTCGGGAGATCGGGCGCCAGCGTCCGCATGGCCATCCCGAGCGTCGCCGGGATGAAGGCGAAAAGGGCGAGTACCGCCGCGTTGGCCAGCACCGCCGCGCGCGCCGCCCCCGGCGTGCGGGCCCCGAAGGTCTTCTGCACCAGCCCCGGGGAGACCACGAAGGACGGGGCGAGCACCAAGGTCAAACCGAGGATCCCCGCCACACCCATCCCGGCGAAGCCGCCGTATGCGGGGGCGGCCTCGGCCCCGGCGGCGAAGCGCAGTCCCTCCCAGCCCCCGGCGGCGGACCACGCGTAGGGCAGGGCGAGCGTGAAGCCCAGCAGCAGCGTGACGAGCTGAAACAGGTTGACCCACGCCGCGGCCAGCAGGCCCCCACCGGTGAAGTAGGCCAGCAGGACGAGACCGCCCAGGAGCACTCCGGACGAGCGCGGCAGCCCCACGATCGCCTGGAAGGCCCAGGCCATGGC
>Ga0209342_10003786_pt1 | contig 15863 bp, 14 predicted proteins | sample RifCSP16_2_FD_184023 | JGI IMG/M metagenome (GOLD analysis project Ga0209342, IMG submission 184023) | Soil microbial communities from Rifle, Colorado - Rifle CSP2_sed 16_2 (SPAdes) (version 2) | ecosystem: Environmental > Terrestrial > Deep subsurface > Rock core/Sediment | place: Rifle... | reverse complement strand
AAATCGAGAAACGGAACCGGTTTCACTGCGTCGTGCATGCGGCGATCCTCTCCTTCACAAGCAGGGCCACGCGCAGGGCCTCGAGCCCCACGCGACCGTTGACGAGCGGCGGCGCGCCGGTGCGCACCGAGCGGACGAAATGCTCGAGCTCAGTGTCGAGCGGCGGGTGCGGCTCGATCGAAAGACTCTCGCTCACGATCTTGGGCCACTTGCCGCCGTCCTCGTCCGGCGCGGCGCGTGCGATCTCGAGCTTTTGCTCCATGTAATCGAGCCCGTAGTAATGCGCGTCGCCGAAAATGCGGATGCGCCGCAATTTCTTGTTCGACACGCGGCTGGCGGTGACGTTGGCGACCGCGCCGTTGTCGAACTCGATGCGCGCGTTGGCGATGTCCACGTGGTCGGTGAGCACCGCAAGCCCGGTCGCGGCGATGCTCTTGATAGGCTGCTTGACGAGCGACAGCACGATATCGATGTCGTGGATCATGAGGTCGGTGACGACATCGACGTCGGTCGCGCGCGCCACGAACGGACCGATGCGGTGCACCTCGATGAAGCGCGGATGCGGCGCGTGGGCGGCGAGCGCCATGACGCCGGCGTTGAAGCGCTCGAGATGCCCGACCTGGAAGATGACGCCCGCGCGCTCCGCGTGCTCCACCACCGCGAGCGCCTCCGCGTAGCTCGGCGCAATCGGCTTCTCCATGAGCATGTGCACGCCGCGCTCGAGATAGGGCCGCGCCACCTCGGCGTGGTACACCGTGGGGACGACGACGCTCACGGCGTCGACCTTGCCGAGCAGCGCGCCGGGATCGGTGTAGGCGGCGCAGTCGTGCTGCGCGGCCACATCGGCGGCCGCGGCTGCGTCGATATCCGCCACCCCCACCAGCTCCACATCCGGCATGGCCGCGTAGATGCGCGCGTGAAAGCGGCCGAGGTAACCGACGCCGATGACGCCGACGCGCAGCCTGCCAGCGACGGTCTGGGGGGTGGGAGTCATGTTATTGACCCGGCATGATGGTATCTGAGAGAAGGCAATCCGGTTGTGGCCCTTATGACATCGGTTACGGTACGGACATGCCGGGTCAATAACGAAAATCTTATGAGTTTTCGATTATTGCGGCGGCATCGAGGCTTCGACGCCGTGCCGGCGTGGTTTCAGGTTTCCTCGACATGTTTAAGGGATTCGTGCCGTCGCAATAATCGGTCAACGGTGCGCCCTGGGCTCGCCGAGCCGCGGCCGCGGCGGTTCGGCGACGCAAATTATACACGCAAAACCGCGGTCCGACGAAGCCCGCGGGGCGTCAGCGGCGCAACTGCCAGGCCTGCGACTCGACAAACACGCGGTACAGCGCCGGGTCGATCTTGCCGGCCGCGGCCTCGGCCGTGAGGATATCGAGCGCCGCGTCTTCGGGCAGGCCGCGCTTGTACGGGCGGTCGCCCGCGGTGAGCGCGTCGTAGATGTCGGCGATGGTCATGATCCGCGACTGCGCCGGGATGCGCTCGGCCGTGAGCCGGCGGGGGTAGCCGCTGCCGTCGAGCTTCTCGTGGTGGGCGTAGGCGATGTCCGGGAGGCTCGCGAGATTGCGGGTCCAGGGGATGAGGCTCAAGAACGCGTAGGTGTGGGAGACATGCGACTCGATCTCGGCGCGCTCCTCGGCGTTCAGGCTCCCCTTCGACAACATCAGATCGGCGAATTCGAACTGCTCGATCAGCGCCGCCCGTTCGCCGTCTTCGCCCGGGAAGCGGTACGCGAGCACGGCATCGAGCTCGGCCGATACCTTTTCGGACGCGACCGTGGGCTCGTTCGCCGTCTGCACCACGCGCAGAAACTCATCGAGCCGCGCCCGATCCGCCGCGAGCGCGCGCTCGACCTCGATCCGGCGCGCGCCGAACTCCTCGGGGCTCCACCGCTCCTCGCGCAGCGCGAGCAGCCGCCGGAAGGTATCGCGCTCGATGCAGGCGCGGGCGTAGCGGAAACGGTTTCTCAGGAGCTCGAGCTGGTGCGGGTGCAGCTTCTTCGCCTTCACCAGCACATGCTCGCGCACGCCGACCTTTCCGAAATCGTGCAGCAGCGCCGCGTAGCGCAGCTCGCGCATCTGCTCGCGGTTGAAGCGGACATCGCGCAGGCCGTCTCGGTCCGCGCGGTCCACGGCGACCGCCAGACGCTCCGAGTACTCCGCGACCCGGAAGGAATGGCCCGCGGTGGTCGGGTCGCGCGCCTCGATCGCCTGCACCGAGGCCTTGATGAAGCCCTCGAACAGGCGCTCGATGTCGGCGTAGAGCATGCTGTTCTCGAGTGCCACGCCGGCCTGGCCGGCGAGCGCGGCCGCGATCGCGCCGTCGTGGATATCGAACGGCAGCACCTGCTGCTCGAAATCCGCCGCGGCGCGGAGCAACTGCTGCGGGTCGCGTTTGCGGTTGATGAGCTGCAAGACGCCCACCACCTCGTCGGCCTTGTTCTTGAGCGGCACGGTGAGCAGCGATCGGGTGCGGTAGCCGAGCGCGCGATCCGAGGCCGGATTGAAACGGTACGGAACCGAGTCCGGGATCGCGTAGGCGTCGTCCAGCACGACCGCGTCCCCCGCGCGCGCGACGTACCCGGCGATGCTGTCCTCACCCACGGGCGTCTTCTGCGGGCTTGCCATCGCCGCCACCGAGGCGTTCTGCCACAGCCGGAAATAGAGCACCCCGTCGCGGTCGCGGGTGTAGATGGAAGCGCCGTCGGCATTCGTGAGATGGCGCGCATGCGTGAGGATGAGCCCGAGCAGCGTGTCGAGGTCCTTCTCGGAGGCGAGCGCGCGCCCGATCTCCAGCACGCGCGCGAGCATCTGCGCGGCGCGCCCCTCGTGGGTTTGCGCGATGCGCGTGAGCGCCGATCTGAGCGTGACGTAGACCGTCTCGCCCGGGCAACTTCGGTCAAGCGCGCCGACGACCTGCGGGTGATCGAGGAGCGCGCGGTCGGGGGCACTCCCGTCGCACCAGACCACCGCGACGAATTCCGCGCCGCCTTCGTCCGCGGGCCGCGCCGCGAGCGCCCGCCGCACCGCTTCCGGCGGGGCGACGAGCACCGCGCAGGACAGCTCGCCCGCCACCTCATCGAGCGTGCGGAAGCGCCGCACGGCCGCGCAGCCCGCGAGCGGCACCAGGGCCGCTTCCGCGATCGCGGCGCCCTCCGCGATGAGAAGTCGTGGGTGTGCCTCAGACATGAGCTCGATGTACCGAACGTATCGTCATCTTGAACAACCGCATTGTAGGATAAACTATAGGCCATGACATCGGCGCAGGCACAGAGCGTCCTCATCACCGGCTGCTCCTCCGGCATCGGCCGCTGCTCGGCGCTCGGCCTCAAGGCGCGCGGCTATCGGGTGTTCGCCACGGCGCGCAAGCCCGCGGACGTGGCCGCGCTCGCCGCACTCGGCCTCGAAAGCCTGGCGCTCGATCTCGACTCCTCCGACTCCATCCGCGGCGCGGTCGCGGAGGTTCAGGCGCGCACCGGCGGGCGGCTCTACGCACTCGTGAACAACGGCGCCTATGGCCTGCCCGGGGCGGTGGAAGACCTCTCGCGGGATGCGCTGCGCGCGCAGTTCGAGACCAACGTCTTCGGCACGCAGGAGCTGACGAACCTCGTGCTGCCGGCGATGCGCGCGCAAGGCGCGGGCCGGATCGTGCAGGTAAGCTCGCTCCTCGGCATCGTCTGCCTCGCCTACCGCGGGGCGTACAACGCGAGCAAGTTCGCGCTCGAGGCGCTCTCGGACACCATGCGCCTCGAGCTGCGCGGCACGAACATCCACATCGTCCTCATCGAACCCGGCCCGATCGCCACCCGCTTTCGTGACAACGCCTACGCCGCGTACAAACGCTGGATCGACAAGGAACAGAGCGCCCACCGCGAATACTACGCGCGCGTGGAGCGGCGCCTGGGCGGGGACAAGCCCCTGCCCTTCACGCTCCCACCCGAGGCGGTGTTAAGGAAGGTGATTCGGGCGCTCGAGGTAAGGCGGCCGAAGCTGCGCTATCCCGTGACGGCGCCCGCGCACCTGTTCACCGCGCTGCGGCGCATGCTTCCCGGCCGCGCGCTCGACGCCGTCGCGGCGACCGTGAGCGGCAGCGGACAGCGCTGAAGCCACCCCGGGGACCGGGCGGCTCGCTCCGCGCCGGCGCGGGATCGAAGCCTTGATGCCGCCACAATAATCGGGAACTCATATGATTTTCGTTATTGACCCGGAACATCCGTGCCGTTACCGACGCCACAGGAGGCACATCCGGCCGGCCTTCGTTCAAGTACAATCGTGCCGGGTCAATATCGCAGGGGGTGACGCATGACTCCGATACATCCCGGTCGCATCCTGATGCGCGAACTCAAGGCGCGCGAACTCTCCGCGAACCGACTCGCGCTGGCGTTACGCGTGCCTTCGGGTCGCATCACCGCCATTCTCAACGGCCAGCGCGGCATCACGGCGGATACCGCATTGCGCCTGGCGCGATTCTTCGCCACGAGTGCGCAGTTCTGGATGAACCTCCAGACGCGATACGATCTTGCCGTTGCCGAAAGGGAGCAAGGCGCCGAGATCGCTTCGCAGGTCCCGCGCGCGGCCGGCGGGTGAATCCTATTCGCCGATCCGACCTTGAATAGGATTTCTTCTTTAATCTATCCGCCCTGCGTTCATCTGCGGTTCCAGCTTCTAATCTAAAACATGCGACACGAGCCCGTCGGCGAGCTTGGGCTCGAACCAGGTCGATTTGGGCGGCATCACCTGGCCGGCGTCGGCCACGGCCATCATCTCGGCGATCGAGGTGGGAAACATCGAGAACGCGACGGCCATCTCGCCCGAATCCACGCGCCGCTCCAATTCCTTCAGACCGCGGATACCGCCGACGAAGTCAATGCGCTTGTCGCGCCGCGGGTCGCCGATCCCGAGGATGGGCGCGAGCAGATTGTCCTGAAGTAAACTCACGTCGAGGCGTTTCACCGGATCGTTCGCAGGGACGCGCTCGGGCTTGATGCTGAGCCGATACCACCGGCCCGCGAGATGCATCCCGAACTCGCCCACCCCACTCGGCCTCACCGCTGCGGTCTCCGGCTTCAGTGTAAACACGGATTCTAGTTTTTTCAGGAACTCCTCGGGCGCAAGGCCGTGCAAATCCTTCACCAAGCGGTTGTAGTCGAGGATCTGCATCTGGTTGTCGGGGAAGATCACGGCGAGAAAATAATTATAGGATTCCAGGCCGGTGTGCCGCGGGTTCGCCGCCCGGCGCGTGGCCGCTACGCGCGCCGCCGCGGCCGAGCGGTGGTGGCCGTCGGCGATGTAGAGCCGGGGCATGGCGTCGAACGCGCGGGTGATGACTTCGATCTGCCCGCGGTCGCGCACGGCCCAGAGCTCGTGACGCACGCGGTCATCGGCGGTAACGTCCACCTCGGGCGCGGTGGCGGCGATCTTCGCCGCCAGATCGTCCACGGTGCGTTCGTGCCGGTATGTCAGAAATACCGGACCGGTCTGGGCGTTGAGCGCCTCGATCTGGCGCACGCGGTCGTCCTCCTTGTCGGGGCGCGTGAACTCGTGCTTGCGGATGCGGTTGGCCTCGTAGTCCGGCACCGAGGCCGCGGCCACGATGCCGACCTGGCTGTGCGTCCCCATCGTGAGGCGATAGATATAGTAATAAGGCTCGGGGTCGCGCCGCAGCACGCCCGCGCTCAGCATCTTGTCGAAGTTCTCCTTGCCCTTGGCGTAGACCGCGGCGCTGTAGGGGTCGGTGTTCGGCGGCAGGTCGATCTCGGGCTTGGAGATATGCAGAAAACTTAAGAGCCTGCCCGATGCGCGGGCGCGCGCCTCTTCGGTATTGAGCACGTCATAGGGCGGTGCGATCACCTCGGCGGCGCGCTGCGGGGCCGGCCGCAGGCCGGGAAAGGGTCGAATCAAGTTCATGTTGCTCCGTAATAAATGTGCTGCAAAAAGGTCGTTTCCCTTACCCCATTCCTGCCGAAATGGAGACTCTCACCAACTTCCCCTCTCCCTCCGGGAGGTGGGGCGGAAACAGGGAAAGGTCCGGTGGACCTTTTCCCCGCCGAACGGGCGCAGACGATTTTTCTGCGCCCCGGCGGGAACAAAGGGTGAGGGAAGTCGGCCCTCATCCCCATCCCTTCTCCCGCAGGGAGAAGGTTCCCTCACCCCGACCCCTCTCCCGCAAGCGGGAGAGGGGAGTTTCGTAATATCGGAGCCGAGGCGCGCTTGCGCGCGTCCTCGTTTACTCGGGCGCGTATTCAAAACTACTTGCCACCCGAGGTCAAACCGGTTTTTACTTAAGGCATGCTGCGGGAACAGGACAGCGGGCGCGCCGATCCGATCGCCTCCGTGCTCGGGTTTTTCCGCGCGCTCGAACGCGCGCTGGGGGACCTCGAGGCAAGCGGCGCGGCGCGCGCCGCCGCGACGCGGGTCTTCGACGTGGAGGCGCCGGGCTACCGCGACGACCTGGAACAGGCCCTGTTTCCGCTGCTCAAGCGGCGGTTGCGCGGTTCTCCCGACGATGCACCGGGACGTGCGCGTGCCGCGATCGGCGGGATGCCGGGCGCGACCGACGAGAACGAGGACGCGCTGCGACAGGAGCTTCTCCTGCTCGAAGGCGGTTTGCAGCGGCTCGAAGACGCCTGGCGGCGACTCAGGCCGCGGCTCTCCCGGGCGAGCGCCGCGGAGACTGCGGACTTCGCCGAAGGCTGGCGCGAACACATGGAGCGGATGGAGCACCGCATCCTGCCGCAGCTTCATGCGCGCCTCGCGCGCTGCGATCTCGAGGCGCTCGCCGAGGCCATGGCGCGGCATCGCGGGCGCGCGTGGGAATCCCTCGCCGAAGACGCAGCCGGTCGATAGACCCGCCGCGACGCCTTGGCGCGCGGCGGTCGGACCGGTATCATCCGCGCCGCCCGCAACCACCCCGAACGATCGCGCCATGCCCCTGCCTCCCTGCCGTCAATACCTGCCCCCGGAGTGGGCGCCGCAAAGCGGCGTGATGCTCACCTGGCCGCATGCGCACGGCGATTGGGCGACGCGCCTGAAAGAGGTCGAACCCGTATTCGTCGAGATCGCGCGCGAGGTGAGCCGGCGCGAGCGGGTGCTCATCTCCTGCTTCGATGCAAAGCACCGCGAGCATGTGGCGAACCTCCTCGCCCGGGGCGGCGTGAACCGGGACCGGGCGATGCTGCGCCTCGCGCCCTCGAACGACACCTGGGCGCGCGACCACGGGCCGATTACGGTCGTGTGCCAGAACGAGTCCCTGCTGCTCGACTTCGGCTTTAACGGCTGGGGCGGGAAATTCGGCTACGCCCTCGATAACGAGATCACGCGCCGGCTCTACGACGCCGACAGCTTCGGCGACACGCCGCTTCAGACCGTGGACCTCATCCTCGAAGGCGGGTCGATCGAGGTCGACGGCTCGGGCACGCTGCTCACCACGACGCGCTGCCTGCTCGCGCCGACGCGCAACCCCGGGCTCACGCAGGAGCGGATCGAGGCGCGTTTGCGGGAGTTGCTCGGCTTGAACCGTATCCTCTGGCTCCGGCACGGCTATCTCGCGGGCGACGACACCGACAGCCACATCGACACGCTCGCGCGCTTCTGCGACGCGCGCACGATCGCCTACGTGGCCTGCGATGACTCGACGGACGAGCACTACGCGGAGCTTAAGGCGATGGAGGAAGAGCTGAAAACCTTCCGCGCCGCCGACGGCTCGGCCTACCGCCTCGTGCCCCTGCCCTGGCCGCGCGCCAAGCACGACGAGGACGGAAACCGCCTGCCCGTGACCTACGCGAATTTCCTCATCGTGAACGGCGCGGTGCTCGCGCCGACCTACCGCGATCCCGCCGACGCGCGGGCGCTCGCAACGCTCAAAGAATGTTTTCCGGATCGCGAGGTCGTCGCGATCGATTGCCTGCCGCTTGTTTACCAATATGGCAGCCTGCATTGCGTGACGATGCAGCTTCCGGAAGGGGTCTTGGGTCGTCAGTCGTAAGTCGTCAATCGTAAGTCTGGAGGACTGAGGACTGAGGGCGAATCACGAATCACCGCCCCGCAAGCGCGGCGCCGCGTGCTACCATTGCGCCATGACGGCAACGCTCAAGATCGGTCTCGTGCAGCAGGCCTGCTCCGACGACCGCGCGCAGAACATCGAGACCTCGCTCGCCGGGGTGCGCGAGGCGGCAAAACAAGGCGCGCAACTCGTGCTGCTCCCGGAGCTGCATGCCGGACCGTATTTCTGCCAGGTCGAGGACACGGGGAATTTCGACCGGGCGGAGCCGATCCTGGGACCGACCACCGAGGCGCTCGGGCGCCTCGCCAAGGAGCTCGAAATCGTGATCGTGGGTTCGATCTTCGAGCGCCGCGCGAGCGGCCTCTACCACAACACCGCGGTCGTGCTCGAGCGCAACGGCCGGCTCGCGGGCATCTACCGCAAGATGCACATCCCGGACGACCCGGGCTACTACGAAAAGTTCTATTTCACGCCGGGCGATCTCGGCTTTGCGCCGATCCAGACCTCGGTCGGCGTGCTCGGCGTGCTCGTCTGTTGGGATCAGTGGTACCCGGAAGCCGCGCGCCTCATGGCGCTCAACGGCGCCGAGGTCCTGCTCTACCCCACCGCCATCGGCTGGGACCCGCGCGACGAGGAGTCCGAAACGGCGCGCCAGCGCGAGGCCTGGCTCACGATCCAGCGCGCGCACGCGATCGCCAACGGGCTACCCGTCGTCGCCTGCAACCGCGTGGGGCTCGAGCCCGACCCGAGCGGGCAATCCCGCGGCATCCGGTTCTGGGGCTCGAGCTTCGTCGCCGGCCCCCAGGGCGAGCTGCTCGCGCAGGCCGCAACCGACAAACCCGAAGTGCTGATCGCCGAGACAAACCGCAAACGCTCCGAAGACGTGCGCCGCATCTGGCCGTTCCTGCGCGACCGGCGCATCGACGCGTATCAGGATCTGCTCAAGCGTTACGGAAAATAACTCTTCACCACAGAGGGCACAGAGAACACAGAGAAAAGCGAAATGGACAGGATTTACAAGATTAAACCTGGGGAAAAAATCAGTTCGAACCGCCACGACACCAAGAGCGTCAGACAGGGACGGGATTTTCAAGAATGGGAGGCATCACCCATCCGGTGAGATAACCATTCACCGAACATTCTCGTTGTCGCCCGGTGCCCTTGGCGATTCAAATGCGGTTTTTAACTTGAATCTTTTCTCTGTGCCCTCTGTGTTCTCTGTGGTGAAAGCAATCATTATGTCCAAACCCATTTTGGTCCGCTCCGCCGCCGAGCTGCTGGAAACCATCCTGACCGGCAAGCTGCCGGCGGACGCCCAGATGGAAAAGTATTTCCGCGCGCATCCGCAGATGGGCGTGCGCGACCGCGGCTTTGTGGCGGAAACGGTATACGGCTGCCTGCGCGCGAAGCGCGTGCTCGCGCACATCGCCGGGACGGAAGATCCCGCGGCGCTCGTGGCGGCGCAGCTCCTCACCGAGGGCTACAGCGCGCGCGCCCTGGAGCAGGCGGGCTTCCGGGGCGATGCGCGCGCGGCCGCCGAGCGCGCCCGCACGCTCGATCGAGGCACGCTGCCCTTCGCGGTGCGCGCCAACCTGCCTGACTGGCTCGCCGAAAAGTTGCTGGCGCAGTTCGGCGAGACCGAGGCGACCGCGCTCGCCACGGCGCTCAATCAACCCGCGCCCGTGGATCTGCGCGTGAATACCCTCAAGGCCAAACGCGAGGAGGTGCAGGCGCGCCTGGCCTCAGAGGACTTGCCGGCCGAGTTGACGCCCCATTCGCCGGCCGGGCTGCGCCGCCGCAGCCGCACACCGCTCTTCCGTACCGAATGCTTCAAAGAAGGGTTGTTCGAGGTGCAGGACGAGGGCAGCCAACTGCTCTCCTACCTGGTCGAGCCGAAGCGTCATGAGATGGTCGTGGATTTTTGCGCCGGGGCGGGCGGCAAGACCCTGCATCTCGGGGCGCTCATGGCCAATACCGGAACGCTCTATGCCTTCGACGTTTCCGCCAAGCGGCTCGAGCGCCTCAAGCCGCGCCTCAAGCGCGCCGGGCTCAACAACGTGCGCACGGTCGCGATCCGGCACGAGCGCGACGAGCGCGTGCAGCGGCTCCACGGCAAAATCGACCGCGTGCTGGTGGATGCGCCGTGCTCCGGCACCGGGACGCTCAGGCGCAATCCGGACATCAAGTGGCGCGCGATGGATCTCGCGGAGCTCGTCGCCGCGCAGAAGAACATCCTCGCCGCGGCCGCGGCGCTGGTGAAGCCGGGTGGGCGACTGGTCTACGCCACGTGCAGCCTGTTACACGAGGAGAACGAGGCGATCGTCGAGGATTTTCTGGCGCGGCATCCGGAGTTCTCGCCGGTGCCGGCGGTGGAGATTCTGGCGCGGAGACACATTGCGATTCCCCCACCCCATCCCTCCCCCGCAAGGGGGGAGGGGGAGTCGGAAGACAAGGCGCTCAGATTATTTCCGAACCGCCACGGCACCGACGGCTTCTACGCCTGCGCGTTTGCGCGCGCTACCTGACCGCGCAGCGGCTAGACTTGGGGCCGGGAAACCGACAACGGAGCGCCCATGATCCTCGCCATGATCTTCAGCACCGTGCTGGTGCTGGTAACCGTACTGTTCCACTACGAAACCTTGTGACTCACCTGGGCGCAACTGCCGCGCCTTTACCTGCCGCCGCGCCAACGCATCCTGGTCGTGATCGTGGCGCTGTTTGCGGCGCACACGATCGAGGTCTGGCTGCACGCGCTCGCCTACTTCATGCTCGCCGATCACCTCGGCATCGGCACCTTCGGCGGCAAGTTCGCGGGCCGGTTCGAGGACTACCTCTATTTCTCCATCCTCACCTACACCTCGCTCGGCTTCGGTGACGTCTACCCGCTCGGCGGGATACGGCTGTTGGCGGGGGTGGAAACCCTCACCGGGCTTGTGATGATCGCCTGGTCGGCGTCGTTCACGTATCTGACCATGGAGAAGTTCTGGCCGCTGCACCGCCGTCCGCGCGCGAGGACCGGCACGCCGCGGCCGCGCCGCGCGTAGGCCGACGCGGCTACTTCCGATCCAGGATGCGCAGCAGCGCCGCGATGACGACCGGGTCGAACTGCTTGCCCGCGCCCGCGTCGAGCACCGAGCGCACCTCCGGCGGCGTGAGCGCCCGCCGCTGGGGGCGTTCCTCGACCATCGCGCAGTAGGCGTCGGCCACGGCGAGGATGCGCGCGAGCGGCGGGATCTCCTCGCCCTTGAGTCCGTAGGGATAGCCCCGGCCGTCGTAGCGTTCGTGATGGTGGCGCACCGCCGGAACCGCCTCGCGCAGCGCGGGCACGTGTTTGAGGATTTCCGCGGTCCGCGTCTGGTGCTGTTCGATCGTGCTCCGCTCCTCCTCCGTGAACGGTCCGGGCTTGTTGAGCACGGACTCCGGCACCGCGATGATGCCCACATCGTGCAGCAGGCCGGCGAACTTCAGCGTCTCCATATCCCGCGCCGAGAGCCTCAGCTCCTCGCCGAGCCGCAGGGCGTAGCGCTCCACCCCGTGCGAATGCGAGCGCAGGTGCGCCGCCTTCATGTCCACCGCCGTGGCGATCGCGCGGGCGTTCTCCAGACTCTGGTTGAGAAGCTCCGCGATGCGCTGCGGATTCCGCTCCAGCTCCACGCGCAGCATGTCCTCGTAGGCCACCACGCGGTCGCGGCCGGATTGCTTGGCGCTGTACAGGGCCTGGTCCACGCGCTCGATGAGCCGCGCGGTGCTCTCGGCGCAGTTCGGATAGCACGCCACGCCGATGCTGACGGTGGTCCTGATCCGCGCGCCGTCCGGCAACGCGAACGCAGTGCTCGCCACGGCGCGCCGGATGCGCTCGGCCACGAGCTTCGCGTCCATGCTGTCGTTCCCCGGCAGGATCTGCATGAACTCCTCCCCGCCGATACGCGCCGCGAGGTCGATGTCGCGCGCCTCGCTCAGGAACAGGCGCCCGAGCTCCTTGAGCACCGCGTCTCCGGAGGGATGGCCGTGGGTGTCGTTGATGCGCTTGAAGTGATCGATGTCGATCAGCAGCAGCGCGAACGGTGCGTCCGTGCGCCGGGAGCGCTTCATCTCTTCATCGAGACGCTGCTCGAACTTGCGCCGGTTGTAGAGCCCGGTGAGGGCGTCGGTCTCGGCGAGGCTCAGGGCATGCTCCTGCAACTGCACGTTCTCGATCGCCCCGGCGACCAGATGGGTGAAGGTGGCGAGAATGTCGATCTCGTCCTTCTCGAACGCGTCGCGATCCGACAGATAAAAGCACATCGCGCCGAGGTCGTTGGCGTGACTGCTGAGCGGCAGGCACAGGCGGCAACGCAGACCCTGGGCGCGCTCGGCCGCGCTCAAGACCTGGGCGCCGCCGTGCGCGTTGGCCTGAATATAATGACCGCTGGCGAACGCCTCGGCGATCGCATCGCCCGGCTGCGCGTCGGCCTCGGGGGCGAGCGCCTGCGACAGCCCGCGGCAGTGCAGCTCCTGGGGGCGCTTTTCCCCCGCGTCATGCAGCGCGAGGCAGGCCGCTTTCCCGCCGACCAGATGGATGCCGCGGTCGAGCGCCTCATCGAGCACCTCCCGGCGGTTCGCCGACATGGCGAATGCGATCGCGGCCTGGTTGAGCGCGCGCAGGCGCGCATCCTTCTGCCCCAGCGCCACGGCCATGCGATTGAACGTGGCGGCAAGCTCCCCGACCTCGTCGCGGGTGGCGATCGCGACACGCTGGTCGTACGTACCGCCCGCGATCGCGTGGGTCGAATCGATCAGGCGGCGCAGCGGCCGGATCACGGTCGTGCGGACCACGAGCGTGCCGGCGACGAACAGCAGCAGCGTGAGGGCCAGCACCACGCTCTGCACCACCGCCAGCGTTCGGGTGTCCTCCCGGAGGTGACGCTCGAGGGCCGCCACGAACTCGTCCAGGTGCCCGATCTTCTCCAACGCGAGCGTCCGATAACGCGCGAGCGCGGCGCGCGCGGCCGGCGGACTCGCGGCCGGATCGACGGCGGAAAGCAGCGGCTTGAGCCCCCGCTCCCAGTCGGCGCGCGTGCCGCGGCGCAGGTCATCGAGCGCGCGATAACGGGTCGCGCGGCCTGCGGCGGATTCGTCGTAGCGCGCGAAATAGGCGTCGCTCGCGGCGATCGCCTCGTCGAACCGCTTGCGCTGCTCGGGGCGCCAGGCGCCGGCGGCGACCGCCTCCTGGGCGAGGCTCGCGAGCAGCAGCGTGCGCATGCGCTGGCGACCCGCCTCGTTGATGAAGGCGCCCTCCTCGCCTGCATGCAGCACGCCGAAGACGCCCGCGCCGAGCTGGGCCGCCTGCAGGATCAGGAAGCCGGCGAGCAGCAGCAGGAACTTGCGGGTCAGTGTGCGACCCAGCCGGTCGAAGAGTTCGATCATTTAATCAGAGAACCTGTCTCAAAATACTTTAAACGCGGATGAACGCAGATATAAGAATTGGTGTGATGAATCCGCGTTCATCTGCTAATCATTTTAGTCCGTGTTCGCGGGCTTTGCGGCGGTGGCGGATCAGGGTGGCGAGCCAGACGGCGAAGCCGATGAGCACGAGCGCACCGAGCAGATAGATCTCGTAGCGCTTGACATCGTCGATGAGCAGCTTGACGGCCTCGCCCGCGAGGTAGCCGAGGTAGGCAAAGGCAACCGCCCAGACGACGGCGCCGACGAGGTTCAGCGTGAAAAAGCGCAGCCGCGGCACCATGGCGGAGCCGACCGCGAACGGCGTCACGTTGCGCAGGCCGTAGTAGAAGCGGAAGGTGAGGATCAGGAAATACTGGTGGCGGCGCAGGTGCGTGTACACCTTCTGCGCGCCCTCCTGCCAGGACAGGCGCTTGGCGATGATCCTGGGGCCCCAGCGGCGGCCGAGATAGTAATAGAACTGGTCGCCGCTGAAGCTGCCGGCGACAGCGGCGGCGATCACCCACGGAAGCTCCAGAATCCCCATGTGCGCGGCGAACCCCGCCAGGATCACGATGGTCTCGCCCTCGAGGAAAGTCCCGATCAGGATGGCGAGGTAGCCGTACTCTGCAATCAGTGTTTCAAGCGACATTGGTGCCCGACGTTGCCTTCATCCTAGAAAAAACAGTTATCCGCAGATTTCGCAGATTAACGCAGATAAATCAGCAGGTGGCACACTATCGCCCATTCACCCGCCGGGTGTGATACGAAAAACAAATAACCATTCTTCATGAAAATCTGCGGAAATCTGCGTAATCTGCGGATTCAATCGCCGTTTTTAGGTTCATACTCGATCGCCGCGCGCCAGCGGGCGGAAAAATAAAAAAGGCCCCGTGCGGTGACGGGGCCTCGATGAATCTTTTTGTTCCTCCGGATCCTTATTTTATTTTCTGTGCTCAGCGCGGAAGCACGCGCGTCGCCTGTTTGCCCTTCGGTCCCTGAGCATGCTCGAATTCCACTGGCTGTCCTTCGTTCAGAGATTTGTAGCCTTCCGATTCGATGGTGGAGAAGTGCACGAACACTTCCTCACCGCCGTCTGTTGGGACAATAAACCCGTATCCCTTGGCGTTGTTGAACCATTTGACCGTACCAGATTCCATAGCGACTCCTTATTGTAACCGGACAGATGTGTCATCCTCCCCGCGAGACCTTCCCACGGGCGGGTGACGTGGGCATCCTATCGTGAAGTCCCGGCGCTTGACAATCGTGGAAGGGTTGGTTTCCAGACCTGTCAGAATGCTGAAACAGCCCATCCATGGCCCAAAACAGGTTGCCAGCGGCCCGCTATTCCTCGTGGCGATCGGCGCGCAGGCGCTTGCGGGCACCCCGGTGTTTTTTGGCTTCCAGCCTTCGTTCTTTCGCGGCCTTGCCGGGGCGGGTCGGCTTGCGGGGTTTGGGTCGGCGGTTCAGGCGCGCGAGCCGCTCGGCCAGACGCTCAAAGGCGATCGCGCGATTGCGGATCTGGGAGCGGGTGTCCGAGGCGATCACCACCACCCCCGAGGGCAGATGCGTGAGCCGCACGGCGGATTCCGTGCGCTGAAGGTGCTGGCCGCCCGGCCCGGAGGCGCGGAAGGTGTCGATGCGGACCTGCCGCGCAAGGGTGGGCCGGTCGAGCGCATACGGTGGGCCGGCGGGGGTCGGGGTTAGGGGCATGGGTCGCTGAGCCTTGTATATGTAAGACGCCTTCGCCGTTCGGTTAAACTAGAACCCATCTCAAAATACGCTCAACGCGGATTAACGCAGATTCATTCTGGGGATGAACGCAGATATACGAAGAATTCATGCGATAAATCCGCGTCTATCCCTTCATAATCCGCGTTCATCTGCGTTTCAGGTGTTGTTTTTGAGATAGTTTCCAGACACCTGACTTACGCGCCCTGTGAGGCCATATTAAAGGAAGCGCCGATGATCGTCATTCTGCAGGCCGACGTGACCGAGGGCAGCCCCGAGTACCGGCAGATCCTCGACTACCTCGCCAACAAACCCAACATCGCCACGCGCGTGCACCGGGAGGTCGGCACGATCCGCAGCGTGACCGAAATCTATCTCATCGGCGACACCATGGCGCTCGACAAGGCCGAGATCGAAAGCATCCCGGGCGTGGAGCGCGTGGTGCGCATCTCCGAGGACTATCGCGTCGTCGGCCGCCACCACGACGACACCCGCCCGACGGGGTTCGAGTACAACGGCGTGCGCTTCGACCAGGACAACCTCCATGTCTTCGCGGGCCTGTGCGCCGCGGATACGCCCGAGCACGCCGAAAAAATGTTGCGCGCGTTGCGGGAGCACGGCCAGGCATGCACGCGCATGGGCGCCTACAAACCCCGCACCAGCCCCTATGCCTTCCAGGGCCACGGCAAGCAGTG
>Ga0209342_10003785_pt1 | contig 15864 bp, 17 predicted proteins | sample RifCSP16_2_FD_184023 | JGI IMG/M metagenome (GOLD analysis project Ga0209342, IMG submission 184023) | Soil microbial communities from Rifle, Colorado - Rifle CSP2_sed 16_2 (SPAdes) (version 2) | ecosystem: Environmental > Terrestrial > Deep subsurface > Rock core/Sediment | place: Rifle... | reverse complement strand
GGGGGGGGGGGGGAAGGGACCGGGGGATCGAAGGACCATTCTCCCACTCAGTCGAGGAAGATCACCTGCGGCTCGTTCCGGAAGTGGGGATCGCCCGTGAGGATCTTGGCTTTCATCCGGTGGGCGAGGGCCTGGACCGCCGCGTCGCCGTACGGAAAGTCCTTCACTTTCTTCCGGCGTTCCGCGTGGAGGAGACCCGTGCTCACCGCCAGCGTGAAGTCCATGGGGACGACCGCGCTGGCGGCTTCGATCTTCTCGGCCAGGGCTCGGCCGTCCTCTCCGCCCCGCGCTCCGCGGCTCACGATCTCGCTGACGGAAAGGGCCGCGGTGTACACCTCGTTCGACTCATCGTCGATGTGCCCGCGCGACCGCTCCCCCAGGGGCGTGCCCGCCAGGTACTCGACCCAGGCGAAGGCGTCGACGACGATCCTAGTCGTGCCCCCAGTCCCCCTCATGGGACCAGGGGGCCAGGCCGGGGACGCTCCCGAAGGCGCTCTTCCGCTTCCGGGCCACGCGGAGGCGCACGGTCGCCCCCTCGCGCAGACCCTCAGCCTCGACGACCTCCGGGGGGATCGTGACCATCAGCGATCCTCCGACGCGACGGACCTTGCCGGCCGTTTCCATGAGGAAGGTATAACTTGAGTTATACTTAACCCTTGGCTCCCCCCCTTCAGCGTCCTCGCGCTCCCGCGCTCCTTCAAGGAGCACTGAGCTCTCCCCGCCCGATCGGGTGCAGCCTTCTTGCGCGGTACCCGAGGAAGACGAACAGGTACTCTTTGGCGGTGAACTCCGCGTCCAGCGAGGCATCCCCTGTGTCGACGCGGAGCAGCGGCGTCCGACCCAGCTTGGAGGGGGGGGAGGCGACCAGGACGTTGCCCACGCCGACCCGCCGCCGTACGGAAGGGGAGAACTGGAGGTTGCCGCGTCCCAGGACGAACCCTTGCTGCCCGATCGGGCTCAACCACGATGGCGGCCTCCTTGGCGGTGGAAAGAGCCGCCAGGATCTCCCGCTCCCCGACGTCCTTCGCCACGAGCTTCCCGCCGCGCACGAGGTCCACGCCCAGATGCGTCTACGCAATCCCAGCCACTTCCCGACGGGGGTGCGTCGGAGGATCACCGGGTCTTCGGTTCCCCGCGCTGGTACTCGGTCAAGGCGCGGCGGCTCGAGTGCCAGACCCCGCCGACCTTGACCGCCTCGAGGACCCCTTGCCGTGCCCGCAGGGACAGGTACTCCTGGGAGTACGGGCTGCCCCGGGCAATCTCCTTCAGCGGGACCAGCGCGCTCTCCGGCTCCACGGCGGCCAGCCAGGTGGACAGCGCCTCGTCCACCGCCCGAAGGATGAAGGCTGCGAAAGGCGAGTAGTCTCCGGCGTCCGCCTTCCTCAGGCCCTCGTAGTATCTGCGACGGTCTTCGACGCGGAGGACGGTCGGCGGGAACCTTGCCCTCATGAGCACGAGATTCGAGGCCAGGCGTGCCACCCTCCCGTTCCCGTCGAGGAACGGGTGGATGTGGACCAGTCTGTGGTGGAGGTACACCCCGCGGATCAGGGGATCCGGGATGGCGGCGAGAGCGTCGAAGAGGCCGTCCAGAAGGCGGACAATCTTCGCCGGCGCCGGTGGGGCATGGCTAGACCCTGTGATCCGGACGTTCTGGACCCGGTACCGGCCGGCGAACTCGCTGATCCCCCGCATGACGATCTCGTGGAGCTCCTGAAGGCGGAGGTGGTCCCACGTGAACCTCGGTCTCGCCGCCTCCCAGACCCAGTCGAACGCGCGGGCGGTGTTCACGGTCTCCAAGTGCTCCCGGAGGGTCCGGCCGCCGATCGTGATGCCCTCCTCGAGCACGATCTGGGTCTCCCGGAGCGTGAGCCGGTTCCCTTCGATCGCGTTGCTGTGGTGCGTGTGGAGGACACGGAGCTGCCCCTGGAGCTGCCTAACCAGTTCCGGGTTCAGGGGACGTCGGCGGTTCAGTGATCCCAGGTTGGATTGCACGCGTCGCCAGACCGTCGGCGGGAATGTCTTGCTCTCTATCGGTATCGGCACAATCGGCCTGCTTCCCGATAGGTGGGGGCGTATATATCGGTATCGGGAGAATATTGGGCAATCCGATATGCATGGGAGAGAGGCGAGGGAGTGGGCTCACTCCGTAGTCGAACCGGCTCCTTCCCGCCTAATCGGATGTAACCGCCGCGCTCGGTACCCGATGAGGACGAACAAGTACTCCTTGGCGGTGAACTCCGCGTCCAGCGAAGCCTCCCCCGTGTCCACGCGGAGCAGAGGCGTCCGCGCCGGCTTAGCGGGAGTGGAGATGACAGTGAGGTTTCTTCGAGCCGATCCGCCGCAGGACGGCGGGGGAGATCTGGAGATTCCCCCGGCCCAGGGTGAACCCCTGCTGCCCGATCGGGCTCATCGCGATGGCCGCCTCCTTGGCGGTGTCGAGCGCCTAGGATCGGCGGGCCGCGCCCCGATCCCCCCGCCGCGAGAGGGACCGCTGTGGCCCTCCCTAGGTCTCTTGGTCGAAGCCGCGATAGGCCTTGGATCGGGGAAGGATGTACACGACCCGCACTTCGCGCTCAAGCACGAGGTAGAAGACGCGATAGTCCCCCACCCGGAGGCGGTAGAGGGGCGGGTCCTCGTGGTCGAAGATCAACCGGATATCCGCGCCAGGGCGCGGCTCGCGGGGGTTCTCCCGCAACACGGTGAGCTTCTTTCGGATCCGCCGGGCGACATCGGAAGGCAGGCGGTCGAGCTCGTTCGAGACCTCGTCAGCGCCTGGCGGTGAAGTCCACGTACCCTGCGAGGACGCCGCGGCCAGCCTCCAGGTCCAGACCGCCGCCAGCCCCCTCGACCGGATGGTGGCGAGAGGAAGTGGCTACTCGCGTCCGGGGTACTTCTGGCGGTCCCGCTCGAGGATTACCGCCGACTCGGCCCGTCGCAGGTTGTAGGCCACCGTGGACATGGGGATGCCGAGGCGCTTCGCGAGCTCCTTCAGACCGACGCGATGCGGGATGGCGTAGTACCCACGGGCCACCGCCTCCCGCAGCACCTTCTCCTGGAGGGGCGTGAGCTGGACGGCGCGACCGGGGAGCGGCGAAGGGCGCACGGCGGCGACGGTCACCCGGGTCCCGAGCTGCGTGCGCAGGGCCTTGTGCAAGGGCCGCAGGTCCGTCCCCTCCGACACGTAGAGGCGGTAGTGACGCGCCTCCGGCGAAGTCTCGCTGTAGAGCAGGTGGGCCTCGCCGACCGCCGCGAGGGCAAGGTGGGGCACGCTCACGGGGCCGCCGGATCGCGGGCGCCGCCACCGCATGAAGTACGCGACCTCCTCCTGGCCGCGCTCGATCACGCGCGCCTCGACCTTGAGCGGGCCCGGGTCCGGGATCACTTCGCGCACGAACCGGTCCACGGCCTTGGGCTCCCCTCGATACACGTTCGTCTGCCACGCGATGTCCCCGCTGACGCTGATCGAGTACGAGGCCTGGGCCCCGCCATGGACCGCGAGGAACTCCGCGACCGGGTCCCCCGAGAGGGCGACGGTGAAGGCGACCTCGCGCATGGGCGGGGATTGGAAGGGTGCAACCATAACCCTTTCTGTCCACCGGCACCGTGGTTCCGCATGACGGGCACCGTCGTCGTCGGCACGCAGTGGGGCGACGAGGGCAAGGGGAAGATCATCGACTTCCTCGCCGAGCGCGCCGACGTCGTCGCGCGCTTCCAGGGCGGCGCGAACGCCGGGCACACCGTGATCGCCGGCGGCGAGACGCACAAGTTCCACCTCCTTCCCAGCGGGGTGCTCCGGCCGGCCACCCTGAACGTCATCGGGAACGGTGTTGTCATCGACCCGGACCAGCTGCTCGCCGAGGTGGACGCGCTTCGGGGGCGCGGCCTTGCCGTGGGGAACCTCCGCGTGAGCGACCGGGCGCACGTCGTCTTCCCCTACCACAAGGTCATCGACGGCCTCGAGGAGGGGCTCAAGGGGGCCCTCGCCGCCGGGACGACCCGGCGGGGGATCGGACCCGCCTATGAGGACAAGGTCGGCCGGACGGGGATCCGCGTGGGGGATCTCCTGGAGCCGGAGACGCTCCAGGAGAAGCTGGAGACGATCGTCCCCCTGAAGAACCGGATCATCCAGGCGCTCGGCGGGAGCGAGACGCAGACGGTGCCGGTCCTCTTCGAGAAGGCGACGCGGTGGGGAGAACGGCTGCGCGAGTTCGTCGCCGACACCGCCGTGCTGCTCGACGAGCGCCTGCGCGCGGGGGACCGCGTGCTGTTCGAGGGCGCCCAGGGCACGCACCTCTGCATCGATCATGGGATCTACCCCTTCGGGACGTCGAGCACCTGCGTCGCCGGCGCCGCAAGCACCGGGACCGGCGTCGGCCCGCGCCACCTCAGCGAGGTCCTCGGCGTGGTGAAGGCATACACGTCCCGCGTCGGGTCAGGCCCGTTCCCCGCCGAGCTGAGCGGCCCCCTAGCGGAGCGCCTCCGGGAGAAGGGGCACGAGTACGGGACGACCACGGGAAGGCCACGTCGCGTCGGTTGGCTCGACCTCGTCATGGTCCGCTACGCGGCGCGTGTCAACGGTCTCACGGGCTTGGCTGTGACGCGGCTGGACACCCTCGGCGGGATGCCGGAGCTCCAGGTGTGCACGGCCTACCGCCACGAAGGCCGCCTGGTCCGGGAGTTCCCTGCGAGCATGCGCGTGCTGGCGGCGTGCGAACCGGTCCTCCAGACGTTCCCGCCCTGGGAGGACCTGGACGGGAGTGCGTGGGGGCAGATCGCGCGCGGCGGGTACAAGACCCTCTCGGACCCTCTTCGGTCCTATGTGGAGTTCCTCTCGCGGGAGAGCGGAGTGCCCCTCGCGATCCTCTCCGTCGGGGCCGGGCGCGAGGAGACGCTGGACCTCCGCGCTGCCACGCTTTGAGCGATTCTGGCAGAACTGATTCTTTCCGGCAAACATGGAAATACCGGAAGGTAAATAGGACGCCGGAATCATGGCGGTCCTCGTGGCACGCGGCAAGGTCGGATCCAAGGGGGAGCTCTTCCCTCCCAAGGAAGTGCGGGAGGCGGTCGGCCTCTTCGCCCACCGCCAGGTGGAGTTCCGGGTCGAGGGCGGGGAACTCGTCGTCCGTCCCATCCTGAGCATCGACGACCTTCTGCGCAGGAAGGGGCCGAAGGTCAAGGTGACCCTGGAGGAGCTCCGGGAGATCCGGCGCACGCTGTCCCGGGAAGCGGAGCGGATGTGAAGGTCGTCCTGGACACCACCTACTACATCCCCCTCGCCGGGGTGTCCCTGCCGCGCGACCTGGACACCGTCCTCCCTCGCGTCCGGGAGCGGTTTTCGATCGTCCTCACAGACGTGAACCTCCTTGAGGTGGCGGCGACCCTGGCCAAGTGGGTCGTCGGCGGGAGGATCGGTAAGGCCCGGGGAGAGCAGGTGATCGCGACCCTTCTCGCCGACCCGAAGATAGAGCGCGTGAACATGGGAACCGCCGGGGCGCTCCATCACGCGATGAGCCTCCGGTCGTTCCATCCCGACTTCCACGACTGCCTGCTCCTCGCGGAAAGTCTCCTCCGGGCGGATGTGCTTCTCACCGAGGACGAGGATCTCCGGAAGCTCGCCGCCAAGGAGGCGGTGCGAGGGCTCGCGGCCCGCGTCAACCCCGCTTTCGCGGTCACGACCCCGCGGGAGTTCTTCGGCCGGCGCTGAAAGCGCGTTCCGGGGCCTACGCCATCCGTGCCAGGCCCGCCGTGAGGGCGCACGCGCGACACAGGCGGTTCGCCGTGGGCTCTCCGCACCGCTCGCACCGCGGGGCCTCCCGCGGCGGGTACTTCTGCGCCAGGAGGGGACGGAGCTCCTCGTGCGCCGCGACAATCGCGTGCCGCGTCCCGGGAGAGGCCCCCTCGAGCTGTGCGATCACCTCGCGGAAGCGCTGGCGCTGGGCGCGGTTTGCGTGCGGGCAGGTGGCGTCGTGGAAGGCGATGCCCCGCAGCATGGCGTAGAGGTACACCTCCTTCTCCGGAATGAGGCGAAGGGGTTGGAGGCGCGGGACCAGTCCGGGCTGCACGATCTCGTGGGGCCCCAGGCGCGCCATCTTCTCCACATCCCCGCGGCAGAGGTTCATCAGGACCGCCTGGGCGGTGTCGTCCAGGTTGAGGCCAGTCACCAGATAGTCCGCCCCGAGGTCCCGTGCGGCGGCGTTCAGGCTGCCGCGGCGGAACACGCCGCAGTAGCCGCAGGGGATCGCCTCGGGGTCGCGTCGCACGACCGCGTCCATCTCGACGCCGTAGCGCCCCTGGTAGGAGACCACGCGGTGCTCGACCCCGAGGGAGGCGCAGAGGGTGCGCGCCGCCTCGATGCCCCCGGGCCGGTACTCGGCGATGCCCTCGTCGACCGTCACGGCCACGAGGTGGAAGTCGCGGCGGTCCCCGAGGACCTCCTTCAGGAGGAGCGTCGCGACGGACGAGTCCTTCCCGCCGCTGAGGCCCACCACCACGGTCTCCCCGCCGTGGAAGTCCGACTGCCGCCGCAGCTCCTGCCTCACGCGGCGCTCCACGAACTCCAGGAAGTGCGCGCGGCAGAGGTGCTGCCCGCTGTACCGGACGAGGGTCACCGCCGGGGCGGCGCACTTGGAGCAATCCACGCACCTCCCCAGCAGGGCGCGGACCTTAAGGGATTGGGGCCGGTCCCTGCACGTCAGCTTCTTGTAGTGGCTCATGTTCCCGGCGGCGGGTGTCACGCATGCGATGGGCATGGATGGCAATAGCAGCGGTGCTGACGACTGGACTCTTGGCCTCGACTCCGGGGCGCGCGGCCTTCGACACGAGCTTCACGGACCAGACGGGGGACGCCTTCGTCTACAATTCGCCGAGTCTGGCGATGCAGCAGGCCGCCGATGTGACCGGGGGGACGTCGGCGCATGTGGCCACCAACCTCACGATCACGCTGACGACGGTCGGCAACGTCCTCGTGGCGGGGACGTGGTTCACCTACACGCTCGAGACGCACGGGGGGGACGCGTCGATCCTGATCTGGCTGAACGGGACGGACGGGACGTGCTTCTCGTGCGGCTGGGGTTACGACTACTCCAGTTCCGGGGGCCTTGTCGGCGGTAGCTCCACCGCGGACTTCCTCGTCACCGGGAATGTGCTCTCCGTCACCGTCCCCGTCGAGTGGGGCGGGGCGGAGTCGACGTACCTTCTGACCTTCACCACCCAGATTTCGGACGAGGTCAACCCCCTCCGATTCGCCTCGGACGACGGCGGCCAGACCAACGAGCCGCCCGCCATCACCAATGGGCCGGGCTCCAACGTGAACACGGCAGTGGGGGCCCTCTGGAGCTACCCCTTCGCCGCCACTGACCCGGAGGACAACACGATCACCTGGACGCGCGATGTGACCCCCACGGCGGCGTGGCTGACCATCGACACCGCCGGGCTCCTGCAGGGCACCCCGCCGGTGGCGGGCTCCTGGGACGTGACGGTGACCGCCGCAGACGGCTTCGGTGGCGACGACATCTACTACTTCACCCTCATCGCCGCGACATGCACCTCGAACGCGCCCCCGACGATCACGAACCCGGTGAGCGGGACGCAGAGCGTGGTCCAGAACGGGTTCTACTCGCACAACTACGACGCCACCGACCCCACGGACGACCCCTTGACCTGGACCGAGACCGGACCGTCCTGGGCCGACATCGACTCGGGCACGGGCGCCTTCACCGCCCTGCCCATCCTGATCCCCGCGGGCACGTACACGTTCACCATCACCGTCTCGGACGGATGCACCCCCGTGCCGTCCACGCTCACGATCCAAGTGACCACGGGGGGCGGCGGCGACATCGACGGGGACGGGGTCCCGGACATCACGGACAACTGCCCCACCGTCGCGAACCCCGGACAGCAGGACGCCGACTCCGACGGGACCGGCGACGCCTGCGAGTCGGGCAGCGGCGGCTTCCCGGAGGACGCCGACCCGCGCACGATCACCCCCACGAGCTCCGCGGTCGGCATCACCGTGACGAAGAACCAGGTCACCTTCACGCAGTCGGGCACGACGGGGACGCTGCACTGGCTCGTCGAGGGCACGACGACCGGGACCGTCGACCACCTCGCGGTCGTCCTCATCACGGAGTGGAAGAACGGGACCACGGAGCCCTCCGGACCGGACGAGGAGGCCCCGGACTTCTCCTTCGGCGGCTTCAGCGGCGGGTTCCACGGCACCGGCACCGGCGGATCGCGCGCCACCTGGCACCAGCACCAGGACGGGACGTTCACGATCAGCCCGGGGGACCCGACGCCGTCCGACCCCAACTTCAAGCGGTTCGTCGCCTGCTACATCGCCTTCGCGGACGCGGCGGAGACCCAGTGGAACCGGGCATGCGTCGTCGTGTCCGGGGACGGTGCGGGCCAGACGGGCACGGGCGACCTGACCGGAGGCCCCGGAGGGAGCGTGGGCCTCGGGATCCTCCCGATCCTGCTCATCCTGATCGTGATCGTCGTCGTGGTCGTCATCGTGCTGTTCCTGGTGATGCGCAAGAAGAAGGGCAATCCCGCGGGGATGCCGCCGACAGCGGCCCCGGGGACCTATCCTCCCGCCGCCCCGGGAGCGCCGCCGCAGCCGCCCCAGGCCGGATGGCAGGCACCCCCCGCAACGCCCGAGCAGCAGCTCGCCGAGCTCAACGCGGCCCGCCAGGCCGGCCGCATGAGCGAGGACGAGTACCAGAGGCGGCGCGCGGACATCATCTCGAAGCTGTGAGCGGGGGAGGGGGGCCCGGCCGCCCTGGAACGCTTCCCGTCGTTCGCGTCGGGGACCCTCCGCGGCGCCTCCGGGGCCCGCCCCCCCAAAGCCTTTTCTCCGCCCTCCCGTTCCCACGCGCGGGGAGTCCCTCCTGAAGGAGATCTGGGTCGAGAAGTACCGGCCGCAGGCGCTGTCCGAGGTCGTCGGGCACCGCGAGGTCGTGGAGCGCCTCCAGGCCTACGTGAAGCAGGGGAACCTGCCGCACCTCCTGTTCGCCGGCCCGGCGGGGACGGGGAAGACCACCTGCGCGATCGCCCTCGCGCGCGGGATGTTCGGGGAGGGGTGGAAGGGGAACTTCCACGAGCTGAACGCGTCCGATGAACGTGGGATTGACGTCGTCCGCGGACGCATCAAGGAGATCGCCGGGCTCCGCCCTTTCGGCACGCACCCCTTCAAGATCCTCTTCCTCGACGAGGCGGACAACCTCACCGCCGACGCGCAGGCGGCGATGCGCCGCACCATGGAGACGTACACCCGGACGACGCGCTTCATCCTCAGCTGCAACTACTCCTCGCGGATCATCGAGCCGATCCAGTCGCGCACGGCGGTGTTCCGCTTCCGGCCGCTCCCCCGCGAGGACGTGGAGACGTACGTGAAGCGCATCGCGAAGGCGGAGAAGCTGGACCTCCAGGACTCCGGGGTCGAGGCCCTCGCCTACCTCGCGCAGGGGGACCTCCGGCGCGCGACGAACGCGCTGCAGGTCGCCGCGGCGGTGAGCGAGAAAATCGACGCCGACTCCCTGTACCGCGTCGCGAGCACGGCGCGTCCGGAGCAGGTGCGCCAGCTCCTCGAGGTCGCGCTCCAGGGGGAGTTCACCAAGTCACGCGACCTCCTCGACGAGGTGCTCATCGAGTACGGGCTGAGCGGCGAGGACATCCTCCGGCAGATCCACCGAACCGTGTTCGACCTCGCGCTCTCGGACGATGTGAAGGTGCGCATCGTCGACCGCGTCGGGGAGGCGGAGTTCCGCCTCGTCGAGGGGAGCAACGAGCGCATCCAGCTCGAGTCCCTCCTCGCCCACCTCGCGCAGATCGGGCGCGAGATGCGGAAGAAGTGATCAGAAAGGCTTGAACATCATCAGGTAGGAGAGGGCGAGAACGCCGCCGAAGCCGACGCCTGCCAGGGCCATCGGCTTGGACTCGGACAGGTACTCCCCGAGCTTGTCGGCGGTGTACCCCTTCGCGAGCTGCTTCTGCCACCCCTTCTCCGAGACCATCGGAGGTTTGAGCTTGAGAGCCGCGCGCGCCTTCTGGTACCCTGAGGCGAGCGGCGTCATCAGGAAGGTGACCGCAATGAAGAGGACGATGGAGGCGTAGAACCAGCCCAGCTGCGCCCCGGGGATCGTGGAGGCGAGGACGCCGAGGGCGATCCCGCTCGCGATGACAAGGAGCCATGCGATCCCCATGATGGAGAGCGTCGAGCCGGAGAGCTCGAGGAGGGCGGCGACCCTGGCGGGGTCCCGCTCCCGGCGGAGCCGGAACCCGACGGAGCCGGCCCCGCCGTGGGCGATCAGGAAGAGGAAGACTCCAGCTAGGTGGATCAACAGGAGATAGTCGCGCGCGTCCGCCATGTGGGCCGGAACCGGGCCCCCTATAAATCCCTGCGGCGCAGCCCCGTCATGCGAAGGCGCCGAGGCGCTCGACGACCTCGCGGTGGTGGTCGAGCGAAGCAAGCCAGGAGACGAGCGCGGCGAGGGCGAGCCAGCGGTCTGGGGAGGTCGAGTGCCGGAACTCCTGGAGCGCCGCGTGGGCGAAGACGAGGGAGTGGCCCCCCGTGGCGTGGGCGTCCTCCTTGGAGGCATCCCGTGCGAGCGTCGCCACGACATCAGCGGCGTCACCGCCAACGAGCACCCCCCTCAGCAGGCCGAGGGCTTCCTGGACATCGCCCATCTCCACCGCCAACCCGATCTCGTTCAACGCCGCGCCGCGGTCCTCCACCGGAGCCGCCTCGGGGAGCCTGGGGTCCTCGGCGGGGATGGCGGCGGCAAGCACGGCCGCCTCGATGGCGGGGAGGAGCCGGTGTCCTGACCGGGAGTACCCTAGGACGAACCGCGCCGCGTGCGTGAACGCGAGGGCGTGCCAGGCCGCGTCGCCGACTTTCCCCATCGCGGCCATGGCGAGGTGACGCGAGACCTCGTCGAGCATGGCGTCCCCTCCCGCGCCCGACTTGAGCGCGGCCACCGCGGCCTCCGCGGCGGCCTCCGGCCTCCCGGACCGCAACGCGTCCCGGAGTCCCGCCAGCTCCCCGCGGACGTGGCCCTCGTTGCGCCCCGCCGCCTCCAAGTCCACCATCGCCTTGCCCAGGGCGCGGCGGGCGATCGTGTACGCGCCCGCATCCTTCGGCGGTGAGGCGACATAGTGTACGACGGGCCAGAGCGTGAGGGCCGGCGCCTGCGACCACCCGACCTGGCGGGCGAGGACCCACCCGAGCACCGCCACCGAGAGCTTGTGCCCTGAGGAGACGGTGTCCTCCGCGGCACCCTGGAAGAAGAGGTCCCCGAGCAGCACCCGCTCGCGGCGCCCGAGAAGGCCGTTGAAGAGGCGCGTGGCCACCGCCGCGTTGCCTGCGCGGATCTCCGCGAGCAGGGACTTCGAGAGATGGATCTCCTCTCCGACGATGCGCGCCTCGTGCTCGCGGTGCGCCCCCCGCCGGGGGGAGAGCGCGAGGTACCACGCCGCCTGGGCCACCGGGAAGAGGGCGTCGCGCTTCATCAGGGAGACGAGGCCCGCCGCGGCCCCGAGCGCCTGGTATGGATGGACGTGCGCGGGCACCGGCGGGTCGTCGATGGCGAGGCGGGGGGCCGTGGCGTGCGCGATCTCCCGCAGCGCCTCCGCGAGCGTCCCGCCTCGGTCCGCCAGGGCCGTCACCGCCGCCGAGGGGTCTCCGGACTCCAGGGCCTCCGCCAGGGTCTTCATGGGGGCGCCGCGCGATGCCGCCTCCGCTACTAACCCTTTGCGGGGCGTGCCCTCGGCAACGTTTATGTGCCCGGCCCGGCTCCGGCGCCCCGCCGCGGCTGTAGTGTAGTTGGCATCACGTAAGCTTGCCAAGCTTACAACGCGGGTTCAAATCCCGCCGGCCGCACTCCCTCCCCGTGAAGCCGACCCGGCAACGTTTTACCCCGCATGGACTTCCCCGGTGACGTGCGTCTCGACGAGCTCGGCGAGCGCGGCGCGATCGAGGTACTGAAGAAGGTCTACGACCGCGGGCACCCGATCGGGATCGGGGACGACTGCGGCGTCGTCGAGTGGGATGGTTCGTACCTCCTGGTCACCACGGATGTCCTCAATGCCCGATCCCACATGCCGCCCGGAGCGACCCCGTACCAGCTCGGGTGGTACCTCGTCTCCGTGAACCTGAGCGACGTCGCCGCCATGGGAGGGCGCCCCATCGGCATCCTCACTGCGCTGAGCCTCCCGCGCACCACCTCCCTGGACTACCTGCGCGAGCTCGCGCGCGGCATCGAGGACTGCGCGAAGGAGTTCGGCATCCCCGTGCTCGGCGGGGACACGAAGGAGTCGTCGGAGGTCTCGCTCGCGGGCACCGGGCTCGGGAAGGTCGCGAAGGACCGCATCCTCCTGCGGCGCGGCGCCAAGGCGGGCGACGTCCTCGTCGTCACGGGGGAGCTCGGCCGGGCCGGCCTCGCCTACACCCAGCTGAAGGACCCGCCGCGCCAGAAGGCGGCGCTCGAGACGCTGCTCCGCCCCTACGCGCGCGTCGAGGAAGGGAAGGCCTTCGCCGAGAGCGGCGCGGTGACGAGCTGCATGGACGTCTCCGACGGGCTCGGGGCGACCCTGGGCGAGATGGCGAAGCAGAGCGGCGTGCACTTCGAGGTCGCGTGGGACCGGCTTCCGCTTCCGGAAGACCTTCAGAAGCTGCCCTTCCCCGACGCGAAGGAGCTCGCGCTCTACTACGGCGGGGACTACGAGCTGGTGGCCACGGTGACGCCCTCCAAGCTCGCGGGCCTCCAGAAGCGCCTCGCGGACTCCCGCCACAAGATGACCGTGATCGGCGGGGTCGCGGAGCACGGCGGCAACGCGCTGCACACGCCGCAGGGCACGGTGACCCTGGAGGACCGCGGATGGGAGCACTTCCGGTCCGGGCCTCCGTGAGAACCGCGACAATACCTTTTAACGCGCGCGCCGGATTCGAAGGGAGAGATGGCCACGGAACCCCTGAGCGTACGCGACAAACCGCCGACGACGCCGGTGGGGAAGCCCGCGACGCTGTGGCGGCGGGCGGAGACCGGGAAGATCGTCTGCACGGCGTGCGCGCGGTACTGCGCCATCGGCGAGGGGCAGACGGGGCTCTGCGGGATCCGCGGCGTCCTGCAGGACAAGCTGTGGCTCTACGTGTACGGCAAGATCATCACGGGGAACGTCGACCCCATCGAGAAGAAACCCGTGATGCACTACCGGCCCGGGAGCAAGATCTTCTCCATCGCGACCACGGGGTGCAATTGGCTGTGCCACCCCGCGGGGACCCAGATTCGAATGGCGGACGGAGACACACGCCCCGTGGAGGAAGTGAGACCAGGAGACATCCTCTGGTCGGTCGCCCGTGGGCCGACTCAGGATGTGGTCAGCGCCGTCGGAAGCCGAAAGGCGCCGACTTACAGGGTTCGCCTCCAGACCGGCCGACCCCTTCTCGCCACCCTTGAACATCCTGTCTTGACACGCCGGGGATGGGTGACCGTCGGCGGTCTTGTCCCCGGCGATCTTGTGATGAGGATCGACGAGGCCCACCCGAGGGGGTTCGATGTTTGCCGGGTGGGGGATCTCCCACACTCGCTTGGGTTCCATCCGAGGGAGTTGAGCCGATTCCTGAAGACCCGTCCAGGGCTGCCGCGGGAAACCGCAGGCCTGGGTTGGTCCCGGGTGCGCGGCGTCACCTTTGAGAGCCCCGGCGAATCGGTCTACAGCTTCGAGTCCATCCCTTACCACAACTACTCCGCTGAGGGAAGCGTTGTGCACAACTGCCGATACTGCTTCCTTCCGGGCACTCGAGTCCTTACCGACCAGGGACACGAACCCATCGAGGATGTGTTCACGAGCGCCGCCCCAACGGAAGACTCGGAGGTCCGGCTCGTCGGCGATCGCTTGGCCTTTACGCATCGAGGACGTTGGCGACGCGTCCTCAAGGCGTTCGAGCATCTCTATTGCGGGAATGTCCTCACACTGAAGGCCTACTACCTCCCGGGCTTCGAATGCACCCCGGATCACGCGGTCTTCGCGTCGATTGCGGGGGGACGAGTCACCAAAGTCAAGGCGAAGAACCTGAAGGTGGGCGATTTCCTGGCCATCCCCAAGCCTCAGGCCGAGCGTACTCGAGGCGCCATCGACGTCAAACCGATCCTCCGTTCCCAGCCGGCTCCTGCGTACCGTTCCCGTGCGACACTCGTAGAGAAGAACGGGCGAGTCGGGTGGTCTACTGAGCGCGGCACCGGAGTTCCCTCACGCCTCCGCGTTACTCCACGCCTTGCACGACTGCTGGGCTACTACTGTGCCGAAGGCTCCGTGAGCTGGCACGCCAAACGAGCCAATAGCGGGTCTACGTGGTTCAGCTTCGGAGCGCATGAGGAAGAACGAATCCGTGAGGTCGAGTCATTGCTCCTGAGGCTGTTCGGGGCGCGCAGCAGACGCTCCCGCCAGGGGAACCGAACCGCAGTGATCGTCGCCGGAGCCTCCCTCGCGAGCGTCTTCCGGAATCTCTGCGGCGAGTCGAGCGCCACGAAGAGAGTGCCGGGAGCGATCCTCACGTCGACGAACCCATCGGTCCACCGCGGATTCCTTACGGGTTACTTCAACGGCGATGGGTACGTGACCAAGCGGAAGGGCGGCGGGTTCGTCCTCGGGAGCTCCTCGGTGTCCGCCAAGCTGAGCTATGGAGTCGGACAGCTCCTGTTTGCCCTAGGAGCGGTGCCTCGAGTCTACCTCGCAGAGAACGACCCCGAGTATGTGATTGAGGGGAGGACGGTTTCCCGGTCCAACGATGTGATGGTCCGCCTCTGGGCGGATCGAGTCGCTTTGACCCCTGACGTGACCGGATGGAGGACGTCTCGCGTGCGGGTCATCGAGACGCCCGAGTACTTCCTCGTCCCGTTGCGCGCAATTGACGAGAGAGAGTACATCGGGCCCGTGTACAATGTTGAGGTCGACGAGGATCATAGCTACACCGCCAACTTCGCAGCCGTCGCCAACTGCCAAAACTTCGACATCTCCCAGCGGCGCAAGATCGAGGGCATCGACGTCGAGCCCATGGATGTCGTGCGCATGACCCTGGAGCAGGGCTGCCAAGGCCTCGCGTACACCTACAACCAGCCGACGATCTGGATGGAGTTCGCGCATGACATCGGCGTCGCGGCGCGGAAGGCGGGGCTGATCAACATCTTCGTCTCGAACGGGTACGACACGCCGGAGACCGTAGGGATGATGGGGGACTTCCTCGACGCCATCACGGTCGACTTCAAGGGGAGCGGGGAGACGAACTTCGTTCGGAAGTACATCAACATCCCCAACGCGGACCCGATCTTCCAGACGATCCTGGAGATGCGCGACAAGACGAAAATCCACATCGAGATCACCGACCTCATCGTGCCCAAGGTGGGCGACGACCTCGAGGCGTGCCGCAAGCTCTCGAAGTGGGTGTACGACGAGCTCGGCCCCGACGCCCCGATCCACTTCCTCCGGTTCCACCCGGACTACAAGATGATGGACTTCGAGTGGACCCCGGTGGCGACGCTCGAGAAACATTGCGAGGTCGCGAAGGCGGCGGGGCTCCGGTACGCGTACATCGGGAACGTCCCCGGCCATCCCTACGAGCACACCTACTGCCCCGGCTGCCAGAAGATCGCGGTGAAACGCCACGGCTTCGACATCACCGGCTGGTACCTGGACAAGAGGAACAAGTGCAAGTCCTGCGGCACGGCCATCCCGATCCAGGGCTCGCTGGAGAAGACCGTGGGCCAGGACCGCTTCTACCGCGTCCTGTTCCACCGCTAGAGCGCGAGCTTCCCGCGCTCCAGGAGGACCTTCCCGTCGAGCTCCACCGTCGGCTCGCGGATGAGCGCCTGG
>Ga0209342_10003783_pt1 | contig 15868 bp, 16 predicted proteins | sample RifCSP16_2_FD_184023 | JGI IMG/M metagenome (GOLD analysis project Ga0209342, IMG submission 184023) | Soil microbial communities from Rifle, Colorado - Rifle CSP2_sed 16_2 (SPAdes) (version 2) | ecosystem: Environmental > Terrestrial > Deep subsurface > Rock core/Sediment | place: Rifle... | reverse complement strand
CACCTTGAACACGCTATAAGGCACAGCGCCCTGTATGACCTCGCCGGACACCTTGCCGGCCGCATCCAGTTTGCCAAGAATGAACGTAGGAGTCCCGTTGACCCCGAGATCTCTGCCGTCATTGATGTCCTTAGTAACGGCATCCTCGTATTTTTTGCCATCCATGCACTTGTTGAAGGTCGTGGCATCAAGCCCGGTCTTTTTGACAAGCCCGTCCATATCCCCGATGGTCTGCTGGTTCACGAACAGGGCCTCGTGCATTTCCCAATACTTGCCCTGCTCCCCCGCGCAGCCCGCAGCCAGGGACGCCTTCATAGCGTTCTGGTGGAAAGGAAGAGGGAAATCCCTGTACACGAACCTGAGCCTGCCAGTATCTATGTATTCCTTCTTGAGCTGCTTGAAGGTGTCCATATGAAAACGGGCGCAAAACGAGCACTCATAATCCGAGAATTCGACAAGCACAAGATCGCCTTTGCCCATCGAAGGACTGTCTTTTATGGAAACCGTGCCCTGCTGCGGCGCCTCCGCCCTCTGGGGAGGTACCGCCTGCGCCTGGGTTTCTCCCCGGTCATTCCTTACGATAGCCGGCAGGACCGAGATCAGCACGCGCTTTATCTCATCCATGTCCTTCTTAAGGCTATCGATCTCCGTCTTCATAGCCTCAATATCCCCGCCTGCCGCATATACCTTCAAAGGTGTAGCCAGGGAAAGTGTAAGGATCAACGCCAACATGACTTTTTTCATCTTTGTCTCCTCCGTTTGTTGTTATGACAACTTTTTGACTTCCCCCTGCATCCTCTGGGGAACCTCTTCTATGGTATTACCGCAAAACCGGCATATTCTGGCCTTTCTCTTTATTCGCTCGGCGCAAAGAGGACAGTCCCTCATGATCGTGTCATCCAAGGAAGGGTCGGCCTGCAGGAGATCCCTCTTCCTGTTGCCCTCCACAAATTCCTTCTGAGCCTTTACTATGGCATCCTTGAGCTCTTTAGGCTGCGTCACGAAGGTTATGGTGGTATCCCCGTCCTTGGCGGCGGTCTGTATCTCCACATTCCCGTAACCGAGCAAGAGGCCCGCAAACGGTTGTTTGTATGAGACGTTATTGATTCTGTCGAGAGGACTGTCCTTGGTGCTCCTGGTAAAAATACCCCACTCGTCCACCACCCTCGTATTGGTGACAGCCCAGATATCGACCTCCCTCTCAAAATATTTGTAAAAGAAATAACCTATGGCTATTAAAGTCCCTGCCAGGCCCACGTCCTTGAAACTCGCAAGAGCCGGGTACTTGAAGGCGGCAATAATCACTCCTATGAAAATGAAAATTAGAAAAAACGGCTTGGTAAGCGTTATCCAGTGCTTTTTCACCAGGAGTATCACTTTTTCATCCTTGCCGAGCTGCGTACGCATCTTCTTCACCTCCGTAGTCTTGATATGTGTCTATTGACTTGAAAGATAAGTGGCCACTGTAAAAAGTATTCCTGCCCTGTAGCGAACGGTTCAAAAATCTTCTCCTATTCACATATTACTTTTTTCCAACAAAAAGTATGATCCGGACTATTAGGAGAATTGGTATGACAGGACAAGCAGCAATAACATGTTAAAAAAAACTGGCATGATGAAAAATTGCTTATTTAGTCTGTTTTTGGTAGAAAATATAGATTATTTAAATCCGGTCAAACGACCTGGTTAATTTCAAAAACTAACAAAGTCTTGACAACAGGTTCAAAGTTGTTATAGACTCACCAAAGATTACGGGTGGCCCGAGAGGGCCTTAAAAGGGAAGAACGGTGTAAAACCGTCGCGGACCCGCCGCTGTAACCGGGGACGAAAGCCGCATTGACAAGCCACTGTCCGCAAGGACGGGAAGGCGCGGCGAGTAGGATGAACCGGGAGCCAGAAGACCTACCCTAATGTTATAAATTTGCCTGCCTTCGTGGTTGGAGGTCAGGCTTATTTTCGAGGATGAAATACGGCATCCCCGGACCTGTTGTTATCAGGTCCGGGGATTTTTTTTGCCTCAAAAATTTAAAGGAGGTGAGAAGAGGCGGTTTAAAGCTAACGGTTGAAAAATTTCTCTTGCATTGGATCAAGGGAAGGGAGTTCAAAGCTCCCGCCGCCCCGCGACTGTAATCGGGACGAAAGCCGCGATAACGCCACTGTCCGAAAGACGGGAAGGCGCGGCGAGTAGGATGAACGAAAGCCAGGAGACCTGTTCCAAAGCATAGGACTAAACGCCATCGGTCCCCGAGGGGGGAGAAAGGAGACGCACGCATGAAGAGGTTAGGCCCGGCGCTTATACTGGCGGTATTGTTTGTGATGCCGACTGCGGTATCAGCTCAAGATGATGAAAAGACAAGAGACAAAGGGATCGAAAAGATTGAGGAGATTGTTGTTACAGCCACCCGCACCGAGATACCTGTAGGCGAGATTCCCAGTTCCATAACGGTAATTTCCTCAAAAGAGATAGAGAGGAAACAAAAGGCCTCGGTCCTTGAGGTCTTGAGAGGTCTTCCGGCCTTGGACATTGTACGTTCAGGCGGAGAAGGTAGAACGACCTCGGTATTTATCAGGGGTGCAAAAAGCGAACACACCCTTGTCCTGGTTGATGGAGTGGAGATGAACGACCCCATTTCACCAGGACGCTCCTTTGATTTTGCCAACCTGACAACAGACGATATCGAAAGAATCGAGATAATCCGCGGACCCCAAAGCACGCTGTACGGCTCGGACGCAATCGGCGGGGTCATAAACATCATCACAAAGAAAGGGAAAGATAAACCTGGCGGCTTCTTTTCCACGGAGGCCGGCTCTTATAACACCTTCAGGGAAAAAGCCGGTTTAAGCGGAGGGAATGGTTTTTTCAACTATTCTCTCGGCATGTCCAGGACGGATACCGACGGGATATCCGCTGCGGGTGAAAAATACGGAAATACCGAAAAGGACGGCTACGAAAATACTTCCATGTCCACAAGGCTCGGTCTTACTCCGGCCGAAAACTTAAGCCTGGATTTGATCTTGAGATACATTGACGCAAGGAGCGACATCGATAATGCAGGAGGGACAGGTGGAGACGACCCAAACCACACATACGAAACGAAGCAGTTCTTTTTGAGAACCGAGGCCAAGGTGTCGCTCTTTGACGATGTATGGGAACAGAAGCTCGGGTTCTCCCTTACGGACCATGAAAGAAAAGACAATAACGATAAGGACGCAAGTCATCCGGACGACCTTTTGAGGAGTTCGTTTGACAGCCGGATGACCAAGTTCGACTGGCAGCACGATTTCTACCTCCATGAAACCAACACGCTTACAGTCGGCCTGGAAACGGAAAAGGAAGAAGGCAAGTCCGACTATTACTCGGAAAGCGCTTGGGGGCCGTACACAAGCACATTTGACAAGAAGAGCGCCAGGACAACGAGCTATTATCTTCAGGACCAGGTAAAGCTGGGAGGCTTCTTTGCCAACGCGGGTGTACGTCTTGACGAGCATTCCAGGTTCGGCACCGCGACCACTTACCGCGTAGGGGCCGCCTACCTCTTCAAGGATGCCGGAGCCAAAATAAAAGCCACATACGGCACCGGCTTCAAAGCACCGTCCCTTTTCCAACTTTTCTCATCTTACGGAGATGAAAGCCTCGAACCGGAAAAGAGCGCCGGATGGGACGTGGGGATAGAGAAATCCCTCTGGGAGGACGGCTTAACCCTCGGCGCTACATACTTTAGAAACGACTTCGAGAACCTCGTCGAGTTTGACAGCGCCACTTCAAAATACATGAACATCGGAGAAGCTGTATCAAAGGGTGTTGAGCTTTTTGCTACGGTCAGGCCGACTAAGAGCCTAAGCGTCCAGGCAAGCTACACATATACCGATACTGAGGACATGGCAACCGGGAAAGAACTCCTAAGGAGGGCGAAGTATAAGACCGGTCTGGATGTAAATTACCGGTTCCTCGAAAGTGGGGATTTAAACCTTGGCATTATGTACGTCGGTAAGCGCGAAGACAACGACTATACAACCTGGCCAGCGAAACGGGTTGAACTTGCAGGCTATACGCTGGTAAACCTTGCGGCGTCCTATGAGATAACGAAAAATGTCCAAGTATTCGGCAGGGTCGAAAACCTCCTTGACGAAGACTACGAAGAGGCAAAAGGTTTTGGGACGCCGGGAATATCAGCCTTTGGTGGGGTAAAACTCTCATTTTGATAAGAGGCGTGCATATGAAATCCGGGTTAGGATTGCCGCTTGCGCTATCAATCCTGACGCACCTTACGGTCATGTTGCCTTTAGCCCTGTTTGGCAAAAACACTGTTTTGCCGGAAAGGTCGCTGGAGGTGGTCCTTGTCCACTCCATTGATAACGGAAGGGGAAGTGATGCTGCCGTTCAAAAGAGTGAGACCCTGCGGAATTTCAAAGCCAGGAAGGACGCACACGTGAAAAACAAAATGCCTTCGAGTGCAAAGCTCCACCCGGTCAAAGAAAGAGGGCTTCACCATGAAGGAATCGTTGAGAGCGATAAAAGCAGGAAAGCTGACATGATGTCTGTCCACGAGGTAAACGCTGACGACGACCGGGAGGGGGGACAACCGATTTCTACCAGGTCTTCCAGTGTCGATTTGGATATCGGCGCCGGTAACGGTTCCGAAGGCATGGGACAGGATGGGGAGCAATATGATAATCCGGGGAGCAGCTGGCAAGGTGGGCTGGAAGACGGCACCCTCCCTGTCCTTCCGGCGATACGAAAGCCTGAATATCCCAGGCGTTCAAGAGAATTGGGCGAGGAAGGGACAGTCGTTCTCCTCGTCGAGGTGTTTGCAGACCGGAGGCCTGTGGAAATCAAGATAATCAGTTCGAGCGGATATCCTCGTCTCGATAAGGCCGCTGTCAAAGCCATTGAAAGCGCAGTCTTAGCCTTGCCTTCAGGGAAGGCTTTTTTACACAAAAAGATAAGTTTCAATTTCAGGCTTGAGGAACAGGAATGAATTTTCACGTAAGGGGGATTTTTCTTACTGTCTTTATTCTTTTGGTATTCGGGTTCAGCTTAGCGTCAAAGACCTTACTGGGAGAAAAGTCGGAAGAGGAATACCCTTCACCAAAGGCCTATAAGAGAATCGTCTCCCTATCCCCCAGCGTAACTGAGATGCTATTTGCGTTGGGACTGGGAGGAAGGATAGTGGGCGTGACACAATACTGTGACTACCCGCCTGAAGCGACCAAGAAAGAAAAGGTGGGTGGCTACTCTAACCCGAACTATGAGGCTATCGTCTCCCTTAAGCCCGATCTCGTTGTCATACTGCCGGAGCAAAAAGAGGTTGGAAAGCATCTATCCAGCCTCGGGCTTGATGTTCTTACGGTAAACAACAGAACAGTCGGCGATATCCTTGAATCAATCCATACCATAGGCAAAATATGCGTTGTGGAAAAAAGGGCGTCAGATCTCGTAAGCGGTTTAAGAGGAAGGATGGAGGCTATCAGGGGCCGTACAGCTAACCTGACACGCCCAAGGGCGCTGGTCTCAGTTGCCAGGGGCATGGGGTCTTTAGGCATTAAAACCGTCTATATAGCGGGAAAAGGCGGTTACTATGACGAGCTTATAGAACTTGCCGGTGGAGTAAACGTCTATCGGGATGAAAAGGTAAGATTCCCTACCATTTCAAGGGAAGGCTTAATCGCATTGACCCCTGATGTTATCTTGGACCTTGTCCCCTCAGTTGAGGAAAAGGGCTGGAACGCGGCTGCCATACTGAAGGAATGGGAGGCGTTGGATGAGATCAAAGCCGTAAAAGATGGACGGGTTTATGTGCTTGGAAGGGATTATGTTACGGTGCCCGGCCCAAGATTCATTCTTCTTTTGGAAGACATGGCAAAGGCTATGCACCCGGATATAAGAGTACAATGAATGTCATCGAGATAAAAAACTTCTCCTTTGGCATAGGAGGAAAAGACATCCTAAGGGATATTTCCTTCGCCGTTGGACAAGGTGATTATACTTCAATAATAGGCCCGAACGGTGCAGGGAAGAGTACGCTGTTAAAATGCCTCGTCAGAATATTCGCTGGCGGAAAAGGTTCTATTTTCATAAAGGAACGGAATCTAAAAGACTACGGACAGAAGGACCTGGCAAGGCTTATAAGCTATGTGCCGCAATCGGGCGAGGAGACCCCTCCCTTCACCGTAAAAGAGTTCGTCCTTATGGGGCGTTATCCGTATTTAAGCCCGTTTTCTCAAGCAAGCAGGGAAGATGAAATGGCGGTCCAGGGGGCCCTTGTGATAACTGCGATGGAGGGATTCATGGAACGCCGTATGTCGACCCTCAGCGGAGGAGAACGCCAGAAGGTATTCATTGCGGCAGCATTGGCCCAGGGCGCGCAAATAATCCTCTTGGACGAGCCCACGACCTTTCTTGATCCCAGGCATCAACACGATATCCTGAGGATAATTAAAAAGATCAACACAGAACGCGCTGTTACTGTTCTATCAGTTACTCACGACATAAACCACGCGGCATTGTACAGCCGAAGGGTTTTAGCCCTCAAGGAGGGTAGAATATCCTTTGATGGTTCGCCAAAGGATATTATGAATAACGAAAAGTTAAAGGAAATATACGAAAAAACCTTTACATTCATCGAACACCCAAAGAGCGGGATACCCATAATTATCCCGGAGGTCGAGTGATCCCGTTGGTTATACATAGAAGGTTTTTATTGTCATCTCTACTGGTCCTGTCGCTTATGACCCTCATCGTCATGCCATTTATAGGCTTCATTGCCATAGCCCCGCATGACATCTTCTCGAAGACTACCGAGTCCAGTGTTTTCTGGAATATCAGGCTGGCCAGGGTATTTAATTCTTTTATTGCCGGTTCAGCGCTGGCCGCAAGCGGCATGGCCTTTCAGGCGATATTCAGAAACCCTCTTGCCACCCCATTCACCCTTGGTGTCGCCCATGGTGCGGCACTTGGGGCGTCGGTCTATATTTGGATAGGCCTTGGTTTTTCTGTTTTCGGTTTCTCAGGGGAGGCGTTTTTTGCTTTTTTTGGCGCTGTTTTGGCGATTCTTATCGTGTACGGACTTTCGAGGCTCAAGCAGGGGCTTTCCACTCCGACCATGCTCCTAGCTGGGGTTGCCGTAAGTTTTTTCTTTTCGAGTCTTATCCTGTTTATTCAGTACCTGAGCGACTTCACGCAGTCCTTTCAGATAATGAGATGGCTTATGGGAGGATTAGAGGCTGTTGGATACGGCTCTTTTTTGGACATGCTTCCTTTTGTCTTAAGCGGCTGTGCCATAATCTTTTACCAAGCCAACGAGCTTAACCTGTTGGTAACCGGAGAGGATATTGCCGTAAGCCGTGGCGTTGATGTGAAAAAGGTCAAGATATTCCTTTTTTTCGCGGCTTCCTTAATGATTGGATGTGTTGTATCTATATGCGGTCCAATAGGATTTGTCGGGATGATGGTGCCACACATCTGCCGTCTTGTCATCGGACAGGACCATAGGTATCTTGCCCCCGCAGCCATTCTTTTTGGCGGCATATTCCTGACCGTGTGCGATACCTTGTCCAGGACTTTGATAGCACCTGCGGAAATACCCGTAGGTGTGATTACTGCGCTTATTGGCGGACCTTTTTTCATCTGGCTCCTATTAAAGAAGGAAGGATGAAATTTTTATTTTCTGCTTGCGGCATGATATATGCGAGCAAACTTAAAGACATTAAAAAAAAAGGGGGTAGTAACATGCATATCGAACCGGGATTTGTATCGGCGGCAAAGGTGATGGGCGCGAACGCGGCAGTTGTTGGTCTTTTGGTTTTCTATCTAAAGAGGTTGATCAGGCATCCGCTGGACATTCTCAAGGTCTTATTGGCAGCTGTTTTCTTTTCGGTTTTCATGCAAAGCTTCCACATGAGCGTCGGACCGTCGGAACTGCACTTTATCGGAGCCATGTCGATATATCTGACCCTCGGTTTCATTCCGACGATGTTTGGGTTTGCCGTGGGGCTCCTATTGCAGGGACTCCTGTTTGAGCCGATGGACCTGCCGCACCTGGCGGTGAATTCATTGTCGCTGATAGTGCCGCTCATTACCGTTCACTATGTCGCAGGCAGAAAGCTTTTCGACAAAGGCCTCAGGCAAAGGGTGTCATGGTCAACCATCTTGAAGCTTGACGGCATCTATTATGTGGGGGTCACATCAATGGTCGGTTTCTGGCTGCTCATCGGCGAAGTTGAGACGCCTTTTTCAGCCTGGATGGCCTTTGCAAGCTCGTATCTGGCGGTTGTGGCAGTTGAGCCGTTTATCACTCTTTTGACGGTAAAAACGCTAAAGAGATATGAAAATTCGCCTGCCGTAAAGAGGCTCTTCATTGTAGACAAGCTAAGGCTGGAGGCATAAAGAGTTTCAGCGAATCTTTATTGTGCGGTCCACAGTAAATAAAGGGGTTACGAGATTTCTCGTAGCCCCTTTTCAATGGACAACTTTTTCACGAGAGGCTCTGGAATACCTGCACGTAAATACCTCGCGTTCACAGGTACTTCACTTCCTTGATGGATGACAGATACCCTGTCTTACGCGCCTCGAGCTCCTGAAGATTGAAATGCTCTCCCTTCAAAGGGGTAAGGACGAACCTCTTTTTCCCCGCCGCAGCGACTATCTCGAATTTCCTCGCATAGTAGTTCTGTTGCAGTATGTCCGGGATATATCCCGTCTGCCGGAGTATCCCGGTCATACGGCGAAGCGCGACCTCCTTCTCGGATTCGTATATGACGACGAGATCGAGGGCCTTGGCCTCCCTGCACAACAGCTTCGCCTGTTCGTAAAGGAACCCTGGATTGCAGTAGACGAGCCCGCCGAAGGAAAACGATTGCCACCTGCCGTCCCTCAGGACGTTTATATTAGGCTCCAGGAGCTTCACAAGTCTTACTGGGTCCAGCCACTTTTCCATAGGCATGACGGACAACGCTCCGGCGAATTTCAAGAGCTCGAATTCTCGGGCGCTCCTGTCGGCCTCCTTGAGCAGCACGGTAAACTGGTTAGTGGTGTGTATATGATGGTCCTTTACCGCCTTTATCACGTCATCAAACCACGATATCTGCACATCCCCTGCGAGTTCCTTGAGCCTGGAGGCGCTTACGAGAGGGTGTTCATGGGTGTTATAGGCGCCGGAAGCCCAATACTCGGGTATCTTTCCCAGATCGTGCGCCAGCGCGGCGATCACGGCCCTGGGGATATGGTTTTCGAAATCCGCATAGGTCTTCTCCAGAAGGCCGAGTATCCGGTTCGCAACTCCCGCAGTATGCTCCTTAAGAGAGACCCGGGAAAGGTTGTCCCTGACGCTATAGAGCTCCACGGCTTCCGAATCGTTCGATTTCGTCACCAACGAGGAGCAATGGCCGAAACGGTCAATCTCATGGATAAGCGCCTTTAAAAGGCCGTCCGCCTTCTGCGCGGCGAATACGCCCTCATAGGGCTTGAGCCTCTCGATAAGCCCTATGAGGGCCCCCTCCGAGAGCGGAGGAGCCTTAATAGCAACCGAGAAAGGAACCGAAGGAACAGAGGTTGAGGCTGGAGGTGAAACCTTGACATGAGCCGGTGTAGAGGCCTGCGCCTGAAAAGCCTTTTCCGTCGGTTCCTTTGCAGAAGAATTTACACCCGCTTTCTTTTCATCAACTGACCCGGTATCGCATTTGTTCTTATAAAGCGACTCTACGCCCTCCGGGATATCGTTTATGGCTGTAACTTCATCGTTATATTTAAGCCACACGCTGGCAAGCTCCGGAAGAGAAACATCTATCACGAGCTTTGGATTTTTACGGGCAGAGAAGAAGAAAGAAACGATGGCGATGACGATAAGTAATACCCCTGCGGCGATCAAGAATATCGACACGGTTTCCATAGCGATCATTTGTTAACCACCCTCCTTTAAAATCCGTATTTTTTCAACAAAAGCCTTAGAATTATCGACATGCACAGCACAAAATGAACTACGAAATACACACTCAGAAAAACAGCAAGTAAAACAAGTACAGGAACAAAATCGAAAGAATAAGGAGCGATACGAATGTCTAAGACCGGGATATGCCTTTTTTCCAAAACAGATATGCTCAGCAATAAAACCAAGATCGGCATTGCGTTGGTAAAGCAATCCCTGGTCATTAATGCAAAACTCGAATGAATCAACTCATCAATGGATTTTGGAGGGGCTTTTTCAATCACCGCCATATCTTCCTGTACTTGTCTATCCTACGGGTCTTCATCTTTCCCAAGACGACGGAAAGAGTCAGTATGAGTATCGAGAAAAAATTTACAATCGTCAGGAAATAAACACTCGGGATGAGCTGCTCGGCGAACTTGCTCATCCACAGATAAGAGTTGTAGCCGGGGCGCAGAAACTCGGGGAGCCTCCAGAGCATGAGTAGGATGTGGTCAGGCGTTAGAAAATTAAAGTACAGGATGTGAACTACAATAAACATAACGATGGTTGAAAGGACTATAACGAAAGCCATTCCGAAGATAAGTGCATAAATCGCTCTTCTGGTAATTTTTTTGCAGTATGTTTTCCGCAGAATTGCAAAAATTAACAACGAAGTGACGAGACTCGCCGAGACGGTAAGAAGTATGATAAATACCTTTTCAAAAGGGGAAGGCGAATATGAGCCGAAAACCGGGATAATCCCCTCATGCGCGGCGAACATGAACGGAGATAGAAATAAGGTCGCTACGACGCTGAAGGCGGAAAACCTGGCCCCTTCGATCCAATATGTACGTATCTTTTCAGTCGTAAGGACCTCTTCAGGTATGGACGAGCCTTCCTTTTCAGCGACCGAATACTGTTCTATCTCGCTCAGGACCTGCAGAAGCCCTTTGGGTGAATCCTTGGAATTCGTCGTTGTTGTAACAATTGCCCCATCCTTATCCCTTGCCATATTTACCTCCTTCTATATAAATATGCCGTTCCTACGAAAAAAATCCCTTGAGCCGTAAGAAAGTTTAAAAATACTTAACGGCCTTCAGGACCAGCAGATGCCGGACCTGTGGCTCGGCCAGTCGAAAACAAATATCCTGCTGTTACAGGCCCTGTCCTGAAACCTGTCAATGCATTGATTGCCGATAAGCTTCCCAAGAGTGCCATAATCCCTGTTGCTCGTCCCTATAAGAGGCTTTTTCCTCTCATATCTCCCGTCGATGACGTCATAGAGGATGTTCTGTTCGGCGGTACTCCCAAACTGACCGCCCAATTCGTCTATCACGAGGAGATCGACATCTATCATCTTCTTTATTACATCCGACGTCCTTTCTTTTGTACCGTCCTGCCAGGATTCCTTAACGCGCCGGAACAATTCCCCTGCCTTGACATACTTTGCGGAATAACCACGGACCGCCAGAGACTGCACCGCAGCACATGCCAGATGTGTCTTACCGGTCCCTGGACTGCCAAGGAATAAAAGCCATGTGCCGAGCTTTCTTATGGTCTCGAAATTTTCAGTATAGGTCCTGACTACGCCAGCCACTTCAGATTGTTTTGCATTCTCAACTCTGTAATCGTCAAACGTCTTACCCAAAAACAACTCGTTAACGCTGGTCAGTCTGATTCTGGCATCCGTAATAGTCGATATGCATGCATGCTTGAATCTGGTATCCGTCACCATCGGAGACGAGCTTGAATTATCGGCCTGATTTAACGCCCGGGCGCAGCCGCATGGTGTAGGAACCCATCCAGGTCCCGACAATCCAGTATGCTTGAAGAGAAACGATAGACTCTCGCCTATCCAGGTATATTGAAGATCGGAGCCGCAATCGGGACATGTAGATACCGGCTTGGACGGTCTTTTCTCCGAAGATGAATGCTCCATGAAATCGCTGATTTTACAAAAATTGTTCTGCATGTTTTAATTCACCTCCAGGAACGGCAATTTATTCCTTTCGAGTATGTGGTCGGGAACGCCGAAGTTCTTAGCGGCCGGCTTTACGGCCTGGCTGGTATTTTTCCTCCAGAAGGCTTCTACGTCAGCAAACTTACTCCTGAATTTCGTAAGGCTTTTCACTTCATCGCCGAAGATCCAGTCAACCTTCCTGACAGACGGAGAGGTCTCCCTGTAGTAGAGATACAACCAGCGGATATAATCCTCCGGATCCTTTAAATCACGCCTGCCACACAGGCTCTTTAGGAGTTCGCTGAATATCTTAGCTATCCTGCCGCCTCCGTTCCCGTTAAGCTCCTCGGGCGGAGAGTTTTCCCAAAGCCCGTAATACCAGTCAACAAGACGTCTGATCTCCGGATCAGTTTGCTTCTCTTTCGCCTTTGCCTTCACCTTCGCATTCGTTTTTTCTTCACCGCCATTTTCAGCGAACGCGAATGTATTTAAGCTTTTAGTATTTATACTTGTCTTTGTATTTAATAATTTCGTGGCACATCCAGCTTGCTGGGATTCAGCAATATGACGCTTTTCAACTGGAATCGCCTCAGGCTGCCTGCTCTCCACAATCTTGTCAGCCTGTTTTCCACCTTCTTGTTTGTTGGTTTTCAGCAAGCTGGTGTTTTTCAAGGTTATTTCTCCCGGTTTGTTGGTTTCTACAATACTTGCCTGCTGGTTTTCGGCATTATGTTGATTTTCAAGAAGGATTCCCTCGGGCTGTTCAGCTCCAACAATCTTGTCCGCTGATCTCCTCACACTTGTTTGCTGGTTCTCAGCATTATGTTGATTTGAAAAGGAGATCCCGCTGAAAAACGCGTTTATCCTGTCCATGTTGAGCCTGTAGTAAAGCTTGCGTGGGCAACCTGCATATTTTTCTTCCAGGAACCCGAGCTCTTTGAGCAACCTTCTCGATGACTCCTGTTCGCACCTTGACAACCCTGCTTCCTCGCTCATCTCACGCTGTGTCTTATTGATCCATCCGTCCGGAGTCTGCTTCTCCCCCTGCCAGTAAAGCATCTGGCACAAAAAGATCGTGGCCGTAACGCTACCCGTCAAAGGAACCAGCCCCGGATAATAGGCGATAGGTTTCCCGATTCTCTGCAAATAGTCGGTCAGATGCATCTCTTTACACCTCAAGGATTCGGAAGTCACTTCAACAAGGATCCGAAATAAGTAAATATCAATGTCAAGATAAGCAGGAAGATCGCCAGGCCGAACCTTCGAACAACAAGGACATACATGCTCATCACCAGAAACGCTGAAGCAAAAATATGTGCCGTAAAGCCGTAGAACAGGGTTGATATCAGATAGAACCACCATTCCCTATAAGCTTCCGGCGTCACACCCCAATTTGTAGGATTAAAGTACTCAAAAGAAGACATTCATTATCCTCTTTAAATGCCGCTTATTTTCGGGAATTGCACCCGTATATACGGGTCATGAACCATGGCCGTCTCCCCTTTGAACATTATCCCCTCCTTCCTCATGTAGAACCATCGCGGGGCAAGAGCCACAACCCGTTCTTTCAGCACAAGCCTTTCTTCGACTTCCCTTAAAGACACCCCCGTCTTCTCCCCCGAAAGATTCAGGATAGGCTGCTGCATCTTCTTGAGTGGTGTCGATTCCTCCACGAATTTCGAGGTCTTTTCATGGTTGACGCGCATGAAAACCCACGTGTTGATGTTATCCAGGATGGACTGAGCCGCTTCCAAGCCTATCTCTTCCTCTATCTGCGCGATACTCTGGGTGAAGAAATGAAGCCACACCCCGGCCCCTCCGCCCTTGTTGAAAAGCTCCTGTATCCCCTTGTAAAGCACGTTATGCCCCTCGTCCACGTAGACGCACAGAGGCGGATTGAGCGTCCTGCCGGAAGCGAAAAACCGTCCTACCGTGGACTGGATCATCGAAAGAAGAACCCGCCCGATTATGTGAGCGGTCCGGCGCGACAGAAGGCTTCCCGTATTGCATACGAGTATCACCCCCCTGTTCCCTTCCTCGAACCTCTTTACAAATTCATTGGTGTAGGCCTTGCCTATGATGCGTCCTGTGGTGGATGACGTGAGAGCCGTAAGGGTGGTCCTCAACGACGACGACACTTTTGCGAAAAAGTCGGTCGGAGAAGCTATGATCTGTGCGATATCGGCGCATACCTCCTGGGCGGCCGTGGCGATCACCGGATCCGAGTGGTCCTTCAACATCGAGATGGTCTCCCTGAACTGCTCAAGGCTCTCACGGCTGGACCTCTGTTTGATGTCATAGAAACTGAGCCTCGGCTTTTCACCCTTGGCCCTCGCCAGTGCAATAAGCCCCTCAACGATTACGGTGCTTATCTCGCTGGCTACGTTAATGAAGTATTCCTCCTTGGCCTGGATGCCGGAAACCACATGGTCCACAAGCTCATCAGGCATGTAGAAGTGCGCGAGCGGGTCTATCCGCAGGGAGTAATCGGGATATATTGGAGTGACCAGCATAAGGTCGTTTAAACGGCCGGATTCAACAGCGGACTGAACCACCATGGAAAATAGGTCCTGGTCGCCTTTCGGGTCTATGACTATTACGTTCCTGCCCCCCTTGATATCCTGCGTAATAAGGTGCGCTAAAAGTCTTGTCTTCCCTATCCTCGTAGTGCCGAAACAACCGAAATGACCGGCCCTTTCACGTGCACTGAGATAAAGAGGATCAGGTTTTATCTCCGAACGTAGGCTTTTAACGAGAGACACACCCCAGCCGAGACAAATACGACCGCCATCATTGGTTGTACGGCCCTTCCTGTTGATATTGAACAACGCATCGATATCTGTCATCAGAACCTGGCCTCCGTTTTTTTGACTTCCGAGGGCGGACATTCCGCTCTCAATATGGCCCCCCAGACACTGACCTCTACATTGTATTTCTCACCGGACATACCCTTGACAATCCCCGAGAACCCCTCGTAACGGCCCCCGACTATCCTAACCGGAGTCCCCGGAGGGTAAATCTCCTTCTTTAGGAGCTCGGAGATCCGCCCCGCATCCTTGAGAAACGTTGTGTAGCTCCCTTTGAAATACTCGATCCGCGCCGCGGTTACGAACTCCTCCGGCAGAAACCGTGCCGGATCCACGGTCACGAACAGATAATCGGGCAGTTTGGTCTCATAGACCTTCAACTCCTCGACCTTCTTAAGGATGTTGAGTATCAGTTTTATCTTCTTCGGTGCCGCGTGGATCAGATACATGTTTTCCGTTCCTTGAAAATTTATTCAACAGGAAATCCAGCCTCCTGTTGAGATATTCAAACCTCGCAGATCGCATGCCCTCGATGGTCTTGACCCCCAGCTTTCCCTTGTAGGAAGTCTCCCTGGAAAGAATCGTCTCCGCCTCTTCACCAGTCAGTTCCGCAAGCCTCTTGATCTTCTCCTCGACGGCGTTCCTTAAAGAGACGTATTCCTCTCCCATACCGAGTGAAAGTCCGGACCTTCCCACCAGGTCGTATATCCTCATGGCTATGAATTTGTCGGACTTCATATGTATGGTAAATGAGATGCTGGTTTTGCGTGAAATAATGGATCTCATGATCCCTCTGAACACGACTCCTTCCAGATTGAAGACCAGCATCGTCCTGTCAGTGCCCACTTCGATTTTTTTCAAAAAATCGAATATTTCTTTCCGCGGTGTTGAATTCTTGAGCGATATGGACAAACACCCGTTCCCTGAATGCGTGTAACTGACAAAATTGACCGGAAAATTCGTATACATCTTGGTATCCATCGCTGGCTCCTGATACTTGTATATTACCTACCGAGGCATCGTCGGCATGGGATGAAAATAATGATTTCCAATAAAAAAAGGCATACCCGAGGGTATGCCTTTTAAGGTTAGTTTCCCTTATTTAAAAGGGAACGTTCAAATCCGAGATATCAGGCGGGACATCATCCGCCGGGGAAGAAGCCTTAGATCCACCCTGGGATGACGTACCAAGATGT
>Ga0209342_10003781_pt1 | contig 15871 bp, 9 predicted proteins | sample RifCSP16_2_FD_184023 | JGI IMG/M metagenome (GOLD analysis project Ga0209342, IMG submission 184023) | Soil microbial communities from Rifle, Colorado - Rifle CSP2_sed 16_2 (SPAdes) (version 2) | ecosystem: Environmental > Terrestrial > Deep subsurface > Rock core/Sediment | place: Rifle... | reverse complement strand
GGTCGAGGGACCGGGCTGCTCGGTGGCCCGACTGACCGTGAGCCTTCCGCCGCTCAGGCTCATGATGTCCCGCATCTGGTTGAGCGCGGTGTTGATGATGAGATAGGGACCATCGTACACACACGCGTCTTCGGGCCGGGGAGTTTCTCGATAATCGGGGCCGGGACGAAGATTCGACAGCGCGAAATCGTCTTTGGGATCGAAACCCGTTATCGGATCGAAGCCCCTATCTCTATCTCTTCCCCTGGAAGCTCCCAGATAGCAGCGCACCAGACGGTTTCGGTAAAACGCGTGGAGAGAAAATTCGTTGACGTCGACCCTGAAGGCCAGGATCACAACGATCACACAACACAGGACGATTAATGCGAAGATCATTCCCTTTTCCGCGTTGTCAATAGTAGTCCAGTACTCGTCGGTTATGTCGCGTCTCCTGGGGGTTTCGCCAAGCTTCAGGTTTACGTCGATCTTTGTCGGCTCTGCGTTGAGCTGCACCGTGCCGGCAAATTCCGCCTGTATAGCCTTTGGCTGACTTGCTGCCGTCGCCGCCTTCTGGGATTGAGCGGCGTCCTTCGCCGGCGACGACCAATCAGTTACAATTTTATGCGACACCGTCGCCACCGCGATCAAAAGGCCGAGCACCGCTATGACGGGGCCGATCTTGATGACCCATTCGAGCTTCGACGGCTTTCCGGGAGTCCCCGTGCTCGGGCTTTTTCCGGCGAAAACCGCCGCCAGAGTGCTGCCCAGCCAGGCCGTGATCAGAGTGGTCTTGGTCTTAGCCCATTCCCCCAAATGCTCCCAACCTAACGGCCCGTAGAATGAAAAGGCGAAAAGTCCGGCCCAGAGCAAAGCGTAAATGAGCAGCCATGCCCCCATGCTCGCCCGCCACTCGCGCGCAGCGTCCGATTCCGTTACGGCCCGGAGGCCGACTTGGACGGTCACGGCGAGTAAGAAGGCGATCAAAAACAGCGGCGGCCCAAAGCTCACAATGTCTACTAGACGCCACCTCCACAGACCAAAATGGAGCAGCGCATAAAGAAGAACTCCCCCGATCAATCCCGAAAGAAAATCGCTGAAAATCCGCACGCCGCGAAATTCGCCTTCGTGGCACAACACGCATATGAGATAAACTGCGACGTTCAGCAGACCGAGCGCCAACCCCCAGTAAGCGGAGGCATACACGTTTACGTCAGGCAGCACTTGCAGAAACCAACTCGCCGGTTCGAGTAGCTTCGGAAGATGGTTTTTCTGCGCGCCAAAAAGCCAGGAAAAAATCAAAGACGCCACTATGGCCGGCGCCAAGATCAGAAACTGCAAGCGCAGGAGTCGAAAGTGTTCCCGCTGCGGTTTTTTAAGGCGATTGAGAGCCGAAGAAATCGAAACCAGCACGATGAGCACGGCGATCAACAGCGCCAGCGCGGGGATCCAAAGGCAAAACTCGGGGGGAACTTCGAAAAAGGCTTTGACGAGAAGTCTCGGAAGCAAGAGCACAGCGGCCAAAGCCGGAATCAGCATGAGCTGGATGAGAAGAAGATTCCGGACGTAAATCGCTATGGCGGACCAGGTATCTTGCGAGAACGCGCCGAGGCGCGGCGTCAGATAATTGCTGTAGCGGCGCAGGTGAAAGATCGGATCGGGGCCGCACTGGGGAGGATATTCTCCAACCGTCGCAATGGGAGGACACTTTGCTTCCCCTCTCTTGCGCGCCGACAGGGCCGGCTTGAGTTGCGTTTCGACGGCGCCAAACCCTCCGCAGCTACTATTTCGCTCGTGCCAGATCCATGCGCTAAACCAGCTCCCGATGTAGCCGCCGCCCGAGACCGTTGAGAGGTAGTCGAAAAAGCGGAGGATGCCGAGGTCCGCCAGGCTTTGAAGGATGCCCAGATTGAAGGTGGCGCTGCGGATTCCGCCGCCCGAAAACGCGAGGCCAATCAGGCCATGACGAACCGAAGGCGGGGACTCAGCAGCCAGCGCTCGCCGCTTGATCTGGACATCGGCCCGGATATCTTCAATGCTCGTTACGTGCTGCTTAATTTTCCCCTTCGGCAAGATGGCGCGAACCCAGCCGAGGATCGCATCTATGGCTCTGGCCAAAGGGGCCGGCTTCTCCGCGTCATGCAGTTTTTTTTCCGCTTCGTCGAACTCTTTGATTGGCGCGGGAAGAGCCTCTGGTTTGCCATCTTCCAGCGGATGATCGCGCGATATTGTCCACCGGCGCCGGTATATTTCCGTCAACTCCGCCGGAAATACGTCCTTGTCGAATTTTAGTGGGTCATCTGCCGGCATGGTTCACCTCGCTTACGTTCCTCTTGTGCGCCGCTCAAAAGGGTTGCCATCATCCAAGGCTTCGTGTCAGGCATTCGTATTGACTTATTCGCATGGATCTCTACGATGCCGATCCCAAATTTACCGGCCTTCCGCGCTTTATGAACTGGTACGCCCTATATTTCAAGACTCGGACTTATCCCCCTTTACGCCCTCCGGTGTCGCGAAAAAGCCCCTTGCGGCCTCGCTCATGACGGGCAGACCTTGGCGCGGAGCGCGGGGTCAATCTGAACAGCCGGCGGCTGCCAGGCGCGATCGAGCTCGCGCATAATTTTCCCGAAGTCCGCAGATTGCATGAGCAGCAGGCGAGCGACTTGGCGAAGCAAGGTTACGGTGTCCTCCGGCAGGTAAAACGAAGTCGGCAGGTTTTCCATGCAGTGACGGAAGTCCTCGTCGTCGAGGCTGTCGAAGGTCAGCTCCGAGGCGTAGAAATCTACGGGGGACAGTACACCGGGCATCTTTCCCGAGCATTGATCCTGGAGCAACTGCTTGCAGTCGGTCCAGGCCTTCTCCTCGTCCTTCAGTCTATCGAAAATATCGCGAACCAGTTGCACGGTCTCGAAGGAGTAGTTGTCCATCGGTCCACCCGTGACCAACGAAAACACGTCGAGAATGCCCGGCGCGGCCTGCTTGTGGTCCCAGTCTTTGCTCGGCTTGGTCTTGGCGTTGGCGCTGATGACCACGATGTGACGGACCCTTCGCTGGTTGATCTTGTCGTAGAGGCTCCAATTGCTGTCGTTACTACTCAGAGACACGTACGGGCCACGTAGACCGATATTGTCGCCGAGACCGCCGTCGAGCAGATGGATGTAGTCGCGCTTCAGCTTGGGGTCCTGATAGGACCAGAGATCCCGCGCGTGCGCGTAGCGCCGGATCGGATTATTGCGGTCAAGCGCGTCCGTGAGCCACTTGGGACATTCGTACTTGCAGCCTTCGCCGGCGAAGTTCTTGACCGTGAGCGGGCTCAACAAGCCGGGGAAAGCGGATGACGCGGCAACCGCCGTCGCCACCTTCACGCTCGCGAGATCGGAGCACAATAGATCGAACTGATCCTGCGTGAACTCGAAGCGCCGGCCGAGAGTCATATCGGTCGCGTTGAGAATGATGTACGGTTTGCGTCGCTTCGCGATCAGCTCGGCGAAGGTTTTGTGCTCGAAAATTGTTTCGTCGTAATACTCGGCGGCGAGGTTGATCCGGTCGAAGTCAGAAGAAGCCAGGCGAAACCCGTTGAGCGGCCAGAGAGCCCGACGGATCAAATCGCCCTGGACGTTGCGATGAAGAAAGGCGGAAGGGAACTTGGCGAAAAACTTTTCCGGAAACAAAGCGTAGTACGCGGCGGTGAATCTGCCGCCAGAGACCGAGGAGATGACGTCGACGTCATCGAGAAAACGCCGGGGGCCGTCCGGTGCGTTGTATACCGCATCCTTCAGTCCTTCCATCACGCCGAAGGAAAAGGCCGCGGCACGGGTGCCGCCGCCGGAAAAGGCAAGAATCACGAAGATATTGTCGCTATTGCCCTCGCCGGATAATTTACCGTAGCGGTAACCGGCATCCTTATCGAACCTGCCGAGCTTGCCGTTGACGAAATGAGGGCTGCATGCGCCGAGGAGCGCGGCGAGAGCGAAACCAAACAGCAGTCGGGGCAGCGTCATCATGCGTTCCTTTGAAATACGACCCGTTGTGGATTGATCACGCTGCCGGCGCCGACCTGGACCGCCTGAGAAAAGGGAGTGTAGTTCTTTGACCCTCCGAGGCTGAAGGTTTGAAGCCCGTCACCGATCAACAAGATCAGGTATTCACCCTGTTCGTCTCGATTGTTTCCTTGACTCTTGTCGCCAACAAAAACCTCGCGGCACTCGGGAAACTCGACGATTACGCGTCCCATGGGCTCTCCTCCTTAAATTTGAGAGCGCGGAAACGGTCAACAATGTGCATACCGACTCGCGCGGCGCCAGCTAATACTGGACCAGGCGATACGGCCAAGCCTCGCTTTCTAAACAAATGGAGTATTGTGCAATGTCTCCACGCCTGAACCTGGGTCCTGACCCCAGAGACGATTACTGACTCCTCTCCGAATCGGGCTCTTGCTCGCTGAATCAACGCACCCGGATACGCCAGATGCTGCGCCCGTAGGTCGCCGCAATCAAAGTCCTCTGACCTTGGTGATAGACCAGGTCGACCACCATCACGTTGGGTAAATTCCGGTTTAAGCTTGTCCACGTCTGGCCGAAATCGGGCGAATGATGCACGCCTGCGTCACTGCATACAAAGATCGACTGTGGATCGTCGGGAGGAATGACGACGGCGTGATGCGGCGCCTTCGGCAGCCGGCCGCGGTCGAGATCGTTCCAATTGGCGCCACTGTCTTTGGATTCGAAAAGATGGGAATTTCGTTCCCCCCCAATGGTGATGAGAACTCTCTTCGCGTCCGTTGGATGCGATTCAGCGCGCGTGATCACCCGTCCCGGCAATAGACCGCCAGCGAGATTACCCGACCAGGAATTTCCACCGTCAGTGCTCCGGAAAAATCCGCCGTTCTCCGTGCCGGCATAAACGACATTGGAATTTGCCGGCGCGACTTCGATGGCACTGATCGGGCTGCCATCGAAGATCGGCGATACCGGCCTCCAGGAGTCGCCGTCGTTCTTGGTCCGCCACATGCGGCAAGATCCGGTAAAAACGATCTGGGAGTTGTTCGGGTCGAGAGTTACGAAAACCATCCAAACCCCGGACATCTCGTCATCCGTCAGTGGCAGCTCGATCTCCTTTATCGCGCTGCCATGAAAGCGCACCAAGTTCATGAACTGCCATGAGACGTAACAGTGACCGGCATCGTTGGGATCGTAAACCATCCAACCGCCATCGCCGCCAAATTTTTCAAAGAACTGACCCGCGTTGCCCGTCGTCGTCACCACGGTGCCGTTATCCTGCGCGCCGCCTCCGTAGTGGCGTGAATCGCTGGCCGCGACATCGACGTCGTAGAACATCGTGGCCGCCAAACCATTCGATCGATTGGACCAGGATAGACCGCCATCTTCGCTGGTATCCATGCCGCCGTCGTTTAGGTCGTAGACACGGCCCGGCATTGCAACCGGCATCAGCAAACAATGGTGATCGGCGTGGGCATAGGTCGGCTTGCCGGGCGATAAATCCCACCGGGTAACCTTGCTCCAGGTCGCGCCGCTGTTGGTCGTCAAATACAGGTCGACACCGCCGCAAACCACGTGGCCTGACTTTTTCGGATGCACGGCGATGGCGTTGCCGTACGACATCTGCCCTTCCTTGGCGAGCGGACCGGAGGTCACATCGGTCCAACGGTCGCCACGGTTGCGACTGCGGAAAATACCGAGGAGACCGTCGCCGTCCTGAGACTGAGCATCGGCAGCCAATGCATACAGGGTGTCCGGCCGCGATGGCGCGATGGCGAGGCTTGTGCGATGAAACCGCTCATTGGAAGGGAGTCCGGTGGTAAGTGGTGCCCATGTTTGGCCGCCGTCTTTGCTGCGCCAAATCCCGCCCCTTGCGCCCACACGGCTGAAGGTAGCGAAAATGGTGCCTTTTGCAGTGGGATGGAATTTGATGTCGTGGCACCACTGAAAACTCTGACTGCCGACGAACGTTTCCATGCGCCAATTCTTGCCGCCATCTCTCGACATATACATGCCGCCGGGATCGCCCTCTGCGTGAGTCACGCCGCCGATGCGGATATGCTTTGAATCGAACGGATCGATGGCTATCACACCGATCCGGCGCGGGATGCCGGTCTTTTTCGACGCCGCCAATAACGCCCAAGTCAGGCCGGCATCCACGCTTCGATAGAGCCCGACACCTGGGTAAGAATCAGCCGAAAGGTTGGCTTCGCCCGTGCCGCAGTAGATCACCGCTGGGTTGGCCGGATCGATGGCGAGTGACCCGATATTCAAAACATCCTGCTTATGCCACAGCGGCGTCCAGGTGCGACCGGCATCCTCGCTTTTTCACACGCCGCCGCCAGCGGCGCCGGCCCAGATTATGTTCGGTTGGGTAGGATGGGCGATAGCGCAGGTCATGCGCCCGCCGATATTCGTCGGCCCGGCCAACTGCCACAGCGCGTCCGACGACACCGGCGACTTGCCCTTCGCTTTGCGCCGCTCGGTTGCCAAGCGTTCCATCGATGCCTCGCGGTACGGCCAAGACGCCCGCGCCTGAAACCAGCGGCTACGGCTCTTGTGAGTGGTGAATTTTCGACGCGCCATGAGAAGCACCTCCTAATAAACGCGGCTATAGCAGAGCGTAGTGGGCTAACCCCACGATCGACGAATCACAAACCGGAATGGCGCCCAAGTGTTTAGCGCGGATATCATCGATTACGCGAACGGGTCAACGTTTTTATTCTTTTCCAACCACTTGAGATACTTGTTCATATCGTGGTCTTTTATCCCATCGGTTCCGGGTTTACCCAGGTCTTCGATACGACCTTCGACGCTGTCCAGCAAGCGGTACCACCAGGAAAGATCGTCGTCGAGTTTGCCGTCCTTGTCGAAGTACAGAAACGTGCCCACATGGCTAAAGTTCATAGCTCGCAGAGGGACACGGGGAACGACGTCGTTATTGTGCACGAAGCGAAAGCACCGCGGCTTAAAATCCTGATTGAAATTTGCCGCAAAGTCTCGGCTACCGGTCCTCGGGTGACCAAAGGTGTAAAGTCCGTAAACTGGTTTATCATCGGCACGCAAGGTGGCGACCGCGAGGGTTGCCAGCGCTGCGCCGAGGCTATGCCCCGTAAACCACAGCGACTGGCCTTTGTCCTGGAAAGTTTTGATGGTATGGAGCATCTCGCGCCAGACAACGCGCAGTGCCCTGTAGAACCCGTCATGAACTTTGCCGAAAGGTCCATCGACCAAGTCAAAGTCGGCGTCGGTAACCCAATCCTGAAGCTTTGTGGGTTGTGTACCGCGAAACGCGACAATGATCGCGTCATCATTACCAGCGACGAATGCCTGCGTTTCATCACGATCAAAGAATTCAAATCTGTCGAAGCCCCATGAACTGACATCTTTTTTGATCTTCTGCTCGCTGTCGTAGGCCAATTTGGCGGCCTTGCCCAGACCGAGAGCATTGACGGGTTGATACTTCGTGGTATTCGAAATGAACGGAAAATCGGCCATACTCGCCTCCCCCGGCAGTTGTGATGCCAGCCTATTTCTTCAGCCCTGCGACTTTCCCTTGCCAAAGAAAGAGCTTGTCAAGAACCAGCAGATGAACCCAGACGACCAGCCAACCGAGCGTCGCCACGATCGTACGATAGACAAGTCGACGCGGTAGGCTTTGCAGCGCCAACACCCAGCGCAAGTGGCGCGGGAGAAAATAAAGAGCCCCATAAAGGGCGAAAGTAACCAAGGAGATCCCCAGTGCCCCATAGGTCTTCACGCCGTCGAATACCGTCGCGACGAACGGAATGGGATCATCGGCATGCGCGAAAAGAAACCGCAGGAGTTGGATCAGTACGATTCCCAAGAGTACGACTCCCGACCACTTCAGCCAGGGCATGAGTTGCCAAACCTTGAGAACCAACGAGCCCGCTACTTCCAATTGTTGCATAAAGCGAGGATCTTTCTTGGGATCGGCGAGATAGGCTCTGATATCGAGAAAATCCCAAGAACCGGAGGGATCAATCGGCGCACTGCTGCCGGTCGGGTCAAGTCTTTGCGGATCGATCAACCGCGCTCCCATGAGGTATCCGTCGGCCATCAGCGCGTGCGATTCCACTTCCGAAAACGAATCGAGATCAGTTCGTATGTCGGCCAGAAGCCGCTGCACTTCCTGATCCACGCCATAGGATGTTATTCGGGTCGCTCTGCCCTTTTGACCGGTTTTATCCTTTCCTCCGATCCAAGTAAGTTCTTGCTGCTGCAAATCTTGCTTTAAATGCAGAAAAACAAATTCCGCGATGTCTTTGGTGGAACGGCGCAGAACCATTCCCTTGTATTCTTCTTCCCGAACTCGATCCATCAGCACGTCGTTGCTGCGCTTCACCACCGACCACGCCTTTGTATTGGCCTCCGGGAGGTCGCCCATTTGCCCGCTCGCATCGCTGACAATCAAACGAGTACAGTAGCTGTCCAGGAGTCCCTCAATCCCTTGATTATCGTGCACCCCGCCATCCACCAGCTGCGGCGTCATCTCTTCAAAAAGATCGGTTAAGGCAAGAGGATGGAAAATGCCGGGCACCGCGGCCGACGCCGCAACGGCCACACCCAGAGGCAGCTTTTGGTACTTTGGCGCCAGACCATCACCTTCATAATAGGCCCGCCTGAGTCGAGTGTTCTTGTCGAGGTCTTCCTGCGCGCGCTGGGGGGGCGGTTCACCCAGCGAACTGGCGGTGAATCGGAAATTGTGACCCGTGTTCAGCGTCGTCGTATTGATGATGAGAACCGGCACCTTGTTGGACCGACGGTCGTTCTCGGCGACGCCTCCCTCGTCCGCGGGAAAGGGGCGAAAATTTGGCGCCTCTCCAAGCGGTTGGATTTTGAGCATCGCAAGGGGAACGTCGGGTCGTAGCGCTGGTTCAACGACCGGGGCATACAAAAACGCAGCATATAACTCGGCGATCCGATCGCTACGGGAGTAACGTCTGCCGTACATTTTCCAGTTCTTGAACATGTTAGCGAATGTCCGGGTGCGAAGATTCTTGCCAACCGCCGCCTCGAAGTGCCGTCCGAGATTTTTGACCAGATCGACATAATCCTGAGTTGTAATCTGGTCGTCAGCCTTGGCTTGAAGCAAATTCCGAACGAAAAGATAGTAGAGCGCGCCGATGATCGAGCCTCCCGAAACGGTGGAGATTACTTGCACCTGGCGAAGCATATCTACTTCAGCTAATCGAGCCAACACGCCGACGTGGAAAAAGGATGCGCGAAAACCGCCGCCGGACAACGCCAGACCCAATCGATAGGGTCGCAAGTCGGACGGCCTCTGTGCTTGTTCTTGTCTGCTCATCATTTCCTCACTCGCCGATAGAGCCCGGGCGGCGCTTCGAAACCGCTCCTTATTCCACCAAGGCTTCGACACCCTGCACTTTCATCTCCGAAAGCAATGAAAGCTAAAGATTATCCACTTTAGCGGTTTTGCCGCTTTCCGTGGCTGATACATACACACACAAACGAAAGGGTGGGCGAATCCTTTTGGCTCGTTTGTCAACTCCCAATCGTTGATTGCAATTTCATAACTCGTGGTGCCTGCTCCCGAAATCCGAGGGCCCGGGCGTTTCATGAGCTGGTACACCGGATATTTCAAGAAATGAGCTTCTTCTATACTTCTCTCCGAGTGAAAAGCTTTTTGAACTGTTCGTCATCGAAAAACTCGGCCAAGTCATCCTCCTGCGGGCTGGCATGCTCTCTATCCCAGAGATTTTTCATCGATTCGCGCTCCGCTGGATTGAGTTGCAGGACAGTCTCCGTCGCCTCAAGAGCTTTTTGTTTTACGGCGTTGAGATCATCATCGCTGGCATGCTTGACTCGACGCAGATGAGAGTGTTTTTGAGCGTACGCGCATGCTAAATACTCCCATAATCTATAGTTCGCCTCTCCGAACCGTTTGAGATAGTCCTCGCCTAACTTGATTGCTTGTTCGAATCCTCCTGGCGGGGCTTGGTAAAGCAAAGCGTGGATCATTCCTTCATAGTATTCCGGTGACTCACGCGCCGCTCGTTCCACACGGGAGAACTCCAACGTGAGAAAGAGCCGGGTCCAAAGATAGCCAATCAAAAACCCGCAGGCACCAAAGTAAGAAAGCGCAGCGGCAACCAAGCTACTGGGTACAGCAGGTGGTCCAAACGCCTGAGCCAAGAAACTCGCTACGCTCATGAAATGCGTTGGTATTTCGGCCAGCTGTACTAGACCGAGGCCAACGATTATTTTTGTTAGCCAGTCAGAGATTTGCTCGAGATTTGTATTAACGAGAAAATCAACTTGAGTTGCTTGAGCTCCCGAGCTGGCAGATTGAGTTGGAACCTGTGCTTGAGCCACCCGGGGAATCCCGAATAAGAAACCGATAATAGAACCTACCGCGAGAGCCGATGCTGCAATTATCAGAGCTACCGCGATCGAGCTTGCTGTGTTGGGCCGATTCCAAGCGTAAAGTGCAAAGACAGCCATGCCAGCATAAATGGCAAGGATAAGGGGATCGCTCCAAAGCTGACGTCTGTCACTCGTTTCTGGTTTTTGTGACAATGGATCAAACGACATAAAGCATCCCTGCGAGCTGGGTTCGGCAGTCTCGGTAGTCCTCAAATTCCGGCCGATTCGCTTATAAACAATAAAGTTGACTCATATTGGCCGGTGGCGCCTTGCCGCTCCTTGATGTAACGATCCAACAGATCTTTGAAGGTTCGATCAATTTCAGTTTTTATTTCTAATCCGGCAGTCTTGCCAATTTGTCGACTGGGATCCGGGTTGTCGTCTTTCGCGATATGTGTGGTGAGCTTGCTTTGAACCTGAGCTCGATAGTTCTTGAGGTATCTTAACCCGGATGCAATTTCCCCATTGAGGGTCGCTGTGGACTTTGGTCTACCGTTGGTCTCGTTTTTTTCCGTGAGTGTTGCTACCAATTTACTATCGGGCGGGGAAACAATCTGAGTGTAAATCGCATCGAGGTCCGCTGGCTCTACGCCGTGACCAGGCAGAGTCGTTTTCAGCTTTGGGTTGATCGACTTGATATCCTCGACAAGATTCGCACGGCTCTTCAGTGTTTGCTCTTCGTAACGCTTGGTTACGCGGTCGAACTGCCCGCCTAGCGTGGAGCGGGCCACCTTGGTTGTCGGAACTTGAGTCGGGGCTTCGCCCGTCGGAGCAGACGTCGCCGACCGCTGACCACCGCGAGCCAGGAAATTCGCGCCCATGGCGTTGCCCGCGGAAAACATAGCGAGGTTTTTAGCCGACTGGATAATGTCCGTTGGATTCGACGAGTAGCTCTTAACGTACCAGTTACCAACGTCGTCCTTGGCGATAGCGTAATTCGTTCTGCCGGCACCCGATACGCGCACCTGGTTCACGCTCTGCCAGAACTGCTTGTCAATTGTCCTATTGATGTCTATATCCTCTTTGTGCAGCTTTTCTTGGATCAAGCCATAAAATGGTAATTGGTGCCACGCGTGATCCGTCAGCATGTTCCGCCACACGCCGCCGGTCGGGTCCTGCTGAAGCACAGAGGCCGGATAGCTGTTGCGCAGAAATGTCGAGGCGGGCCGGATGTGAACCATGCCGGAGCGGTAGGCGTATAGTAGCTCCACCGCTGCTGCGCGATCTTTAGCTTGTTCGCTATTACGACCGTCAGCGACAGCGTTGACGTGATCGTAGCGGAGTGTGGCCAACATCGTGTCGAGCACATCCTTGGCGTTGGGTTTCTGGCCGTCCTCCGACACCTTGTCGCCCTTTGCCATCCATTCAGGGATTTTGATGCCAGGGAGTCCGCCCTTGGTTAGCGAAGCCGCCTGCCGATGCCAGCGTTCAAGATCCGCGACGGGGGCCGCTAGGACGCTTTCAATTTTGCGCGCAGCGTCACGCTGCCGCCCGACTTGTAATTCAATGTCTTTGAGCTTGTCCAGAGCACGGCCGGGATTTGCTGTGTCAATGGTAAATTTTGGTTCACTGAGCACATCGGCAGCAGTTTGATAAGCGCGCGCGACCTCATCGCCCGCACCACCTAGACGCCTGGCGTCAGCCTCACGAGGCCGTAGCGTGCGAATAGCTTCTTTGGCAACGTCCGAAACGGTACGTGGTTCTGTCGTTGTGCCAAACGATTTGACAACGTCGAGAATATCCTTTCGTCTCAGGATGGTAGCAACTGCGGACCATTTTTTTTCATCATCCTGATTGAACAGTTTTCGCGCGGCCGCAAGTTGTCTATTGACTTCTAGCTCGATTCCGCGAAATTTGTCCTCTACTCGCCCAGGGTTTCCGGTATCGCTCATGAACTTTGTGTCGCTCAGGACGCTTGCGGTGGTCTGAAAATCGCGCGCCGCGTCATCACCCGTGCCGCCGAGGCGTCTAGCGTCAGTCTCCAGTTTCTCAATCAAAGGAATGATCTTGCTGGCAATTTCGGCCGTGGATTGCTGGACTGTAGTGTTTTCATATTGTTCGATGGCATCATGGACTTCTTTCTGTGCGAGAACTTTTGCTGTGGTGTCCCATTTAGCTGCCTCTAATCGGGCGGCTTCCAAAGGGGATCGTCCAGGCGCCAAGGCTAGTTCAATTTGGCTGATAACTTCACCGATGGCGTCTTTGCCCCCCTTAAGCGCCTTTTCAATCAACTGTTTTCGAGGGAAATCATCTGGCTTTGACTTGAGTTCGGCGGCAATGACATTGAGTACGGCCGCGGATCGAGCCTCAGCGTTTCGGATTCCCTCGACTTCGGTTTCCCGCGCTCTCGTGAGCTGACCACGATGAGCTTCGCCTTGTCTCAGCGCGTCCACCTGCGAAAGGATCGAGTTGCCTACGGCTTGAAGGACGCGGACATATTTTCGGGTGTCTTCGTGTCGATCGCGTAACAAGGGGTCGAAGTTCGCGATGATGCTGACTTTCTCCGCAAAGTTGATCAAGCCGTCGAACAGCTCTCTTTTCCTGTCCGAAGTCTCCTTCGATCCCTGTGAGCCGAGAGGCAACCGGCTCACCCTAAGATAGTCATCAATCAGCTTTTCAATACCTTTATCGGGACGTCCGGCACCAAGCGAGTTTCCTGCGGCCCTCTGAAGAGTAGCCGCTAGACGAACATCAGCGAGGGAGCCTTTCACGTTGGCTTCTTCGAACCAATCCGCAGTGGGATAGACCACAATAAACCACTTTCCCCCTTGCCTTGTTGCAGCATAGCTCTGCGCAACTGCGAGTTGCTTCGCGAGCCAAGGTCCGGGCGGATCTTCAGCTAGCATTTGAGTCACTACGGCTCCGACCGCATTCTCAGCGTCCGGCGTCAGAGGATTGTCGGGGTCATTCAGTCGTGACATCTGTCCACGCAACATCGCGACAGAACCCGACTTAAACTCTGGGGCTATCGAGTTGTCGGTAAAGAAATTTCGTAACCCTTCGCCGCTTGTCAGGTCGCCCGCAACCCACGCCACGTCCCAGATAAGGTCGCCGGGAAGCTCGCTGAGACGCTTTCGAATCTCGTTGGAGGATAAAACTCGGATTGCTTCCTGCCATGTATGTTCGATCGCCTCCCACACCGCCTTAACCGCTGCGATCTGAGACTTCGTAGGTTCACGAAGGCATCCCCTACCCGTGTAGGGCAAATTCCGCACTCGCTTCGCCAAAAGGTCAGCACACTCGTCGGCGTCAGGCAAACGTTTGTGCTTCGCGTCGTAGAGGTAGGGTTTAACAATGCGGTAGCCCTCTTCGATTCGCGCGCTCAGGCGCCTTGCCGCGTCGGCGAACGGGCTCAGGATCTGACCCGCCGCGTCCTCGTATAGGCTGAGAATGTCGTTTACCTGCAGGGCATCGGGACTTTGTAAATCATCTTGAGGTATGACCCCTGCTTTTGACTCAGCAAGGTCGGCAGATTTTGGGCACTTGGCCCCGTCGAGCCTTTTGCCACTGACCTTAGGCTCGGATGTGCCTTTTTTTTGGTTGTCACACTCAGCCCTTTCCAGACGGTATCGCAACTTCGCGAGCAGAGGCTTGGCTCCCATCGCCATCGCGGCGGTTTGCTCGGTCTGGACGCTCTCGTGGTTGGCGAGGGCGCCTTTGTAGACATCCACGTCGATTGTTAGAACGGCGCAGCCGTTAAGCGCGAGGCTGATCACTAGGGTAGCAATTGTTAAGAATATGCGGCGCATCACTTGAACTCCTTCGCGATGTCCAGTTCGATCTCAGTAAAAGTCTTTTGGTCCGTGCGCAGCGCGATCATGGCTTGCATCAGCTCCTTTTGCAGACCCGCGTTGTCTCTTTCGAGTTGCACCTCGGCGAACTCACCGAGAGCGCCATCGATGGCCTTGAAAAACTCTTCGGGGCTACTGCCCATGAGGATGACCAGGCGATGATCGCGCGGCGCCTCGCGAAAGCCCTCGGGGCCGAATAAGACCAGCCGGCGTCCGGTCTCGAGTTTGGAAATAGCCTGGGGGTCGGCGCCGGTGATGCTGACACCGGCGCCAGCTTGCATGTTCATGCTGACGTTGCCACCTAAGGAGTCGATAACTGCAGCCGGCACCCATCCCGAAGCGAACTTTGTGAAGCTCATGAAGCTTGCTTGGCCCTTAACTGTGACCCTGTAGATGGCCTCGGGCACCTGCTCGCGCGGGTCGAAGACGCCCAGGTAGTAAATCTGCTCGATCTCGTGCGTCGGCGAGCGCGCGCCGAGGAGGGTTGTTCCAACGCTTCCTCCGACAATTGCCCGCGTCATCGGGTCACACGAGGCAGCAAGTACTCCGACCAAAATAAAAGGCACGACTCGCAAAGCCGACCTTATGAGCATTTATTGCCTCCCCGCGGTTTAGTAGTACAGTTGCCGGTATCAGGCTTCAGTTGTCGCATAATTTTTTTCCACTCGTTCTGTAGTAGGTCGTTTATGCCAATGGGTTCTACTTATTTTCACGCCGCTGTTTGGCTTGGGCCAATGTTAGATTTGGATGAAATTCGAAATGGGGTTTGTCCTTGAGGCTCTGGAAGTCTCCGCCCCAGACTAATCCCCCTCGACCACGAAGGGATGCAAGTCTTCGGGACGACATAATTCTTCCTTTGGCTTTGTTTCAGCTATCCGCGCTTTCTATCCCCAACGCGCGCCCCTGTCCAATATTAAATTCCTATGGATAAATTATAGGTTTTCCTTATAACGGCCCTTGACGTTCATGGGCCGATTGGCGTACATTCGCGCCGGTAAGAGCAGGGGATTTTTTGGGCGGCGGGGATTCCTCTACAAGGACGTAGACGATGACACTCAATCAATTCACGTTTTTCGCCGCGATCGCCAAGCATGGCAGTCTCACCAGGGCGTCGCAGGAGCTGCGCATCAGCCAGCCTTCGGTTTCGCAACAATTGCGGCTGTTGGAGCGGGACTACGGGGTCAAGCTCTACCGACGCAGCGGCAGGGGGATCGAGCTGACCGGGACGGGGCGTCTTTTTCTGAGTCGGATCACGCCGATCCTGGAGCAGGTGGCCCAGATCAAATCTATTTTCTCGCAGCAGGAAAAGCGGGCCGAGACCGGCCGCTTGAAGATCGGAGGAACGTTCGGACCGTCAACGCTCCTGCTCCCCTCGCTGGCCGCGCGATTCAAGAAAACCCATAGCGAAATCGAGATCGAGCTTAGAACCAGAAGCGTCCAGCGGCTCGAACAGTTGTTGCTCAATGGGCATGTCGAGATCGCCGTCAGCACCCATCGCCCCCATCATCATCCGGGGCTGGCCTGGGAGCCGTTTCGGCGCGAGCGAATGGTATTGTTTGTTTCTACCGCCCACCCGTTGGCACAGAAAAGCAAGGTGACCTTGGTTGATGTGCAAGCTTTCCCGCTTGTCATCAGGTCCATCAGGGGCGTTCAAGGAGCGACGGTGCGGCTGTTGAACGAATTAGCCGGTCAGGGGTT
>Ga0209342_10003780_pt1 | contig 15872 bp, 12 predicted proteins | sample RifCSP16_2_FD_184023 | JGI IMG/M metagenome (GOLD analysis project Ga0209342, IMG submission 184023) | Soil microbial communities from Rifle, Colorado - Rifle CSP2_sed 16_2 (SPAdes) (version 2) | ecosystem: Environmental > Terrestrial > Deep subsurface > Rock core/Sediment | place: Rifle... | reverse complement strand
GTGGTCTACTACGCGCACGCGTGGCTCGACGCGGGCGCGCGCCTCGGGTTCTTCGATGTGGGGCTGGACGACAAGCTATTCTGCTTGGCGGAGTAGCGCTTCCCGGCGTAGGGAGTATCCCTTTCACCCTCCTCTCCCCCACAAGGTGATGACCCCCGACATGGTGGGGCATCCCCTGCAAAGGGTGCTCCTATATATGGAGACAATCCACTGCCGGTTCCAGAAGCCCGTGAGCGACAGGTCAGCCATCGAGTGGACAAACGCCACATGGAATCCGGTCACGGGGTGTACGAAGGTGAGCGAGGGGTGTCGCCACTGCTATGCTGAGAGATTCGCGGAGCGGTTCAGGGGGGTGCCTGGGCATCCGTTCGAACAGGGGTTCGATCTTCGCCTCTGGCCGGAACGACTCGAGCTTCCCCTCAAGTGGGTCGACCCCCGCCTCGTCTTCGTGAACAGTATGAGCGACTTGTTCCACGAGAAGGTGCCGCTCGAGTTCATCAAGGGCGTCTTTAGGACGATGCGTCTTGCCCGACAGCACACTTTCCAGGTTCTCACAAAGCGGTCGCAGCGGTTGGCGGAGGTTGCCGGGGAACTGGACTGGCCATACAACGTGTGGATGGGGGTCAGTATTGAAGCGAGTAGGGTGGCCTACCGCGCCGATCACCTCAGGCAGGTGCCTGCCGCAATTCGCTTTCTGAGCTGCGAGCCTCTCCTAGGATCTCTCCAGCAACTGGACCTGAGTCGCATCGACTGGGTAATTGTAGGGGGGGAGAGCGGACCTGGCGCGAGACCGATGAAAGAAGAGTGGGCCACTGAGATTAGGGATAGGTGCGACCTTCTGGGGATCCCTTACTTCTTCAAACAGTGGGGGGGACCAATCAAGTCACGAGGAGGTCGAATCTTGGCTGGGAGGACGCACGACGAAATGCCGAACCGGACGTCCCAGCTGGTTCGGATGACGGCATGACTGATGATCCACCACCGAAGGACTGTGAAGCCTCGAAGTGGCACTCACGCCAGAAGCATGAGTTTCTCAAGGCCTATCTGTCCATCTGGACTGATCACGTGGGCAGAGGGGGGAGTTCCCGCCCACCCCTCGAGGTGGTCGACGGATTTGCGGCCTTCGGTTGGTGCCGAAGCATCGAGCCCGAAGTCTCAAAAGCCCCTTGGGAAGGCACGGCCGTCCTCGCGGCGAAGGCTCTGGTGAAGTACCCTGCGGCCAAGCGACTAATACTAAACTCCTACGACCCGGCCAACGGTCCGCAACAAGGTCACCAGCTTGGGTGTCTCAAACGAGCCATTGCGAAAGTGGCTGGAGTCAACCCGCGGTTTGCGGTCGAGTACCTGGCTGAACCGATTGGCGATGCCGTCACCCACGCGGAAGGGATCATGGACTTCCGTTATCCTACACTGTGGTTGCTCGACCCCTACAGCCCAGAGGAGCTGCCTTGGACCACTATTGAGAGGATCGCAACACACTCCTATACCTACACCACAAAGAGGGGAACATTGGAAACAAGGCGGCCTGAGATGTTCATCACCCTGATGACTCAGGCCCTCCAACGGAACGTAGACCTCCACCCGGAGATGATTACGTCCGCCCTCGGCCTCCCTGAGTCCGATTGGAGAACCCGAGTTGAGGAGATGGTTCGCGCTGGTGCCAACAAGCGGCAGGCGCTTATATCGATCTATGGGCAGAGGCTCCGCGCCCTCTACGACAGACCCCCTATTGTGATTGAAGTTCAGGGCTCTGGTCGAAACATCATCTACGCGTTGTTCCTGTGTTCCAACCATGACGCCGGTCAGTTCATGATGCTCAGCAGAAAACTCCGACAGTACTCATCGTGGCGAGAGCACGAATGGACTCCCCAAGCAAGACGTATCTCGAGAGATCGGAGTAGGCAGCGAAAAGCTGGTGACGCGTCGTTCCAGGCAGGGCTTGACAGCGACCGATTCGAGAACGGCTAAACGAGACGCGCCCCCTGGTTGTCCACGCCGCACTTGTGCCGCGGCCCGAAGGGCGTGAGCACGGTGGCGAGGTTCTCCATCTGCCCCGTGGCGAACACGGCGTTCCCGAGCATGGCCATGGAGGCCATCCCGTACATCTTGCAGGCCTCGATCGCTTCGCGCGTCCGGGGCGAAGCGAGCCCCGTCTCCAAGGCGAACTGGGTGCCCAAGCGGAACAGGGCTTCCTTCGAGGGTGCCGTCACGAACTCCTCGACGCACCGGTGGCCTGTGGCGGTGATCTTCGCCGCCAGCTCCGGGTTCGAGAGCACCTCTCTCGTCTTCATTGGCATGCCCGTCATGCACAGCAGGAGCTCCATCTCCTGGGGAAGACGTTTCACGATCCCGTGCGGCGGCCCGCCCGCCTCCATCCGGAGGTCCATGCCTCCCTGGGACTGGGGGACGACGTCGCCGAGCCCGGTCCCCGCCTCCACCTCCGCGCGGTGCGCGATGGCGGTGAGCTGCGGCGGCCTCATCCCGAGGTCGAGCGCCTCGTTCACCGCCAAGACCGTGCTCAGGGCCCCCGCGCCGGAGAGCCCGAAGCCCTGGGACACCGGGAGAGGGGAGTCCATCTGGACGAAGACCTGGTAGGCCGCGCCGCCGATGAGGCGCTCCACCGCCCGCTGCGTCGTGGAATCCTGCAGCGGTTCGCGGTTGAGGAACACGCGGATCTCCTGGCGGGAGTGGTCGCGCGCCTTCACCTTCGAGCGGACGCCGAGGGTGAGGCAGACGCCGGCGCCTCGGGAGCCCCGCCGCGCAGGGTCCGCATGGGGGACGATCTCGAAGAATGCGGTGATGTGGCCGGGGCAGAACGCGCTAGCCTCGGCGGGGATGGGCCACCACCTCCCAGATGAAGTCGGCCGCGGCGGCCTTGGGACCCTCGAAGTCGCGAGCCCTCCCCTTGGCGCTTAAGACGGTGAGGGCGGTCTTCGCCTTCGTCACCTTCTTCAGGTCGTTCGCGACGATGAAGTCCGCCTTGGACTCCCTCAGGCTCTTCTTCGCGCGGGCGACGAGTTCCCTCTTGGTCACGCCGGACTCGGCCTTGAACGCGACCAACGTGCACTTGGTCTCCCGCCGAATCGCGTCGATGACCTTCGGGGTCGGGTCGAGGTCCAGCGTGAGCCGCCCCTTGGCGGTGGGGATCTTCCCCGCGCGCGGGCGTGGCGCGAAGTCGGAGATGGCGGCGGGGACGAGGCAGTAGTCACAGGTGATCCCTTTCACCATCTTGAGCAGGTCGGCGGTGGTCTCGAAGGCTTTGATCGGGAGCCATCGCGGCGGTACCACTTCGTGGCGGCCAAGCCAGAGCTCCACGTTCCCGCCTCGCTCGAACGCGGACCGCGCGAGCTCGATGCCCATCGCCCCTGTGCTGCGGTTCGTCACCACGCGCATGTCGTCGATGGGTTCGACCGTGCCCCCGGCGATGACGATCACGTCCTTCCCCGCCAGGTCCGGGGGCCCTAGGCGCCGGATCACGTGCGCGACGATGCTGTCGATGTCCGCGAGTTTCGCCTTGTCCTCGTCCATCCGGGGCTCGACGAACTGGACGCCGAGGGACCACAGCTTCGCCACGTTCTGCTGCACGATGGGCTGGTCGTACATCGTCTCGTGCATGGCGGGGGCGATGAGGATGGGGGCTCCCGAGCCGAGCGCGTTCTGCGCGTAGGTCGTGACGGCGGTGTCGTCGACGCCCGTGGCAATTTTGCTAATCGTGTTCGAGGTGGCGGGAGCGATGAGGAGGAGGTCCGCGCGGCCGCCCCGCCCGAACATCTCGATGTAGGGCACGCTCCCGTCCAGGCGCGTGACGGGCTTGCGCCCGGCGGCGAACTCGATGCTGTTCGCGTGGACGATCCCTTCGGCGGCGTCGCTCATCACGGGGTACACCTCAGCGCCGTGTCGGATGAGCTCCCGGATCAGCTCGACGCACTTCACCGCCGCGATGCTGCCGGTGATGCCGAGGACGATGACCTTTCCCTGGAGCTTCCTGGATTTCGTGGCCCGAAGTTGGCTGGCGGGGTGCACTAGCCCTCGATGGGAGGGGCGGCTATTAACGTGTCGGCGCCTCACAAGCCTTATTCCGTGACGGGGTCTCCGGCGGCCCCGATGGACTACGACACCTTCCTCCAGGAGTTCTACCGTCTCGAGCGGTTCGGCATCAAGCTGGGCCTCGATGTGATCACGGACCTCCTGCACCGCGTCGGCGATCCTCATCGCCATTTCCCCGCCGTCCACGTCACCGGGACGAACGGGAAGGGGAGCGTCTGCGCTTTCGTGTCCTCTATCCTCCGGGAGGCGGGATATCGCGTCGGGCTCTACACGAGCCCACACCTGATCCGCTTCAACGAACGCATCCGGGTCAACGGCCAGGAGATCCGAGACGAGGACGTGGTGCGCCTCTACGGAGAACTCAAACCGCACATGGTGGCCATTGCGGCGGAGAACCCGGTCCACCACCCCACGTTCTTCGAGGTGGCCACCGCCCTGGCGTTCTCCCACTTCGCCGCCGAACGCATCGACATCGGCGTCGTCGAGGTCGGCATGGGCGGGCGCTACGACGCCACGAACGTCCTCGACCCTGCCGTGAGTGTCGTCACGCGCGTCGGGCTGGAGCATGCCGAGCACCTCGGGAGGACCGTGCGCCGCATCGCGCGAGAGAAGTCCGGGATCATCAAGAACGGTGTGCCGGCGGTGACGGTGGACCAGGACGCTCTCCCGGAGATCGAGGCCCGCTGCCGTCTCACGGGATCGGCGCTCGCCGTCGTGGGCCGCGACGTCCGGTTCCGGCGCTTCTCGCGGGGCTGGCAAGGGCAGCGGGTCTGTCTCGAGGATGGGGGGAGCTTGGAGGTCGAGATCCCCCTCCTCGGACCCCACCAGGCCGAGAATGCCGCCTTGGCGTACGCCGCCGTGAGTGCGCTTCAGTCCCGAGATTGGAAGATTACCGAAACGGCGGTCAAGGACGGGTTCCGGAAGGCCCGATGGCCCGCGCGCCTGGATGTGGTCCGCCGAGAGCCGACGGTCATCGTCGATGGGGCGCACAACCCGCCCGCGGCCCAGGCGCTGGCGGGGGCGCTCTCGGAGCTCCTAGAGGGGCAGAAGGTCACCCTTCTCCTCGGCGTCATGGCCGACAAGGACCTGGACGGGATGGCGCGGGCCTTGGTGCCCCTCGCCGACCGTCTTGTGGCGGTGAGGTCCCGGGTGGACCGGGCGGCGTCGCCCGATCAGGTCGTGTCGGCGTTCCGGGCGGCGGCGAAGGCCGCCGGGTTGCCAGATCCGGCCGCCGAGGTCATTCCGAACGTCCGGGACGCCGTCCTGCGGGTCCTCGACCAGGCCGACCCTTCGGAGACCCTCCTCATCACTGGCTCGATCTACGTCGCTGGCGAGGCCCTGGAGGCGCTCGGGGATGCGCGCTGAGGCGAAGGCCCGCTACGTCCTGGAGTCCCTCCGGAAGCGCTACCTCGGAAACGCCAGCTTCCTGGATAGGCCGGGCACCGCCCTAGCGAACGTGGCGGCGAAGACGAAGGACCCCTTCCGCGTCCTGATCTCCACGATCCTCTCGCACCGGACCCGCGACGAGCGCACAGCCGCCGCGAGCACCGCTCTCTTCCGGCGGTTCGGGACCCCGCAGGCCCTCGCGAAGGCCCCGGTGGCGGTGGTTCGCCGCCTCATCCACCCGGTGAACTTCCACGTGGGGAAGGCACGGCGGCTGAAGGAGGTCGCGCGGTACCTGTTGGACCATCAGGGCGGCGAAGTGCCCAAGGACTACGGCCAGCTTCTCGAAATCCCGATGGTCGGTCCGAAGACCGCCAACTGCGTCCTCGTCTATGGCTTCGGGCAGGCCGCCATTCCTGTGGACACCCACTGCCACCGCGTCCCGAACCGCATCGGGTTCCTCCGGACGAAGACGCCGGAGGAGACCGAGGCCGCGCTGAAGCGCCTCCTCCCGCGGTCCTACTGGCTCGACGTGAACGAGCTCGTGATCCGCTTCGGGAAGGAGGTGTGCCGCCCGGTCGGCCCGCGATGCGGCGAGTGCGAGTTCACCGCCATCTGCCGGTTCTTTCGGGAGGACCGCGTGAAGCCGAAACCGTACCTGTAGTGCGTAGCGCTATGGGTCGGCGGGAGAATCTCCTCCCCGGTGACCGACAGCCTTATGATATATCAGGACGATATCTCAGCCGTGGAGGCGAAAGACGCGCAGGTCCTGTTCCGACTGGAGTCGGACCTCCTGAAGGCTCTTGACGAGGCAATCAAGGCGGAAGGCTTCGGGACGCGCAACGAGTGGTTCCGGGCCCAGGTCCGCCGTGCCCTCACGGACGGACGCCGGCGGGAGCTCGCCGCCCTTCTCGAACGCACGACGGTCGACGGGCTCTCGGAGGAGGATGTCGTCCGGATGGTCAGGTCGTGGCGGGCCAGGAAGTCCCGACCCTGAGGATCATCGTCGACACCAACGTCCTGATGGCGGCGATTCTCAGGAGGGGGGTTGTCCGTTCGCTGATCCTCGACCATCCTGGAGCCTATTGTACCCCCGCGGCTGCGATCGTCGAGATCTGGGAGCATCGGGAGGAGTGGAATCGTCGTGGCGTCGATGACCGCACCCTCGCGCGTCAGATCGTTCTCCTCACGAACCACTCCGTGACGGTGGTGGATTCTCAGCACTACGGGCGATGGCTCCGCCCGGCGCTGAGATGGTCCGTAGACACCGACGATGCCCCAATCCTCGCCCTCGCGCTGGCCAAGAAGAACGATGGTTTGTGGACCTTCGACCAGCGGGCCTTCGACAAGGAACGCCTACCCCGACGGATCACCCTGCTGAACACCGCCGACGTAGCGCGCCTGTTCGTCGATGCGACCCACCGTGGGTCCGACTGAGGATGCCGGCGCGGGTCGCACCGCAATCGTCTTAGGCCACCTCGGCGAGTTCACGGCGTGCGCCTTGAGGACTTCGAGTTCTTCGTCGTCCACCTCCCCCGGAAGTGGACGTTCCGTACCTCCCGCACCACATCCGACACCGCCACCCAGGTCCTTGTGCGCCTCGTCGCTGACGGTGTGGAGGGCTGGGGCAACGCCTGCCCGAACCCGGTCACCGGCGAGACCGCGGAGACGATCGCCGCCGTGCTAGACACGATCCGCCTGGAAACGCGCGGCTTCGAGTTCGAGAAGCCCCTGGACCTCTGGACGAAGATGGAGGCCCTCGTGGCGGGGAACCGGACCGCCAAAGCCGGGGCGGACATCGCGGCGTGGGACATCACCGCCAAACTCGCCGGCAAGTCGCTCTCTGCCCTCCTCGGGGCGACCCGAGACCGGTTCCCCACCGACATGACCCTGAGCCTCTTCCCCGTCGAGGAGACCCTGGAGCGGGCGCGGCGTCATGTGGACGAAGGGTTCCGTGCATTGAAGGTGAAGGTCGGGGAAGGGCTCGAGGCAGACGTGCGCCGCGTTCTGGCGGTGAGGGAAGCCGTGGGCGACTCGATCGAGATTCGGATAGACGTCAACCAGGCGTACACCACTGATCAGGCCCGGGAGTTCCTCGAGAGGACCGCCCAGGCCCATGTCGCCCTCCTCGAACAGCCCGTCGCCGCCAGCGACCTCGAGGGGATGCAGCGGCTCACCGCCATCTCCCCGATCCCGATCCTGGCCGACGAGAGCGCGGAGACCGCAGAGGATGTCATCAAGCTCCGGTGGGGCCGGTGCTGCCATGCCGTCAACCTGAAGCTGATGAAGTGCGGAGGCATCACTCCGGCGCTCGAGATGGCCGCGGTCTGCGAGTCGGCGGCGTTCCCGGTCATGGTAGGTTGCATGGGGGAGTGCTCCGTGAGCATCCTTGCGGCGTTGCACTTCGCCCTAGCCCAGAAGTCCCTGCGGTGGCTCGACCTCGACGCGCACTTCAACCTTCGCGGGGATCTAGGCGAGCCCCCACGTTTCGACCGGGGCGACCTCGTGGTGGGCGACGAGCCCGGGATCGGGAAGGCGCCCAAAGTGCCGTGACTGCGTCTCTACTCGTCGTCGTCCGGCTCGGGGTGCGGGCCCGGCGCCGGCCGGCTCGGCCCGGGCCCCGGGTACGGGCTGGGCGGCGGGATGTCCGGTGACTTCACCTGTGAGGCCATGGTTTCTCCTTCCTGTTCCCCGACGAGACGAGCGACTGCGGCGACAGAGTCACCGGCGTCGAGCCTAATAATCCTGACGCCCCGGGCACTGCGGCCCTGCTGGGAGATTTCGGACACCGGGCAGCGGATGACCTTCCCGTTCACGGTGGTCACCAGGAGTTCGTCGCGCCCGTTGACCACGCGGACCGCAACGACCGTCGCTCCTCGCTTCGTGTCCGTCGTCTTGACGCCCTGGGAGCCGCGCCGCGTTTGGCGGTACTCCTCCACCACGGTGCGCTTCCCGAAGCCGCTCTCCAGGAGCGTGAGGAGCTGCACCTTGGGGTCCTTCGCCACCGCCATGGAGACGACCTCGTCCCCCTCGCGGAGTCGCATCCCGATGACCCCCGTCGCGACGCGCCCGATCTCCCTCGCCTCCTCCACCGAGAAGCGGTTCACGAGCCCGGCGCGCGACGCGAGCAGGATCTCTTCCGTGCCCTCGACGAGGCGGGCTGCCACGAGCTCGTCCCCCTCCCGCAGGTGGATCGCGTTGATGCCGCGCACGCTCACGTTCGAGTACGCGTTGAGGTTGGTTCGCTTGACCGTGCCGTGCTTCGTCGCGAAGACGATCGAGCGGCGGTCGTCGAACTCCCGCACGGAGATCCGGGCCTGGACCTTCTCTCCCGGTTCGAGGCGGGGAAGGAGGTTCACGAGGGGCTTCCCCTTCGAGTAGCGCGTCCCCGGGGGGATCCGGTAGCACTTGAGCCAGAAGCAACGTCCCGCGGACGTGAAGAACATGAGGTAGTCGTGCGTCGACGCGATGAAGAGGTCCGTGACGTAGTCCTCCTCCTTCGTCTCCATGCCGATCGTGCCCTTCCCGCCGCGGCCCTGCAAGCGGTACTCGTTCACCGCCACGCGCTTCGCGTAGCCCGTGTTCGTGATGGAGACGACGCAGTCCTCGAGGGGGATCAGGTCCTCCACCTCGAGGTCGACCGCCTCGGCCACGATCTGCGTTCGCCGCTCGTCCGCGTACTTCTCCTTGATCTCGAGGAGTTCGGACTTGATGATGGCGAGGACCCGGTCGCGCGACCCCAGGATGGCGGTGAGCTCCTCGATGGCATGGTTCAGCTGGGCCTGCTCGTCGCGCAGCTCCTGGATCCCGAGCGAGGTCAGCTTGGACAGGCGCAACTCCAGGATCGCCTTCGCCTGCTCCTCGCTCAGCAGGTAGCGGACCATGAGCCCCTGCCGCGCCTGTTCGACCTCCCGGGAACGGCGGATGAGCGTGATGACCTCGTCGATGTGGTCCACCGCGGTGATGAGGCCCTCGACGATGTGGAGGCGGGCGCGGGCCTTGTTCAGGTCGAACTGGGTGCGGCGGCGCACCACCTCCTCGCGGTAGCTCACGTGGTGCCGCAGGAGGTCGACCAGGCCCAGGGTCTTCGGCTCCCCGTTCACGAGGGCGATGTTGATGATGCTGAAGGTCTCCTGCAGCTGGGTGTGCGTGAACAGCTGGTTCACGATGGCGTCTTCCAGGGCGTCCTTCTTGAGCTCGATGACGATGCGCATCCCGTCCCGGTCGCTCTCGTCCCGCAGGTCCGAGACGCCGTCGATGCGCTTGTCCCGGACGAGCCCCGCGATCGTCTCCAGGAGCGTGGACTTGTTGACCAGGTAGGGGATCTCCGTCACGATGACGCGCTTCCGCCCGTTGTGCTCCTCCAGGGCGTGCTTGGCCCGGACCTGGATCAGGCCGCGCCCCGTCGAGTACGCCTCGATGACCCCGGGGAACCCGTAGACGATGCCCCCGGTGGGGAAGTCCGGCCCCCGGATCGGACCGTTCACGGGGTGCAGCAGGTCCTCCAGGCGGGCGTCGGGATGGTCGATGAGGTGGACGAGTGCGTCGACGACCTCTCCGAGGTTGTGCGGCGGGATGTTCGTCGCCATGCCGACGGCGATCCCGGTCGAGCCGTTCACGAGGAGGTTCGGGAACTTGGCGGGGAGCACGGTGGGCTCCTTGAGCGTGGCGTCGAAGTTGTCGACGAGGTTGACCGTGTCCTTCTCCAGGTCCGCGAGCATCTCCTCGGAGACCTTCGTGAGGCGACACTCCGTGTACCGCATCGCGGCCGGCGGGTCCCCGTCGACCGAGCCGAAGTTGCCTTGCCCGTCCACGAGTTCGGAACGCATGGAGAAGTCCTGCCCCATCCGGACGAGGGCGTCGTACACCGCCATCTCGCCGTGAGGGTGGAACTTGCCTAGGCAGTTGTGGACGACCATTCCATTCGCCACGAAGTTGTGCTCGCCCTCTACTTGGACGTCGTACGTGGGTTCGCGACCAGCGACGGTCACCTCGGCCACTTCAGCGAACCGAATTCGAGAGTCGTCCAGTGCGTCCAGACGAGCTCCCAAAGGTGAACCGATGCGGTGGAGCTTCTCCAGGAGTCCCCATTGGTGTAGTTGGCTGAAGTGGAGCGCCCGCGTGGACAAGTTCGAGGCATACCGGATTTTGGAGCCGCCCGGATGTCGGATTCCCTGGCGGAACCTCAGCCCTTCCGTGTCCCCGTACCACCCAGATCCTAGGTGCGCTTGGCTGAGCTCGCCAAAGACCATGCTAGACCCATTCGGGATGACATCGGAGTCTTCCTGCATCGGTCGCCTGGGCTCGGGGATTGTCGACGCTCTTCGTTTCTTGGCCGGGCACGTGAGGTTCAACTCCTCGGCGAGGCGCGAGCACGTGTTCCCGCGGACTTCCAGACTGTGGAACCTCCAGTTCGATCGCAACGGACGGCCGTCCAAGATCCGCGGAGCGTTTCGCACAGGTTCCGAAACCTCCCTCTTCGTTCCAAAACCGAGGTGGTGCAGAAGGACTTGCAGATCATCGGCTAGGCCCTCAGATACTGTGCCATACTGGATTACCCTCCGTCTCGCCGCGATGTGCCCGTCACCATCGATCAAGCCGCTCAGAAAGGCCATGATGACGAGGCGGGGCGCTCGCATCACTTGGTAGGGGATCCGTTTGTTCTCCGCACGGGCCCCGCGCAGCTTGAACGTGTCGACGAAATAGTTGTTGATGGCGTCCCGACTCACCCGCACCGAATAGCCCGTTTTGCGCTTGGGGTTGGATGGCCGTTTTACCTCGATGACGGGGCGATACCCAAACTCGGTTTGGAGGATATCGAGAACGCGTTCCATCACCACGCGGTCGGAGGAATAGAATCCGAGCCGGACGCGCCCCCCTTCGTGCGACACCCAGCCGTCCGAGAGCAGTGCACCCAGGAGATAGGCGAGATCGGCGCTCAGTCGCATCTCGCGGTCTTCAAACTTGGGAAGGCGAGGGAGTTGCCTTGGGAAGATGGACGGGACTGAACGGAGAACCAACCAGTCTCCCGGCCTTAGATCCGATCCCTTCTTCCAGGAAAAGGTCGAGTCGGGGGAGACGACCCGGAACTTCTGAGACCGGGTTGCCGTGGAGGCCATCCCGTTCTTCAGGCGCACGCGGAGGACAGGGCGTGAGGGCATTACGTACAGTTCCCGGACCTGTCCCATTCCGTTCTCTGTGAACACACGCTCGCCGCGCACCACGTCCTCGATTGGGATCAAACCGCGTTCAGTAGCTACAAGCGTTCCCTTGATGAAACACTCCCCGACCACGCGGGCGCACTTGCGGAACTGCCCGCCGGCGTTCATCCCCAGCTCGTTCATGGCGAACAGGATGCGGCGGTGGACCGGCTTCAGGCCATCCCGCACGTCCGGAAGGGCGCGCCCGACGATGACGGACATTGCGTAGTCCACGTAGGACTTGCGCATCTCGTCCTCGATGGGTCGCACGACGATGCGGTGCTGCTCCAGTCCTTCCGGCATGCTCACACGTCCAGATTGACGACTTCCTTCGCGTGCTCCATGATGAAGTTCCGGCGGTCCTCGACGATCTCTCCCATGAGCGTCGTGAACATCTGCTCCGCCAGCGCGGCGTCCTCGATGGTCACCAGCTTGAGCACGCGTCGGGCGGGGTCGAGGGTGCTCTCCCAGAGCTCCTCGGGGTTCATCTCACCCAGGCCCTTGAACCGCTGCACCACACAGTTCTCCCCGAGCTCATCGATGTGCGCGTCACGCTCGCGGTCCGAGTAGGCCCAGCGGGAGACCTTCCCCTTCTTCACGCGGAAGAGGGGCGGCTGCGCGATGTGGATGTATCCGATGTCGATGAGCGGCTTCATGTACCGGTAGAAGAAGGTGAGCAGGAGCGTCCGGATGTGCTGGCCGTCGACGTCGGCGTCCGCGGCGATGATGATCCGGTGGTATCGGGCCTGGGTGGCGTCGAACTCGTCGGCGATTCCGGTGCCAATGGTGGTGATCAGCGTGCGGATCGCTTCGTTCTTCAGCACCTGGTCGAGCCGGGCACGCTCTGTGTTCAGCACCTTCCCCCGCAACGGAAGGATCGCCTGGAAAGCCCGGTTCCGCCCCATCTTCGTGGACCCGCCCGCCGAGATGCCCTCCACGATGAAGAGCTCCGCCTTGGCCGGGTCGCGCTCCTGGCAGTCCGCGAGCTTCCCCGGGAGGGAGAGGCCGTCCAGGAGCCCCTTCCGGCGCGTGAGCTCCCGCGCCTTCCTCGCGGCCTCGCGCGCTTGCGAAGCGAGGATCGCCTTCTGCACGCAGATGTCCGCCTCCTTGGGATGCTCCAGCAGGTACGCGTAGAGCTGTTCGTAGACGAGGGAATCGACGAGCCCCTTCACTTCGGAGTTCCCGAGCTTCGTCTTGGTCTGCCCCTCGAACTGGGGATCGGGGATCTTCACGCTCAGCACGGCGGTGAGGCCCTCGCGGACGTCGTCCCCCTCCAGGGACTCGCCGTTCTTGAGGAACTTCATCTCCCGCGCGTAGTTGTTCATCGCCCGCGCCTGCCCCGCCTTGAAGCCGGTGAGGTGCGTCCCGCCCTCCACGGTGCCGATGTTGTTCACGAAGGAGTAGATGGACTCCGCGTACGCCTCGGTGTATTGCATCGCGACGTCCACCTGGACGCCATTGCCCTGCTTGGTGAGGGTGATCGGCTCCGGGTGGAGCGGCGTCTTGTTCTTGTTGATCCACTTCACGTACTCGGCGATGCCACCGACGTACTGGAAGGCCTCCTCCTTCCCGGTGCGGCGGTCCGCCACGGTGATCGTCAGGCCGGCGTTGAGAAAGGCAAGCTCCCGCAGTCGGTGGGAGACGGTCTCGTAGTCGAACTCCACCGTCTCGAAGACCTCGGGATCGGGCTGGAACTTGATGGTCGTGCCCGTGCCCTCCGCGGGGCCGAGGGCTCGCAAGTCCGCGACCGGGGCGCCCCTCTCGTACCGCTGCCCCCAGGCCTTGCCGTTGCGCTTCACGAGCACCTCCAGCTCCGAGCTGAGGGCGTTCACCACGGAGAGCCCCACGCCGTGCAGGCCGCCGGAGACGCGGTAGGTCTTGTGCTCGAACTTCCCGCCGGAGTGCAGGGTGGTGAGGACGATCTCGACGGCGGGGCGCTTGTACTTGGGGTGGACGTCGACGGGGATGCCTCGCCCGTCGTCCGTGATCGTGGCGCTGCCGTCGTCCTCGAGGACGACGTCGATGGCCTTGCAATAGCCCGCCATGGCCTCGTCGATCGAGTTGTCCACGACCTCGTGGATGAGGTGGTGGAGCCCCCGCTGGTCGACGCTCCCGATGTACATCGCGGGCCGCTTGCGGATGGCGCTGAGGCCCTCCAAGACCTGGATGGACTCCGCGCTATAACTAGGGTCTTCGACCATGGCTACGAGGCCTCGTTCTCTCCGCTCGACAAGCCCATCCAGCGCGGTGATTTCTGGAGGGCTCGTCAGTATTTAAACGTTGCCGGGTGGATTTCGAAGGCATTTCTATGGAGGGAATGACCCCCCGTTCGGGGACCAGAAAGACCCCCCCCGTAAGTATATAAAGGACCTCCCCCACCGCCAGGGCCGGAAACGGTGTTTTTATTCAGGATGAGAGATGAATCTCAGCTGGGGTCGGCCGAACGCCCTCACCGACGCTTCCATCGGGCCCCGTCGCGTCCGTCCTCGAGCGCGTAGCCGAGCTCCCCCAGACGCTCCCGGATCCGGTCCGCGGAAGCGAAGTCCTTGCGCGCCCGGGCGGCCTCCCGGGTCTCCATCAACAGGTCGAGGAGGGGGTCCTCCGCACCGCCCGCCGGGGGCTCCCGGAACAGGCCGAGGATGTCCCCGACGCGGTCAAACATCGCCACCGCCTCGCCGAGCGCCGGTTGGCTCGCCCCGACGGCGAGGGCGCGGTTGACCTCCCGGGCGAACTCGAAGACCGCCGCCAGCGCCTCGCGGGTGTTGAAGTCGTCCTCCATGGCGGCGTCGAACTCCCGCCATCGGGACTCCGCGCCCTTCCGGACGTCCAGATCCGCAGGAAGGGGCCCCGGGGCCGCCGTCCGCAGGGCGGCCTTCGCGTTCCGGACGGTCTCCAGGAGCCTTCCGTAGGACGCCTTGGCCTCTTCCAGGGCCTCGGGCGTGAAATCGAGCGGGGAGCGGTAATGCGCGTAGACGAGGAAGAAGCGCAGGACCATCGGGTCGTATGCCGCCATCGCGTCCCGCAGTGACCAGAAGTTCCCGAGGGACTTCGACATCTTCTCGCCTTTGACGTTCAGAAGGCCCGTGTGCAACCAGTACTTGACGAACGGCCGAACGCCCGTGAACGCCTCCGCCTGCGCGATCTCCGCCTCGTGGTGGGGGAACATGAGCTCGGTCGCGCCGCCGTGGAGGTCGTACTGCGGCCCAAAGAGGGAGACCGTGATGGCGGTGTCCTCTATGTGCCACCCGGGGCGGCCCTTCCCCCAGGGGCTGTCCCAGGCAGGCTCGCCGGGCTTCTGCGCCTTCCAGAGCGCGAAGTCGGCGGGATGCCGCTTGCGCTCGTCCACCTCGACGCGCGCCCCCGGCTTGAGCTCCTCCATCTTCATCCCGCTCAGCTTGCCCCAGCCGTCGAACTTCGTCGTGTCGTAGTAGACGCTGCCGTCCTCGGCGGCGTAGGCATAGCCCTTCTCGACGAGCCCGCGAATCTGCGCGACGATCTCGTTCATGTAGTGCGTCGCCCACGCGAAGAGGTTGATCGAGGTCACGTCGAGGAGGGCCATCATGCGGTCGTAGTCGTCCATGTGGAAGCGCACGATCTCCCGCCAGTCCTTCCCGGTGTCGTGCATCTTCTCGATGATGCGGTCCTCGATGTCAGTCACGTTCTGCACGTAGAAGACCGAGTACCCCTTGTGCCGGAGGTAGCGCGCGATCACGTCGAATGCGACGTAGGTCTTCGCGTGGCCGAGGTGCGCGTAGTCCTGCGGGGTGAGGCCGCAGACGAACAGGGTGACGCGCGGCGGGTGGAGGGGGACGAAGTCCTCCTTCTGGCGGGTGAGCGTGTTGTGGACTCGGAGGGGCATCGGCGAGGCGATGGGACGTGGCGGTAATAATCCTGCGGGATGAGGCAACGCCTACAGAGGGCCCCAGGCGGGGGGTCGCGCCAGCCACTCAGCGGTTTCGGGGACGAGCGTGAAAGAGTCCACGATGGGTTACCTCAGCGCCAGCGCGTGCCCCAAGTCCTCGATCAGGTCGGCCGGGTCCTCGATGCCCACAGAGAGGCGCAAGAGGCCGGAGGAGATCCCCCGTCGTCGGCGCTCCACTGCGGGGATGGAGAGGTGCGTCATACTCGCGGGATGCTCGATGAGCGTCTCCACCGCGCCGAGGCTCTCCCCGAGCGTGATGACCTTCACTGCCCTCAGGACCCGCGGGGCGCGACGCGCATCTTTCAGGACGAACGAGATCA
>Ga0209342_10003779_pt1 | contig 15875 bp, 15 predicted proteins | sample RifCSP16_2_FD_184023 | JGI IMG/M metagenome (GOLD analysis project Ga0209342, IMG submission 184023) | Soil microbial communities from Rifle, Colorado - Rifle CSP2_sed 16_2 (SPAdes) (version 2) | ecosystem: Environmental > Terrestrial > Deep subsurface > Rock core/Sediment | place: Rifle... | reverse complement strand
CATCTTCAATGACCTGGAAACCGTTGGCCTGCACATCCCCGGCATCAAGGAAACAGATGGCATCCCGGGAATGCACCCAATCGGTGGCAATCTTGATGGCTGCCGGCTGGGTCAAAACAGGTCCATCCCAATAATCATCATCCAGGATCGGTGAATTCACCCTTTCGGCTTTGATCTTCTGCCATTCCACTTTTTGGATTGTGCAGTCTGCCAGCCAGCCACTGTTTCGGTTGGGATTCGAGCCCATTACCCGGTTCAACTGCTGCAATGTTAAACTGACATCGCCCACGAGCGGCAACGTGTTGTTGTAATGAGCAGCATCATTAAGATCGGCATTAATGTTGATGACCCGATTCACCAGCGGATAGCCGGTGCGGGAACTGTCTGATTGGCAGACAGCCCGTGTTCCTACTGCCACAAGCAGATCCGCATGCTGCATGGCATAATTTCCGGGAAGGGATCCCTTGGATCCTCCTACGCTCATATTACGAGGGTGCAAATAGGGAATGCAGCCGGAAGCGATGGGTGTATAAACGAGCACCCCTCCTGACAACTCCAAAAATAGAATTAATTCAGAACCAGCGTCACGCCCACCGCCACCTACCTTTACCACGATCCGTTGTGCCTCCTGGATCCAGGAGGCTGCCATTTCGTAATCACCCCCGGCGGCAGTAAGAGGAATAGCGTTAGTAAAAGGGAGTTCATCCAGGTTGAAGCCAGGGATCCAGGCAGCCTGGATATTCATTGGCATGAGGAGGTAAAAAGGACCTGGACGATAGGGATGATCTACAGTAGTCATCCCTCGATGGAGTGCCGTAGAGAGGGACTGGGGGGTATGCAGGCTGTATGCCTGACCCATTGTTGCGCAAAGCTGAAGGAATAGTCCCTGTTCATGCTTGGGTATCTGCTGCATGTTGAATCCTTCATCGTGGGTGGTCTCATCGCCAAAGAGATACCATACCCCGATTCCATCGGAAGCAGGAACCAGCGAGGCAGCCAACGCCTGCAAAGCACCTGGCCCAATAGAAGTAACAACAGCAGCTTTCTCACCGGTAACCCAACGCAAGGCAGCAGCAGCATGCGAGGCTTCGATCTCACTACGCACTCCAAATACCCTGACCAGACCTGCATTTTGGTAAACACGGAGAACTTCGCCCAGTTCAGTGGATCCGTGTCCAAATACAGCGAGGAAAGTGCTGACACCCTGGCGAAGAAGACCGATGACGACTGCTTCAGATAACGTGAGGTCAAGCCGCCGGGGGAGCTCGTCCCTTGCCAAGGCTGCGGCATGTTCCACACGCTGACTGGTCAACTGCTCATGAGATGGTATTTGGTTGATCATGATCAATCCTTTTTACTTTCTGCCATTAATTTAATAAGTCAGAGTATTAACCAGGATTCGTTAACCCTTATTGTTGAAGAATTTCCCTTTCATTGGTTTGAATAGATATTGAGAATCTTTAAATGGGCATTGATCGGAAAATGGAAATTTCATTTTCATAATGGAACCTGGAAGAACCATCCAATGCCAATAATCAATGTATTGGATCCTCAAGCATCCCCAAACCACTCCAGATCATTGTAGTATTTTCCAGAATTAATTACAACATTAATGTGTAGAAATATTTACTTGTGGGTTTAATGAAGGAAATTTCTAATCTTCCGGATAGGTTCCAGAAACAAATACCTTTTAGGTTAACCAAGCCATATCAGGCTTCAGATAACGAAACGATCAATTTACTGGCAGAGCTCTGATATGCAAAACGCAGGCAGGATCTCCCTGTTCGATGCAACTGATCTCCTCGATACGGAATTGTTTTCCCCCGCTGAACCAGTAGAGAGCTTCCTGAAGCAAGCCGATAACAAGGTGACAAATGGATCTCTGGATTCGAGTTGTCGTAATCCTTGAATAATCGATCTTCCAGATCACATCCCCGCCTTCATTTTCCATTTGAATACAATCACCCAATTCTCTATTGATCAGGCTGGCAAGCGCAACCAACCCGACAGTGATACGTTTGCTTGAAGAAAGAAACCTGAAATCATTACCAGACAAGCCGAGCTCATCACCAAACTTTCGAAGGATATAGCGAAAACTTGCCCTCCCTGAGCGTATGGCCAAGCCTCGTCCGGCTGCTGGTCCAAAAACATTTTCGATATTCATCTGCAAATTTGATAATTCAAGCAGTGAGAACCCATGAACTTTTACAGCCTGATCTTCATGGGAAGTCTCGTGATCGATGATATTCAAATTCATTAAAGATTGGGACTTGGAACGCCCGATGATCTCTTCAATCCCCAACAAGATCATTTGACTTAAATTACCTGAATTGGTGCCTGCTATTGCCATATGCTGCGACAAATCAATGATTCTCCTCGGATGATAATTTTGAAATTATACAGGAAAATGCAATTATTTACCTGGTCAGAGATCAGTTCTTGTTGTTCTCCATCTCTGCCAGGATGCTGTAAAGGAGCTCCAATAAAACCTGTTTTACTGATTCCTTGCTGGTGGCCACACATGGAAGCAATTTTACCTTGGGATCCAGGCGAAGGGCGTGGCGGATATCGATCGAATCCCAAACTTCATCCTGGTCCTGTTTGTTGGCTGCGACAACGTAAGGCGTAGGCGCATATGCCCGAAATGTTTCCAGTATGAAACGAGCTTCGCGGAAGGTCTCAGGGCGGGTGCTATCCACCATGACCACAAATCCAAGCATGCCTTCAGAAAGGATCTCCCACATGAAGTCAAACCGTTTTTGGCCAGGAGTGCCAAACAAGTATAGAACCAGGTCATCATCCACAGTGATGCGTCCAAAATCCATGGCAACCGTGGTTATTTCCTTGATGGAACGTTCTCCAATCGAAGATATCCTGCGATCGGTGGATACCACATCGATCTCGCTAACAGATTGGATGAACTCTGTTTTTCCTGAATTGAATGGGCCTGTTACGACCATCTTTACTGTTTGCATTGAGCCCCGGTCCTTTTCAGTGTTGATATCTTTAAATCCGTTATTTTGTAATGAAAGAAAACACTCATAGCGTTCGAATCCGATCAATCAGGCGTTGCACAAGAGAGCGTTTTTCCTCTTTTTTCACAGGGGTAATCACACGAGGCGCACCTTCCGCAGGCAATTTTCCAGGGCGAACAATCTCCACCAAACCAGCCTGGAGCAATCCAAGCGCGATGCGGCGAAACTCGAGTTCATTCATGCGGTTCGCTCCAGCGATCTGCCGCATCGTATTGCGCGGATTTACATAAGAGATCACCCGCCACTCTTCCACGGTAAGATTGATCTTCCGGAGTTTCTCGCGGGGAGTTTCGGTAAATTTAAGTGCCATTTCAAGACTGGGAATTTCGTCCTTCAGGGTTTCCCATTCCCGCATCTGTCGGGACCCTTCGAGAATGATATTTTCGAGATCCAGACGGATATTTATCCGATCTGCAGGCGGCAGGGTATCATTCTCAAATTCAAAGTAACCCTCGATCCAGGTGAACAATTGCCGAATGATCTCAAGGTAATGGATCTGAAGGTTTGACAGGATAACCTCACGGCTTACCAAACCGGAATTGATCAACATCAGACCAAGCGCCTTGTCAGAGAATTCGTTCCCATGTTGAATAACAACCCTGGCCTGGTTATCTGACAGGATGCGAGCTTTATTCAGGATCCTGGCAAGTTCCACGGGTTCATTTCCAAAAATTGCGTAGACCAATTTACCTTCGCGAAAAAAGACCCTGGCTTTTTGGCCAGGTTTCTCAACGATCAAACAACCTGTTTTATGTGCCAGGTTTACCAGGTTGAGAATTTGTACGAATGTAAAATCCTGCAGTCTTCCCCTCAATGCCATAGGATGCCTCAATCGTCAGTATGCCAGATAATAATGAATGATTATACAGTCAAGGAAGGTGGGCGTCAAACCAGTACAATTTGCATGATCATTGGCAAGGAACACATTATTTTTGAGAATGATTATTCCTGACAGAAAATGACTATCAATAAGAACTCTTCAAAATTAAAAAATCTGTTATATTCAAACAAGGGATTGAAAAATTATGAAATTATTATTTTATGCAGATGGACGATCTGCAACGACCAGGAACTGGCTGAAGTATTGGATCCAACGCGGGGATGAAGTGCACCTAGCAACCTCATTTTCGTGCGAGGAACTGCCAGGCCTGGCGACCATGCAGGTTGTGCCAGTTGCATTTTCCAGTACGAAGAAAGACAGCGGGAAACCTGGAAAGGCAAAGAGCAGATTGTGGGGATCGAGCCTGGTGAAAACAAGGTTGCTGGTACGCCAGTGGCTGGGACCATTGACACTCCCTTCTGCCGGGCGGGCTCTCAGAGAAATATCTGAAATGCTACAACCAGACCTGGTGCATGCCATGCGTATTCCCTTTGAAGGGATGGTGGCTGCTGCAGCCAGATTGACCTTTCCACTGGTGGTTTCCGTGTGGGGAAGCGATTTCATCAAACACGCACATTCCTCCCCACTGATGGGTTCCTGGACAAGAAAGACCATGCTGGCTGCCGATGGGCTTCACCCGGATTGTGAACGCGATCTGCGCATTGGAAAGCAATGGGGTTTTTCGGCAAGCAAACCTCACCTGGTTATCCCCGGGAATGGAGGAGTTGATCCGCTCATCTTCCACCGCCCTGATTTACCTGTATCCGAACCGGTCGTCCTTAACCCGCGCGGTTTCCGAAGCAGCATTCGACAGGACGTCTTTTTCCGATCCATTCCACTCGTCCTGGCGAAAATCCCGGATGCACGTTTCCTGTGTTCCAGCATGGCAGGAGATCCGGATGCTGAAGCATGGGTGAAACGTTTAGGGATCGGAGCGTCGGTTGAATTACTTCCCCATCTCCCTCACTTCGAGATGGGGGACCTGTTACGCAGAACTGCTGTACTGGTCTCACCAAGCAGCCATGATGGGACACCCAATTCGGTACTGGAGGGGATGGCCTGTGGATGCTATCCTGTGGCGGGTGATATTGAATCCCTGCGGGAATGGATCAACCCGGGAAAAAATGGAACGCTTGTTGACCCGGGAAACGCACAGCAACTGGCTGATGCCATCGTATCAGCCCAGATGAACCCAGACCTGCGCCAAAAAGCTGCTGATGCGAATGCCACTATTATTTCCTCCCGGGCAGATTACATGAAGGGAATGGAAAAAGCAGGGACTTTTTATAATGATGTCATTACGACCAGCAATTTGATCAGGTAGAAATTGAGCATCTGATTAAAAAGACCGACCTAATGACAAATTTAATACAGCGCATACGCGATGATTATTGGAATTCCAATAATAATCTTCGCTGAGTTGAGGTATTATTAATCGTCATTTTTGGCAAGCATCAGAATCCCAATAAACAAGCTCACCTGCCTGCCAGATATGGAACGAGGATCGTAAATTCAGGAGAATGAATTATTCATGCAAATCGGTATCATCATCCCAACTTATAACGAGGCAGACAATCTATCCAGGTTGGTTTCCACGATATTTTCGTACCCACTGAATATCTCCCTGCTGGTTGTTGACGATAATAGTCCGGACGGTACAGGTCAACTTGCTGATGAGCTGGCTGGTTCAATGACTGATAAGATGGCTGTGCTCCATAACCCAGGGAAAATGGGGCTTGCATCCGCTTATTTGGAAGGGTTTCGCTTTTTCCTAGATAAAAATGTAGATGCGATCGGTCAGATGGATGCTGATCTATCCCATGATCCAGCGATATTAATGGATATGGAAAAATCATTAAAAACCAATGCAATGGTAATCGGGTCTCGATATGTACAGGGTGGAGGCGTCGACAGGGATTGGCCTACCTGGAGGAAAAAGTTGTCTGCATTTGGAAATGGTTATGCGCGGCAGATCCTTCGGCTACCTTATCGGGATGTGACATCTGGTTACAGACTGTGGAGGTCGGAAACACTCCATGAAATTCCATTGGACAGGGTTAAATCCAATGGGTATGTATTTCTGATCGAATTGCTGTATCTTGCCCACCTTTTAAATTTTCCGATCGGTGAAGTTCCCATTTTCTTTACTGAACGACAGGGAGGAAAATCAAAAATGTCTTTAAAGATCCAGATCGAGGCAGCCTTACGCGTTTGGCAATTGCCCCTGTTGTATCGAGATATCCATAATCAAAACCGGGTAAAAAATAGCCGAAAGGTAGTATGAAAATAACCTCATGACAAATGAGATTTCATATTCGAATCAATTCCCAGTTAAATTCAAATCCTCTCATTTGCGGATATTTAAATAATTTTCGAGTTTTCCCTTATCTGTTATGCGGAATTCAGTACGCGTGATATCGATGATCTGTTCTTCTGCAAAGCGGTGCAGGATGCGGCAAACCATTTCGCGCGTGCTGCCGATGCGGGCTGCCATTTCATCGAGGGTGAGGTTGCGTTCGATGGCATCTTCCTTTCGGTGCCCATAATATTTCGAAAGCATCTGCGCCAGCCTTCCAGCCACAGGCTGAAATGCCAACCCTTCTATTACCGAACTGGCATGCAGCATGCGATCAACCATCAGGCGGGATAATTCCCAGGTCATCCTGCCATTCTCGATCAGTAGATCAAGAACAGCCTCCCGGTTCCATAGGTAAACACTCGAATCTTCATTGGCTTGAATGCTCATCGGGTTGGGGATAGCTTCTTTAAAAAACGCCAATCCCCAAAAAACTTCCCCAGGAGCCAATTCTGCAATAACAAATGTCCTTCCTTCAGAAGATTCCTTGAGAGCACTGAGTCTTCCTTGTGCCACCAGGAACAGATAAGGCCAGAGGTCCCCTGCCAAGGTAAGGAAAATTCCTGATGGTAACGGTTTATGAACAGCATATTCATAAAATTTTTGTAGAACAGGCGGATCAAGAGACGAAAAGAGGGGTGATCTTGAAAGCAGAACTTGAAGATCGGAATCCATAGAACCATTATACAACGCAAGGAAATTTAATTAGCTTAAAGCAAAGATTAGGAGTTCTTATTGTGATACATATCACAATAAGAGTAAAAAATATTAAAGGAGAATAAATATGAAAAATACCAGTAAGAAAACTCTCATGTTCCTGGCTGTTGTGGCAGTTCTGGTAGGACTGTTCATGATCACTGCAGCCCCCTTCTTGATCCAAACTTCGTTGGAAAATGTTTTAACTGAACTGCAGATCGTTTCGGCGCAAAAACCCGCCTATGCAAGCGGGATCCTATTATTCTCGTTCGCATTCCCCTTCTATCGAGGGTTGATCTTCATCGGGGGCATCATTTTAATATGCCTGGCGGGTCCGATCTCCAAGGGGGAAGAATGGACATTCCCGGTTGCCAGCCTGGCAGCTGCTTTTCCATCAGCCGGAGGTATGTTCATGTTCATGCCGTATGTATCCTTCGTGGATGGATTCCCGATTCCTTTGATCGTCTGTTTTGTCGGACTGCTTTTCTTCTGGACATTCATCCTAGCAAGGAACGTGGATAAATGGCAGAAATGGGGTCAATTCCTGTCAATGACCTTTGCAGGAATGCTGACAACACATGCCTTCATTGTTGGCATAGGAAACTTCCGCATGCTTCTTACGCGCGCCGGGAAACCGATGTATGCCGGTCTGGGAGAGTGGGTGCTGGCATGGTCGCAGCCGATCCAATGGGTGTGTGTCATCCTTCTATTCATTGCCATTTACCTGCTGGCAGCAAGAAGACCATCCGGTTGGTGGCTAACTTTAATTTGCGTAATCTCACTGGCAACCATTGACATCCCAATGCAGATCATCCGCCTTACCATGACGGAATCAACTGCCTGGGATTACTCCTATGGATTACCCGTGATCATTGGGATACTTATCGTCCTGTTCCTACCGAAATTCAAGGCAACTTTACTTAATGAATAATAACAACTGATATGGCTGGATCATTTTTAATGGAATCAATTTATTAAAGGGAAATCTTATGAAAAACAACATGAAATTGGGGCTCATCCTGGCAATCATTGGTATCCTGGCGGGATTACTACTGGCATACCAGATAGCCAGCATTTACCAAACAACCATGGATGGCAAAACGGCAGGTGCACGTCCTGACGAAGCGATCACTGTTCAGATAGTATTCGCCATCCTGGGATGGTTTTCTCTGGTGGGAGCTTCATTGATGGGCGTGGCTGTATTTGGTTTTGCAAAAAAAATGAAATGGGCATGGTTCATCGGGACCATTGCCGCCACGCTCTTCATGTTATCAGCCTTCTTCCCCATCATTCCACCTGCCAGCGTGGGACTTCCATCTCCCACCGCTACCACTTTTGGATTGGCAACCATCCTATGGTTTGGTATGCTCTTTGTCGGTGGAGTTGACAAGAAGATCATCATCCTGTGTTTCTTCATTGGGATCGCCTACGTGTTAAGCTTCATGGATGGGGTGGCTAGCATTTCACGCTACCAGACCGTGCCGGATGCCCTTCCGCATGGTATTTATGCGGTAACGCAAATGGTCAACTGGTGGGGAGGCATAGCCTGGGCTGTGAGTTTAATGGGAATCTTGCGACGGAAAAGTTGGGTTGTGCCGGTGGGGATATTCGCAGCCTTATTGTCTATTTTTGGCGGTTATTCATTGGGTGGATTGGATTTTTACCTATTCGGAAAAATCTCCATGTTTCTGCCAGCACCAATCATCAGTACCTGTTTGCTCATTTATTTGCTCCTTCCCGGAACACAAGCAATGCTGGAAAAAAGGCAGCCTGGATATGAAGGATCGTAAATAAAAATTCCTGATGCTCTCGCAAATGAACAATGGGGGATAGAAAAAGATGCGCCTAAACAGCGCATCTTTTATAAAACAATCTTTTAGAACCAGATCACTGCCCGGTTTTAACAGACAGACCCCATGGGTTCCCGGAAAAATGGCATGTAATGCAGCTTGAATCCCTGACAATATCGTGTGATGCATAAGCAAGGAGTTGGTTGCTGCCATCAACCGCTTTCATTTGGATCAACGGAAGCCATTGCCCACTTGAATCATCCATCCCATAAGGAATTCCCCCCGCCTGGTGACAGGCAATACAGGATACATTCTGATGGTCGGTGTCATGTCCAGCGATCGAATTTCCAGATGCAAGAACGTCATCATGACAGCCACTTGCAGCACAGCTGGACTGGAGATCATGGGCATTATGGCAGTCTGTGCAAACCATATCAGCATGGGCATTCGCCAGATCGACCGGAGGCTTATGCCCGGGAAGATCAACCTGTTTATGGCACATCAGGCAAAGTTCACTCGAGGAATTAACTACCGCATACTGTTCCAGTATGGGAACCTCCAGCCAGCTGTACTCGGCAGTAAAATTTCCCTTCCTATCTGGCTCATGGCAGATCTTACATTGAATATTCTCCCAGATATCCTGCGATGTCAAAGGTGGCGGATCGGTCACCTCAAACTTACAAATGAAACAGGACTGGGGAATTTCGTCAACTGGTGGGATGTAATTGGCAGGTGCATGGCATTGGGTACAAGCGCTATTCTCTCCTGCCCGATCGACAACAAACGTGTGGGCATGAGCGCTGATCTCCCATGATGCTGGTATGGCATCGACATCCACAGTGGCAGCTGCTGGAATAGTTTCGGCACCTGCGGGATCGGTTGTGTTACCCGCAGGATTGGTGGGAGCTCCTCTGGAGCTCCCATTATTCGTATTACTCTGGTTTCCCAGTTCATCGGGTGATGGATTCCCGCCAGGGCTGCATGCTGACAACACTAGGGCTGCCAGCAATGCCAAAATCACGGCGATGAACAACCTGGAAAACTTTGAAAAGATATTCGCTCTCACAATTTAAGATCAATTCCCAGATGGGGGGCCACCAGCCGGTGCTTCAGTGGGGACTGCGCCGGTTGCATCTCGAACTGTAAGTTCCCAAGTATTGCCTTCAAAGTGGCAGCGGTCACATTCGACCAGCCACTGAATGCTGTGGGAGTGTGTATAAGCAGTGGTTACAGCACCAGTGCGGCCAACACTTGTAAGAACCGTTGTGAAGATACCATCAACGGGGGCTACTTCCATTCCTGTAGCTTCATGACAAGCCATGCATTCCACTGTTTCCAGCATCACACTGACATTAGCATGTGCTTCAGTTGTATCTGTATGGCATTCCTGGCAGGTTTTCGGTGCGCCTGAGTGAGGGTCATGACAATCCGAGCAGAATTGCGGTCGGTCCGCCTGCGGGAAGGCACCAGCATAATTCAGGTGCGCACTTCCACCGAGGACGATTGCATGAGTCACACCACGACCGCCTGTGAACGACACACCGGATGTATTGGCATGGCATTTACCGCATAATTCGTTGGGGGAGCTCAAGGTTTCGTAGCTATTGGTTAATGGGTTGAGCCAGGCGATTTCATCACTGGCGACACCATTGCCATCCACTTCATGGCAGTTCACGCAGGTGATGCCTTTCCAGTCTGCTTCGTCAACGAAGTTCATGGTGGCTGCGATACGCAGTTCCGGATCAAAAGCAAACTTGCATGTCACGCAGTTCGGTGATGCATCAACCTGGGATTCGGGATTCCAGTTCTGGGGTGAATGGCAGCGCGAGCAGTAGTCATTCGGTCCCTTGCCAAGGTCATATGTGGATCCGTGGACACCTGATTCCCATGCTACCAGATACTCGGATTGATCCACTGGCGCCACGGTTGGAGCCTCAACAATAGGAGCTTCGGTAACCAGTGGAGTCAGGTCGGTTGGGACCTCGGTTGGAACTACAGCAGGTGCACAGGCAGCCAATATGAGCGAAGCCGTTACCAGTGCAACACCAACGAGGAGCCATACCATTGGTTTTTTTATCATTTTCATTTTCATTCTCCTGTTTAAATACAAACATCGGTGGCGGGAAGTAACACACGTTACTTAGTACAATTTATCACAAATAATTAGAAAAGTATTTGACTATCATCAAATGACGAGTTGATGATAATCAAATCAAGATATGTTATTATTGATAATATGAAAAACAATTCTGAGATCGTATCTTCGGAAAAGCTGGCTGAGCGACTTGGCAATGTTATTCATTTCAAGAATTTACCGCTACGTGATCGAATTGATATCATCAAGGCTGGCCAGATTCGGTATGTAAGTGCCGGCACGGTTCTTTTTTCGGAAGAAGATCCATGTTCCGGGATGTATGTTCTCCTGCGGGGACATGTTCATTTATGCAAACTGGGACCACAAGGCCAGGAAAATATCGTTGCCGACCTTGACCCTGTCATCATGTTCAATGAAGTTGCCCTTTTGGATGGTGGTTTAAATCCTTATACTGCCATTATCAATCAGAACAGCCTGGTGTGGCAAATAAGCCTTGAAGCATATCAAAAGTTATTAAAAAAGTATATTAATGAACCGTTCATGCAACTTTCCCTGGGATTGTTGGGGATCATGGCTGGCCGCTACCGGCAACTGGTAGATCATTATGCCGACCTATCCTTCCTGACTGTACCTGTGAGGCTTGCCAAGTTAATCTATGAGCTGAGCGATCAGGGCAAGAATTCCATCAAACGGCAGAATGTATCCATCAACGAGATGGCTGCCCGAATTTCCACTGTTCCAGAAGCGATCAGCCGTGGTTTAAATTTTCTAAAATGCCAGGGGGTTATAAAAACCGATCGTTTGACAATCAGCGTTGTTGATCGAGAAGAACTCGTCCGGCTGGCACAGATCAACCCGGAAATCATGGGGTCATTTTAAAGTAGATCTCCAGAAAACCCAAAATATAATTTCAAATTAAATATCATTTCCAAATCCCCCATTATTTGACATTCGGCAAAGACCAATTGAATACTTTGTGATAGGATGTACAAAGGAAATATTAACCCCGAATTTTTTAATGTTCAGGAGTAATGTCTATGCCATCTTTTAAAGAGAGACTTAATTATCTGTTTTCATCCACCAAGGGATTGATCCTGGTCGCAATGAGCATGATCGCCATCGAAGTAGCCCTGTTCGGCATGCTGTCCGGTCCAATGGCAGAAATGGGTGTAAGAGATTTTGTTGTGCGGGTCATGAATATGGATCTCGTCCAGGCAGAGCGGGAGGGAAGGATGATCATCCTTTACCACTCGATCGCAATGGCGATGATCGCCATCGAAACATACATGGTCACCGACCTGATCAAAATGAAATCCTTCTATAAAACTGCTGTAAGGGTTTTGATCACCATTGGTTACCTGCTGGTCATGGTCTTCGGGATGATCTTCGCCTACCGGGGTCACAACTGGGCTTTTCACGGCGTCTATATCTTTGGTTTAAGCCTGATATTCATCAGCGGGGTGCTGCTAACCATTGCGCTGTGGCCATGGAATAAGGAGTATTACCAACCAGACAAAAACTACTCCAGAATGAAAAAAGGTGTTGACCTGGAAAGAACGGCCTTTTTTGCCACAGCTCTGACCACCATTCTTTCAGCTTTATTTGGTGCAGTTCCAGGTTCATTCTTTGGTAACGGGTTTAATGTATTCCTGGCGGAAAATGTAATCCGATTCCCAGAAAAATCCACCATGCAATATGCGATCATCGGACACCTGCACATCATGCTGGCACTGATCGCCATCATGCTCACCCTGGTCATCGGACGCTGGTTGAATTTCAAAGGTATCCTGCACAAGATCGCCATGCCGTTGATGATCCTGGGAACGATCGTACTGAACCTGGGCGTCTGGGGGGTGGCAACTCCACTCGAACCAATCGCTCACATGATCATTTACGTGGGAGCCACGCCATCCATGCTGGCTGCGCTGATGCTGGTGATCTTCACGTGGGATAAATTGATCAAAGAGGGAAAACCAGCTGAAGGAAAATTCAGGTTCGGACAAAAAATTGGTTCCCTGCTTCGGGATCCGCTGCGCTTTGGACCCATGTGGCAGATGGTGTTCATGAATTTCACCACCAGTTTCCTGGGTATATTCATGGCTATCCGGCTGGACGAGATCTTCCGGGTATGGCCTGCGCGGGAGGAAAGAATTGAACTGACCGGGCACTGGCACGTTCTGGCAGCCATCATCGCCACTATCGTCCTGCTGTATTACGGCGAGATGATCGGGTTAAAGGGAAAATTACGGCAATGGTATGGATGGCTTATCATCATCCTGTCTGATATTGCTTTTGGTGCAGTAACCATCTTCGAAATGAAACGCCTATTCATCAGCGAAGCCACACAACAACCATTGGTCAACAACCTGATGCTGGCAATAGATTTCGGTCTTGGAATGTTACTGGTCCTGGTCGCCCTGCTCCTGATCTGGCGCCTGCAAGACCTGTTCAAAAAGAAAGGAAGGTGGAGTGAAGAAGTGGAACAAGAATTGAACCAGGAGGTGGAATCATGAAGTACACTCTGCTGATTGCCGCCCTGTTAATATCATTACTGACTTCCTGTGGAAGTGTAGATCTCAACGCTGATATTCCTGTGTTCGATACCGGCGTGAACCCTGACAGTTGGGCATCGATCCCGGCAGGTGAATTCTACAAAGGGCAATTCAATGATGTTGCTTCAACGGCAGCATACGAGATCATGGTTACAGATGTAACGGTCAGCCAGTATGCAGAATTCCTCAACAGTGCATTAAATGATGGGAGCGTAAAAATCAACGGAAGCAAGGTGGTTGGTTATTATCCAGGTGATGAATTCCATGGATTCAAACACGAAAGTCCCATTGATGCCGGGGATTGGTTGTTCATTCCCCTGAATGACCCTTCGCAGCGTATCATCTATGATGGTTCAACATTTTCTGCCCAGGCTGGTTATGAAAACCATCCCATGACGATGGTCTCGTGGTTTGGCGCCTGGGGTTACTGCGGTTTCTTTGATTACCGGCTTCCATCAGAAATTGAGTGGGAGAAGGCAGCCCGGGGAACAGACACACGTCCATTTCCCTGGGGAGATGAGATAGCGCGCAACAATGCCAATTTCTATTCGAGCAGGGATCCTTTCGAAACGATGAGCACTGTTGGATCACGCACCAGTCCGGTAGGTTTCTACAATGGGCGCACCTATGATGGATACACAACATTGGATTCTGCATCACCTTATGGGTTGTATGACATGGCAGGCAACGTATGGCAGTGGGCCGGGGATGTATATGAAAACCAGCACTACCGCTACATGAGGGGAGGGTCAAAAGACACTTACGAAATGGACCTGCGCATCTGGGTGACCAACAATGCCACACCCACCTATTACAGTCCCGGTGTTGGGTTCCGCTGTGTAAAGTAATTGACGAAACAAACCAGATGGATTAATATCTTGAATTTAAAGACACTGACAAAGAAGATAACCTCATGAAACCAGACTCGATAACCAGATCATTGGCAACCAAATTAAGATTGTACTGGCCACTGACCAAATCCCTTCAAACCGGCTTACTCCTCTCAACAGGATTGGCTGGTTACATGAGTTCGCGCTGCCCGGTTACCCATTGGTATGATTTCCTGGGATTGGGTATCAGCCTGTTCCTGGCTATCGCCGGATCAACCATCCTTAACATGTGGTACGACCGGGATATCGATGCTGTCATGGACCGTACGCATCACCGCCCCCTGGCAAGCGGTCTCGTAACCCCCCTGGAAGCATTCCGCCTGGGATTGGTTCTCGCAATTCTCGGTGTTGGATTGGCTTTCATCATGATGCCAATATATGGGTTGATCGTTTTTTCAGGATTATTTTTCGATGTGGTCGTTTACACCATCTGGCTTAAACGGCGGACCTGCTGGTCCATCGTGTGGGGTGGGATATCTGGTGGAATGCCCATCCTGGCTGGCAGAGTTTATGGGGTGGGCTCCGTTGATGCAGTTGGCGTACTGCTGACACTGGCTGTCCTATTCTGGATCCCAACACATATACTGACCTTTTCGATGCGTTATGTTGACGATTACAAAGCTGCCAGGATACCCACCTTTCCTTCAACCTATGGTTTTGGAGCGACCAGGATCACCATCGCGGTATCCAGCTTATTGGCTGCAGTATCGATAGGATCAGCAGGTTTGCTTATCGGCATGGAGTGGGGTTTCCTACGCCTCCTGGGTGTTCTGACTGCTGGGTTGGTGTTGATGGCAATAGCCAGTATTTTCCGACCGAGCGAGCGTGTCAATTTTGGGTTGTTCAAATATGCATCCCTGTATATGCTCAGTGCGATGATCCTTCTCTCGTTATAGGTCCGGTCTATCACTCATGGTGATGGACCTAATAATATGAAAATATCCCCCCTAGACCGGATCCTTCTCCTTCTGATGAGCCTTCTTTCCGCCTGGCAGGTGGCTATCGGTATCAATGATTTCGATACCCTTCCCATCATCGCCTACACGATCGGTTTTGGCACGCTGATCATAGCAGGGTTACTGATAATAATCCTGGGGTGGGAATTTTTGGAGAGCCCATTCGTAGTGGTCATCTCTTCCCTTATCCCAGCAAGTCTGTCGCTTGGGCTTGCTTGGGAATATCTGCCCGACATTCGGATCTTTTATTTAAGCTTTGTCAGTATCGGATTCCTGGCGATCCTGGCGACACGTCTTACCGGAACAACCAGAAATTTCCCCCTGATCATCGTGACCATTGCCCATGGTGTTGAAGGATTGTTGATCAGCCTCCTGCCCATTTGGCTGGTTACAAAAGGGCTGGTTTCAGTATCATTCCTACTGGTCGGTTTTGGAGGAGCGTTAAGTGGATTGAGCGGTCTACTGCTTACCTTTATGAAATTCAATAAACCTATTCTGGAGCGCAGCCTGACCTTGCATATCCTGCCTGGATTACTACTGGTGTCCACAGCTGCGCTGGTAGCTGGATTTTCCTTTTAGAAATGGATGATCTTTACTTTTTATTCATTGATTCAAACAGATGGAA
>Ga0209342_10003778_pt1 | contig 15884 bp, 12 predicted proteins | sample RifCSP16_2_FD_184023 | JGI IMG/M metagenome (GOLD analysis project Ga0209342, IMG submission 184023) | Soil microbial communities from Rifle, Colorado - Rifle CSP2_sed 16_2 (SPAdes) (version 2) | ecosystem: Environmental > Terrestrial > Deep subsurface > Rock core/Sediment | place: Rifle... | reverse complement strand
TCGCTCACCTAGGAAGACGCCGTTGCCATGCGAGTCGAAGATGACTTGGGCTTCGACATGGCGTGGTCTGTCCAGGTACTTCTCGAGGTAGACCGCGGGGTTGCCGAAGTAGGCGGCCGCCTCTCGCCGGGCGCCCTCGAAAGCCTCGGCGAGCCCCTCGGGTGCTTCGACGATCCGCAGCCCTTTACCGCCCCCCCCCATGGCGGCCTTGATCGCTACCGGGAAGCCGAACGCAGCCGCAGCTTCCGCCGCCTCCTCCACGGTTGCCAGTGGGGTGACGGTCCCGGGGACCATCGGGACTCCGGCAGCGGCCGCCGCCCGGCGCGCAGAGATCTTGTCGCCCATCGTGGCGATGGCGCTAGGGGGGGGGCCGACCCAGATGATGCCGGCGTTGATGACCGCCTCGGCGAAGCGAGCGTTCTCGGAGAGGAACCCGTAACCGGGGTGGATGGCCTCGGCGCGAGCTTCCTTGGCGACCGAGATGATCTTGCGGATGTTCAGATATGACTCGGCCGCCGGAGCAGGCCCGATGTTCCAGGCCTCATCGGCCAACTGGACGTGGAGGGCATCGCGGTCGAGTTCGGAGTAGACGGCGATGGTGCGCAGGCCCATCTCCCGGGCGGTGCGGATGACCCGGACGGCGATCTCCCCTCGGTTGGCGATCAGCAGGGATCTCACAGAGGAATGTTCCCGTGCTTCTTGGGGGGTAGGTGCTCTCGTTTGGTGCGAAGCATCTGTAGGGCCCGGATCAGCTTGGACCGGGTCTGCCGCGGTTCAATCACCTCATCGACCAGACCCAACTCGGCAGCCCGATAGGGGTTGTTGAACTCCTCCTCATACCGGGTGATCAGCTCGGTTCGGTGAGCCTCGGGGTCCGGCGCCGCCTTCAGGTCGCGTCGGAAGATGACGTTCACGGCTCCCTGGGCGCCCATCACTGCGATCTCCGCCGACGGCCATGCGTAGACCACGTCGGCGCGAATGCCTCGGGAGTTCATCACCACATAGGCACCGCCGTAGGCCTTGCGGGTGATCACGGTCAATCTCGGCACCGTCGCTTCGGAGTAGGCATAGAGCAACTTGGCGCCGTGGCGGATGATTCCCCCGTGCTCCTGGTCAACGCCCGGCATGAAGCCCGGCACATCGACGAAGGTGACGATGGGTATGTTGAAGGCGTCGCAGGTCCGCACAAACCTGGCCGCCTTCTCGGAGGCCGAGATGTCGAGGGTTCCGGCCAGCACCGACGGCTGGTTGGCCACTATGCCCACGCTGAAGCCGTCGAGTCGGGCGAAGCCGACCACGATGTTGCGGGCGAAATGCTCGTGCACCGAGAAGAACTCCCCGTCGTCGACCACGGCATCGATCACCGAAACCATGTCGTAAGGCTGGTTGGGGCTGTCGGGGATGATGTCGTCGAGAGATTCTTCGGTGCGGTCGGGTGAGTCGGTGGGGGTGAAGTAAGGGGGAACTTCCAGGTTGTTGGAGGGTAGGAACGACAGCAAATAGCGGACCGTGTCAAGGGCGGCGGTGCCGCTGCCGGCCACGAAATGGGTGACTCCGGATATCCCGGCATGGGTGAAGGCGCCCCCCAGATGCTCGAAGCTCACTTCCTCACCGGTGACCGTTTTGATGACGTCGGGGCCGGTTATGAACATGTGCGAACCTTCGACCTGCACCACGAAATCGGTGATGGCAGGTGAGTAGACCGCCCCCCCAGCGCAGGGCCCCATGACCACCGATATCTGCGGTATAACTCCTGAGGATCGAACGTTGCGTTCGAAAATGCGCCCGTAGCCGTCCAAGGCGGCCACTCCTTCCTGGATGCGCGCCCCCCCCGAGTCTTTCAGCCCGACCACCGGTGCTCCGACCTCCAACGCCATGTCCATGACCTTGCAGATCTTGTCGGAAACCGCCCGGCCCAGGCTGCCGCCGAAAACGGTGAAGTCCTCCGCAAACACGAAGACAGTGCGTCCGTCCACGGTGCCCCAACCGGTCACCACCGCGTCGCCAGCCGGGCGCTTGTCTTCGATGCCCATGCCCTGGGCCTGGTGGCGGACCAACATGTCGATCTCTTGCAGGGAGCCTTTGTCGAGCAGGTGGTCGACGCGTTCGCGGGCGGTCAGCTTGCCCTGCTCGTGCTGACGATCGACGGCTCGCCTGCTACCGGCATGGAGAGCCTCTTCCCGGAGCCTGCGGAGCGCCTCGATGCGCGCTTCAGTCCCCATGGTCTCTCCTCTCCGTCGTCTTCGGGCGGGACACCGGTGGTCCCAGCAAGACGCTGCTAAACCTTCTGGTGGTACGAGGCTTCGACTCGCTCCGGTGCTTGATGGCTACACCCTATTCGCTGATAGTTCTTGAAGATACTTTCTCAACGCAGGACGACGCCGCCGCCGCTTACTCCGGCGAACCGGTGCTGGTGGTGGCCGCGCGCCAGCTTGCCGGTCGGGGACGCGCCGGCAGCACCTGGATGTCGGCCCCCCGCGCCCTGGCCTGCTCGCTGGCCTTCCGCCCGAGCTGGCCGGATTGGGGTGTGGTTCCGCTGGTCGCCGGTCTCGCCGCTCGGACAGCTCTGCCGGTCGCCGTTTCCCTCAAATGGCCCAACGACCTCGTGATTGCCGAACTCGGTTCGCCCACCGGTTTCTCCAAGGTGGGGGGGATCCTCTCTGAGAGCGACGGCGCGCGAATAGTGGTCGGTGTGGGTGTCAATCTGTGGTGGCCGACCGGACCGGCGGCGGCCCTTTATGGCGAAGATCCCGGACCCTCGCTCGCCCCGGCCATCGCCGAACGGTTCGCCTCCGATCTGCTCGGACGCCTCTCCGCTCCGCCCGGTGAATGGAGGCGCGAGGAGTATGTGGCAGCTTGCAGCCTGCTGGGCACCGAGATCACCTGGGAGCCGGGCGGGATCGGGCGGGCCATCGATGTCGATGACGACGGCGCCCTGGTGGTGGCATCGGCTGGTGCTGTGCTACGTCTGACCTCTGGAGAGGTGCGCCAGGTTCGCCCGGTCAGCCCAGATCGGTAGTGACGGGCACCGGCAGCGACGACCGCAGGTGGGCCAACACCCGCGCCAAGGCGTCCTCGGCGGCGGCGGGCTGATACGTGGGCGAGGAGGCATCCAGGAACCCGTGAGCGGCGCCCTCGTAGAGGAGCCAGCTGCCGGCTGGATTACGCCGCTGCGCCTCATCCACCGTCTCGGCTGGAATCAACTCGTCCATCGCTCCGTAGATCGCCAGTACCGGACACGAGATGTGGTCCAACATGTGAGCCACCGGAAAGCGTCGTTCTTCGTCGCCGGTGAGGGGGGCATAGGCGATCGCCAAACTCGCCACGTATGAGCGATGCGCGGCCACCATCACCGCCAACCGCCCCCCCACATCGATGGCGAGCAATCCGATCGGGGAGGGGAGCGCCCAGTCCACGTCTTCGCTGGCGAGAAACTCGACCGTCTCGTCCAGATAGGTGAGAACCGTGGCGTCATCGAGCCGGTGATATCTCTCCAGGCCCAATTCGAGACGGCGGGCGACAGTTGTGCCGGCCGGTGGTGCCTCATAGAGCTCGAGGCAAATGGCGGCGAACCCGTGGCGGGCAAGTCTCCGGCAGATGTCCTTCTCGTGGGCGTCGAGACCGCCTAGGTCGTGGAGCACCACCACCACCGGGTACCGGCCGGCTTTGTCAGGTCTGGCCAGGTAGGAACGCCGGTAGCCCGAACCCACCGGCACCGTGAAAGGACCATAGAGGACCGGATAGGTACCTTCGTGGGGGAGGACCGCCATGGCCGGGAGGGTAGCCAAGACCCCGAACCGGCCCTAGTGCAGCGCACTAGCACCGCCGGGCACCCCCCGGGTGTTCGGGAACCTCACCCCTCCGCCCGAGCGTTGACATGCTGCTGGTAAAGTGAGGCTGCTCCCATTATGAAATCCGGTTCCCCGCGCCCGCGCCGTCGCTGGCTTCGCCGCTCGCTGATCACCGTCCTCGTGCTCGCCAACCTGGTCGTGTTCGGCGGCCTCATAGCCCTCACCATGCTCGAAGGCACGATCGACGACACCGTCACCACCGACCCAGACGTGGTGGCGGTGCTCGACCCCAGACCTGACGCCGAGGAAGCACCCATAACGTTCCTAGTGATCGGCAGTGACTCGCGAGAGGGTCTAGAAGATCTCACCCACTTCGGCGCCGTCGAAGGCGCTCGCGCCGACGTGATCATGCTTCTCAAGGTCTATCCGGGCGACGACCACGCTCGACTCCTGAGCCTGCCCCGCGACTTGTGGGTGGACATCCCGGGTCATGGCAAGAACCGCCTTAACGCCGCCTACGCCTTCGGGGGAGCGACGCTTATGGCCAAGACCGTGCAGGAGGTGACCGGATTACCTGTGCATCACTATGTGGAAGTCGATTTCCTCGGCTTCGAGGCCATCGTCGACCGAGTGGGTGGGATACCGCTCGACTTCCCGTTTGCGGCGCGTGACCTCAACTCGGGTCTGCGTGTCGACGCCGGCCATCAGACTCTTGACGGCGAAGGCGCCCTCGCCTACGCCCGGTCCCGTCATTACGAGGAGTTGCACGACGGTGGCTGGGTCCCCGTCGAGGCCGACGACATCGGCCGGACCAAACGCCAGCAGTTGGTCCTGCTCCGCCTTTTGGGCCAACTCAAACGCCCTTCCAACCTGGCCGACGCCCAGGGAATCGTCACCGACTTCGCCTCCCATCTGACGGTGGATTCCGCTTTGGCGGAGTCCTCCATCGTCAAGCTGGCGTTCTCGCTGCGCGGCCTGGACGGTCCCGGGCTGGAAACGGCCACGTTGCCGGCCGACCTGGCCACCATCGATGGAGCCTCGGTCCTGCTCGCCCGCCAGCCCCAGGCTTCCCAGCTGATGACAGCCTTCGGTACCGATCAAGTCATCGCTGCGGCGCCCACTGGTCCTCTCCGGCTGCAGGTCCTCAACGGGAATGGGATCAAGGGAAGCGCCGGGCAGTGGTCCGATTTCTTGAACAAAGCGGGTTTTGCGGTCACCGAGGTGGGTGACGCCGATCGCAAGGACTTCACGGTTACCACCATCATCGTCCGCCCGGAGGCCCTGCCCGGCGGTCAGACCATTGCCGAAGCTCTCGGGTTCGGTACTGTGACTACCGGCACCGTGGCCGAGGGATTCGACGCCGTGGTGATCATGGGTACCGACGCCCCCTAGCGGCGTCTTTCTCGGAGGGTCGTTTTGGACGTTGCAGTCATCGGGGGGGGTTACGTTGGTCTCGTCTATGCAGGCGGGCTGACACACCTCGGTCATCGGGTGCGGGTGGGCGAAGTCAACGCCGCCCGCGTCGAGACGCTGCGGCAGGGCAAGGTACCTATCTACGAGCAAGGTCTCAACGGCCTCATCGCCCGGGGCGTTGAACACGAGCTGCTCACCTTTCACACCTCTAATCCTGAGGCGGTGGCCGGAGCCGGTTTCGTCTTCCTGACCCTCCCCACCCCGCCGGCAGCAGACGGACGGGCCGACACGTCCTTTGTGGACGCCGTCATCGACGAGATCGGCCCCTTGCTCGATGAAGGCGCGATCATCGTGGTCAAGTCGACCGTACCGGTGGGTACGGCGACCCGGCTTCGTAAGCGCCTCGCCGATATCGGTTCACGGGCGATCAGCGTCTCCAATCCCGAGTTCCTCAGGGAGGGCAAGGCGGTCGAGGATTTCCTCAAGCCCGACCGCATCGTCATCGGTGCCTTCGATCCCGCCGACGGGTTACGATTGGCATCTTTATACGCGGGGCTCGAGGCTCCCTTTGTTCACACCGACCCGACCTCGGCGGAGATGATCAAGTACGCCGCCAATTCGTATCTCGCCACTCGCCTCACCTTCGCCAACACACTGTCCAATCTCTGCGAAGCCGTGGGTGCCGACGTCCGAGACGTGATCAAGGGAATCGGCTACGACTTCCGAATCGGACCTCACTTCCTCAACCCCGGTCCCGGGTACGGGGGTTCCTGCTTCCCCAAGGACACCGTCGCCCTCATCGCCACTGCCGAAGAGTCCGGCTACGACTTCCAACTCCTCAAGGCGGTGATCCGCGCCGACGAGGAACAGCGTTGGCGGGTGGTCGAGAAGGTCCGCCGGGCCGTGGGCGGAGACCTCCGCAAGAAAACGGTGGCCCTGTGGGGCCTGGCCTTCAAGGCGGGTACCGACGACGTGCGCGAGTCCCCAGCAGTCCGCATCGCCGACCTGCTCAAAGCCGCCGGCGCCAAGGTCGTTGCCTACGATCCGGAGGCATCGCTCGAGTGGTTGACGTTGGCCTCGAGCCCCGTGGAGGCCGCCCGCGGCGCCGATGTCGTGTTGCTGGCCACCGATTGGCCGGAGTTCATCCCAGTCGACCTGCGGCAGGTGGCGAGCGTGATGAGGGGTAGGCGGCTCATCGACGCCCGCAATCTCCTCGACCCGCCTTTGGTACGGGCCGCCGGCCTCGAATACGAAGGTCTCGGTCGGCCCACGGCATGACCCGTACCGCACTGGTCACCGGCGGGGCCGGGTTCATCGGCTCCCACGTGGTCGACCGGCTGCTGGCCGATGGTTGGGCGGTGTTGGTGGTCGACGACCTGTCCACCGGTCGGATCCCCAACCTGGAGCTGGCGCGGACCCGACGCGATTTCGCCTTCCATCAGGCCGACATAAGGTCCCCAGACCTGCGGACTCTCGTCGAGCGCTACCGGCCAGACACCATTTGCCATCTCGCCGCCCAAGCGTCGGTGTCGATGTCGGTGCGCGAACCGGTGCGCGACGCCGAGATCAACATTCTTGGCACGATCAACCTGCTCGAGGCGGCCCGCCAAGCCGGCACGAGGCGAGTCGTCTTCGCCTCGTCGGGCGGCGCCATCTACGGCAGCGCGGCGCGCCTCCCTGCCCGGGAGGACCGGGTCAAACGCCCGGACAGCCCTTATGGGATCTCCAAGAAGGTGGTGGCCGACTATTTCGACTGGTATCGACGAACCTATGGGTTGGAGTACGTGCTGGAAGGCTTCACCAACGTGTACGGTCCACGACAGAGTCCCCATGGCGAGGCTGGAGTGGTGTCGATCTTCGCCGAGGCCATGTTGTCGGGACGCCCTCCCACCATCTTCGGTGATGGCAGGCAGACCCGTGACTTCGTTTTCGTCACCGATGTTGCCGATGCTGTGGTGAGGGGGGCCGAGGCCGGAAACGGCAAGTTGCTCAACATCGGCACGGGCGTGGAGACGAGCGTCAACCAGATCGCGGCCCTGCTCGTCGAACTCACCGGGTCCAAGGTCAGACCCGGTTATGGGCCGGATCGTCCCGGCGACGTGCGCCGTTCGGTCGTGGATCCCTCGGCGGCGGCGGTGCATCTCGGCTGGCAGGCTTCGACCCCGCTGCGAGAAGGCCTGCGCCGCACGGTCGACTACTTCCGTTGAGTCCATGACTCAAGCCTTGCGACGTTTCGCGCTTGTTCTCTTGGTGGCGGCCTGCTCGGCGGCGCCCTCTCCGCTCAACTCCACCCCCGTATCGCCGAACTCGACTACGACTCCGACTGCGACTTCGGCTCAGCTCCCTACCACCGAGCCGGACCTGACAATCACCCCCGCCCAAACCGAGGGGCCGTTCTATCCACCCGACAAACCACTCGACCGGGATTCGGACCTGACCGTAGTGGAAGGGGCTCCCGGGCCGGCCGGGGGAGAGGTGTTGATCATCGAAGGCGTGCTCCTGTTCGAAAACGGGGATCCCGTCGAAGGTGCAACGGTCGAGATATGGCAGGTCGACAGCCAGGGTATCTACCTGCACCCCAATTCCCCCAACCTCGAGGCGCGGGACCAGAACTTCCAGGGGTACGGCGAAGCGCTCGCCGACGCGGACGGTCGGTGGACCTTTCGAACCATCTTGCCGCTCTCCTACGAAGGTCGGCCGCGTCACATCCACGTAAAAGTGCGACTGAGCGGCGAGGAGGCGCTGACCACCCAGATCTACTTCGAGGGCGATCCATTGTTGGCCGGCGATCCATTCTTCGCCGAGGGGGGGGAAGGCGCCGCCGAGTTAGTCATTGCTCCAGAAGGTCGGACCCTCGCCAACGGAGAGAAGGTCCTGCACGCCGACCACCGGATCGTTCTGCCCTTCTGAACCCTTCTGGCGCGCCAAAGACGACCCATAGGTCGTGATTGGCGCGCCAGAAGGGGTTGGATCACCCGTCCACGCCTACCATCCCCACTCCCAATGTCAGCCCCCCTTGCCGCCCTGGTCGATCGCTGGGATCGCATCGGTCTCCCCCCCCCGAAAGGTCGGTGGGTGGTGCCGGCAGGGGCTCGCGCCTACGCCCTGGCGGGGATGACCGCCGCGGTGGACGGGCCGCTGCTGGTGGTGGTGCCGGGGGAGCTGGATGCCGAGGAGCTGGTCGACGACCTGTTGCTTTTCGTCGAATCGGCGGTCCTCATCCCCGCCTGGGAGACGCTTCCCTTTGAGCACGTCTCTCCCAACGCGTCCACCATGGCTCGACGGGCCGAGGGGCGCTACCGGCTCGGACGCGGTGAGCGCGGCCTCATCGCAGTGGCGTCGGTGCGAGCTGCTACCCAGCGGCTCAGCCCGTCCGACCCAGCACCAGTGGTCGTAACCCGTGGTGGAGAGACAGAACCGACCCACCTCGCCCGCCGCCTCGCCGACCTCGGATACCACCGCACGGATCGAGTGGAAGGCCGGGGTGAGTTCGCCGTCCGAGGAGGGATCGTCGATGTTTTCGCGGCCCAAGCCGATGACCCGGTCAGGATCGACCTGTGGGGTGAGGTCGTCGACGACCTCCGGGTCTTTTCGGTCGCCACTCAGCGCTCCGAAGATCCGCTCGACACCGCCTCTATCTACCCGGCCCGCGAGTTCCGTCCCGACGCCGAGGTGGCGACGGCGGCCCGCCAGCTGCTCCACACCGACCCGTGGGCAGCGTCGACCTGGGACCGGTTGGTCGAGAGCCAGCATTTTGCCGGGATGGAGTCATGGCTTCCCTGGCTGGCGCAGGAGCGGTGTCTCATCGACGAGCTGCCGGAGGGCGGGGGACTGGTGGTGGTCGAACCGGTACGTTCTCGCCACCGCAGCCAGGAGCTGGTCAAAGAAGAGGCAGACATCGCTGTCGCCTTGTCGCCGACCTGGGGTCACGGTGCGCCCGCCGCCGGCGAACATCCCTCCCTCTACCTCGATCTCGACGCCTCCCTGGCGGCGGCCATCCACCTCGAAATGCCGATCTTCGCCGCTTCGCCAGACGAACCGGCACTCGAGGTGCGCGGCCTCGACGCCACCCCTGGTGATCCCGATTCGGTGGCCAAGGCCATCAACCGCTGGCTGGCCAAAGGTGTCGATGTGGTCGTGGCGATGGACGGAGAGCCGGCCGCAGACCGTGTAGCGCGGGTGCTCGGAGAGGCGGGAACCGGCCTGCCCAGAAAGGACCGCCTCGACCGAGCGCATTCGGCGGTGATCGCCGCCGGAGTGCATCGAGGCTTCATACTGCCCGAGTTGGGGGTGGCGGTGCTCGGCGAGCAGGAGATCGCCGGGCGGCGACGCGCCCACCGGCGGGTCTCCCGGCGGGCCCGAGAGATCGCCGCCGCCGTGTATCGGGATCTCGCCACCGGTGACTACGTCGTCCATCACCGCCACGGCATCGGCCGATTCGAAGGGCTGGTGACGAAGACGATTGCCGGGGTCGAGCGCGACTACCTGATCATCTCCTACGCCGGCCTAGACCGCCTCTACGTGCCAACCGACCAGCTCGCCGCCGTGAAGAGGTACACCGGCGGAGAGACTCCCCGTTTGTCACGGATGGGGGGGGCGGATTGGTCGGCCACCAAAGACCGGGTGCGAAAGGCCGTGGCCGCGGTGGCCGAGCAGGTGGTCCGTCTGCACCGAGCCCGGGCCGCCGCCCAGGGCCACGCCTTCGGGCCCGATCAGCCCTGGCAGCGGGAGATGGAGGCCGCCTTTCCCTTCGAAGAGACCCCCGATCAGCTCCGCACCATCGGCGAGGTCAAAGTGGACATGGAATCCCCCCAACCGATGGACCGTCTGGTCTTCGGCGACGTCGGCTACGGGAAGACCGAGGTGGCCATCCGCGCCGCCTTCAAGGCGGTGACCGGGGGCAGACAGGTGGCGGTGTTGTGTCCCACCACGCTTCTCGCCCAGCAGCATCAGCAAACCTTCTCGGAACGCTTCGCTCCCTATCCGATCCGGGTCGAGATGTTGTCGCGCTTTCTCACTCCGCGCCAGCAGCAGAAAGTTGTAGCGGCCATCGCCACCGGAGAGGTGGACGTGGTGATCGGCACCCATCGGCTGTTGTCGGAGGATATCTCGTGGAAGAACCTCGGCCTCTTGGTCGTCGACGAGGAGCAGCGATTCGGCGTCAACGCCAAGGATCAAATCAAACGCCTCCGCGTCGGAGTCGACGTGGTGACCTTGACCGCCACCCCCATCCCCCGGACTCTCGAGATGGCGCTCACCGGGATCCGCGAGGTCAGCCACATCCGCACCCCCCCAGAGGACCGCCACCCCATCCTCACCTACGTCGGCCCTTACGACGAGCAGAGCGTCTCCGCCGCCATCCGTCGCGAGCTGCTCCGCGAAGGCCAGGTCTTCTATGTTCACAATCGAGTCCAGTCGATCGAGCGGGCGGTGGCTCGCCTGCGGTCCCTGGTACCCGACGCCCGTTACGTGGTGGCGCATGGGCAGATGTCTGAGGGCCAGCTCGAACAGGTAATGCTGGATTACTGGAGCCGCCGGCATGACGTGATGGTGGCGACCACCATCATCGAGTCCGGGCTCGACCTGCCCCAGGTGAACACCTTGATCGTCGAGCGGGCCGACCTGTTGGGGCTGGCTCAGCTCTATCAGCTGCGAGGGCGGGTCGGCCGGTCCAGCCAGCGGGCCTACGCCTACCTCTTTCATCCCCCCGATCAGACACTTACGGAAGAGGCGCATCGCCGCCTCGAGGCGATCGGCGAGGCAACCGACCTGGGCGCCGGTTTCCAACTCGCCCTGAAGGATCTCGAGATCCGGGGGGCCGGCTCGATCTTGGGGGAGGTGCAATCCGGCCATATCTCTGCGGTGGGGTTCGATCTCTACACCCAGCTCGTGGCCGAGGCGGTCGGCCGTCTGGAAGGCCACGAGGCGGCGGCCGAGGAGGTCAAAGAGGTGCGCATCGAGCTACCCGTTGACGCCCACCTTCCCGAGCGGTACGTCGGCGATCAGGAGCAGCGATTGGAGGCCTACCGCCGTCTCGCCCTCGCCACCAGCCAGGAGACCGTCGACGATGTGTTGGCAGAGTGGGAGGATCGCTACGGCCCCCCCCCCGATGCCGCCCGTTCCCTGATCGACATCGCCCGCCTCCGGGTGGAAGCACTGCGAGTTGGTATCAATGAGGTCATGAAGCTGAAGGGCGAGATCCGCCTTGCCCCGGTCAATCTCAGCACATCGCAGGAGGTGCGCCTGCAGCGGCTCGCTCCCAAAGCCGTGTTGCGGGGCGCCGAGGGGGTGCTCTTCCTGCCGGCCCCCGGCGAACCGGTCGCCGGGCTCTTGAACTTCCTCGCCAAGATGTGGCCGGCTTGACTGGGGCGGGGTCGATCGTCGAGGTGGGATTTCTCGGTGCGAAGGGGTTTAGCATTGCCGGTTCCCCAACTCTGAAAGATACTTGTGAAAACCCGAATTCTCCTTTCCGTCATTGCTCTGGCACTGGCCGGCTGTGGTAGCGGCAACGCCGTGGTGGCCACTGTCAACGACCTTGACATCCCGAAGACGCTCGTCGACGAGTTGCGCTCGGCCGAAGTGGTGTCGAAGGCGGACTACGCAAACGACATCCGCGACTCCATCTTCGAACATTTGCTCACGAAGGCTGCCCAAACCGAATACGGGTTTACGGTGGTCGAATCCGATGTCGAGGCTCGGTATCAGGAACTGGTAAGCCAGGTCGAGGCCGGAAGCGGTACGACCTATGAACAGTTTCTAACCGACCAAGGGATCACCGATTCCCGGGTGCGGCGGGCCGCCTCCCAGCAAGTGCTTCGAGAAGCCGTCGAAGCACGACTGCTCCCCGAGATCACCGACGACGAGGTTCGCGACGCCTACGACAAATCGCCCGGTGAACGGTTCACCGTTTGTTCAAAGCACATTCTCAGCGCCACTGCCGACGGAGCCACCGAGATCATCAACATGCTCTCTCACGGCTCCGACTTTGCCGAACTCGCCGTCGAGTTCTCGACCGATCCGACTGCGGCCGACACGGGCGGTGACCTTGGTTGTAACCCAGCTTCCTTGTTCGTGGAGCCGTTCGCGGCCGCCATTGTGGAGGCGGATCTAAACAAAGTGGTCGGTCCGGTCGAGACCGAATTCGGTTTCCATGTCATTGTTGTGATCGACCGCCAGGAGCGGGTGTTCGAGGAAGCCGAGCCGACCATCCGTGCTACCCTCGACCAGGCCAGAGCCCAGGAGCAGGCCACCAAATTCTTCGACTGGTTCGATGGGGTGATAAAGGCGGCCAAGATCGATGTTGATCCGAGTTTCGGAACATGGGTTCTCGAGCCGGTACCCCAAGTTCTGCCGGCGGAGTGACGGTGGTCGGACTGGGTCCCGGTGATTTCGACCGGATCCCCCCCGACACACAGTCTCTCCTCGCCAACCCCGCCAACCGAGTGATCGTTCGCACCCTGCATCACCCCGCAGCCGAGCAGCTGGCCCGCCGGCGGGATGTGGAAACCTGCGACGATCTCTACGAACGAGCCGAGTCGTTCAGCGAGGTTTACGATGCCATCGCCGAGCGAGTGGTGGAGGCTGCTCCGGTCGTCTACGCGGTTCCCGGCAGCCCATTGGTCGGGGAGTTCGCCGTCTCGTTGATCCAGAGGGAGGCGGCGCGGCGTGGCCTTCCGGTGGAGGTGCGACCGGCCGAGTCCTTTATCGACGCAGCTCTGTTGGTGCTCGGCATCGACCCGCTCAGGGACGGATTCCAGGTCCTCAACGGCCACGAGCTGCCCGATCCCCTGGCGCTCGACAAGCCCACGCTGATCGCCCAACTCGACACGCCTCTCGTTCTGGCGGACGTGACCAGCCGCCTTGGACGAGTCGTACCGGACGAGACGGAGGTAACGGTGTTGGTCGAGGTTGGGAGCCGGGGGGGGGAGGTTCATCGGGTGGCGCTCGAGGAGGTCGACGTGACCTGGGCAGGTTGGCGAACGAGCTTGTTCGTCCACCCCCGGCCTGGCGGGCTGATCGGCGCCGTGCACACCATGGCGCGGTTGCGAGCGGAATGTCCGTGGGACCGCCAGCAGACTCACCAATCCCTGGTGAAGAACCTCCTCGAGGAATCCCACGAGCTGGCCGCCGCCATCGGCGCCCTCCCCGTGGAGGGGGCTCCGGATTGGGCCGGCTACGCCGAGGTGGAAGACGAGCTGGGCGACGTGCTCCTACAGGTGCTGTTCCATGCCAACATCGCCGCCGAACGCGGTGCTTTCACCGTCGATGACATCGCTGAGAATCTCCGCCAGAAGTTGGTACGACGTCACCCGCATGTCTTTGCAGATGTCGTGGCCAACTCGGCCGAAGAGGTCAAGGCCAATTGGGAGGCGATCAAAGAGCAGGAACGAGGGTCGGCGGCCTCCTTGATGGACGGAGTGCCCACCGGGATGCCCGGACTGCATCGGGCCGCCAAGATCCAGAGGCGGGCCGCATCGGTCGGTTTCGACTGGACGTCGGCCGCCGCCGTCTTCGACAAGGTCCAAGAAGAGATCGCCGAATTGGAGGTGGCGCTTCCCGACCGGAGCTCAGCCGCTCATGAGCTAGGCGACCTGTTGTTCTCGGTGGTGAACCTCGCTCGCCACCTGGAGATCGACCCCGAACTGGCCCTGGCCGCAGGCATCGAGCGTTTCATTGCCCGGTTCCGCTCCATGGAGGCGGCCGGGCCGCTTCATGGCCTCACCGTGGCAGAGCTCGAAGATCGTTGGGAAGCGGCCAAGCGCACCTCGAGCCGCACTTGAACCGGTCCCTTCTGTGCGGGTTTTTCGTGGGCGTTTCATTGATTATCCGCGCAGAAGGCCTGCCAGCCTCCCGTCTCCCCGGCACGAATTACCGGTCCCCGGCTCTCGAAACGCTAGGTTGAATTGACCGTGTCCACTGCCATCTCCGACATCGTTGCCCGTGAGGTCCTCGATTCGCGCGGCAACCCAACAGTCGAGGCCGAGGTGCATCTTGTGGGGGGGGGATTCGGTCGGGCGGCGGTTCCCTCCGGCGCTTCCACCGGAGCCCTCGAGGCTATCGAGCTGCGAGATGGCGGCGGTCGCTATGCCGGCAGGGGCACCGAGCAGGCCGTCGCCAACATCAGCGGAGTCTTCGGCCCGGCCCTGATTGGAAAGGACGCCACCCGCCAGGAGCTGATCGACCAGACCATGCTCGACCTGGACGGCACCCCCAACAAGTCTCGACTGGGGGCCAACGCCGTGCTGGCCGTCTCGTTGGCGGTGGCGCGGGCGGCTGCAGCCGGCGTCGGCCTTCCCCTCTACCGGTATCTGGGGGGACCCGCCGCTCGGCTCCTACCCGTGCCTTGTCTCAACGTGATCAACGGGGGAGCCCATGCCGCCAACTCCGTTGACATTCAGGAGTTCATGCTGGTACCGGGCGGTGCCCCCACCTATCGCGAAGCGCTGCGCTCCGGTGTCGAGGTCTACCACGCTCTCAAAGAGACCCTCAGCCGCCGGGGCCTCTCGACCAACGTCGGCGACGAGGGCGGGTTCGCCCCTGACCTGCCCAGCAATCGGGCCGCTCTCGAGCTCCTGGTCGAGGCGGTTCAATCGACAGGGTACCGGCTCGGAGAGGACATTGGCCTGGCTCTCGACGTGGCCGCCACCGAGTTCTACCGGGACGGCAGCTACCACCTCGACGGTGAACCTCTCTCCTCCGAGGAGATGATTGCCTACCTCGCTGGCCTGGTCGATGAGTTCCCTCTCGTATCGGTGGAAGACGGCCTGGCCGAGCACGATTGGGAGGGCTGGAGGCTGCTGACCGATCGCCTCGGGGCGCGAGTGCAGCTCGTGGGTGACGACCTCTTCGTGACCAACGAGGAGATCTTGGCTCGGGGAATCCGGGAGAAAGTCGCCAACGCCGTGCTGATCAAGGTCAACCAGATCGGCTCACTTTCGGAGACCTTGCACACTATGTCGCTGGCGGAGCGGGCCTCTTACCGGAGAATGGTGAGCCATCGCTCCGGAGAAACCGAGGACAGCTTCATCTCCCATCTGGCGGTTGCCACCAACGCCGGCCAGATCAAGTCCGGAGCTCCGGCACGCGGGGAGCGCACCGCCAAGTACAACCAGCTCCTTCGCATTGAAGAGTCTCTCGGCAACGAGGCCCGATTTGGCGGTTGGGAAGCGTTCCGGAGGCCGTTGTGAGGAAACCAACGCGGAGGCGCTGGCGCCGGAGCTGGTGGCTCGTGCCGGTGGGGATGGCCGCCGTCGTTGTCCTCGTCACGAACGTGTTTCCTTTCCGCCAGATCCTCGCCGAACGTGCCAAGGTCGAAGCCGCCCAGGAGACCCTTCGCTCTCTCACGGAGGAAAACCGGATCCTGGCCGATCAGGTCGAAGCGCTCTCCACGCCTGCCGAAATCGAACGCCTGGCCCGGGAGAAGCTCGGTTACATCCGCGCTGGTGAGGAGGCCTACGTCGTGCTTCCTCCCCAGGGCGGCGGCGCCGGCCCCTCGGTCTACCCCCCCCCGGATCCTGCCGAGGAGCCTCGCGAATGGTACGAGCGGTTCTGGTCTTTCCTCACCGGTGCCGACCTCTCCGACGGCTAGTTCCCAGACGGTGCACTAGTCATGACAGAGCTAGACGACCAGGCGGTGGTCGCGGTCCAGCTGGGTCGCAGCCTGCGTTCGATCATTGAAGT
>Ga0209342_10003776_pt1 | contig 15888 bp, 13 predicted proteins | sample RifCSP16_2_FD_184023 | JGI IMG/M metagenome (GOLD analysis project Ga0209342, IMG submission 184023) | Soil microbial communities from Rifle, Colorado - Rifle CSP2_sed 16_2 (SPAdes) (version 2) | ecosystem: Environmental > Terrestrial > Deep subsurface > Rock core/Sediment | place: Rifle... | reverse complement strand
CCAGTTGACTTGCACGACCGGGTGGTCGGCCTTGCCTTCCGGCCAGGTGGAGCGCCGCCAGTGGGCCGGCTCCTCCCAGTGAGTGGTCTCGACGAACTTCTTGTAGTCGGCGTTGGTCACCGGGAAACGGTCGATGTAGAAGGCTGCGACGGAGACCTTGACCCGGTCTTCTCCGGCCAGGAACTCCCCGGCAGGCACCACGACCATCGGTCGATGATCCTTGCCCACATACAACGCGATTTCACTTTCTCGCATTCCATGCCATCCTGGTCGAACGCACGAGCCCCACGCCCGTGCGTCCAATCCCGTCATGTCTGTTTGCGACCGCGGCGCGAGGGCCGCGCTGAGGGGGCGGTGGCCGGCGTATCGTCTGTCAGCGTGCGTTGCAGCCATGCGTAGGCCAGCGCGATCGCCGCCAGGTAGTAGACCACCGTCACGGCCGACGTGAGCAGGCTCGCCTGGCCCGCCAGAATCGCGCCCGGGTTTTCTCCGCCGATGGCCAGCTGCGCAGCCACGATCAGCCAGGAGAAGCCGGCGTAGATCCCCGCGGCCAGCCAGAAGAACCGCCGTGATCCACCGACGGACCGGGCGATCAGGATCCCCACTACACCGCTGACGGTTAACAAGGCGACGCGAAACAAGACCATGGCCAATAGGCCAACCAACAGGTCGAGCATGGGCGAGTTCGCCAGTTGCCGCAGGCCAGGATCGGCGGTGTCCCCATAGGCCAGGCGGAATCCGGCGCCGACCAGGCTGAGCCCGGTGAACACCTGGGCGATCAGCCCCACGCCAAAGCCCATGGTCAGTCCGCCCTCGTCCCTCTCGGCCTCCGGAAGTTTCTTGCGCCGCAGATAGACGGCCATCCCGACTACTAGCAAAAGAGCGGCCAGCACGGCGTTGACGAGGGAGAGCGCATACGTGCCGGGCTCGGCCCGGAACGCTGTAATGATCGATCCGCCTCCCTGGACCGCCTGGCGCACCAGGCTTTGCAGGAAGTATGTCGGGATCAGCGCCACCATCCAGATTCCCATGCCCCAATACAGCAACTCACGCGGGAAACCACGGCCGAAGCGTCGCAGCAATCCCATCGGCACGCCCGGCGCGAAGATAAAGAGGAACCCGCTCAACGCGATCAGCACGCCCCGTATCAGCAAGACCCGAACCCTATCCCTTTCCCCGCCGGCGCTCGCGGATCTGGAAAGCGCCGAATTCAGGGACGACCCGTGGCTTCAAGGAGCCTACTCAGGATGGCTTCGCCGTCCGCCATGCCGAAGTCCATCGGCTCGATAACAAGGACGGCGATACCCAGCGGTTCCACTCGTCGTTCGAGGCTGCGGCGCAGGAAGCGGACTTGAGGGGCCACCAGGATCGCGTTCACGCTCGGCCCCGGGCCCAATTCGGCACGTTCCAACTCGAACATGCTCATCGACCGCAGTTCGAGCGCGAGACCACGGGCCCGGGCCGCCTCGCGGATATGGGTCTCCACCAGGCTGGAAGACAAGCCTCCGGCGCAGACCATAAGGACCCGCAATGGCACGCCCGCCCCAGCCGATGTGGACATCGGTTCAACGCCCGCTGAGCGTCTCAACCGCCGTGCCCGCGTCGCGAGCCTTCACCGCCTCGCGCACCTGCTGGAACAGTTTGTCGCCATCCACCATCCCGAAGGTGATGGGGTCGATGTCCTGTACGATGATCCCCAAAGGATTGGCGGCCTGGGCGATGCTCTTGCGCTTGTAGCGCACCTGCGGCGCCACCAGAACCACGTCCACCCAATTGGCCTGCCAATCCCAGCGCCCGACGTCGGGCGTGGTGATAGCATCCATCCTCACCTCGACGCCGGCGTTTTTCCCCGCCTCGATGGTCTTGGTTTCCAGCAGACTGGACGACATGCCCATGGCGCAGACAATCAGCACCTTGATCGGTTTCTGCTCCGACATCACGCCCCTCCCGGTTGCCCGCCGCCCCCGAATCTGGCGCCCGCCCATATCTCAGCGCGGGCGCTCCGCTCGCTTTATACCAGCCTAGTGTAGAACTGGGAAGTAGTCTCCGTGCTGCTCAATGTAGTCGTCGAGAATCGACCTGGCCACCTCGAAGGAAGGCACCAGGGGATGAATCGCCAGCGCCTTAAGAGCCAACGAGTAGGATCGCTCCATGGCAGCCTGGATCGTAAGGCGTTCGTAGGCCTTCACGCTCTTCATCAGGCCCAAGGCATGATCGGGGATCGCCCCCAGGGCAAACGGCCGAACGACCCCGTTGCGGACGAAGCAGGTGACCTCCACCACGTCCTCCTCGGCCATGCCGTGCAGCGCGCTCCGGTTGGGCACGTTCAACAGGAGAACCGCTCCCTTCTCGCTGCTCAGGCCCTCGATGAGATCCAGGGCCACGCCGGAATAGCCCTCGGCCGACGAGGCGATCTGCTCGAGCGCTTCGCCCGGAACCGCTTCAGCGGCCTTGTTGCCGGTTTCGAGCGTCATGTACGTCTCATGGCGCTGCTGCAGGTAGCGGCGGTAGACGGCCTCGGCCGCCGAGGGGTCGGCCTCCTCTTCGCGAATGCGCTTCAGGCCCGCGTAGAGCTCATCGTTGAACGGCAGGATCTGCTGCGCCCGGCTCTGCCCTGCCCTGAGTAGATTCTCCACCGATAAACGCGGATCGTAGTAGAAGAAGAGATACTCGCTTGGGATGAGGCCCAGCGCGAAGATGAATTCGGGGTCGAACGGCAGCCCCGGGATCCGTGCACCACTGGCCCGCAGAGCCTCCAGCATCGCCGGCAGTTGGTCGACGCCACGAAGATAGAGGGCGCGCAACCAACCAAGATGGTTGAGGCCGAAGTATTCCGGGAAGAGATCTTGCGGAGAAACCCCGAGGGCGAACGCCGCACCCCGCACCATCGCCGGCGGGTCGTCGCAGATCCCCACGCAGCGCTCGAAGCCCGCGGCCCGGGTGACCGCCTCGGTGAGCATCCCCGAAGGGTTTGCGAAATTGAAGAGCCACGCCGCCGGCGCCAGCTCGCGGATGAGCCCGACATACTCCAGGAGCACAGGGATGGTGCGGAGCGCCATGGCGAAGCCGCCGGGCCCCGTCGTCTCCTGGCCCAGCACTCCGTAACGCAGCGGCACCTGCTCGTCGATCACCCGCGAGGCCATCTGCCCCACGCGAAAGGTGAGCACGACAAAGTCGGCGCCTTCGATGGCCCGCCGAGGGTCGGTCGTCCACGTGACATCGAACGACGCCGCCCCGCCGGCGAGGCGCGGCTTGCAGACCGTCTGAATGAGGTCCAGGCGCTCGGCGTCGACATCCATCATACAGACCTGGGTGAGAGGCACCCGGTCCTGCCGGCCAAGGAGGCTTTGGATCACCAGCGGCGTCCGGGCCCCGCCGGCACCGATGAAGGTGAGTTTCACCCCGTCCTTCTCGGCCCTTGCGGCACGGACCAACCCGCGCCGAGGATTAGATTCGGCGGACGTAGGGGCGAGGCATGCCTCGCCCCTACGCAAGACGGGCAGGGGTACATCAGGGACGTTAGGCCGGAACTGGCGCCGGGACGCCGCCGGGCGCCGCCACCACCTCCTTCTCGAGGACCTGCCGCTCCCAGGCCTTGAAGGCAGGCCACCAGATGACCCCGGGGATCACAAACTCGGTGAGCACCGCCAGGACCGCAGCCCGCCAGTCAAAGCCCGTCATCATAAACATCAGGATCGGCGTCGGGAGAGTCCACGGCGCGGTGATGAATGTGGGAGTCACCAGGTGCAGCACGTGCGCCACGTAGGCGACGGTGGCGTTGATGAAGGTGATCAGGATGAACGGGATGGCCAGGATCGGGTTGAACACCACGGGCGCGCCGAAGGTGATCGGCTCGTTGATGTTGAAGATCCCAGGCCAGATCCCGAGCCAGCCCACGCGGCGCAGCCGCGGCGCCTTGGAGCGGATGAAGTAGAACGCCAACGGCAGCGTGGCCCCGGAGCCGCCCGGGACGACATAGGAGCGGAACTCGCTGGTGTAGATGGCCGTCGGCGCAAGCCCGTTGGCCACGGCCTGAGCGTTGGCGGCCAAGTTGGCCGTCCAGATCGGCTGCAGGGCAATGCCGATCGTCAGGTCGCCGTGGATGCCCATCGTCCACAAGAAGGCGTGGAACGATTCGGCGATGGCCACCGCGGTGTAGGTGCTGGCGGCCGGTACGACCTTGGACAAGACCACGAACAGGCCCCCGGCCAGGTCGAAGTTGAGCAGGTAGCGGATGGCCCACCAGCCGAAGACGAGCACGAAGCCGGGGATGAGGGCCACAAAGGCGTTGGCGATGGCGGGCGGCACCCCGGCCGGCATCGTGATCACCAGGTTGCGCTTGACAAAGAAGCGGAAGACCTCGATCGAGACCACGGCCACCACGATGGCGGTGAATAGCCCTCGGTTGTCGAGGAACTGGTCGGCCTCGGCGTCGAAGCCCGTCAGGACGGGCGCCGCCATGATCATGAATGCCATGAAGGTGAAGATCACCGGCATGACAGGATCGAGCCCGCGCCTCCGGGCCAGGGCGTAGGAGATCGAGATGGTGACGAAGACCGACAGCAACCCGTACGTGGCGTTGAAGGGGATCCAGAGCTTGGCAGCCAGGTCCGGATTCATGATGTCACCCAGGTAGCAGCTCGACCCTTCCGCCAGGCTGCAGGGGAACTGCAGGATCAGCAGGGTGAGAGCACCGATGATGAGCAGCGGCATCATCGCCACGAACCCGTCGCGCACGGAGGCCAGGTGCGGCTGATCGAAGATGGGCGCCATGAACTCCATGGCGTCTGCCAGCCGATCGGCCCAGCCCTTCTTACTCTTCGCGGCTTCCATCTTACTCAGCTCCTTTTCTGCATCGAGAGACGGTGGAAGACGAGTCTTGCTCGATGTCTTGTGCCGAGTCACCTCCTCCAACGCCGCGCGGCCGGGCCTCCTCCACCCTCAAGCCCGGCCGCCCTGGGCAGCCAGTCTCTCGACGGGTTGCCAGAATGGTTTCTGGCTCCGATAGAGAGTGGCATAGAAACGATAGCCTTCGCCCCGATAGGTGGAGCGAGTGAACTCCATCGGCTGACTGTCCCCCACAAAGCTGGTCTGCTCCATGCGCAGCACCGCCGTCGGCAGGCTGAGCCCCAGATGATGGGCCTCCGACTCATCGGCCAGGCCCGCCCCCATGGTCACCTCGGCCGAGGTCATTCTCAGGCCGTAGGCTTGCTCGAGCACGGTATAGAGGGAAACATCGTCCGCCATCCGCTGGAGGATTCCCCGGCAGACCGCGTGCGGCAGATGCGTGGCCTCCAGGACGACCGGGACGCCGTCGGCTTTGCGCAAGCGGTAGATGCGGACGATTTCGGCGCCCGGCTCGATCTGCAGGCAGGCGGCGATGGACTCGGGGGCCTTCGCCAGGCCCGCCTCGAGGATGACCGAGCTGGGGGCGCGCCCCTGACGGTTGACGCTCTCACTGAAGCCAAAAAGGGAACCTAGCGGCCGGCGGGCCAGCGGATCGCTGACGTAAGTGCCCTTGCCCACCTTCGAGTAGACGCGGCCCTCTCGAGCGAGGTCCGCCAGGGCCTGGCGAACGGTAATCCGGCTCACGCCAAAGCGCCGGCTGAGCTCGCGCTCCGAGGGCAGCCGCTGGTGCGCGGCGTAGTCTCCTCTCTCGATCATCCGGAGCAGGCTGTCGTGCAACTGGAGGTAGAGTGGTTCCGGCCCCGCAACGTTTAGGCCCACGGGCGCCCCGCCGAATATGACCGGTTAGGACCACCGCTCCCATACTAGTACGGAAGTCCTATCGGAGTCAATCGGCAAACTTCGACTCAAGACCGGGAAATGGGCCAACCCACGCTCGCGGCCACCCCGCGCTCACTTCCCCCACCTGCGGGCATACGCCGAGAGACGTGCCACGATGCTTAGCCTGTCGAGCCGGACGAGACGCGCGGTGCGCCGGAGGGGTCAGCGGGCCCGAAGAAGGACGAGGACGAGCGTGAGTAGCCCCAGCCCCATGGCTGCGAGCCCAATGGGCCGCTCTCCGTTCAGAACCAGCAGCGTGCCCGCCAGAAGGAGCGCAGCGAAGACGACCGAAGCCACCAGTCGGTCGACCGAATGCCCCAGCCCTCTCAGGCTGCGCTCCAGGTCCGGAGCGGCCCTGGCCGTGACGACCAGGTCGCCGCTTTCGAGCCGGCCGAGTGCGGAATTCAATCGCGTCGGTAGGGCGGCGAGCGCCCGACCCTCGTCCATCAGCCAGCCCAGCAGGCGGTCGAGCCAATCACCGCCCTCTTCCGCCACCAGCTGCCGGGCGAAGGGCGCCAGACCCTCGAACAGGTTGAATTCCGGGTTGAGCCCGATGCACATCCCCGAGAGGATCGCCAGGCAGCGCCCCAGGAAGATCAGGTCTCTCGGGACCTGAAAGGGCATCTCCGCCATTAGGTCGCGGAACTCGCGTGCGAAGCGCCGCATCTCCTGCGGATGCGTGTGCACCAGCTCGCGCATGCTCTTGCCCCAGAAGCGCTCGAAGACCGCCGCCTCGGCCTGGCGAATACGCGCCAGATCAGCCCCGGGCAGCAACACGCCCAGCGCCTGATAGGAACGCATCAAGCGGTCGAGGTCACGCGCCCCAACGGCGACGGCCAGATCCCGCAGGCCCAGTTTCACGCCGGGCGAGAGTCGCCCGACCATTCCGAAATCCACAAAGACCAGCCGCCACCGCCCTTCGAGCGGCTCGACGAAGAGGTTCCCGGGGTGGGGATCCGCGTGGAAGAAACCCTCCAGGAAGATCTGGCGCAGGTAGGTTCGGAAGAGGCGGTCGGCGGCTTCGGCCCGGCTCACGCCGGCGGCCTCGACGGCGACGTAGTCGGTGATCTTGATGAAGTAGACGTCCTCGAGCGTGAGCACCCGGCGCGTCGTGTGGCCGGGATAGACGGTGGGGATGCGAACATCCGGGTCGTCGCCGAACATCGTCGCGAAGCGCCGGGCGTTCTCCGCCTCGGCCAGGTAGTCGACCTCTTCCCACAGCGTGCGGCTGAACTCGGCCAGCAGGGCGTCGAGGTCGGCGCGGCGTCGGATCGGGCGATACCTCTTCAGCCAGCCGACCACAGTCGTCAGGGCCGCTAGATCCACCCGGATCAGGCTTTCGATCCCGGGCCGCTGGATCTTGACCACGACGGCCTCGCCGGAGGGCAGGCGTGCGCGATGGACCTGGCCCAGCGAGGCGGACGCTAAGGGCTGGGCGTCGAACCGAGCATAATGCCGCTCGAGAGGGCCCTGCAGCTCGGCCTCCACCACGCTGCGCATGGCTTCGAGGGGCTCGGGGTTCACCTCGTCCTGGAGGGCGGCCAGTTCTGCCGTGATGGCCTCGGGCAAGACATCCACCCGGGCCGATAGGAACTGCCCCACCTTGATCCACACTCCGCCCAAGCGCGCCGCCAGTCGGCGGAAGTTCCGGGCGGAGCGCCGGTAGCGACGCGGCGCCGTCCGCCGCGAGAGGGCTCGCAGGCCAAGGGATCGGAGCACAACGTCCCAGAGGAACACCGAGGCGGCGGTTCGCCCGAAGAACCAGAGGACGCGCACGTGGCGCAATCGCTGAGACCGCTCGCCAGCGTTCGGCGGGGTTGTGGTCGAGGAGGAGGTTGGCACGATGTCTTGACCCCGCTAGCTCGTCGAAGGCAAGGAGGGCCGGCGGCTAACCAGCCACTTGGTCACCTCCGCCGCCACGGCCGGGACGAACAGCAGCGGGAGCATCAGCTCCCACTGAGCGATTCCAAGCGGCACCGTGTTGAAGACGGGCTGGAGGATGGGAACGTAGACAACCGCCAGGAGAAGAATGAGCGAGGCCGTTACGGCGTAGAACATCGTCTTGTTGCTGAGCAGGCCGATCTTCAAGACCGGATACCGCTCCGATCGGGCGGTGAATGCCCGCAGGAGCTCCGAGAACGACAGGGTGACAAAGGCCATCGTCTCTGCGTACTCGGGCGCGTCTGGGTGTGCCCGAAGGCCGACGAAATAGGCACCGAGAGTGACGCCGGTGATGGCCAGAGTCTGCACGGCGATCCCCAGGCGCATCAAGCGGTTGATGATCGGCTCATCCGGCGGGCGCGGCGGCTGGTCCATCGTATCGGGATCGCCCTTCTCCACGCCCAGGGCCAGGGCGGGCGCGCCGTCGGTGATGAGATTGAGCCATAGAAGCTGGATGGCCGTGAGAGGGGAGGGAAGCCCGGCGAGGATGGCAATGAAGATGATGAGGATCTCGGCCAGATTGCACGAAAGCAGGTAGAAGACGAATTTGCGGATGTTGGAGTAGATGATCCGTCCCTGCTCGACGGCCGAGACGATGCTGGCGTAGTTGTCATCGGTGAGCACCATGTCGGCCGTCTCTTTGGCGACGTCGGTGCCCGTAATCCCCATCGCCACGCCGATGTCGGCGCGCTTGAGCGCAGGGGCGTCGTTGACCCCGTCGCCCGTCATGGCCACCACCTGGCGGTTGCGTTTGAGGGCGTCGACGATACGCACCTTGTGCTCGGGCGACACGCGGGCGAAGACGTCCGTGCGCACGACCTCCCGGCGCAACCCCTCATCATCCAGCCTCGCCAGGTCGGCCCCGGAGAGCACCTGGTGGCCTGCCTGAAGCAGGCCGATATCCTGGGCGATGGCGCGGGCGGTCTCCGGATAGTCGCCGGTGATCATCACCGTCCGGATGCCGGCCCGCTTGGCTTTCTCCATGGCCGGCAAGACTTCCGGCCGCGCCGGATCGATCATCCCGATCAGCCCCACGAACGTGAGGTCCTTCTCGACGTGCTCGGCCGTCGGGCTGTCGGGCACATCCCGCTCCACCCGATAGGCCACCGCCAGCACGCGCAGCGCCTGCTTCGACATCTCGTGATTGGCGGCCAGGATCTGGCGGCGGGCTTCCTCGGTCATCGGCTCCGGGCGATCGTCGATCCGCAGCCGCCGGGTGCAGAGATCGAGGATGACGTCGGGCGCTCCCTTGGTGGCGACGACCTCCCACCCCAGCAGGCTGGCGTCGTAGAACGGGCTGAAATCCTCAGGGCGCGGGTCGTTCACCTTGTGGACGGTGGTCATCCGCTTGCGGGTGGAGTCGAAGGGCACCTCGTCGATGCGGGGGTAGGCGTGGCCGAGGGCCTCCCGCACGGCGCCGGCTTTGACCGCAGCGACGATCAGGGCTCCCTCGGTGGGATCCCCCGCCATCCGATACCCCGCGCCCCCCTCCGCAGGGGCCTCCAGCGAGGCGTCGTTGGCCAGCACAGCCACCCACAGGGCGGTCAACGCACCGGGGTAGCGGCTCAAATCCACTTTCTGGCCATCCACGCGGAACTGACCTTCGGGCACGTAGCCCTGGCCGGTCACGTCGAGGGTCACCCCTTCGACCCACAGCCGGGTAACCGTCATCTGATTCTGCGTGAGCGTGCCGGTCTTGTCGGAGCAGATGACCGTGGCCGAGCCGAGGGTCTCCACCGAGGAGAGACGGCGGATGAGCGCGTGGCGCTTGATCATCTCGCGCATCCCTAAGGCCAAGGTGATCGTTACCACGGCGGGCAGGCCTTCGGGCACGGCCGCCACCGCCAGGCTCACCGCCACGAGGAAGATATCGAGCGGTTCGTAGCCGCGTGCCCAGCCGATGATGAACACCAGGGTGCAAACTGCCAGCGCCGCCCAGCCCAGGCCCTTGCCCAGGCGGTCGAGGCGCTGCTGAAGCGGCGTCGGCTCCTCCTGGACGAGCTGGAGCATGCGGGCGATCATTCCAATCTGCGTGTGCATGCCAGTGCTGGTGACGACGCCGCGGCCCCGGCCGTAGGTGACGAGCGTTCCCATGAAGGCCGTGTTGTGCCGATCGCCGAGGGGGACATCCTGGCGGAGCGTGACGCGGGCATCTTTCTCGACGGCGACCGATTCGCCGGTGAGGGCCGCCTCCTCGATCTTGAGATTGGCGCTCTCCAGCAGCCGCAGGTCGGCCGGCACGTAGTTCCCGGATTCCAGGAGGACGATGTCGCCGGGGACGAGCTCGCGAGCGGGGATCACCAGCCGGCGCCCTTCACGGATGACGTGCGCCTCCGGCGCCGCCATCCGGCGCAGCGCGGCCAGCGCCTCTTCCGCCCGCCGCTCCTGGATGACGCCAAGCACCGCGTTGAGGATCACGATGGCGATGATCGCGCTGGCCTCCACGTAGTCTCCGATCAGCGCCGAGACGGCCGAGGCCAGAATCAGAATGATGACAATGAAGTTGTTGAACTGATCGAGGAGCATCCGCCAGAAGGTGGGGCGCGGGGCTTCGGTGAGCTCGTTCGGCCCCATTTCCCCCAGGCGGCGCGCGGCCTCTGCGGGGGAGAGGCCGCTTTGAGGGGAGGTCTTCAGATCGGTGAAAATGTCGGCCGCTTCGCGCGCGTGCCAGATGTCGGGTTGAGGCGCGTCACTGCTGCCCGAGGCGGCCTCAGGCCTCTGCTCGGAACGAGGTTCCACGTCTTTGGGCTCCGTGGGCTGAGACGATTCGGGGCTTTCGCCCACCGACGAGGATTATAGCACGCCGACCTTGCGTCTCGGCTGACACGGCGCTGGCACGCGGCCGACGCCAGCGTGCCGACCGCCCGTCGCCGCGGCCCCCTCATCCATGTGCGCCGCCCTTCGAGGCGTCGCATGGCCGTCACCGAGGAGCCGGAGCCGCCCCCGAGAGTGCCGACGGGCACAATGGAGAGCCTCAGCGCGACCGCTCGCCTCTCACTCGCCATTCCGCTATGTGGCCGACACGTGCAGTCCGTGCGCGGCCATCAACGCGAGCGGTTCGGTCTACCTGCGACCGGTTAGGGGTTGCGCCTCCCTCGCCGACGACGAACGCCCAGGACGAGCACCAGAACGAGCCCAGCGCCGCCAGCGATCGCGGCGATGATCCCCCATCTCTCCGCCGCCTGTGAGGGAAATGGCCTAAAGGCCGGATCGCCGTCGGTCACCCCCGGGTGCTGAGAGACATTCACAGGCTCGGAGCCATCCGCGTTGGCCACGTAGATTTCCTCGTCGCCGTCTCGGGTCGAGACAAAGGCGATGCGCTTCCCATCCGGCGACCAGACCGGGCTGTAATCATCTCCGGGGCTTGAGGTGACGTTCGTCAGGCCGCTCCCATCCGGCCTGACTACGAAGACGTCGTGGTCGCCATACGGGGATGTGGAGACGAAGGCAATCATCTCGCCATCGGGCGACCATTGCGGTGGCTGCCAATTGGGCACCTCGAGGATCTCCCAGTTGCTTTGCCATCGGGCCACCTCACGCTCACCCGAGCCGTCCGAGCTCACCACGGCGATGTGGGCTCCGCCCTCCAACGAGTGAAAGGCAATCAGGTCACCGGAGGGCGACCATTGGGCGCCGAAAGCGTACCCGGGTCTCTCCCCCATGACAGCGCTCAGGTTGGCGAGATTACTCCCATCCGCATCGACCCTATAAATCTCAAAACCCGCGGAGGGCCAGGCCGTAAAGACAAGCGCGCGGCCGTCCGGCGCCCAACTGGGCCACAGGGCCGCTCTAGGCAATTCATTGCGGGCAAGAATCACCCCCTCCGGATCCTCAATGTACAAGCCCGACCTCACCGATACCGCAATGCGGTCGCCTGCAGGCGACCACGAGGGCCAGTCCCATGCCTCGGCACCACAGGTGAGACAGACCGGCTCCCCGCCGGCCAAGTCCGCAATGTAGTATTCGTCCGGGAAAGGGTGGTCGACGAAGCCGGCGGTGATTACCCGGTCCCCATCCGGCGACCATATCGAGATCATACTTTCCTCATAGTATGGAAAGAGGCGCTCATTGCTGGACCCATCACAGGCGGCGATCATGAGCCGCGCAATGTTCGTGCGGTACCTAACGCTTGGCGGGTCCGTCTGTCCCCAGCGGTACGTCACTTCACACTCGCGAACGGCCCCGCACGCCGCTAGATGGGTCGAAAGGAGCACCAGGTAGGCAACCCGAGAGAACGAACAGGCGAGAGAGCGCTTCTGGATCATTGCACGGTGCTCCTCACTCACCCCAGCAGGATTCAGGCATGTCGAACAAGGGCGAGGGATCGACCCGGTGGCCCTGGCCGCCGCCTATTGGTTTCTCCGCGACCGAGTAGAGCCAAGAGTCATAGATCGTATCCCCATCGGGGCGTAGGCCACTTGCGTTGATCGCGACCTCGACGTGAGCGTGCGGGCCAGTTGAGTTACCGGATGTCCCAATCGTCGCCAGCGCGTCCCCTGCGGATAGAACCGCACCGCCGGCAGCGATTGATTGCTGAGGATCCAGGTGGGCGATCATCATGCAGAGGGACTCCCCAGGCCCGAGGATGATGCCATCCTCAAGCAGGGCGTCGCGCTCCTCCTGGGTCAACTCCGAGTATGGATACTCCACGATGACCATTGCACCGTAGCCCAAGTTGTAGTCGGGGTTATCCCTCGATCCTGGCCTGTCTCCATCCGCGTTCCCTCCTGCAGTGCATGCCGGGCATGTGTCCGAGGCGACCACCGTGCCTGAGTAGGGCGCGTAGATCGTGGAGTGGCCAGCAAGGCTGTGAAGATCGAGTGCAAAGTGGTCCGCTGCCCAGTTGTGGCCGCTGATGCAGGCCTGTTCGATGATCAGGGGGGCCAGAATCGATGGCGGAACCTCGGAGCAAGCTCCTTGGTAGAGCCATTCGGAGGCCGCCCAACCCTGGAGCCCCTCCGCCGTCACGATTTCGTACCACGTGCGGCCGTCCGCCTGCGCCTCGGCCCCGGTCCACTGGACCTCACTGCGGACGGGAAGCAACTCTAGATCGGGAGCTCCACTGGACGGAGCATTTCTGAGGTACAGGCCGACCGTGGCGATGGTGCACAGAGTCGAAAAGGCGGGCTGAACCGTCGGAGGCACGAGCGTCAACGCGGGCAGACTTGTGGGTTGCAGAGAAGATGGAGGGCTCGCCATACCGGGAGTGACGAACACCTGGGGCGAGGGCAGGTCCGTCAGCGCGAGGGGGTAACATGCGGGGCATACGTGGGGAAGTTGCAGCTTGCCAGGGCAATGCCCCAGGCAAGGCTCAGCACCCACCCCCAGGCCAGATGCGCCGTGCGGTGCACATCTCCCTCCGTCAAGTCCGCGATTCTATTCTAGCAGGAGCGCCTGGGCGGTTCAACTGGCCTGCCAGCCGGCCGACGATGCGACCTCCCGGTGAGCTTGGAGCTCATGCGGCTCATCTCGCAATGGCGTTCATGAGCAGCCCGAGCGCGATCAGCGCCGCCCCGACCAGCCCCGCCCAGAGGCTGCCGCCGTAGGTCCGGTTGAGATCTTCGGCGCGCCGCCGGGCTCGCTCGGGGCCACGGGCCGCAGAGACCGACTCGCTCAGGACGTAGTTGGGGCTGCGGGTGATCGTCCAGTGACCGCCAACGGTCAGGAAGGCAAGCACGAGGCAGGCCATACCCGCCAGGGTGAGCGCGTTGACATACTGCGTCGCGGCCCGCCAGCCGACGAGCCAGCCGATCGCTGCCACGGCAGCCGCAAGCCCAGCGCTCGTGGCAACGACCCTCGCCACGAGTTTCAGCCAACTCCCCAGGCATCCCCGCCACCTGTGACTCATCCCACACGTTCCTTTCAGCTATCGCGCGCGGTAGGCGCAGCGGGAGCCCACGCGCGGGTCATCCAAAGAATGACTCGAGTTTGCGCGCCGGAGCAACGGCTCACCATCGCCCACCCGAGTCCCGGACCGGGCCCCTTCCATCAACCGGCGCGTTTCACCGCGTCTATCCCTTTCAAGGGCGCCATAACGCTTCCCGCGGGCCGCTGCGAGAGTGGGCCCATCGACTCGCAGAACCCAACTTCCGCTTCACGCCCGAAGAGGAAAAGGCCCGCCTCGATTGCCGCGCTCACGGCGGCCTTGCGGATTGTCCCCAAGACGGGCGCGAGGAAGTGCAACTTCACGAGGGATTCGGGGCCCTCCCAATCCCACACGCCGACGATGACCCCGTCCGCCAGGATCGTCGAAGTCACGTTCCCCGAGCGGTCGAAGACCATCCCGGCAAGTTCTGGTCGTAGGTAGCGCTCCCGGTCCCGATACCCCATAAGGTAGCCATCGAGAGTGGGAAGGAGGGAGACAACCGGTCCCTTCGGGTGTTCGAAGGTCTCTAGGGAGGCGAGTTCCTCCCGGAGTAGTAGCGCCGTCCGGCGCTCGTCTCCCAGGGCCACCGGCACCAGCCGCCGGCCCAGTGCCTCCAACGCTTTGCGCACTTCGGCTTTGCTAAACCCCGTCCACCAGACGACATCGGCCTCGGTGGCCGGGCCAAAGCAGCGCAGGTATTGCTCCACGATGGACCTCATCGCCGTGGGCTCGTCTATCGCTTCCAGATCCACATCAGGGAACGCCTCACGGAAGAGGCTGTAGCCGAGGATTCGATCCCTCCAGCCCTTCTCCGGCCGATCACGCAGCAGGAGTGCCTCGTCACACATCCGGTAGAGCACCGCCGAGACGTCCCCCTTGAACCCTAGTGCTTTCCGGATCGCGGCCGCTGTCAGGGAGGTGCCCGCGAGCAAAGCGGTGATCTCCGACGTGATGGCCGAATACCGCCGCTCGGAAATCCCCTCCCGCCGCGCGTACTCTGCGGTCTGAGCGATGTTGCGCCGGCGCGTGGCGGCGATGAAGGCGGGGATCCAGTCCCGCGGTTGGATGTAGATCGTCCCGCGAACGCAGCGTATCTTCGCCAGCGTCCGCCTCTCGAGCTGCTCGCCAAGGGCCTTGGGCCTGACACCCGGCGACCGGGCCAGCAGCGAAAGATAGGGCGTCGTCCCGCTGGTCGCGTGCAGGCCGGCTGTGTCACGGATGATCTGGATGACGTCCGGGGATCTTGTGCTCGGGAGCAGGTGGTGCTTGCCCAGCACAAAGGCATTGACGGTGCTGCAGGACAAGGTCGGTGTCCCGGCCATGGCCTTATAGGAGCCTCCAGCGGCGACAAGCTGCCGCTTGACGACTACTATACGCCGGATTGCGCGGCGAGGGCGGCGGCCAGACGCGGGCCTGAGCGCCCTAGAGCGTGGGCATGGGAGTGGGAGGGGTATGGACCTCGCGGCTGATCACCTCGCCCGACATCGCGTCGAGAATGGCCTCTTGCGCGGACAACGGGTCCAGGCAATCCGTGAGCACCAGCCGCCAGACGACCGGCGAGCCCGGCTCACGCCCGCCGCGCTCAAGCACCAGAAAGCTGCAATCCCATGTGCTGTGCTCTTCGATGTACCGACGCCCCTCTTCGTCGAGCCCCCGCTCAAGCGCCTCGGTGCTGTCTACACGCCAGTCATCGTCCGTAATGGGCTCCACCTGGATCACGGGGACGGTATGAGGGACAACTTCCGCCTGCATCGTGCCGTCTTCCAGCAATCTCACCAACAGGCTTTCGGATTGCTCGGAAGGAGACTGGAAGCCACCGTCGAGAAGAAGTGCCCCTCCTCCCTCATCAAGGAGCGGAACCGACGCATCCGCGAGGTAGGCATCCGGGCGCCACGCCTGCGCAGCCTCCCTGAGAGCAGGAAGATTGTCCCTGAGCGACTCCACACGCACCGGCAGGGTTTCCGCTCTTCCACATCCTGTCACAAATACAAGCAGGATCAATACCTCAAACCTGGTCCGTGTCGATCGACTCATCCCGACCTCGCTATTCCGTCCCCATTAGGTCTAGGGTCTGAAGGTATTCATAGATAGCGGCGGCGTCGTTTCCGTAGACCTCAATGAGGTAATTGGCAAACCGGAATCGTTCGCGTCGAACCTCTTCGGCATGCGCTGTGAAGAGAGCGTTTAGGTAGTTTCTCTCGTAGTTCATCCAGTTGTTCTCGTCCACTTGACCAATGCGCTGCAGCACCATAGAGTGAACGGCCTCCGGCCCGTCGACCGCCAGGTCGACCACC